>Ga0209521_10004103_pt1 | contig 11674 bp, 10 predicted proteins | sample Rifsed19ft4_FD_184016 | JGI IMG/M metagenome (GOLD analysis project Ga0209521, IMG submission 184016) | Soil microbial communities from Rifle, Colorado, USA - sediment 19ft 4 (version 2) | ecosystem: Environmental > Terrestrial > Deep subsurface > Rock core/Sediment | place: Rifle, Colorado... | reverse complement strand
TCGTTAGGGCTGCTTCCTTCCGGACCTGACCCGGTTGGCGAGGGACGCGCCTGCCGCCAACCTCCCTCGGCAGTATATCGGGGATAGCGCCCCCTGTGGCAACCCGCTAAGGCGAGAACACAACGGGGCGATCAGGCGCCCTCAACCATGAGCACGAGGCGCTGGCCGAGCGCCCTGATCGCCTCATCGAGCCGCTCGATTTTGGTCGGGTGCTCGGGGTCGAGCATGCGTCGCACCTCCTTGTCGTCAAGCTTCAGCCGGCGCGCGAGTTCAAGCCGCGACAGGCCGCTCGCATGGAAGGCGGCGGCGAAGGCCACCTTGGCGGCCGTTGCGGCCCGCACGGGCACGAGCACGTCACCCCGCTTGGGCGGGCTTGGGCTTGGAATTTTCCGCTCTTCCTTGAGGCGGAACCAGAGCGCGGCCTGGAGCACGCCTTCGGCGGCTTCGATCGCTGCCTCGCGCGTGGCGCCGCCCGCGATCCCCTCGGGAAGATCGCGGAACTGGAGCACGGTCTCTCCGGGAATGGTCTTGATGCGGGCAGGGTAGGCATAAAGCATGGTCTATCTCCTGATCTCGTTTTTTGGGATGCCAAGCTGGACGAGGATGGCATCGACGTGGCGAGGCAACAGTTCCCCGCTCTGAATGATGGTCCAGCGCGCGCCGACCGCCACCTTGTAGTGCGACCCCTTGCCCTCTTTGTCGAGCGCGACGAAGGCGCCATTCGTGCGGCACCATTTGCGGATCGCGCTGATCAGCTTCTCCCGCTTCACACCCCTCAGCATAGGACAAAAATGTCCGAGAGTCAAAGAGGGGGGCGATGCTAGTGGGGCGATTCTCCCGACGCGCTGCACGCTCTCGGCGCGTCAGCCATCCACGGCCTTAAGCTCGGCGCGGAAGGGGCTCGCAGGGTACGTGCCGAGCACCGTCACCTCGGTCGAATAGAAGTGGAGCTCTTCCATGGCGAGCGCGACCGGCCGCTCGTCGGGATGGCCCTCGATGTCGGCATAGAACATGGTGGCGTTGAACGAGCCTTCGAGCTGATAGGATTCGAGCTTGGTCATGTTGACGCCGTTGGTGGCGAAGCCGCCGAGCGCCTTGTAGAGGGCGGCCGGCACGTTGCGCACGCGGAAGACGAAGCTCGTGATGACCGGGCCGTCGCCTTTCCGGACGCGCTCAGGCTTGGCGGCGAGCACGACGAAGCGCGTGGTGTTGTGCTGGGCATCCTCGATATCGGCCTTTGCCACTTTCAGCCCGTAGATCTCGGCGGCAAGGCGCGAGGCGATCACGGCAGAAGTGCGGTCGCCGGAGTCGCGCAAGTGGCGCGCGGCGCCTGCCGTATCGGCCTCGGCCACCGGCTTCAATTTCAGCGCGCGGATCGCCTTGCGGCACTGGCCGAGCGCCATGACGTGGCTGTGCACCGTCTTAAGCTCGGAAAGCTTGACGCCGGGAAGGGTCAGCAGCTGGTGACGCACCCGCTCGAAATGCTCGGCGACGATATGGAGGCCCGAATGCGGCAAGAGGTGATGGATGTCGGCGACGCGCCCGGCCACGGAATTCTCGATGGGAATCATGGCGAGCTTGGCCTCGCCATTCTTAACGGCGGCGAGCGCGTCCTCGAAGGTGGGACAGGGAAGCGCCTCCATGCGGGGATAGGCGTCGCGGGCGGCAAGGTGCGAATTGGCGCCCGGCTCGCCCTGAAAGGCGATTCTATTTAAGCGCGATTTGGCCATGGTCTAAGGGAAAGCGGGCTTATGCTCTAACGGCGGGATTGAAGCAGTTCACGCGCCCGCTCAAGGTCGGGCGGAGTATCGACACCGAGCGGGACAGTGTCAACGAGGCCGACATGGATGCGCATGCCCGCCTCCAACGCCCGCAACTGCTCGAGCTTCTCCCTCAGTTCGAGCGGCGAGGGCGGCAAGGACACGAAGCGCTCAAGCGCGCTGCGGGTATAGGCGTAGATGCCGATATGGTGGTAGAGCGGGCCCTCGCCGTAAGGGGCGGTCGCCCGGGTGAAGTAGAGCGCGCGCAAGACCGACCCTCGGGCAAGCGGCGAGCCTATCACCTTCACCACATTCGGATCGGTGCGCTCCTCCTCGCGCGTGATCTTGGCGGCGATGGTGCCGATGTCGGCCTCGCCCTCGCCGAGAGCTTGCAGGCAGGCGCGGACCAGGGAAGGATCGAGCGTCGGCAGGTCGCCTTGCAGATTGACCACGGTCTCAAGTTTTCCGGCCGGGTCGCGCTTAAGCACCGCCTCGAAGACCCGGTCCGACCCGCTGACGTGATCGGGGCGGGTCATTAGCGCGTCGCCGCCGGCCTTCAGAATGGCGTCGCGCACCGGCTCAGCGTCGGTGGCGACCACCACAGCGCCGCAATCGGCTTCCACTGCCCGCCGCCAGACATGGACGATCATGGGCTCGCCGGCGATGTCAGCCAACGGCTTATCGGGGAGCCTTGTCGCTTTCAGTCTGGCGGGTATAACGATGAGGCAGGACGCCATGATCTGCGTCAATTAGCACGGGAAATGATCCCGGGCGACAGTCGGGCTGCGGCAGATGTCCCAGTTGCAACAAGCGTATAGGCCCTATAGTCTCACGCCCCGCCGCAAGAGCTACACGCAGTAGCCTCTGAGCTTCTCCCGGGGGGACCACCAAACATGAAGTATTATCGTTTCAATCAGATCGCCATGGCCGTGCTTGGTGCACTGCTCCTGTTCTTTGGCGCAAAAACCATCGTCAACATCGCCTACGAGGAGCATGAGCCGGAAAAGCCCGGCTTTGAGGTCTCGGGCACCGAAAGGAAGCCGGAAGGCGGCGAAGCAAAACCAGGAGGCGGCGCGGAGCTTGCCACTCTGCTTGCCGGCGCCGATCCCACCCGCGGCGCCGACGTCGCCAAGAAATGCGCGATCTGCCACAGTTTCGATAAAGGCGGCCCGAACCTGATCGGCCCGAACCTCTATGGCCTGCTCGGCCGCAAGATCGCCAGTCACGAGGGCTACGAATATTCCGACGCGCTCAAGGCGCATGAAGGCGACTGGGACTACGCGGGTCTCGACCACATAATCGAGAACCCGAACGCATACGCGCCAGGGACCAAGATGGCGCTGTTTCCCGGTCTTCCCGATGCCAAGCAGCGCGCCGACGTGATCGTGTTTCTGCGCACCAAGAACGACAATCCCCCGCCTTTGCCTGAGGCCACGGCCGGCGGCGGCGAGGAAAAGCCAGGCGGCGAAAAGCCGGCCGGCGAAGCGGCCGCAGGCGGAGCGGAGGTCATCGCGCTCCTCGCAACCGCCGATCCGAAACAGGGCGAAGCCGACGCCGCCCTGTGCAAGGTGTGCCACACCTTCGACAAGGGCGGCGCTGCGCTGGTCGGTCCCAATCTTTACGACGTCATCGGGCGGAAGATCGCTTCGGTCGAAGGATTCAACTACACGCCCGCGCTCAAAGCTCATGAAGGCGCGTGGACCTACGAGCTGCTCGACACCTGGATCACCAATCCCCAGGCCTTCGCGGTGGGGACGACGATGGTCTTTCCCGGCATCCCGGATGCCAAGAAGCGCGCCAATGTCATCGCCTTCATGCGCAGCAAGAGCGGCAATCCGGCGCCTCTGCCGGAGGCTGCCGCGCCTGCGGCTGAGGAGAAGGCAGTTCCAGCGGAAGCGCCCGCCGCGGAGCCTGCGGCGCCAGCACCTTCGGCGGAGACGCCTGCCCCTTCGGCGGAAACGCCGCCAGCGGACCAGGCCGAGCCGTCGATGGGCGAACCTCCCTCGCCGTCGCAGCCGTAACCGGTCTCTTCCGACGGACCGCCTAAGGGCGTCGAGTAGATTCGCATCGGAGTGGGCGCTCAGTTCGCCTCAGCGCCGTCGCTCTATTGGCGCGAAGGCGCGCACGAGACGCTTCGCCGCGCCTGTCAGCGGGCCGGACATGACCGATAATTCATTTGGCCATGGGGCTTGCCATGTTAGGGTTCGGCGGCCCTTTTGCGCCCTCGGCCGTTGCCCTAAGCCGCGGTTCGGCAAGCCAATTTCTTCTCAGGCGGAGCTCCTTTGCCGGTCATGATCTTGCTTCGCCTGGTCATCGCAGTCGTCCTTGCTAGCCTCCTCCCCGGCCCTGCCGCGGCCGAGGATGCGCCAATCCGCCGCCACGCGCTCTCGCTGATCGGGGAGCCGAAATACCCCGCCGGCTTCGCCCATTTCGACTATGTGAACCCCGACGCGCCGAAAGGCGGCCTCGTGCGCATGGCCGATATCGGCAGCTTCGACAGCCTCAACCCCGTGCTTTACAAGGGCGAGGCGGCGGGAGGACTCGGGCTCGTCTATGAGAACCTGATGGCCGACAGCCTGGAGGAGTCCTCCACCTCTTACGGGCTCATCGCCGAATGGGCGTCCTACCCTCCCGACTACGCCTCGGTCACTTTCAAGCTCCGCGACGAGGCGCGCTGGCATGACGGCAAACCGATCACGCCGGAGGACGTCATCTACAGTCTCGAGGTGAACAAGGCCGCCAACCCGCGCATGGGTCTCTACTACAAGAACGTGACGCGCGCCGAAGCCACCGCCGCGAACGAGGTCACCTTCTATTTCGACGTCAAGAATAATCGCGAGCTGCCCATGATCATGGGACAGCTCACCATCCTGCCCAAGCATTACTGGACGGGGACGGATGCAAGCGGCGTTCAGCGCGATCCGATGAAGACGACGCTCGAGGCGCCGCTCGGCTCGGGTGCTTACCGCATCAAGGAGGTGAAGCCCGGCCGCGCGATCAGCTATGAGCGGGTCAAGGACTATTGGGCCAACGACCTGCCGGTGAACAAGGGGCAGTGGAACTACGACGAGATCCGCTTCGAATATTACCGAGACGAGACCGTCGCGTTCGAGAGCTTCAAGGCGGGGAACCTCGACTATTGGCAGGAGACGAGCGCCAAGAACTGGGCGACCGCCTACGACTTCTCCGCCGTGCGCAACGGCTTCATCAGGCGCCAGGAGGTCACCGTCAAGCGGGCGCAGCCCATGCAGTGCTTCGTCCTCAATCTGCGGCGTTCGCACTTCGACGACCGCCGCGTGCGGCAGGCGTTCAATCTCGCCTTCGACTTCGAGTGGGCCAACAAGAACCTGTTCTACGGTCAATATGCGCGGGTCGGCAGCTACTTCCAGGGAAGCGAGCTGGCCGCCCCGCAAGAGCCGCCCGAGGGGCGTGAACTCGAGATCCTGAACGAGGTGAAGGACGGCGTGCCGCAAGAGGTATTCGCCGAAGTCCACCGCAATCCCGTCAACGCCAATCCCGACGACATGCGCGGCAATCTGCGCAAAGCCGTGGAGCTCCTCAAGGAGGCGGGATGGGAGGTCAAGAACGGCGTCCTCACCAATGTCAAGACCGGCCAGCCGATGAGGGTCGAGTTCCTGCTCGTCTCGCCGCTGTTCGAGAGGATCGTGCAGCCTTATCTGCGCAATCTCGAACGGCTCGGCATCAAGGGCGCGATCCGCATGGTGGACTCCGCGCAGTACACCAGGCGGCTGAACGTGTTCGACTACGACATCGTGGTCGGCAATTTCGCCCAATCCGAGTCGCCGGGGAACGAGCAGCGCGATTTCTGGGGCTCGGAAGCTGCCGACCGGGAAGGCTCTATGAACCTGATCGGGGTGAAGAGCGCGGCGATCGACAAACTGGTCGATCACGTCATCTTCGCCAAGGACCGGTCCGAGCTCGTCGCTGCCACCCGCGCGCTCGATCGCGTGCTCCAGTGGAACGAGTTCGTGGTGCCGCAATGGTATGCGCCGAACGTGCGGATCGCCTACTGGGACCGCTACGGCCAGCCCAAGGTGCTGCCGGCGCTGACGCCGGGTTTCCTTCAGGTCTGGTGGTTCGACCAGACCTTGGCCGCACGGCTGCCGGGATCGTCGCCGCTCTAATGGCGCGCGTCCGGCCGCTCTCGCGATCGATCAGCTGCGGCACGCTTCTCGTTCTTGCGCTGCTCTCGATCCCAGCCGCCGCCTCCGAGCGCCGGCACGGGCTCTCGGCGTTCGGCGACCTCGCCTATCCCGCCGACTTCGCCCATTTCGCCTATGCCAATCCCGACGCCCCCAAGGGCGGCACCTTCTCGCTGATCGGCTGGGGCGGGGTGACCACCTTCAACAGCCTCAACAACTACATTCTCAAGGGCGACGCGGCGCAGGGGCTCGAGCTTCTGTTCGACTCGCTGATGTCGCCGGCAGCGGATGAGCCCGACGCGGTCTACGGGCTCGTGGCCGCGAGCGCCGAAATCGCCGACGACGGCAGGTCGGTCATTTTCCATTTGCGGCCCGAGGCGCGGTTTGCCGATGGCACGCCGGTCACCGCCGACGACGTGGTCTTCTCCTTCGACACGCTCAAGACCAAGGGCCATCCGATCTACCGTCAGACCCTGCAAGACGTGGTCAAGGCCGAGGCGCTCGATCCGGCCACGGTCCGCTACAGCTTCACGGGCGAGCTCGTCCGCGACCTGCCGCTGACCGTCGCCATGCTTCCCATTTTCTCCACGGCCTATTATGCGAGCCGCCCGTTCGATGAGACCACGCTCGACCCGCCGCTCGGCTCAGGCCCTTATCTGGTCGACAACATCGCCCAAGGCCGCACCATCGTCTATCGCCGCAATCCCGACTATTGGGCCAAGGATCTGCCGGTCAATCGCGGGCGTTGGAACTTCGACAAGATCCGCTTCGAATATTTCCGCGACCGCACCGCCGGTATGGAGGCCTTCAAAGCCGGCTTTTACGATTTTCGCGAGGAGTTCACCTCCAAAGTCTGGGCGACCGAATACGACTTTCCGGCGATCCGCGCCGGCAGGGTCAAGAAGGAGGTCCTTCCCGACGAGACGCCGTCAGGCACGCAAGGCTTCTTCCTCAACATGCGGCGAGAGCAGCTCAAGGACCCGCGCGTGCGCAAAGCGCTCGACCTTGCCTTCGATTTCGAATGGACCAATCGCAACGTCTTCTACGGACTCTATGACCGCACGGTGAGCTTCTTCGAGAACTCGCCGATGAAGGCCGTGGGCGAGCCGTCGGAGGCCGAGCGGGCGCTGCTTGCCGGTCTCGGCGTGCCGGTTTCCGAGGAAGCGCTCGGACCTGCTTACCTTCCGGCCAAGAGCGACGGCTCGGGCCAAGATCGCAACCTTTTGCTAGAGGGCGGGAAGCTCCTCGACGAGGCCGGCTTCACCGTCAAGAACGGCATCCGCGTCGACGCCAAAGGCGAGCCCCTCAAGCTCGAACTCCTGACCTTCGAACCGACCTTCGAGCGGTTGACGGCGCCCTACGTGAAAAATCTCAAGCAGCTCGGCATCGACGCCCGCATCCGCATGGTCGATCCCGCGCAGTATCAGTCGCGCCTCAAGGGCTTCGATTTCGACATCACCACCGAGCGCTATGTCATGCGCAATACCCCCGGCGTCGAGCTCAGGAGCTATTTCGGCTCGGCGGCAGCCAAGATGGACGGCGCGCTCAATCTGGCCGGCATCTCAGATCCCGCCGTCGATGCCTTGATCGAGCGGGTCATCGCCGCCAAGAGCCGCGAGCAGCTTGAGACCGCGGCGCGCGCGCTCGACCGTGTGCTCAGGGCCGGCCACTATTGGGTGCCCCACTGGTACAAGGCCTCCAACACGATCGCCTATTGGGACAAGTTCTCCCGGCCCGAAACGAAACCGCGCTTTGACCGTGGCATCCTCGACACGTGGTGGTATGACGAGGCCAAAGCTGCCAAACTGACGGCGAATGTCGCGGCCAGTCCCGAAGCTCCGGCCCAGCCGTCCTCGCGGCACCCGCTTCTGATCCTCGCCGGCCTGATTGGGCTCGTGCTTGCGGTTTATTTCTTCATGCGATTGAGAAGGCCCGCCCGAACAGAATGACCGCCTATATCCTTCGCCGCCTGCTGCTGTTCGTGCCCACGATGTTCGGCATCATGCTGGTGACCTTCGTCATCGTGCAGTTCGCGCCGGGCGGCCCGGTGGAGAAACTGATCGCTCAGCTCACCGGCACCGACACCAGCGCCACCTCCATGTTCAGCGGCGGCGGCAGCGATTTCGCCGGCAAGCCGGGGCAAGGCGGCGTGCCGGGCGATGTGTCGGCCCCTTCCAAATATCGCGGTGCGCAAGGGCTCGACCCCGAGTTCATCAAGAGCCTGGAGAAGCAGTTCGGCTTCGACAAGCCGGCCTATGAGCGCTTCGGCATGATGATCTGGAACTATCTCCGCTTCGATTTCGGCGAGAGCTATTTCCGCGATACGAGCGTGCTCGGCCTGATCGCCGAGAAGATGCCGGTCTCGATCTCGCTCGGCCTGTGGATGACGCTGCTGTCCTATTCCATCTCGATTCCCTTGGGCATTCGCAAGGCGGTGAGAGACGGTTCGCGCTTCGATGTCTGGACGAGCACGGTCATCGTCATCGGCTACGCCATTCCGGGCTTTCTCGTCGCCGTGTTCCTGATCGTGCTCTTCGCCGGCGGGTCCTTCGTGCAGATCTTCCCCTTGCGCGGGCTGGTGTCGGAGAACTGGGCCGAGCTGCCCTGGTATCTGAAGATCGCCGACTATTTCTGGCATCTCGTGCTGCCGATGATCGCCATGGCGCTGTCGGCCTTCGCCACCACCACCTTCCTCACCAAGAACTCGTTCCTGGAGGAGATCAGAAAGCAATATGTGATGACGGCGCGGGCCAAGGGCCTCACCGAGCACCAGGTGCTCTACGGGCATGTATTCCGCAACGCCATGCTGATCGTCATCGCCGGCTTTCCCGGCGCCTTTATCGGTGCCTTCTTTGCCGGCTCCCTCCTGATCGAGACGATCTTCACGCTGGATGGGCTTGGCCTGCTCGGCTTCGAATCCGTCGTGAACCGTGACTATCCGGTGGTGTTCGCCACGGTCTACATCTTCTCGCTGCTCGGCCTCGTCATCAGCCTCATCTCCGATCTCACCTATACCTGGGTGGATCCGCGCATCGATTTCGAGACGCGCGAGGTGTGATCCCATGGATGCGCCGACCGACACCACGATCATCGAGGAGGTGACGGCCCAGGGGCTGCCACGGCGTCCCTCTTGGCTTTCTGCCTTGCAGCGGCGGCGCTGGGAAACCTTCAGGGCCAATCGGCGCGGCTATTGGTCGTTGTGGATTTTCCTCATCGTATTCTTCGTCAGCCTGTTCGCCGAGTTCATCGCCAACGACAAGCCGATCCTGGTCGAGTACAAGGGCCAGCTCTACATGCCGATCTTCAAGGCCCATCCCGAGACGGCCTTCGGCGGCATTTTCGAGACGGAAGCCGACTATCGCGATCCGGCTGTCAAGGCGATGATCGCCCAAGGCGGTGGCTGGGTGCTGTGGCCCCCGATCCGTTTCTCCTACAACACGCAGAACAAGAACCCGCCCATGGCCTTTCCGGTGAAACCGACCTGGCTCCTCACCGATGCGGACTGCAAGCTCGCGGTGGAACGCGGCTTCCACCCGTGCGACGCCGATCTCGAGTGGAACTGGCTCGGAACCGACGACCAGGGCCGCGACGTCATCGCCCGCGCCATCTATGGCTTTCGCATCTCGGTTCTGTTCGGCCTCGCCCTCACGCTCTTCTCCTCGCTCATCGGGGTGGGCGCAGGCGCGGTGCAGGGCTATTTCGGCGGCTGGACCGACCTCCTGTTCCAGCGCTTCATCGAGATCTGGACGAGCGTGCCGCAGCTCTATTTGCTCATCATCGTGGCCGCCGTGATCGAGCCGAATTTCTGGATCCTGCTCGGCATTCTGCTTGCCTTCTCCTGGGTCGCGCTGGTCGGCGTGGTGCGCGCGGAGTTCCTGCGCGCCCGCAATTTCGAATATGTCACGGCGGCGCGGGCGCTCGGCCTCTCCAATGTCCGCATCATCTTCAAGCACCTTCTGCCCAACGCCATGGTGGCGACCTTGACCTTCATGCCGTTCATCTTGAACGGCTCGATCACCACGCTTACCTCATTGGACTTTCTCGGGTTCGGGCTGCCGCCGGGTTCGCCGTCGCTCGGCGAGTTGCTGGCGCAGGGCAAGGACAATCTTCAAGCGCCGTGGCTCGGGCTTACCGCCTTCTTCGTCATCGCCATCATGCTCAGCCTTCTCATCTTTGTCGGCGAAGCGGTACGCGACGCGCTCGACCCGCGCAAGACCATGGCGTGAGGTAAGATGCACGGATCGCACTCCCATGATCATGGCCACGGCGCCGCCCTCGCCAATAATGAGCGGCGCATGGGGCTCGCCGCGGCGCTCACCGGCGTCTTTATGTTTGCAGAGGTCGCCGGCGGCATCGCCGCTGGCTCGCTGGCCCTTCTCGCCGACGCCGGCCACATGCTCACCGACTTCGCCTCGCTGGCGCTCGCCTGGTTCGGCTTCAGGCTGTCGCGGCGCCCCGCCGACTGGAGGCGCACCTACGGCTTCGACCGCTTTCAGGTGCTGGTCGCCTTCGCCAACGGCTTGGCGCTGTTCGCCATCGCCGCGTGGATCGTCTACGAGGCGATCGGGCGGCTCATGACGACGCCGGAGGTGTCGGGCGGCATCATGGTCGTCATTGCCGCGCTGGGGCTTCTGGTGAACGTCGCCGCCTTCGCGCTGCTGCGCGGGGCCGACCGCGACAATCTCAATATCCGCGGCGCGGCCATCCATGTGCTTGGCGACCTGCTCGGCTCGGTGGCGGCGCTGATTGCCGGCGGGGTGATCCTCTTCACCGGCTGGACGCCGATCGATCCCCTGCTCTCTCTCGTGGTGGCCGTCATTATCGTGAAGAGCGGGTGGCAGGTGGTGACCGACGCCGGGCATATTCTGCTCGAAGGCGCGCCGGAAGAGCTGGATACGCGGGCGATTCCGCCTGATCTCGTCGCCAATGTCAAAGGTGTGGAGGAGGTGCATCACGTGCATGTCTGGTCGATCACCCAGAGCCGGCGCATGGTGACGCTGCATGCCTGCATCGGCGAGACGGAGGATTCCGACCGCATCGTCAAAAATATCAAGGCGCGGCTCAAGGAGCGCTTCGGCCTCGACCATGCCACCGTCGAGATCGAGCGCGGTACCTGCGCCGATGCCGCTGCTGAGAAGTCCAAGCCATGACGATGACCAAAACGAAAAACGGCACACCCCTCATCTCGGTCGATGATCTGTCTGTCGATTTCCGCGGCGGCGGCAAGGTCACCCACGCCGTCCGCCACGTTTCCTTCGACATCGGCAACGCCGAGACTGTGGCGCTGGTCGGCGAGTCAGGCTCAGGCAAGACGGTGACGGCGCTCTCGATCCTCAAACTCCTCCCCTACCCTTCCGCCTCGCATCCTTCAGGAAAGATCCGGTTCAAGGGCGAGGATATGTTGACGCTCCCTTCGAACGCGCTCCGCCAGGTCAGGGGCAACAAGATCTCCATGATCTTCCAGGAGCCGATGACCTCGCTCAACCCGCTGCACACCATCGAGCAGCAAGTGGGTGAGGTATTGAAGATTCACCGCGGGCTGTCCGACCGGGCCGCCCGCGAGCGGGTGCTCGACCTTCTAAACAAGGTCGGCATCGACGATCCCAAAGGCCGGCTTCAGTCCTATCCGCACCAGCTTTCGGGCGGCCAGCGGCAAAGGGTGATGATCGCCATGGCGCTCGCCAACGAGCCCGACCTGCTCATCGCCGACGAGCCGACCACCGCGCTCGACGTCCCCATCCAGGCACAAAT
>Ga0209521_10004102_pt1 | contig 11677 bp, 11 predicted proteins | sample Rifsed19ft4_FD_184016 | JGI IMG/M metagenome (GOLD analysis project Ga0209521, IMG submission 184016) | Soil microbial communities from Rifle, Colorado, USA - sediment 19ft 4 (version 2) | ecosystem: Environmental > Terrestrial > Deep subsurface > Rock core/Sediment | place: Rifle, Colorado... | reverse complement strand
CCCAGGTCGAAGGTTCGATTGGGAGCATCGAGGGCCAGCGTCACGTCATCAACGACCAACTCGGGCATAACCGCCAGTTCGATGCGTTTCACGGTGCCATCGGCGACCAGGTCAGCCCAGGTCGAGAAGTCAGCAGTCACTTCCCAAACGCCGCCTTCAGCAGAGACGGTGGTGCCGCGCGGATGTTCTTCGCCCACTGTAAATTCGAGTGTGCGAGAATCATCGCCATTGATTTTGCCATCGCCGTTGTCGTCGATCAGACGTTCATGGGCGCCAACAATGAAGTCTTTGGTGTCCCAGCCGTACAGGCCAACCATGACTGTCGGGACGATATTGGCAACATCGATACCCTCGAGATCAGTTTCCTCAACGGCGCTGAACTTGAAGGTGACTTTGTTGTCGGCAACCGTTGCCTCATCAATGGTGACCTTGACAACGTCCGAAATTCGAACGCCATCAGCGGTGTAGATCGCCTTATCGTAACCAGTGTGAATGGCATTGAAGGCCGGAGCGGTTCCGTCCACCTTGTGGCAGCTGGTGCAGTCGGTGGTTTCCCAATCCATACTGCCGTGAATACCTTCTGGGATAATGGTTTTCAAAGCCAGCGTGGTGGTGTCGAAAATCGTCTCTTCGCCTTCAACCTTAACTGCACCCGTCATAGGGTGGCAGCTCTTGCAAGTGTCGATGGTGAATTTCTCGTCCGCCAACACCATATCGAGTTTGCCCGCATGACAGGTATTGCAGGTTGCCATTGACTGCGGATAGGGGAACTCCATCGCATGCGACATATGAACGTCATTCATAACTGACGTCGTGTACGCATACTGTTCTTTCATCGCATCCGTCAAGACTGTTTCATCCGCCAGAAATTGCGCAGCCAATTCAGGATTATCTACCAGCAGCTGCCATTCGAAATGGCCGCCCTCGCCGTTATCCAAATGGCAGGCTTTACAGGTGTAGAAGTCGGTAGCTGGATCCAGATCAACCTGGCCATAAATATAGCCGTGTTTGAGGTAAGGATCCGTGTGGCAGAGTTCGCAGCCGTCGTTGTTGGCAGCCGATACGTAATCCACGCCGGCGCCGGTCTCAAGCAACGCAGCAAACGGGTATTTGTTCTGATCGACACGGGCGGGCAGACGTTTGATGGTCTCGTCGCGGCCGTAGAGCACTACCAGACCATCCACACTGCGGAAATTGGTCTTGTAGATTTCGTCGTCGGCGGTCAGAACACTGGTGCACTTGGCTGCCGCATCGCAGGTGATCTTGCCCTTCAGATTTACTCTTTCCAGAGCAGGATCGAATTGGAATGCTTCACCGTCCCAGGGTGCGAAGTAAATTGCCAGTGAATCAGCCTGAGTAGCCATGAAGGGTGCGCCTTCCTTGGCCATTGTGAAGGTTACCGTGTGGGTATTCGGGGCTGTAAAGGCATACGTCAGACCCGAAACCGTTATGACACCGTCCTGGTACATCTCGTTATAAGCGTCTTGATGATTCGCCCCCGAATCCTTATGACAAGTTGTACAGGTCTCTAACGGGACTTCTCCGGCGACCAGTGCATCGCTGCCAGCGGGACCAGCCGGGCCAGCCGGACCGGTAGGACCAGCAGGCCCAGCCGGACCCGCGGGGCCTTGGGTACCCGCGCATGATGCCATCACCAGAGCCAATCCGATGACGATCAAGCTTACGAATAGGTATTTTGGTTTCATTGACCCTTCTCCTGAGGTTTCTTACAGATGTATTCAAAGTTTGGCCATTAAATGAATAGGACTCTTCCGTTCTCGTACCTCCTTTATTCCATTAATTACTTGCGGGGGATTGGGTGTTTCACATTAAAATTAGATGAGAAACATTGCTAATTATACAGACAATTTTTATAGTAATGTCAATATTTTAATAACCAGTTTTTCAGGGAAAGAGGATGACATTTGGCTTGATTTATTTGCTTTCGATGGGCTATAAAGGTGGATAAGGAGCGACTTTTTCTCATTCCCCAAATAATCGTGCGAATCCGGGATATGCCTTCAGCGGGATGATCTCGAAGGTGATCAACCCTTCGCGCATTAGCGGCAGGCTGGCCAGAACGTCTTGGGCATTTGCGGCATCGTCGCATTCCAGTAAGATCACCGCTTCGGACCGGTCCTGGCGATAATATATTTCCCGGATGATGCCAGCCTGCTGCAACTCCCAAACCCGCATGGCTTCCGCTTTGAGGTGAGCTTGAAACGCCCCGGCCTCAACTCCACTGACCTCGTGTTCGAGCGCCAAAATCTTCATTTACCTACCCTCACACAACGCTCTACGGCTTGGCAAATCCATATACTCGATGCTGCTCCAGGTCGGTAAGCAATGTCAATCCTCCATCCGTCAATTGACCATCCAACTGGGTCAGGTCGGGGAAGGAAGCCTTATCCACCACCACATAAGTGATACCCAATTCCTGCAGCAGCGTTATGGCCTGCGCGTCTGGAAACAGATCCATTGTCGGCTTGATGGCGGTATATTGCGGCGGTTGGTTGGCATTGAACAACCCGCCAATGAACGGCTTGCCGTTTAGCAGGTTGGCATAAATATTGAATTGCTGCTCCACCTGGTCGAATGGGAACATGGCGACCGCGCCATCTCCCGGTTGAGCTGCCAGCCAGGTATCGAGCGGCCGCGGCTCGATGACTGTCAACTGACCGGTGTACGGCCCAGGATAAAACTCGAAGAGTGCCAGAAAAATCAGGCCAACAACTGCAGCCGTGCGCCAGCGGCTTTTGATCCACTGCAGCACGATTGCCGCCCCAATCCCTGCCAGCAGGGTTGTGAAAATGTTGGTAAAGAAGCCAAAGCGTGCCAGGGCCCGCATTCGGTCAAAAAATGGAAGATGGTTGAACAACCAATAAGTAGGAAGAAAGACGGGAGTCTCGCTGCGGCCAATCAACGGTTGCAAGAAAGCTGGCACTTGCACGATTATGCGTTCAGCATTCCAATGCAGATCCGTCCCCAATGCCAAAATAAAGGCTGCCGCAGCCGCGGTCAAAGCCGCCCATACAAAGGTGCTATCCCGGCTTGCCTTGCGTTTCCACACCGCAATGATCAGCAGCACCAGCGCCAGCAGACCGATGTACAGTGTGGCTTCTGGCCACAGGTCGCGATTGAAGAGACTGCCCACCCAGCGCCCGAATAAAAAATGGTCGGTGGATGGCAGAAAGAAATCGGTCGGACTGGCCGAGTACATACTGGCGTATTGCCAATCACGGCTGACAAGGGTGCCGCTGGATGCCAGGTTGAAAAAATAGCGCATGGAGAGATACAGCAGCGGTATAGCCAAACCGGCAAATATACCGAGCTGCTTCCAAAAGCTGACCTTCGTAACAACTTTATATCCCCCAAAAATCAAATAGGCAGCCACAAACACCAGCGTGATCAGCAGGCCCATATACAGGTGATACATGGATGTAAAGCCGATCAGCCCCAGGCTCACCGCAGCCAATACTGCTGGCTGCCACCAGCCTTTGGCCTCGTTGCGCAAAATGCCGGTCAAGCCAAGGAAGTACAGCGGGAACCATTGGGTAGCTGAAAGATTCAAATGGCCAATCAGCAGCTTGGCCATGCGCCAGGGTAAAAAGGCGAAAATAGCCCCCGCCAGCAGCGCTGCACCTTCTGAATCCGTCAAATGGCGCACCCAACAGTACATAGCCCAGCCCGACAGCATAAAGGTGAGCAGCATTGCCAGGTTATAACCGGCAATCGGGCCAAAGAATTGGCTGAAGAATGCGCCTGGAAACACAGCCGCCAGAGCCGTGTCGGTGGTTGACAGATTCCACCCCTCCGGGTAATTCATCCACTCGCTAAAAAATGGGTGACCGCCGCCGTCGAAAAATGCGTGTTCATACCAGCCGGTCAACCAGGCAAAGTACAGGTTATCCCCGCTTCCACCCAACACCGAATTGCCAAGGTGCAGAATCAGTGGATAGGTGAAAGCCGCGGCTAATACAGCATAGAAAAGCAGCACACCCAGGTGCCGCAGTAGATCTCCCCGCCAGGTTCTCATCGAAAATTTCCCTGCGGTGATTTTATCATGTGCATTCGTAAGAGATGTTCAAAGCGAAGCCAGCTAATAAATGTTAGGGCTCGCGGTAACCGCACAACGCCAGGGCGCGCGGACCGGTGTGGCTGCCGAGAATCGGTGACGTGAGCGATATGAACAGCTCGGCCGGATCGAACTCGGCGTGGACGCGTTCCGCAAGGAGTTCAGCTTCATCCAGCGCACCATTATGCAGCACCGCCAAATGCAGGGCTCCGCCTCCGTTCAACCGGTGAAAGAAATCCTTATAAAGTCCCTCGATTGCCCGGTTGCGGGTGCGTGCGGGTATGCCGGCTTCGACCTTCCCGTTGTCATGATTCACGAAAATCAAGGGTTTGATTTTCAGCAGGTTGCCAACGAATTGAGCCGCGCCGCCAATTCGACCGCCGCGGTCAAGATAATCCAGCGTGTCCAGGGTGATCAGATACACCAGCTCTTTGCGCACCTGTTCGGCGGCAATCAACGCTGCCTCGGCATCTTTGCCATCTGCCAGGGCTCGAGCGGCAGCCAACACCTGCCAGCCCAGCCCCATGGAATTGCTGCGCGAATCCACCACCGTCACGGAAACTGGCGACCCGGCCGAGGCTTGCCGCGCCGAATTGTAGGTGCCGCTCATCGCGCTGCTTAATGTAAAAACAAGGATGTTCTGTGCCCCACCTGTTGCCGCGAGTTCATAGGCATCGCGGAAGATTTGCGGCGTGGGCTGCGAGGTAGTCGGGTGCACATCTGACAGCGGCAGCCGGTCGTAGAATTCGTCTGGACGTAAGTCCACTCCATCCAGGTATTGCCGGTCGCCCCAGATGATGGTCAGCGGAACGATCTGCAGATTAAATTGTGCCCGCCAAACGGCTGGAATGTCGCAGGTGCTGTCCGTGATAATGACAGTTTTTTCAGGAATGGTCACAACTTTTTGATAAGGATTATGTGTATTTGATGTAAACATGAATTTTAAGTTGTCGGTGCAGGGAATTTTGATCTGGTATGAATGAACAATTATTGAATGATCATCGTTTAGCCGATTATTCAAATCCCGCTAATCATAATACGAGTGGACTACGGGTTCGGATTAACATTTAACCCAGGATAACTCCTGAATTATGGAGTACCGTAAGAATTAGACGGTTATTTGCTTAAGCCGGAGGTAGCGAAGCGTCAGGCGTTTCACTATTCGGGGTCGCCGCGGTTGGTGTGACAACGGGTGGGTTCTTCAGCAACTCAAGCTGACGTAATGCTTCTTCCCGTTGAATTTTTTCCTGTTGCGCGGTTTTTTCCAGCGAATCCATCTTTTTTCGCTGTGAAGCCAGACGCCACTTGCTGCGAATCGAGCCTGGCAGGATTGTAAAAATTCCAATCAGCACGCCCACAGCCAACGTCAGCAGCAGCACCAGCGCCAGGGATTGATCGAACTGCCAGACAAAGAACGTCACAGTGACTGCAGTGGTATTTTGGAGTGCAAAAATAACAGCAATGATAGCGATAAGCAAGGCCAGGATCAATAATATGGACATCATAGGGTCTCCTTCTATACCGGCATGAACAAGTCTAGGGTAAAGAATCGATGACGAGGTAATTATTTCATAAATCTCTGTTGTTATGCTTCCATTTTACCCATAACTTTGGTTCTTTCTCCTGACAATATTTTAAGGTTAAAATAGAATTAGACTATTGACAAGTCTAGTAAATATCTGTAAAATTATTCTGTTATCCTAAAGAAAGGAGCACGCGAGAATGGTCAAAATCTTTATTATCACTTCTGCCAGCGTCTACACCGCCCTTGATGGCGGAGTTGCTGCTGTACCTTCTCGGAGTGCGCCTGTCTCTCGGTAACCTGAAGCTTTTCTAGATTACCAGCAGCCACGGGAGTACTCCGAACCCGCGGCTGTTTTGTTTTTATTCACCAGGATGAAAACCATGCCGCGGAACCAGGAAAAACCGCGGCTTTTTCTGTTTCGATCCGACTTTACCTTTGCGAGTGAAACATATGACTGCGACATCCGTTTACCATGGTGATTCTGTCATGCGCCCAGAGCGCGATCGTAACCCTTCTCTTTTCTTACCTAGTACCGGAAAGTCTCCTGAAATGGAGGATACCATGTTTGAGGCAATGATGAAATTTGGCGGATATCGCGTCGATTATATGAATCGCGAAAGCGCCGGTAAACCAGCAGCCCTGGGTCTGTACGTGTTGGGTGACCTACCCGCACATCAATCGTACAGCCGTGTTGCCAAGCACAACCTGTTCACCGGGCTGGTCCTGATCCGCGAACACCAGGAAGAGCACAACCTGGTTGCGGTCTACCTGGACGTAAACTCGCCTTTCGAGTCGCATCGGCCTGCCTATCAGCAAATGAAAACGGACATGAAAGCTGGAATGTTCCGCCGGTTGTTGGTCCCATCGGTCCGCGATCTGTCGGGCGACGAGGAAATGAGCGCCGATTTCTGGAACTTCTACCGCACCCTTGAATGGATCGAGATCTTGTCCAGCGAATCTGGCTTCATCGCTCCGGTCCATTTTCACCAGATCATAGCAACCCCCATGGTCAGCGCTGCCTGACGGCGCTGACCATGACTGCCGGCAGCACATGCCGGCATTTTATCAACCGAACCCATTACAGCCCGGAGGGACAATGACATTCACAACCCAATTATTCCAGTCAGAAAACCTTATCTTGCAGGCCTATGATCCCGAAAAGGATGCCGCCGCTGAAGCCGCTTTTAGCTACGATCCCAATTACGCCAATTTGATCGACTGGGAAATAGTCCCCCACCCTTTGACGGTATTCGAAGTCAAGAAAATGCGGGAAGAACAGCTAAAAAAAGGCAGCGAGAAGGACAATTTCTTTCTGTTCGGCATCCATAATAAATCGGATGGGCTATTTCTTGGCATTATTACTTTTCCAGAGATTTTCTGGTTTAACCGCTATTCATTCTTTAAGGTTTATCTGGGTGAACCAGACATGCGCCAGGTCCATTACGCCGAGGCGCTGAAATTAGCCCTGGTCTACGGCCTGGAGGAGCTTGGGCTGTATTCGCTATACACCTCCAGCGGCGAATACGAGCCGGAAGTCAAACAGGCTTTGGAAGCCGCCGGCTTCAAAGAAGCGGCTCGTCAGCGGGAAAACGTATTCCGCGATGGACGCCTTTGGGACCGCGTATTTATGGAACTCTTGCAAGAGGATTGGAAAGTCCACAGTGTAGAGGTGCAATCATGAACAACCCCGTCCTCACCGGTCAATTGGTGCGCTTGATCGCCCTTGATTTGGAGGATGATCTCAAATTGTTTGAGGAATGGAACGCGGACAGCGAATATCAACGCCTGGCGGACGCCGGCGCTGCCAACCGCTACAACGTTAAGCTGACGAAGGAATTTTTCGAAAAAGAAATCGGCGGGATGCATGCCTTCGCCATCCAAACGCTGGGTGACGACCGCAAAATTGGCATGATCAACCTGGCAGGCTTCAACTGGCATGTTAGGAGCGCCTGGGTTGGCATTGGCATTGGCGTACGTGAATTTTGGGGCAAGGGCTACGGCACCGACGCCATGAAAATCATTTTGCGCTTCGGATTCACCCAGTTGAATCTCAACCGCATCCAGCTGGATGTGTTCAGCTTCAACCAACGCGGTATGAAATCCTACGAAAAGGCCGGCTTCAAGCACGAAGGCCGCCTGCATGGCAACTTGCTCAAAGCCGGCGTGCGATATGACGAAGTTTTCATGGGCATTCTGCGCCGCGAATGGGAAGCGCTGCAGGCAGCCTGAAACTTTACATCATCATACTTCCAGGAGACACCCTCCGGCGGTATCTACCCTTTTATGGAAAATAGATATGGACACCCTTACAACCAATAATGCAACTTTGACTCTCCAGCCCATCCGCGAATCAGATTATGCAGAGGTGGTCGAGGTTATTAATGCCTCTGACCGCAAGTTTGTCGGGCACAACATAGTGACGCTTGAGGAACTCGCCAACGATTTGAAGACCTTCGAAGCCGATCCGGAAACCGACACCTGCGTCGTACGTTCTGCGGAAGGCAAAATCATCGCCTATGCTGATTTTTGGCCAGGCGTTGTGCCGCATGTGCGAATGTTTGGCTTTATGCGCATTCACCCGGATCACAAGGCAGAAGGCGCCGGTACCGCCATTACGCACTGGATGGAATCCCGGGCCAGCGAAGTATTGCTCAATGCACCACCCGATCTGAAAGTGACGGTGGGTCAGCGCGCCTACGCCAACCAGCCAAGTGCTAAAGCTTTTCTGGAAAGTTGCGGGTATACCCACGACCGTTCCTCTTTCCGCATGACGATCGAACTGGATTGTGACATCCCGAAACCCGCCCTGCCCGCCGGCTTCACCCTGGTGAATATTCAGTCCAATGAAGCCGATTTGCGCCGTGCCTTGCAAGCCCAGCAGGAAGCATTCTTGGATCACTATGGCGTTATCGAAGAGCCCTTTGAAGATTACTTCAAACGTGAGAGCGCACATATCCTGGGTGATACGGCAAACGACTTATCTGCCAGTTACATGGCTTTGGATGGCGATCAGGTCGCCGCGGTATGCATCAACCAAACTTCAATTGCTGGTTACACCGATTCCGCCTGGGTCGGAACGCTCTCCGTGCGCCGCCCGTGGCGGAAGCTTGGTCTGGGTCTGGCGCTGCTGCGCATGACCTTCCGCGATATGCAGCAACGCGGCAAGAGTCTGGTTGGCCTGTACGTCGACGCTCAAAACCTCACCGGAGCGCTGCGCTTGTATGAAAAGGCTGGCATGTATGTCCAATACGAAAGCTGCTATTACGAAAAAGTGCTGCGCGAAGGCAAAGATTTAGCGAACAAGGGTTAAATTTCTCCTGTTCCACGCGTCAAGTGTCATGGAATTTTCCATCCCCCATTACCGTAGAAAATGGGGGATGGTACCAATTGGTCACAAAAACCTTAAGACAATTCCAAAGAATCCCACTTGCGCCCTATGCTATACTTTCTCAATTCCATGCTTCCTCGGATGAAGCCCATATAATTGGCTTTTCCCGGGGTGTTGTGTATTACCAGAGGTTCATATTGATCAAAGCTCTCGTATTCGACATGGGCGGCGTGTTGTTGCGCACTTTTGACCAGGGTCCGCGTGAAGCGTTGGCGCAGCGTTATGGCATTGACGTTCAGCATCTGTTCGACGTCGTTTTTACCAGCGAATCTTCCAAACAAGCCGAGATCGGGCTCAAACCCGATAAGGTTCATTGGGAGTGGGCACTGGACGAATTAGGCGTCCCCCAGGACGAGCGTCCTGCTTTTATTCAGCAATTTTGGGCCGGCGATCGGATGGATTATGCACTGCTTGACTTTATTCAAAGCCTGCGGCCTTCTATCCGCACCGGTTTACTCAGCAATGCCTGGTTGGGTACCCGCAGCAACATAACCCGCCGCTGGGGCGCGCTTGAGTCATACTTTGACGTGACGATCTTTTCCGCCGAACTGGGTATGCGCAAACCCGCCCCTGAATTTTTTCACTGGCTGCTGGAGCGCCTGGACGCCCAGCCCGGGGAGACGATTTTTGTCGATGATTATGGTAAGAACATTGAGGCTGCCAGAGCATTAGGACTGCATTCGGTAAAATTTTGCAGTACAGAGCAAACAATACAGGACGTGCTGGCGCTGCTTAACCATACGGAGCGCGGGTAAAACCCGGTGCAGCAATTTACCCCGCTTCCTGAGGGGTTGGAGACCGCTCGCTGCATTGGGGTAGTCGCTGATACACACATCCCGGATCGGGTGCGCAGCCTGCATCCCGACTTGATTTCTGGGCTGCAAGCGGCGCAGGTGGATGTGATACTGCATCTTGGCGATATCTGCGCCCCGGGGGTCTTGACCGAGTTGGCGCAGGTGGCACCGGTGATCGCTGTGCGCGGTAACCGCGACTGGGCTTTTACGGGGATTCTGCCGTGGGTGCGTACGTTTACTGCCAATCAGGTGCGCATAGCCATGCAACACGGTATGGGGAATTTCTGGCATTACTGGTGGGATAAGCTGAAGTTCCAGACAGTTGGTTATCGTTTTCCGCGCTATAAACGCCTGTTGCTGCGCACCACGCCCGGCAATGACGTCATGATCTTTGGTCACACCCATCATCCCGTCAATTTGATGGAAGATGGTGTGCTCTTTTTCAACCCCGGCTCTGCCACCAGGACTCCATCCACCTTTCCGCCGCCGTCCTTTGGCCTGCTTCACCTGGACGGGCAGGGGGGCGTTCGCGGCGAGATCATCGAAATGCGGCGCCTTCCGATCGCAACCGGCAACTGGGTTTTATAACTGTCTTGACCGGGCGACTAGTTCCGTTGGGCTGGTCTTTGTAGCGGACAGTGTCCGCCACCGTATTTTTCTGGGCTTTCCATATGGCGAGCTATGCTCGCCGCTACATTGGTTTCAATAATCCTAACGTGCCACTTCCCCGAAATCGCGATATAATGAAATATTCAGGCAAATATATTAATTCTCGGTACCAATTTCCATTATCTTCTTGACCTTCTCAAATCGCTTTGATATAATTACCGTTTGCGTATTATGCCCTAATACGCGCTGTGGTCGTACCTAGACACAATTTATCCTGCCAATTGCTCGTCAGGAGAGAAAAATGCAGTCTTCTGTTTTACCAGTTCGGTCGTACGCTCGCATCCCGGTCGTCTTTGACCTGCCCAACCTGATCGAAGTTCAGCTCGATTCCTTTGAGCGGCTTAAAAAAGAAGGTCTGGGTGATTTATTCAATGAAGTATCTCCCATTGAGTCCTACAACAAGGGAATGAAATTGTACTTCCCCAGCCGGGCTCCCGAATCGAAGCAGTGGGACCTCAAATATTGGTTTGGCGATCCCAAGCATTCGATTGAAGAATGCGTCGAGCGTGATCTGACTTATGCCTGCCCCTTATATGTATCTGTGTTGCTGGCAGGTCCGGACGTCCCGGAACCCATCAAGCAGGATATCTTCCTGGGGGACTTCCCTCAGATGACCGACAAGGGTACCTTCATTATTAATGGTACTGAGCGCGTGGTCGTTTCTCAGCTCATCCGTTCCCCGGGCGTTTATTTCGAAGCCCCGGTTGACCGCACCAGCGGGCACCGTCTGGCATCCGCCAAGTTAATCCCCGATCGCGGCGCCTGGATGGAATTCGAGACTCGCAAGAACGATTACCTGATCCTTAAATTCAACCGCAAGCGCACTGTGCCCATCACTATTTTCCTGCGCGCACTGGCTGCCATTAACGACGGGCTGCAAGACTCCCCCCTCAAAGATGGCTCCGATGAGGAACTGATCGCGCTGTTCCAGGATGTGGATAACAACCCGGAGCGGCTCTTCATCCCCTCGACTTTCCGCCAGGAACCTCCCTGGGACCTTTCTGCCGGTCAATCCATCGCTGAAGCTGCCTTGATCGAATTCTTCAAGCGCATGCGCCCGGGCGACCCCGCTACGCTGGATAACGCCAAGCAGTTCCTGGAAGAACAGCTCTTCGATCAGCGGCATTATGATCTCGAGCGGGTGGGGCGCTATAAGCTCAACCAGAAGCTGGATCTGATGGACAAAATCCCCATGACACATCGCAATGTGTCCCGCTGGGATATCG
>Ga0209521_10004097_pt1 | contig 11682 bp, 5 predicted proteins | sample Rifsed19ft4_FD_184016 | JGI IMG/M metagenome (GOLD analysis project Ga0209521, IMG submission 184016) | Soil microbial communities from Rifle, Colorado, USA - sediment 19ft 4 (version 2) | ecosystem: Environmental > Terrestrial > Deep subsurface > Rock core/Sediment | place: Rifle, Colorado... | reverse complement strand
CACCTGCACTCCCTGGCACTGCCCGCCAGGGCAAGTGTGCGTGCGGTGCAAGTGTCCCCTTGCTAATGAGGAGATTGCTCCGTCGGTCTCGGTCTCGACACCTGCACTTGCGCCGGGCCGTCTCGACCCGGCGGGTTCCGGGCCCGAACTGGGTGCAAGTGTACGCCCTTCGGCGAACACTCAGGGCTACTCGACCAGCGGCCTCCTCGCAACGACATACCCAAAGTTTTTACTTGCAGGCGCAGCAATTATTTCTTTGATATTGTCTGGACTTGCGAGGCCCCTGGTGATTTTGCTTTATGGTATTGAATTCACTGCTTCTGCAAATGTGTTACAGATCCTGGCATGGACGTTGATCCCGTTTACTGTCAATACCTATCTTACCTTGTCGTTTCTCGCGTCGGGCAGGGAGGGGCTGGTCGGGCGGGCGTTGACGGTCAGCCTGCCTGCGTTGTTGCTCCTGAATCTTTGGTGGATTCCAGCCAAAGGCCCGGAGGGAAGCGCCTGGGCCGCGTTGGTTGCCGAGTGCAGCCAGTCTGCACTGCTCGTTTTTCAGTGGAAACTGTTTAAAATGAGGTTGCAAGAAAAAAAGGATAGGATTTGAAAATGAGTTATCCAATCTTCCCTGACAAATATAAACTTCCGGTCCTGTTGACTGCTGAACATATGATTGAGTTCCGTCGCAAACACGGAGGACTTGGCAATTTGTCCGCACCGAATGGCGTGGTCTTATGCTTATACAAAGGCGTGATGAAGCGTTTTGCATGGAAATATCCATCACAGCATGTCAACGGTTTTCTGGGTGATATTTTTTTGCTGAAACGAACGAATGGAAAAGTAGGCGTTCTGGGAAATTTCGGAATTGGCGCGCCCGCGCTGACCAGTATAGCCGAAGAAATGATGGCATGGGGTGCAAAGCGCGCGATTATCATGTCTCTGGCCGGAGGTCTCCAGGCGGATTTGAAACCAGGAAGTATTGTGGTGTGTAATCGTGCTATTCGCGATGAAGGCACATCTTATCATTATCTGCCGCCTGCAAAAGATGTTGAGGCATCTGCAACTCTTGTCACTGCGATTTCGCAAACGCTGAAGAGACGCGGTCTCGCTCATTCGATTGGCGCGACGTGGAGCACCGACGCGCCATATCATGAAACGCGCGAAGAGGCTGATTATTTTCAGCAGGAGGGCGTGAAAGCAGTTGACATGGAAAGCGCGGGACTCTTTGCGGTCGGCGAAGTCAGAAACATCGAGACTGCCTCTGTCTTTGTGATCGGTGACAGTCTCGCGGGCCCGCGCTGGTCTGCGCCGCCCGACTTGCGCGTTCTTCATCAACGATTGAAAACTTTACTCGATGCGCTCATTGATGTATTGAGCAGGGCATGATGACATTGGCCTGCCCGCGCTGCCATACATCTTTGGATGATGTGGATTCAACGACAAAACATTGTGTGAAAGATGGACTGACGTTTCGTCGAATGGATGGAATCTGGCGGATGTTATTACCCGAACGGGAAGAGTATTTCGCCCGCTTCATCCGGGACTATGAAACGGTTCGCCGTTCCGAGGGCCGCGGCTCCTCTGATGCTTCATACTATCGCACGCTCCCATATCATGGATCCTCTGACTGGCAGATCCGCGCCGCGAGTTTCGATGCGTTCCTCAAAAATGTCATTGTCCCAGGTGAAGAGAACTCAAAGTCATTACGCGTCCTGGACCTGGGCGCGGGCAACGGATGGCTGTCCAACCGGCTGGCTCTGCGCGGACATGACGTTGCGGCAATTGACTTGATGACCAATGACTTTGACGGACTGGGTTGTCATCGTCTTTATGAGTCGAACTTCCTGCCTGTTCAGGCTGAATTTGACCATCTGCCATTTCCCGATGAGGCGGCAGACATGGTTTTGTTCAATGCCTCCTTGCATTACTCAGTTGATATCAAAGGGACGCTGACTGAAGCTCTGCGGGCTTTGGATAAATCAGGGAGGCTTGTAATTCTTGATTCACCGGTCTATCACAACCCCCGGAGCGGTACGCAAATGGTGCATGAACGGGAGGCACAATTTACAAGGCAATATGGGTTTGCATCGAATAGTTTACAGAGTGAAAATTATCTAACCTATGGGAGATTGAATGAATTGGCGCGTGAGCTAAATCTCGCCTGGAAATTTATCACCCCGTTCTATAATTTGCAATGGACACTTCGTCCACTGCTGGCATTTCTTTTGCATCAGCGTGAGCCTGCGAAGTTCCATGTGATCGTGGGGAAGAGAAAATATCCAGATGCACGTGGCGAGTGAGGATATTTCAAGGCGTAGATGTAGGAGAGGAAGCAGGTGTAAAAGTTGGGGTAGATGTTAATGATGGTGTTGGCGTTTGCGATGGTGTCTGTGTGGCAGTTGCTGTCAACGTTGGAGTGCCAGCAGGTGTGTTGGTCGGAACAGCATAAACAATGTCCAGCTTCGGCCAACGGCTGGCTGTCCCGTCCTCTTTTGAAGAGTATCTAATAGTATGGTTTGGACCAGTGGAATAAAGCATCAAACCGTAATTAGAATATGTTCCATTCACCCAGGCCTGCACCAGGCCGGTGATATCCATGGTCAACATACAGTTATTCTGGTCAGGGATGAAGCTGAAATAGGAAGTCCCGCTGTCAAAATCGCCGCCCGGCAGAGTCCACGTAAGCCATGTAACAGTGTTTTCACTCCAATTGGAAGTTACGCGATAGAGGGATGTGATTTGACCAGTCTTGTTGTCATTTGAGAACAGATACAACGTAGCGCTTGTGATGTTGGCATTCGCAGGTATGGAAATTAAGTCAAACTTGACGAGGCCGCGACGATCAGAGCCATTGTCGGCACGTACATCAAAGGTATTGTCCGTCCCATAGTTTCTCAAAGGAGAACCTGCGTCGATGTATGTATCATCGGACGGCAACAATCCGTTCGGTGTGCCTGAATAGCAGACGGGCAAACCTGGAACAGGTGTGGGCGAAGGAGTGAATGTGACTGTCGGTGTAAAAGTGACTGTAGGTGAAGGCGTCAAGGACGGGGTAAAGGTCAGGGTGGGCGTGGATGTATTCGTCGGAGTGGGTGTGCTGGTCAGTGTATGAGTTGCCGTGGGCGTCAACGTAGGTGTGTTAGTCGGGGTGGAGCCTGGCGTGGGAATATCTGTCGAGGTGGGGGTGAATGTCGGTGTATCAGTCGGAGTATAGGTTGACGTTGGGGTTAAGGTAGGTGTGTCCGTGGGCGTCATTGTAGGAGTAAAGGATGGCGTAAGCGTGGCAGTATGCGACGGAGTGGGTGTCTCCGTCGATGTGGCTGTGGATGTACTGCTTGGTGTCAGTGTCGCTGTTGCTGTATCTGTTGGAATGAGTGTCGGTGTTTCAGTCGAGGTTGACGTAGGAGTATGGGAGGGCGTGAAAGTGTAGGTAGCTGTGCTCGTCGGCGTAAACGTGACAGTATATGTAGGAGTTGGCGTTTCAGTAAATGTTGCCGTGGGCGTAGTGCTGGGCGTCGGGGTCGACGTGGCAGTATCGGTTGGAGTCTGAGTCGCTGTATCAGTCGGTGTTGATGTGGGAGTAGAAGACGGTGTTAGCGAAGATGTCGCTGTGGGAGTAGTGCTCGCCGTAAGAGTTGGTGTTGCTGTATCGGTGGGAGTGGAGCTTGGCGCGAGCGTGTTCGTCGGCGATGGTGTCATTGTCAGTGTATCGGTTGGGGTATAGGTCAGTGTGACCGTACTTGTTGCCGACGGAGTAAACGTCGGTGTATCCGTGGGAGTATAAGTTGGCGTGAAGGTATCCGTTGGCGATGGTGTCCATGTCGGTGTAGCGGTGGGAGTAAAGGTTGCAGTAGGAGTATGAGTTGGTGTATTCGTCGGCGTAAAGGTTGAAGTGAAGGTAGGGGTTGCTGTGATTGTAGCGGTGGCTGTACCGGTTGACGTCGGCGTATTCGTTGATGTAGATGAAGCCGTAACGGTAAGGGTCGCCGTCTGGGTTTGAGTGCGGGTAACTGTGGAAGTGAGGGACGGTGTTGATGTCCTGGTTGCCGGTTTGGGCGTTTTCGTTGAGGTGGGCAAAGGAGGATCATACTGCGCATAGGAATATGTAGCCGTTGGCGTGGATGATAAATATCGAGTTGCAGTTACAAGCGGTGTGATCAGGGCGGTCGTAGTGGGCGAAGCCACGGCGGGCGTGGGTGTTAGTGCAGGCGAAGTCGGTGTGACGGTTACAGGATAACGGTTATCGGGCGTCATGGTGGGAACCGGTGACAAGAGGACAGCCTGCACGGTTCCCATGCGATCCTGAGGATTCCCGGTAGCGGGTAGATCCATGATGATTTGTTTGAGGATATTCTCGCTAATGCGGGGGACAGCAGATGCATGAGGGTCGGCGCCGTAATCGGCCTGGGATTCAGCACGGATCGAGACCGGCAGGCTGTCCAATCCGCTGGCCTGGACGTCAGACATATTTAGATTGATAAGTTGCCAGAGAAATAAAACGAATGAAAGAATTAAGAGAGTTGCCGCAACCCTGAGTATGCGGCGGGAATGATGTTCGGTCGTTTGTTGTACATCCGGTGAAAGTCTCACACCAGTCTTGCTCATATTTGCCTTATGGGGCCAAACTCAACATCGGAATAAACACGTCCACAACCTTCGGGTCGAAATGACTTCCGCTTTGACTTTTCAAGAACTGGATGACTTCCTCACGAGGCAAGGCTTTTCGATATGGGCGGTCATTGGTCAAGGCATCCCAGACATCGGTAATCGCGAATATTCTAGCTGAGATCGGAATTTCTTCTCCTTTCAAGCCGCGGGGATAGCCTGTACCATCCCATCTTTCATGATGGCAATAAGGGATTTCCAGCGCAACCTGGAGATAATCAATCTGCTTCAACATATTGTAGGCATCCTGCGGATGGTTCTGGACGATCCTCCTCTCCGCTTCATCGAGGGGACCATCTTTATGCAATATGGCATCCGGTGTACCCATCTTACCGATATCATGAAGAAGAGCGCCTCTGCGGATATTGACCAGGGTCTCGCCCTGAACCCCCATCGCCTCCGCCAGCCGAAGCGTGAGCTGGGTAACGCGCTCCGAATGTCCCTCTGTCTCCTTATCCCGTAATTCGAGGGCTTTGGCCCATCCCTCGAGCGTACTATCGTAAGCCTTTAGCAAATCCTTTTGCGACTGGCTGAGGCTTGCCACCATTGTATTAAAAGATTCGGTCAGGATCGAAATCTCATCATTTGTGCCCGGGTTGACTTGAACGTCCAGGTCGCCCTTTGACACTTTCACTGAAGCCTGCACCAGTTGGAGCAGAGGTCGGGTGATTGTGTTAGCCAGATTGATACCCACCAGGATAACCAGGAAGTTCGCAGATGCCACCAGCAAAAAGATTCGCCAGCGCGAACTCGAAGAGGCCTGGACGACGGCATTCTGACTTAGCGCAGCTCCCAGGATCCCCAACTCCTGATTTCCACGCACTTCCCAGGAACCAAGAATTTCAGCGAATGGAATGTTTGCCACATCAAGATCGCGCTGACTGGAAAGATCGCGCTTCCTGCTGCTAATATCTTTAAAGGAGATGATCTGTGCGACGGTCTCGGGAGCGATGGCTTGAGGAAATGGCAGAGTGCTGTAGAGAACCTGTCCCGCATGGTCATATAGAGTAATCTGCGCAAATGTTTTCGAACGGATGTCCGCTGTCAATTTGGGCAACGACCTGCCTACCAGCACAACGCCGGCAACATTTCCCTGCAGATCACGGACAGGCCCGGCAACATATAGGAAATCCCCAAAGTCGGTCTCGATAAAATCCGCAAATTTATCGCCTCTCACATCGCTCTTTTGAGCAAGAACGTCCTGCACAATTTCCAGGCCCGTAAACACGGTCTGAGAGCCACTGGAGAAATCATAGTCCTCCGGATTCCCACCAGGGCGGTGATGGATGGAAAGCATGTGGTTACCCTGCAAATCGAGGAATTCGACCGCTTCCTGCTGATCGTTTGCAACGATGCCCAGTGTAAGAGATCGCAGAGTGTGGGGGTCGTTCATTTGAATGGCCGTGGCTGCTCCTTCCACATTGGCGAGCAGTCGTTGTGTTTCCAGTAGTTGAGACTCATAGTTGACAATCAATTCAGATGATATTTTCCCCGCCTCATATAATTGCTTGTTGAATCTCTCCTCCACATTTTCCACCACCAGCTGCGTTATTAGATAGGCGGCCGCCACTGCCAAAATCAAGGAGAGGATCAGATACGGAATAGTAATCTTTATCCGTATTGGGATTCGCACGCGGCGGATTGGGCTGTGAGGGGTGGCAATGCCGTTTAGAATCGTCATTTTTTCATCCGGTACACGACGATGGGGACTTTGCCGTGTTACGAATATTGGATGCAATTCCCTTCCAGATATGAAAGGCGCCTGCTCCCTTACAGGTTTGGTGACACCATTATCAAGACAAAATAACATCCCGCAAGCTTTACTCTTGCGGGATGTTGGTTTCACTTTTTTCCGAAACCATGTTCATCCTTCTTTTATCATGTCCAGAAAAGTTTCAACTACCTTCGGGTCGAAATAGATTCCGGCTTGATCACGAATGTACTCCTTGGCTCGTTCTGAGGTCCAGGCTTTGCGGTAGGGGCGGTCAGAAAGAAGCGCATCCCATACATCCACAACCGCGAAGAGACGGGCGACCAGGGGGATTTCGTGGCCCTTTAGCCCGCGCGGATAGCCTGTGCCGTCCCATTTTTCATGGTGGCAATACGGGATGTCCAGAGCAGGTGCGAGGAAGGCGATCGGCTTGAGCAGATCGTAAGCATACCCCGGATGAGTCCTCATACGTACCCATTCCTCTTCTGTCAGCTCCCCCGGTTTCAAAAGGATATTGTCCGGGACGCCCATCTTGCCAATATCGTGAAGCAGGGCGCCCCGGCGGATATGCACCAATTCCTCCTCCGGCAGGCGGAACGCACGTGCCAGGTCCATCGTCATCGCGGTGACTCGCTGGCTATGGCCTTCGGTTTCCTTATCGCGCAGATCGAGGGCGCGTGACCAGCCCTCAATGGTGGCATCATAGGCCTGCGAGAGCTCGCGGTTGGAGCGCTCCAGGTTTTCAAACAATGTCGCATCCTCAATGGCAATCGCCGCCTGCCCGGCCAGGGTGTCGAGAAAATCGAGCCATTCCGGGTAGGGATGTAACGGCGCGCGATGGAACACCTCCAGCACGCCTTTGACTTTTCCTTTCACGATCAGGGGCAGGCCAAAGTAACAAACGAAATCTTCCGTGGCCCCAAGCCTGGTGAGGAGCCGGCTGTCAGGCTTATTCTCCAGGTTCTCAACATGGATCGAGCGGCGCTCTCTTACAGCCTGGCTATCAGCCATGTGCAGCCGCGCGGTCTCGATCGCCTGGGTTCGGAACCCTTTCCCTGCGGCGTACGTAAACGTCCGGCCATCGGGATCCCGGAGCAGGACATCTGCCGCATCGACCTGCAGCTGTGAGATCACCTGTGAGAGCAGGATGTCCAGCGTAACGTTCAGATCGAAACTGGATGAAATCGCCTGGTCGATTTTCCTCAGCGCGGTGAGGCGCTCGACCTGCTGGCGGATCTGGATCTCCGCAAGTTTGCGTTCGGTCACATCCTGTGCCGTCCCGATGAAGCGCGCAGGTTTTCCGGTCTTATCAAACTCGACTCCGCCTCTGCAGTGGATGTAACGTAACTCGCCATTCCTGCGAAAAACGAGAAACTCCAGCTCTCCTGTTTGCCTGCCAGCTCGGATGCCTTCCAGCCATTTGGCTACCAGCGGGCGATCCGAGGAGTAAATCGCCCCCAGAAACCCCTCGCGGTTGTGCTGAAATTCCTGCGGAGAGACATCGAACAGGCGATACATTTCATCCGAGTACACGAGGGTATCTGCCACGATATCATAACTCCAACTGCCAATGTGGCCGATGCGCTGGGCTTCGGATAAGAGGTGCTCTTTCTCCTTCAGTGCCTCCTCCGCCTGCTTGCGCTCATTCAATTCAGTCTGTACCTGGGCATAGAGCCGTGCATTTTGCTCGGCCGACGCGATGTGCAATGCCAGCGCCTCCAGCAGTTTCAACTGGTTTTCGGTGTAGGCATTTAGGCGATAACTCATCACCTGGATTACTCCATTGACCGTTCCCCCGCTTTTGAGTGGAACGATCAGTGCCGAACGCGTGATATCTTCATCCGACGGAACTTCATTAACAATCCCACTTGTCTCATCGTTAACGTAGTAACTGGTCTGAGCCGTTTTCACCTGCGCCTGGTAGTCATTGAGCAACATGGATTGACCCGTGCGGATGACGATGCTTTGCGTGCCTTTCCCTTCTTCCTCAAGTGGGATGGGCGGGAAAGAGCTGACATCCAGCCATTTATTTTCCATCCAGAATGCGAGGCAGCTGATCAGTTGCGTTTCAGAGTCAAAAGCGGAAATAACAAATCCGTCGTTGGGAGCAATGATGGACATGAAATCGCAGATTACTTGATTGATCTCATCCAGATCAAGCGTGCGATTTAATCGCTGGCTGGCTTCATAGAGCAGTCTGAGCTGTTCGCTTTGCTGGCGTATTAATTCCTCCGCCTGCGTGCGCTCGGTGATATCCAGCGTTGAGACGATCACTTTTGCGAGGCTGTCTTCATGCCCCGGAGCGACCGACCAGCGCATATTGACATGAATTTTCTCACCTGTAAGGGTGTGATCCACCTCCTCCCGCTCGAAGTTGAGCCGGCCGTTCGCTACCTGTATCAGTTCGTTTTCAAATTGCTCGAGCGGCATGGCGTGCAAAACATCTGCCAGATTTCCGAGCAATTCACTTTTCTCCCTGGCATGATACAGCTTCATGGCGGCGTTGTTTACATCCAGAATCCTGATCTGTCCTGCCAATCCGGTTACGAAGTCGGGATGTTCTCGAAAATAGGCTGGAAGATCGCGCATGCCGTTTTCCTTCAATTCATCCAGGCGCTGTTTTACTCCGGAGAAATCCTCCACCCAGAGCGAGATGGGCGAATCTTCAAACAGGCTTCGATACTGTTCCTCGCTTTGGCGCAGCGCCTCCTCCGCCTGCTTGCGCTCGGTGATGTCTGTGAAAACAGCCATCGTACCGCTGAAGCGCTCATTCTCAAAGAGCGGACTGCCGCTTACCAGCATGTTGATGTGTTTTCCGCTTTTGTGCAGAAAATCTATTTCATATTGCGAAGCCTCGCCAGCCAGGCGCCGATTGTCAGACTCTTTAATAATTTTATGCTGATCAGCCGGGATGAATTTTGTCCAATGCGCGCCAAGGAGTTCCTCAGGCAGGTATCCGGTAATGGCCGAAACTGCCGGGTTTACAAACGTAAAATTACCGTCGTTATTTTGAACCACAATCCCTTCCGACATGGTGTTGATCAGATTCTCATCGAACTCTTTCAAGTGCCTGATCTCATCTTCCGCTCGTTTGCGCAGGATGGCGGCTGTCACTTGTCCGCTGATGTTACGGACGCGCCGCAAAGTATCCTCTGTAAATAAGCCTTTGCCGGCTAATTCAAGCAATCCTATTGTCCGATTCTCCATGGTCAAAGGAACTGCAAGGGTAGAGCCGATATTCAAGATTTTATAAATTTGAGGGACGAGTTTTTGGATCAACCCGCGCAGCGCAGGCGATATAAATGTGCTTTCAGTAAATTCCACGATCCACTGTTGGATCAATTTTGGGTCGCTTGTAATCGTGCCTTTTTCATTTTGCAGTATCTTGTGTATATAACCGCCCTCCCGTACGGGGACGTGTATTTTCGGAAGTGGCTGGCCGATCAACTGCTCGATTTTTTTGATGATTGTGGGTGAGATCGTGTTGCGCTCGATGGTGAGAATTTTTCCATCCGGGCTGAGCAGGGAAACTGTACATGCGGTGGCGGAATAGATCCGTTGCGTTTCGTTGTTCAAGGTATCTATTAAAACGTCCATACTTTCACCGCGATTGATAGCATGGTTGAGCGTATTGATCAATTCCAGGTCTTCTTTGCGGTGCTGGAGTTCAAGTTCCGTCCGCTTGCGCTCGGTGATGTTGCGCACGATGGCCGTGTATAGCTTTTTCCCGCCGATCTCAAGTTGCGAAATGGAGATTTCGCTCGGAAATGCCTCGCCATCGGAGCGCAAACAAGTCAGCGCAAGCGACGAGGTTTTCATGGAGCGCTTGGTCGAATTTGACTGACCAAAAGCGCGCAGATACTCTCTGTGCTCTTTGCGGGCAGATTCAGGAAGAAAACGGTCCAGCGTCTGGCCGATGGCCTCGCTGGCCGGGCATCCAAACATTTGCTCGGCGGCGGGATTGAAGATGATAATTTTCTGTTCTTCATCCATTGTGAGGATGGCATCCATCGTCGTGTTGAATATGCCTTCCAACTGCATTCGGGTATCCTGGAGACCCGCTTCCGCCTGCTTGCGCGCCGTGATGTCTTGCACCGTGCCAGACATATAGGCAGGTCTGTTCTCGGTGTCATATATCAATTCACCGCGACCACTGAGGAAGCGGACAGAACCGTCAGGGAGGATCGCACGAAACTCTAACTCATCGGGCGATTGTCCCGCCCCGCAGGCCTCAAGCCATTGCTGCATCGCTGAACGATCCTCAGGGTGAAGTAGGTTGACAAGCGACTCGATGGTCGGTGTGAACGTTTCCGGTGAGACGCCGTAGATGCAATATGTCTCATCTGTCCATGTGATTGGGCCTGTCAGATCCCAGCTCCAACTGCCGATATGGGCGATGCGTTGTGATTCAGAGAGGAGATGTTCCTTCTCACGCAACACTTCCTCCGCCCGCTTGCGCTCGGTGATATTGTCAAATACGGCAACAAAGTATTCTCTCCGCGGACTGTATACGGCAATAGAGAACCAAATCCCCAAAGACTCTAAATAGGTCTCAAAAATTTCCGGTTTGCCAGTCAAAGCCACTCTGCCATAGATTTCGAACAACTCAGGGTTTGACTCTTGAATGCCCGGTATCACTTCACTGACTTTTTTCCCGACAACATTCTTCAGTCCTGTTAATACTTCGAATGCGTTATTGACGTCAATATAGATGAAGTCCTGTGGTTGATCGTGATCTAACAGTATCTGACAATACGCATATCCTTCGAGCATATTCTCAAATAAGGAGCGATAACGTTTTTCGCTTTCACGCAGGGCTTCCTCCGCCTGCTTGCGCTCGGTGATATCAGACATGGCGCCAATCATGCGGACGGGCTTGCCATCAGCATCTCGTTCCACGTAGGCGCGATCAACAATGTAAGCTATTGAACCGTCCCGCCGCAGGAAGCGGTATTCGTCAGCCCAGATCATGCCGCCGCTTTCGCGGAACGCGTTTATGTCATTAACAACACGCTCATGGTCTTCCGGATGGATGTGCTCATCCCACCAGGCTGCCTCGGCTTTGATTTCTTCAGGTATGTATCCGAAGATAGATTGCGCGTTCTCGCTCCACATGAGTTCATTGGTCTTCGGGTCCCATTCCCAGATGACATCGTTAGTAGCTCTGGCCGCCAAGCGATAGCGCGCCTCACTCTCACGGAGCGCGTCCTCCGCTTGCTTGCGCTCGGTGACGTCGCGCGAGACCACCAGGACCGCGTTCGCCTCATCGCTGAGTTTATCCTTGACCGGCACAAGCCAGGAGCCCAGCC
>Ga0209521_10004093_pt1 | contig 11688 bp, 9 predicted proteins | sample Rifsed19ft4_FD_184016 | JGI IMG/M metagenome (GOLD analysis project Ga0209521, IMG submission 184016) | Soil microbial communities from Rifle, Colorado, USA - sediment 19ft 4 (version 2) | ecosystem: Environmental > Terrestrial > Deep subsurface > Rock core/Sediment | place: Rifle, Colorado... | reverse complement strand
AGATCCAGGACGCGCCCCCGGGGATCGGCTCTCCGAGGCCGACGCTGCCCGCGCCTACGCCCTGCAGCGGGGCGTGCCGCCCGAGGCCATCCTGTCGGAGGACGAGGGGCGTGACACACTGGCGTCGATCAGGGCCGTGCGCGACGTGCTGGAGGACCGGGGTCTCCGTAGCGCGCTGTTCGTGTCGGACCGCCTCCACATGCTGCGCGTATTGCGCATCGCCGAGGACGAAGGGATCGAGGCGTACGGCTCGCCCACGACGACCGGCCCGATCACGACCCCGGAACGCTGGCTCCGCTCGCTCGGTCACGAGCTCGGTGGGCTCGCCGCGTACCTCGTACTCGGCCGCTGAGGAGCGGCGCGCGGCCCACCTCTCGAACGCGGGCCGTCGTTGCCTCCACGGGCACGACAGCGGGCCCGTCATTCCCCGAGGAATACGCGTCGCCTTGACCACGCTCGGCCAGGTGTCCGGATCGTCGGATGCGTTGATCGGCCGAGCGTAATCAGCGTCGTTCGCATGCCCCCAGGAATGAGGGCCGAGGCCCAGCTCTTCCGCTGACCCAGGGCCGCTCCGGCCGGTCCCGGCGGGAGGCTCGAACTCCCCTCTTGGAATGGCGATATGCACTCCGTATACTGCGCGAAATGCCGCGGGCGCCATGCCACGGGCGCGCCGTCCACCGATCGGCCGGGGGCTGGGCCGACGCCTCATGGGAGGGGCAGTATCGTGAAGTCGGGCGCCGTCGCGGACCAGTTCGTGGACCTCATCGCCTGCGAGCGGGACTGCCGGACGTGCAGCTACGCGGCGACGCTCGACTGCGATGGCAACTGCGGAGTCTGTCCGCACAACGGATACTGTCCCTGTGTCAACCCCGTCGTCGCCCGGAGCAAGACGGCTCTCCGCATGATCGAGCTCCGTCCGATCCTTCTGCGTGACCTCCGTGGACGCAACTAGCCTCCGCGAGCTCGCCGAGCGGATCGAGGCGACCTCGGGGCGGCTTTGACCTAGCCGCCAAGGGGCAGGAGCTCGGCACCCTCGAAGACGCGGCCGCACGACCTGACTTCTGGGACGACTCGCGTGCCGCGCAACGTGTGCTCCGTCGGGCAGACGCCCTGCGCACCGAGCTGGCGACCTGGCGCGACCTTCGCGCACGGGCCCGCGACCTCACCGAGCTGAGCGAGCTCGCGGCTGCCGACCCGGCCATGGAGGCCGAGGTCGTGCGCGAGTACGGGCGCGTCCTGGCCGACTTCGAGCGGGAGCGGACGGCACTCCTCTTCTCGGGCGAGTACGACGAGCGGAACGCCCTGCTGACGATCTCCGCCGGCGCCGGCGGCACCGAGGCGACCGATTGGGCCGAGATGCTCCTGCGCATGTACCTCCGCTGGGCTGAACGTCGCCGCTTCAAGACCGAGGTACTCGACGAGACGGCGGGCGAGGAGGCAGGGCTGAAGAGCGTGACCGTCGCCGTCGACGGGTTGCGCGCCTACGGTCTGTTGCGCGCCGAGCGGGGCGTCCACCGCCTCGTGCGGATCAGCCCCTACGACGCCCAGAACCGCCGCCACACGACCTTCGCCCAGGTCGAGGTGCTCCCCGAGGTGGAGGAGGACGTCGAGGCGGAGATCGATCCCGACGACCTGCGCGTCGACACGTTCCGGGCCACCGGGGCGGGCGGCCAGCACGTCAACAAGACCGACTCGGCGGTGCGCATCACCCACATCCCGACGGGCATCGCGGCCCAGAGCCAGAACGAACGCTCCCAGATGCAGAACCGCGAGACGGCCATGAAGATCCTTCGCGCACGTCTCCTCGAGCGGGCGATGCGCGAGCGCGAGGCCGAGCTGGCACGTCTCAAGGGCGCCCATGTCGATGCCGGCTGGGGCAACCAGATCCGCTCCTACGTTCTGCACCCCTACCAGATGGTCAAGGACCACCGCACGGGCGTCGAGACATCCGACACGAGCGGCGTCCTCGACGGGGACATCGACGCGTTCATCGCGGCCGAGCTCGAGCGCGCGGCCACCGACCGGGGCGCCGCGGCGTAGCCATCACCTGGGGACGCCGGGCGCCCCACCCATTCACGGCACGAATGACCGAGACCGGATCCGACCCGGGCGACCCGGAGCGAGGCACTTCCTGGGCAGATCCATACCACTGGAGGATGACCTCGCCCCGATTCGACCGCGGTGCGGTCGTCGGCGCGATCCATCCCAGAACTCTCGCTCGCGGTCATTCGCCGGGCGAATGAGCGGGACCACCGGCGGCGGTTCGCGGCGGTCGGGCGGTGGGCTATCGTGCGCCGGTGCCTGAGGCTCTCTGGGCCGGCCTCCTGGCCGGGTACGCCATCGCCATCCCGGTCGGCCCGATCGCCGTCCTCATCTTCGACACCGGACTGCGTCGGGGATGGCGCGCTGCGGCGGCGGCAGGTGCCGGCGCCGCTTCCGCCGACGGGTTCTACGCCACCCTGGCGGGCATCGTCGGCGCCGCCGTCGCAGCGCTCCTGACCCCCGTCGTCGTGCCGGCGCGGCTCCTTGGGGCGGCGTTCCTCGCCTTCATCGCCGTGCGCGGTCTCGCAGCGGCCACGCGCCCGCCGCAGCAGCCCGCGTCGGCGAGCGGCCCTCCAACGGCCGACGCGAGCCGAACGGCCGCTGCGGGCACGACACTGCCGGCCGGGGGCGACGCCCTGCGCACGTACCTGCTCTTCCTGGGGCTCACGATCGTCAACCCGATGACCTTCCTGTACTTCGGAGCGCTCATGCTCGGACTCCCGCCCGCCGCCGGGAGCGAGGGGCGCGTCTTCTTCGTCGCGGGGGCGTTCGCCGCCTCGCTGAGCTGGCAGCTCGTCCTCGCCTCCGCCGGGTCGCTCCTCCACGGCCGCCTGCCCCCGCGCGCCCGGGCGGCGACGCGGATCGTCGGCGCATTCATCATCCTGTGGTTCGCCCTCCGCCTTGCGTCGACGGCGGGCTGAGCACTCCGGAGGCCCACAGGGCAACGCTAGCGCCGTGGCATGACCCGCAGCGCGACGAACCCGATCGCCGTCAACACGAGCAAGAGGCTCGCGACGACGACGGGCGGATCGACCCCGAACCATCTGCCGACGGCGAGTTGTGTCCCGGCGCCCGGGGCCGTCGCCGGCGTGGGTGATTGGCCCTCCATCGCGGACGGCGGCGCGGTCGGGCTCACGTCGGGCGAAGGGCTCAGGCTCGCCGTCGGGGTGGGCGTGGCGCTCGGGATGGGCTCACCGGTCGTCGGATCGACCATCGTGAAGTTGGCCCAGAGGTACTCGCGGATGGTGAGCCCGGAATCGTGGATCTTCGCGGCGACGTCCCGCCCGAGGTAGCGGTAGTGCCACGGCTCGTGGCGGAAGCACACGGTCTCGTTCCAGAGGTGCTTCGGATCGTCCCCCCGTGGGTAGCTCATGACCCATCCGTACTTCCAGGCGTTCTTGGCCATCCACTTCCCTGTCGCCGAATCGCCCGACAGCATGCCATCGGCGCCGGCGGCCATGAAGTCGATGGTGAGGCCGAGCTGGTGTTCCGAGTGGCCGGGTCGGTGGGAGAACTCGATGGCGTTGTCATAGCCGTAGGCCTTGACGTAGCCGTCGAAGAGCTTGACCTGCTGGTTGTAGCTGCGGTAGGCGCTCCAGCTCCCGATGGGCGTGCCGTTCTTCGCCGCCGCCTTGGCCATCGCACGCAGGTCGTCGACCGCCACCTTCCGGACATACCCGCTGCCGGTAAGGCCGGCATCACGGACCGACACGAGATCCGGTGGCTTGTAGTCCTTCCCGACTCTCAGGAGCCAGTCGACGAGGGTGGTGGACCAGCTGCCGTAATCCCGCGGCACGGTCAGGATGTCGTCGAGGCGACATTCCGGGAGCGGCCCGATGGCGGCAACGGGGAACGGAGCGGCCGCCGGAGCGGCGAGGAGCCCGGCGCCGAGGATGAGCGCGCTGGCGAGCGCGCGGAGCGAGCCCACGGCCCACGGGGCGCGACGGTCGGCCACGCGCGCACGGCCGAACGGTCGGTCCGCCGGCGCGGCGCATCCACGATCGTGGGTGTCCATGGCTGCGTACGTGCGCCTACCATACCGCCGTGGACTCCCCGACGACGGTCCGCGGCATCGCCGTCGTCGCCGTCGTGGCGCTGCTCGGCGGATGCGCGACCCTGAACCCGACCCCCGTGCCCTCGCCCGGCGCGACGACCTCCGGCGCCTCGCCGACACCGACGGTCGCGCCCAGCCCGACCGCCACGCCGCCTGCGATGTTCCCGCTGGCGGTCGTCACCGGCCTCACGAACCTGAAGTCGGTCATCGCCCTCGACGAGCTCGTCGCGCTCGCCAGCGACGGCCAGCTCGTGGTGCCCTGCGGCGTGGACGTGGCCCAGCCGATCCTGACGGCGAGCGCCCCGTGTCTCTGGGCAGACCAGATGGCCGAGGCGATCGGCGTGGACCAGAAGCTCGTGGCGCTCCTGCCGCCGGGCCTCGTCGAGCCTGCCACGAAGGTCCTGCCGATCGCGGGCGACGGGCCGTTCGGGCTCTTCGGGCCGGACCTCTTCGGCGACCCGGAGACCCGCGCGCTGCCCTACCCGATCATCGGTTCGGCGACCGCGTACGACGATGCCGCGCTCGAGCCCGCGTGGACCGCCTACGACGCGTCGCAGGTCTGGACGATGACCTCCATCGGGAGCCTCTGCGCGGATCGTGCGGCCGCCAAGCAGGCCGTCACCCTCGGCAAGGGCTGGGACTGGGTCTTCAACGGCGGGACCGCCAGGTACAAGGGCAAGCCGATCCTCAATCCAAACCCGCCGCCGGGTCTCGACCCCGCGGTGATCGTCCGGCCGGTCGACACGGGCAATGAAGGGGTCACCCCGAGCATCCTGAGGCGGTCAGACGTCGCCATCGCCGATCACGAGTGCCCGATCATGCCGACGAAGGGCTGGGCGCCGAACACCGGTAGCGCGCTCTCCTTCAGCGTCCCCGAGGACGTCCTCCCTCGGTGGCGGGATCTCCTCGGCCTCGATGCCGTCTACCTCGCCGCCAACCACATGAGCGACCGCGGCGTGGCCGGCATCCGGTCGACCCTCAAGCTGCTGGACGAGTACGGGATCCCGCGGACCGGCCTCGGCATGGACCTCGACGAGGCGATCAAGCCGGCCTATGTCGAGGTGGCCGGCCTGAAGGTCGGGTTCGTCGCGTGGAACGACGTGGGCGGCGTCGCGCGCGCGGACGAGAACACGGCGGGCGTCCCGTGGATCACCCGGGCGAACGTCAACGAGGCGGTCCGGCAGGCCCGGGCCGGGGGCGCCGACCTGGTCGTGTGCGACCCGCAGTGGTGGGGCGGCGCCGAATACCACGACGACCTGCGGCCGAAGCAGATCAAGCAGCTGGGCTGGTTCGACAAGGCCGGCTGCGACCACGTCATCGGCGCCGGCACGCACGTGGCCGGGCCGCTCCTGCTACGGAAGCGGCCAGACGACGTCAGCCTCGTCCTGGCGAGCCCCGGCAACTACCTGTTCGGACAGGGCTGGTGGCAGGAGGTGCAGGAGGGGGTCATCCTCGACATGACGTTCCGCGGCAAGACGCTCGTGAACGTCCGGTTCCACCCGTACGTCATGATCCTCGCCGCCCGCCCGAGCCTCACCGACCCGGAGGGCGCCGGCCACTACGTCCTCGACCGCATGTGGCAAGACGCGGAGATCGACTACTTGCGCTGATCGCGGCCACGTTGCACGCGCCACGCTCATGCCGCGCCTCCGTTCTTGCGGACTGTCGCGCTCGGGGGCCGCACAGGCGGCCGCATCACCCTTGCGGCGGCTGGAAGACGAGACGGCCGCCAAGGAGGCCGGTGGCGGTCATGCGGACGAGTGCCGGGGGCTGTTCAGCATGGTAGCCTGTCCCTCGACCGTGTCTCCGAGCGCCGTGTCCGCGTGCGGGGTCGGGCAGCCATCGCGCACGCGGAGCTCTCCATGACCGTCACCACGTCGTCGTCGGCGCCGTCGGCCACCACCGAGGGCAGCACCGCCGCGCCGATCACGCCGATCGTGGCGCTCCACGATGTCACGAAGGTCTACCCCACCGGGCGGGCCGCCCTGTCCGAGGTCAACCTCTTCATCCCGGAGGGGGACTTCGTCTTCCTGGTCGGGCCGTCCGGCGCCGGCAAGAGCACGCTCATCAAGCTCCTCATCCGCGACGAGCTTCCGACGAGCGGGCAGGTGATCGTGGCAGGCCAGGACGTCGCCAGGCTGCGCGGCCGCGACGTCCCCCGCCTGCGGCGGAAGATCGGGACGGTCTTCCAGGACTTCAAGCTGCTGCCCAACAAGTCGGTGGCCGAGAATGTCGCCTTCGCCCTGGAGGTGACAGGCACGCCGGGCCGGGTCATCCGCCCCGCCGTGGAGCGGGTCCTCTCCATCGTCGGCCTGACGGCGCAGGCGAAGCAGCTCCCCGCGCAGCTCTCGGGTGGTGAGCTGCAGCGCACGGCCATCGCGCGCGCCCTGGTCCACGAGCCCAAGGTCATCATCGCGGACGAGCCGACGGGCAACCTGGACCCGCTCATCTCGTGGGAGATCATCCAGCTCCTGCTGCGCATCAACGAACTGGGCACTACGGTGCTGATGGCGACGCATAACGCCGACGTCGTGACCGCCCTGCGCAAACGCGTCGTGGCCCTCGACGACGGTCATGTCGTCCGCGACGAGATCGGAGGCGCGTATCACCGCGAGTACTGGTAGCCCGTTCGGGTGATCCGCTTCCTGCTCTTCTCCGTGAAGCGCGCCGCCCAGGGCTTCTGGCGCAACATCGTCATGTCGCTGGCGGCCACCGCGACGATGGTCCTCATGCTCCTCCTGCTCGCCGGGCTCCTGATCGTCGTGACCGGTCTCAACGCGGGCCTCGACTACTTCGAATCGAAGGTCGAGGTCACGGCCTTCGTGCGCGATGGCGCGAGCGCCGAGCGGATCACGGAGGTCATGGACAGGGCTCGGGCGATGCCCGAGGTGGCCGACGTCACCTTCGTCTCGAAGGACGAGGCCGTCGCCCGCTTCCGCGCGTACAACGAGGCGCGCGGACAGACCGACCTGACCGACGTCCTGCCGTGGAACCCATTGCCGGCTTCGATCGAGGTCGACCTGGCCGATCCGCTCGTCTACGCCCAGGTGGCGAAGGCCCTGGAGGACGAACGCGACGTGGTCGAGGAGGTCATCGAGAACCAGTCCGTCGTCAACGCCCTGCTCACGGTGACGAACACGATGCGCCTCGCGGGCACCGTCGTCCTCGGCCTCGTCGCCCTGACCGTCTTCTTCATCGTCATCAACACGATCCGCCTGGCCGTCGTGGCGCGCGCCCGGGAGATCGAGATCATGCGCCTGGTCGGGGCTTCAGACGCGTTCATCCGCTGGCCGTTCGTCTTCGAGGGCGTCTTCGTCGGCCTGCTCGGGGCGCTCGTCACGCTCGCCCTGCTCGCCCTCGCGTATCAGCCCCTCAGCCAGGTCATGTTCGCCCTCTTCCAGGTGTTGCCGCTGCGTTTCGGCGAGTTCGTCGTGCGCGACGTGACACTGGTGGTCATGGGCGCCGGCATCGCCCTGGGCGGCCTCGGCTCCTATGTCTCGGTGCGGAGCTACCTGGGCAGATAGACCCACCCATCCACCACGTCGCGCCGAACGTATCCCCGGAGGAACGGCGGTAGCATTGGCGACCCCGCACGCACCCTGAAGGACCCTCGCCCCATGGACTCCAATCGCCCCGATCAGATCCCCGAGACGTCCGCGACCGCGCCGCACGGCGATCCCGGACCAGCCGGGCAATCGCTTGCGGGTGCCGGCGAGACGCGCGCCGACCAGATGGACGACCAGCCAGCCTTCGTCGTCCCGCCTGAGCCGCTGGTTCGGCGGGGTCGGCGCTGGCGATCGGTCGTCGTACCGGTCGCCCTGCTCCTGGTGGCGGTCATGGCCGGGGGCGGGCTGTTCCTCGGGGGCTTCGCCCTCGGGTCGCAGAAGGCCACGACGGCCGGGACGGCATCGGACCTGCAGAAGGAGTTCGAGCCGTTCTGGGAAGCCTACAACGCGATCACCCAGCAGTACGTTGGCGAGACCGACCGCCATGCCCTCATCGAGGGCGCCATCGGCGGGATGTTCGATGCCCTCGACGATCCGTACTCGGGCTACATGACCTCAGAGGAGTACAAGCAGTCACTGGGGTCCGTGACCGGGCAGTTCGAGGGCATCGGCGCCGAGATCGGCACGGAAGCGACCGACGGGTCGGGCAGTTGCAGCCCCATCTCGGCGACCTGCCGCATGGTCGTGATCTCGCCCCTCGAGGGCTCGCCCGCGGAAAAGGCGGGCCTCAAGGCCGGTGATGTGGTCCTCGCCATCGACGGCAGCAGCACCGACGGCCTGACCCTCGACGACGCGGTCGCCAAGGTCCGTGGCAAGCGCGGCACGCAGGTCACCCTGACACTCCAGAGGGAAGGGACCGACGCTCCGCTCGACCTGACCATCACCCGTGACGTCATCGTCGTGAAGGACGTATCGGCGAAGACCCTCGAGGACGGCACCGTGGGATACCTGCGCGTCGCCCACTTCACCGCCAACGTCGGGAAGGACTTCAAGTCCGCCCTCAAGGTCCAGCTCGAGCAGGGCATCAGGTCGTTCGTGCTCGACCTTCGCGGCGACCCGGGCGGCTTCGTGCCCGAGGCGGTCTCCGTGGCCAGCGAGTTCCTGCCCGGCGGGACCCCCGTCTTCTGGGAGGAGTTCGCCGGCGGCCGCCAGCAGGAGACGCCAGCAACGCCCGACGGCCTGGCCACCGACACGTCGATCAAGCTGGTCGTGCTCGTCGACAAGGGCTCGGCGAGCGCCGCGGAGATCGTCGCGGCCGCGCTGCAGGAGAACGAGCGTGCCACCCTCGTCGGCGAGACGACCTTCGGGAAGGGCACCGTGCAGGAATGGCAGCTCCTCTCCCAGGACGCCGGCGGGTTCCGGCTCACGATCGCCAAGTGGCTGACCCCCGACAAGAACTGGATCCACGGCGCGGGGATCGAGCCGGACGTGCCCGTCACTTCCGAGGGAGCGCCGCCCGGCAGCGACCCCATCCTCGCCCGCGCGATCGAGCTCCTGACGACGGCAGGGGCTCCGGCGTCCGTCTTCTAGGCGGACCGGGGCGGCTCATCCGCGGCGGCCCCGGCCGGCCGGTCCGCGGCGGATGGACAAGCATCTTGTAGACAGTCAGCAGAGCGTCCTGTATCGTTCCCGGCCAGACGAAAGGAGGTGATGTGCAGTGCTGGATGACAAACCTCGCTGCACCACCCCGCGGGAGATGACGGACTGACCGACCCCGCCAGGTGGTAGGCGATCACGGCGCCGGCCCCGCACGGGCCGGCGTTCGTGTTTCCTGGACCACCGGAGGAGCCCAGCCATGGCCGAGCGCACGCTCGCCCTCAACCGCCGCGCTCGACACGACTACACCATCGAGGAGACCGTCGAGGCCGGCCTCGTCCTCACCGGCACCGAGATCAAGAGCCTGCGCGCCGGGAAGGCCAGCCTGGCCGAGGCGTACGCGCGCGTCGAGAAGGGCGAGGCCTGGCTCATCGGCGCTCACATCGCCCAGTGGCCGGGCGCCAGCCGCGAGAACCATGAACCCCGGCGCGACCGGAAGCTTCTCCTTCATCGCGACCAGATCGCGCACCTCGCGGGGCAGACGCAGGCCAAGGGCTTCACCCTCGTGCCGTTGCGCATCTACGTGAACGTTCGAGGCCACGCCAAGATCGAGCTCGGACTGGGGCGCGGGAAGAAGCTGTACGACCGGCGCCGCGAGATCGCCGCCCGCGACGCCCGCCGGGCCCTCGAACGGGAGTTGGCCGAGACCGGAAGGCGCCTGTAGATCGGGGGAGCGCGGGCAGTACCCGCCAAGCGCGGCCAGGTGGAGTCGCCGCGGGTAGCCGCGGACAGGTCCAGGGTAGCCCGGCCAGGGGCTCCGTGGCCCGAAGCGCCGCACGAGGGCGACCGCGCCGCCGCACGAGGGCGACCGCGCCGCCGCCCGACGCGCGGCACGAAGACCGAAGCGACCGCGCCGCCGCCCACAAATCCACCCCGATTCTCCCCGTATTGGAGCTCCCTGGGTAAGGGCGGGCACAAAGCCTCGCGCCTTCTGGGCCACGCGTCCTTAGCGGTCCCAGGAGGTCAGGATTCCGATACGAGCGCAAGTGGACTCGATAGGGGGGCCGTCCGGCGCCGCCGGGGACGCTTGGCGGTGTGCCTTACGCTCAGGGCTCCGATACAGGTGCAGACCAGCGCTCGAGCCGCCCTCAGCCCTCGGCGGAAGGCGCAGCTCGGCGGCGAGCACCCGCTGACGTCGGCCCGGCGGCAGGTGGGGGCGCGAGGGGTCCGTCCTCGACCGGCGCTGGTGATCGACCGTCCGTTCGGTTAGAATCGGCTCTTGGACGCGAGAGCGTCCGGCGTTCGGGGATGCGTGGTTTCGACAGGGCCCGAACACCAGGGAACGCGAGCCGAGGTGCCGTCAGGCCTCGTTAAACAGGCGGCAAAACGAAGTAACTGGCAACAGCCAGTCTGCTCTCGCCCTCGCCGCGTAAGCGGTAAGGTGAGCGTGGAAGCAGCCTCATCTCCGTGGGCTGTGGAAGCGTCACTCAGCGGAGATGCGTCGCCGGGGAGCGCTGCGTAGCCGGCGACAAAGCCCGCAAGGGGACGTAGCTGGGGCGGCCGGGATCCTGCCGATGGGAGCCCGCCGTCCGAGAGCAAAGCATCGGACACGCTCGTAGCGGTCTCTGGCCGACGGCTCTGGACGGGGAGTTCGACCCTCCCCCATCTCCACCAGGACTCATCAGCGGCGGTCCCACCCAGGGGGCCGCCGTTCCTCCTTCAACACGGATCGCCCCGCCGAGAAGGAGCCGACCCTTCGCCTGCCGAAGTGGACCGCATCTCCTAGAAGGGGGCCGGTCGCACCTTGACGGTGGGGCCCCGGCCGACGGAGATTTCGGCCCGCCTCGATGCGCTGCCCTACGGGACCCAGATCTGGACGATATCGCTGACCGACAGGCCCGGCTGCGTGCCCCCGCCGGCGACGATCCAGTGCCCGTCGATGACCCCGGAGGCGAGACCGTGGCGTGGCGTCGGGAGATCCGGGTACGGCGACCAGGACATCGCCCGCGGATCGAAGACCTCGTGCTCGCCGAACGTCTCGCTCTCCGATTCGCCACCGGTCACATGGATCAGGCCGCCGGCGAGCACCGCCGCGGTCAATCCGCCACGCGGAGTCGGCATGGCCGGCAGCGTCGTCCAGTAGTCCGTCCCCGGGTCGTAGGCCTCGATCGCGGCAAGGTTCCCGGCCCATCGCCCGCCGATGAGCCAGACACGTCCCTCGGCGGCCACGGCGGCAACGTGCTCGCGCACCGTCGGCGCCGGCGCTCGGGCGGCATCCCATCGATCCGTGGCCGGGTCGTATACGGCGATGCCCGACGGAGGCCCGGCCGCGACCACGCCACCCACGACGTACAGCTTGCCGTCCAGCGCGACCAGGGCGTGGGCGACCCGGGCCGCCGGGAGGGGGGCGATGGCCGACCACGCGCCGGTGGCCGGGTCATACGCCCAGGCGTCGGCGTACGCGCCCGTGCCGAAGATCCCGCCCCCGGCCACGTAGACCTTCCCGTCGAGGGCGGCGATGCCCAGGTGGCCGCGCGGCTGAGGTAGAGG
>Ga0209521_10004090_pt1 | contig 11699 bp, 11 predicted proteins | sample Rifsed19ft4_FD_184016 | JGI IMG/M metagenome (GOLD analysis project Ga0209521, IMG submission 184016) | Soil microbial communities from Rifle, Colorado, USA - sediment 19ft 4 (version 2) | ecosystem: Environmental > Terrestrial > Deep subsurface > Rock core/Sediment | place: Rifle, Colorado... | reverse complement strand
CATCCCCACTGGCTGCGTTGCGCTCCTTGCGACATAGTGCAAAGACTATGTCTCAGTCACGCGCCTTGCCGGTGGGGCGGCTCGGCTACCTCGGTGTGTCACCGTATTTATGAACTGAGGCACTTAGAGGGGAAAATGGATAAGAGGAAGATAGACATAATCTCAATTATCGCTATAGTAATCTCAATTATATTATCTATTATCATCCTTCTCAAAGATGATATTTCTGATTATCGTTTAATGAAAAATAAAAGATATTCCCTCAAAGAGGATATCAGAAAGAATTCTATTACACTGGAAAGGGAGAAAAATAAGGCAGCAGGCGTTCTGGATATGGAAAAGGAGGTAAAAGGACAAAATCTTTTTATAACAAAGGATAAATTAGTCCCATACCTTATAAACTATGTTTCAATACTTGCCAGGAGACACAGGGTGGAGATTGTATCTTTAGAACCAGGTAGTTCGATTGGTGATAATACAATCAGAAAGACTTCATTTACTGCAGAGATTACAGGTGGATTTCCTAATGCGTATAACTTTCTATATCATCTGGAGGATGATTGGAGGGGGGTAAAGATAGATTCTCTCTCAATAGATAAGGACCCGGAAAATAACAGTGTGAATGTCAGATTAAAACTAATAGTACTTTCTTTGGATAAAAATAAAGAGGATGTGTAAATGATAATGAGATATTTTTCACTTATATTTTTTATGATATTTGTATTTTATTCTGATATGTTCAGGTTGTCTGCTGCTTTTGCCGAAGATGCTACAGGGACTAATCAACAGGTTGTGCCTTCAGAAAATTCAAATGATAATAAACAACCGTCAATCACAAGGAACCCTTTTATCAGTGCGCCATATGGAAGGATGGGAAGGGCCCCTGCTGGAACAGGTACGAATACAGATACAGGGAATGTAAAGAGAGATAGAGGGGATGTTCCGTTAAAGAGTTTAAGACTTAGAGGGATATTGACAGGAAATGATAAAGCAGCAGCCCTTTTGAGTCATAAAATAGTTAAGACAGGTGATATGATCGAGGATTATATAGTTTCAGAGATATCTGCTGAAGGTGTTACCCTTTCAAAGGGGGATATAGTTATAAGGTTTACCATTGAGTGATATTTATATGGGAAGATTATCAGGCCTGACAGAGGGTTTTTAACATGAAGATAAAGTTACAGAACTTATTTATTTCTCTTATTATCACAATAGTTCTTACCTGTTTTCCATTCTATTCTTCCTATGGCCAGGGAAATACAAACTTAATTACTATTAGTTTTAAAGATGCTGATCTCCGTGATGTTGTAAAGATCCTGGCAGGAGAGGGTGGATATAATGTTGTAGTTGGAAATGATGTTACTGGAAAGGTAACCTATGATCTCCATAATGTGACAATCCAGGATGCCCTTGAGGCTGCCCTTAAAATAAATGGATATGGAATTGAAAAGATGGGAGAGATAATATTTATAAAACCTGCAAGTCAATTGACAACCCAGGATTCTCCAACGCAACCGGCGTTTACCCCGCATCGTCAGATAAGGAGTTTTAAGCTGCACTATATAAATGCCTCTGATATAGCCGCATCTATAAAGGAATATAGTTCCACGAATGGGAAGGTCACTGTAAACATTTCCAATAATTTGATAGTTGTTGAGGACTTAGTTGAAAATCTTAACAGGATTGAAACCGTATTAAACAATATGGATGTAGTCCCAAAACAGGTTCTCATTGAAGCGAAGATACTTGAGATAAGGCTCAGTGATGACCTGCAGCTCGGTGTAGACTGGAGTAAGGTTGTTACAGAAGGAGATTCCACTTTTACATTTCAGGGATCAAACTTCTTCAATCCAGCTACAACCGGAGCGCCAGGATTATACTTTAATGTAGATACACCAAGCTTTAAGATGTTTCTTGATACACTTCAGCAAAAAGGGGATCTTAAAACCCTTGCCACACCTAAACTTGTTACCCTTGATAATAAAGAGGCCCAGATAATAATAGGCGGGAGATTAGGATACAGGGTTACAACTACTGCAAACCAGGTGACTACTGAGGATGTTGAATTCCTTGAGATTGGAACTATGTTGAAGATTACACCACGAATTGGCAATGACGGGAATATTCTATTGACAATCTACCCTAAGGTCAGTGATGGTGTAGTAACACAGGGTCTTCCTTCTGAGACTACAACAGAGGTTACAACTCAAGTGGCTGTGAGAGATGGAGAGTCTATATTTATCGGAGGCCTGATAAGGGACAGGAAAGAGAAGGTTGATAAGCAGATACCCCTGCTTGGCAGGATTCCCATCCTTGGGTACTTATTTAAAAGGAAGACAGAGAACCTGTCCAGGACCGAAACAATTGTAGTGATAACTCCCCATATTGTGGACCTGAGGAGTGCAGAGATAATTCAGAGAGAGATGGATAAGGTAAATAAGATTGAGTCAGACGGGTTTAAATAAGTGATGACAAACCCTGCATTACAACCGATGATGCAACAGGGATTATAAGATTGTCATCTATTCTTATCGATAATAACTCTGCAATAGTACCTGCAACAGCCCCTGCAATCATTATTTCCGTTGATAACCCGGGCCATAACCTGTGAAGTATTAATCCTGTTATAAATGAGACAAAAAGAAAGGCCAGACTCCCCTCAAGGCTTTTCCCTTTGAAAAGATGCCTGCCAAATCTTTTACCGAATGTTGAAGCAGCCGGGTCTCCTATGGTCAGGATAGTTATGGCATACAATGCTATATCTCTGTTAAAAAATATCAGGGATATCAGCATCCCTGACAGGAAATAGATAGTAGTTGTTGGTTTATTTTCTTCATGCGGCCGGACCAGCAGACTAAAACACCGGAGAAAGAGGCGATTCACATCAGGATGATATAATCTTATAACTTCAACAATAGACATAAGTATGAATAGTGATAATACAAGAAGTATCCCTTTCATACTGTCTAAATAGGCTGTAATAAATATAAGGAAAAGGCCTGATATAAGGTGAAAGAGTCTTCTCATATTAATCTCCTGCTTCATGTTACTATATTCATAAAAAAATTGACAATATAGCGCTGCTGTGATTATATTGAGATTATTTTTCAAGCGGAGGGAAGGCTATGCTAAAAGAGTCAGAAAAGATATGGATGGATGGTAAACTTGTAGATTGGAAGGATGCGAGGGTACATGTTCTGACCCATACACTGCATTATGGTGTGGGTGTATTTGAGGGGATAAGATGCTATAAGACGATTAATGGCCCGGCTATATTCAGGCTTGATGACCATGTTGAAAGGCTATTTTCCTCTGCCCATATCGTGAACATTGACATGCCCTATTCAAGAGAAGAAATTAGAGAGGCTATAAAAGAGACAGTAACTGCAAACAGGCTTGAGGCATGTTATATACGTCCAATAGTTTATATTGGTTATGGCTCAATGGGGCTTTATGTTGAGGACAACCCGGTAAATGTTGCTATTGCAGCATGGTCATGGGGTTCCTATCTGGGAGATGAAGGACTTGAAAGAGGGATTAGGGTGAAGATATCCTCCTTCACCAGGCATCATGTGAATATATCTATGACAAGGGCCAAGGTGCCGGGTTATTATGTGAATTCCGTACTTGCCAAGAAAGAGGTTAAGGCTGCCGGATATGATGAGGCTGTCCTGCTTGACCCTGACGGTTATATTGCAGAGGGCAGCGGAGAGAATATCTTTATAATCAGGAAGGGTCGTATAAAGACTACCCCCCTTACATCCATACTGGAGGGTATAACAAGAGAGTCCATTATTCAGATTGCACGCGATAAGGGTATTTCAGTCATTGAGGAGAGGTTTACAAGGGATGACCTCTATATTGCTGATGAGGCCTTTCTTACCGGTACTGCTGCTGAGCTAACACCCATTAGAGAAGTAGATAACCGTGTTATTGGAAGTGGAAAACCAGGCCCTGTAACAAAAAATCTTCAGGAGACATTTTTCAATATAGTTTACGGTAAAGACACTCGATATAAAGATTGGCTTACTTATCTGTAAAGACGTAGGGACAGACCTTAAGGTCTGTCCCTGCACTCTTTGTCTGTTAATAACACACCCTATGTATTTCACCCGAAAATCCCCCCCGAACACAACGCTGTAGGGACAAACCTTCAGGTTTGTCCCTTTCCTGTTGGACAGACCTTAAGGTCTGTCCCTACGTCTACGCCCATTTTCATTGTCCTTTGTGTTAACATGTAACATGATTGTTTCATAGTATCTGCCTTTCTTGAAGTTTACCATACGCAGTGTTAGACTATAGTTACAAATATTAGAGGTGAAATAAGATGAAAGAGGCCTATTTATATCAGAAGTTGGAGGATAATAAGGTCAAATGTGACCTCTGTGCACATAGATGTTTCCTACCCGAGGGTAAGACCGGTATATGCGGGGTCAAGAAAAATATCAATGGCACATTATATAGTCTTGTTTATGACAGGGTAATATCAACAAATATAGATCCTATAGAGAAAAAACCACTTTTTCATTTCCTGCCTGGCTCCACATCTTTTTCCATTGCAACAGTGGGATGCAACTTCAGATGTCTGCACTGTCAGAATTTTGAGATATCGCAGATGCCAAAGGAACAGAAGAGAATAGAGGGGAGCGAGTTTTCTCCGGAGGCAGTAGTAACTGCAGCATATCAGAACGGCTGCGACAGTATTTCTTATACATATACGGAACCTACAGTATTTTTTGAACTGGCCTATGATACAGCAAAATTGGCGCATGAGAAGGGGATAAAGAATGTATTTGTAACAAATGGATATATGACAGAAGAGGCATTAATGATGATAAGGCCATATCTCGATGCAGCCAATGTAGACCTGAAGTTTTTCAATGAGAAAATGCACAAGCGTGTTTGCGGCGCATCAAGAGACCCGGTGCTTGATACGATCAGGCGCATGAAAGCGCTTGGAATCTGGATTGAGGTTACAACCCTTATTATCCCTACAAAGAACGACTCTGATGAGGAATTAAAACAGATAGCGGAGTTTATAAAAGAGGTTGGTATTGATATCCCATGGCATGTGAGCGCCTTTCATCCAACATATAAGATGCTGGATCTGCCCCGCACCTCTGTTGCGACATTAAAGAGGGCGAGAAAGATAGGGATAGATTCAGGATTACGTTACGTGTATACAGGCAATATTCCGGGTGATGAAGGAGAACACACATTCTGTTACAATTGCAAGTCTGTGCTCATACACCGTGTTGGTTATGAGATTATTGCAAATCATGTGAGGGATTCGAGGTGTATCTATTGCGGGGCAATTATTGATGGGGTTGGTATTGGGACAAGAGAATATGAAAAGGTATGAGACATTTGACCACAGGGCAGATATCGGGATACGCGGCTATGGGAAGAGTGTGGAAGAGGCATTTGAGAATGGTGCGAAGGCGATGTTTTCTGTGATGGTTGATATCAATGATGTTAAGCCGGTGGATAAAGAGGATATTGATTGTGAGGCGCCTGATCTTGAGACGCTCTTTGTTGAATGGTTAAATAATCTCCTTTCAAATGCCCACCTTAATGGCATGCTATTCTGTAGTTTTAAGGTTGAGATCAATGCCAATAAATTAAGAGGTTCAGCGTGGGGAGAAAGACTGGAAAAGCATACAAACCACCTTATGACAGAGGTAAAGGCAGCAACTTACAGTATGCTGAAAGTAGTAAAAGAAGATGACGGGTATATTGCCCAGTGCATAGTTGATGTATAAAGGGTGAGGTCATGGAAATCAAGTCTTTGAAAAAGATATCTGATTATATCTGGGAGATACCGGCTGAGGATGAGATGCGGGTCCCGGGCAGGATATTTGCAAGTGAGGGACTTGTTGAAGAATTAGATGACAATGTTGTAAATCAGATAAAGAATGTTGCATGCCTTCCAGGGATACAACAGGCATCCATTGCTATGCCTGATGCCCACTGGGGTTATGGGTTTCCGATAGGTGGTGTGGCTGCCTTTGACCCGGATGAAGGCGGGGTAATATCAATGGGCGGGATAGGCTTTGATATATCCTGTGGTGTCAGGACAATGCGTACGGGCATGTCGAGGGAGGAGATACAACCTGATATAGATAAGCTGGTTAATCGTCTCTTTGCTATTGTTCCTGCAGGAGTTGGCTCAGAGGGGAAGATAAGATTGAATCCTCAGCAGATTGACGAGGTTCTTATAAGTGGCGCACAGTGGGCCATATCAAAAGGGTATGGATACAAAGAGGATCTAAGGTTCATCGAAGAGGGTGGTATTATGGATGGTGCAGACCCCTCCAAAGTCTCGGATATGGCAAAGAAGAGGCAGTTCAGGGAGGTTGGCACATTAGGGTCTGGAAATCATTATCTTGAGATCCAGTATGTTGCAGAGGTATATGATGAGGAAGTGTCACAGGTGTTTGGTTTATACAGGGATGATGTTGTGGTTTCAGTCCACTGTGGTTCCCGTGCATTGGGGCACCAGATAGGCACTGATTATTTAAAGACCCTGGCAGAGGCATCGAGAAAATATAACATCCCTATCCGTGAGAGAGAGCTTGTGTGTGCTCCTATCAATTCACCGGAGGGGAGGAAATATTTCTCAGCAGTTTGTGCCGGTATTAATTGTGCCCTTGCAAACAGGCAGGTCATCTCACATCTGGTAAGAGAGGCATTTTCAGATGTTGTACCGAAGGCGAGGATTTCCATACTATATGATGTCAGCCACAATACATGCAAGATAGAAGAACACCCGGTTGAAGGTAAACTTAAAAAACTTTATATTCACCGGAAGGGGTCAACAAGGGCCTTTGGTCCGGGGAGAAGAGAGATACCGGAAGAGTACAGCTCAGCCGGTCAGCCTGTCCTGATTGGCGGTACTATGGGGACATGCTCTTATATCCTTGTCGGCACAGATACCGGCATGAAACACGCCTTTGGTTCTGCCTGTCATGGTGCCGGCAGGGCGCTTTCCAGGACCCAGGCAAAGAAGAAGTGGAGGGGTGATGTCCTTTTAAGGGAGCTGGCTTCGAAGGGTATTATTATAAGGGCACATTCGTTCTCAGGGGCTGCTGAAGAGGCACCTGGTGCGTATAAAGATGTTACAGAAGTAGTAGATGCTACTCACAAGGCAGGTCTTGCAAAGAAGGTAGTAATGCTTAAGCCTATGGCATGTATCAAAGGTTAATAGGTGAGTTTAACCTAAATACTCAAGGCAGGTTTCTTAATATCTCCCTTAATCTTCAGTGTGTAGTAACCTTCACGATCTTTTGACCTTTCAATCAGTGAAAGCAACCCCTGATAATCCTTTTTAATTTTATCACCAACAGCAAAGCGTATAGATATATCCATGTCACCAGAGCCTTTATCAGGCTGAAACTGGATCTTACCTTTAATTGTTCCTTTAATATCATTGTTTTTAAATCGTATATCATCTATTACAACGTCATTACCTTTAATATTAATAATCCCCTGCATCTCTTCAACAGGGAGCTCAGGGAGCACAAATCCCATGACCTTTATTTTTGCCAGTTTCCCATCTTTTAATAAAAGGTGTATCTGGCCTTCCGGCATGTTATTGTTAAACCTCATTACGAGGTTCCCGTTCAACTTACCGGTAAGTTCTGCAGGGATCTCCTTTATCTTATCTATACGGGATATATCTATATTGTTCCAATCGGTCTTTATGATCCTGTTCGCACTTCGCAGTGTAAGCAGCCCTTTTGCCGAACCACCATATATATCTGCTGTAACTAATGACACAGGACTAAAGGAGAGGATACTTTTCACAGGAATTTGAATGGACAATTTATCAAGGTATGCAAGTGTATGATCACCCGTTGTATCTTTTTGTATAAATCTCATTCCATTAAAGGTCAGACCCAGGGGAAAGGTCCATCCATCGCTTGTTATATTGATTTCTGTAGAAGTCCCCTTTTCCACCTCATAAATTATCCTGGAAATTAGCGCATCTACCGGGAATAATAGATAGAAAAAGAGGAGAAAGGCCCCTGTACAGAAGATAAAATATCCTATTATATATCTGTAATTTTTCTTAATAAATCTTTGCATAAATATCTCATTTTATCTTTTCATAAAAACTTACGACTACAGAGGCATCCATTAGACCGGCATCATCAAATCTGTTTTTCAACTGAAGGATCTTTATCTTTAATGGAAAGTCTGAGCCTTCTATCATGTGCAGATAACGCATTATCTGCTCTAACACCACCTTTTCTATCTTAACCTCTATAGAAGATTCACGGTAATTTTCTCCAATAGGGACCACTGTTGGTTTCATTGATACTACTTTATCCTTTATCTTAGCCTGAGCTGATACACCTTCCATAAAGGTTAAGGGTGAGAATCCTTCCTTTGTTTTAGAGGCGGCCTTTTCCATCCCCTTATATTCATCTTTGAGTGTAAGATATTCTCCCTTCAATTGGAGTATCTCTTTATACTGTGATTCTTTCTGATTGATCAGTCTATTCAGATTTGTATAGCGTTCGTATAAAGGGGCAATAAGAACACCATATAATATAATCCCTGTGGCTCCAATGAGGCCTATCATGAGGATAGTCTTCTCCCTTGTATTTAACTTGTTTATGTACGGGAGTATTCTGTTAATAAATGCCCTGGTCATTATTAATAAAAATTACAAGTCAATAATAATCCTGAACTTCACCAATTTCTGATCTGCCGAGAGTTTTGCCTCACTGACATCCACCTTTTTAAACAAGGTAATGCCCTCCAACTCTTTCTTCAGACGCTCTACATTTTCAAAACTGTCAGAATTACCCTGCAGCCTTATCTTTGACTTATCCATAAAAAAGTCATTTATGTTAACCTGGAGCTCTTTTGGGATCTTTTCATTTATTGTATTGAGTAAGTCAAGGGCCCCCATTTCTCTATTCTTACCTCCACCGAGGGCCGTAACCTTCTTTTTTAATTCTTCAACAGCACTCTTTAGCTGCTGATTCTCACTTACTATATTAGTTGTCCCGGGGAACGTCTCGATGTATGCCTTTCTGATATCTGATTTGATCTGCTGATGTCTTGTCATTCTATCCTGATATCTCGAATAAAAGTCTATTGAGCCAAGCAGGATAACCACTATAATTGCAGCAATTATGTATAGAATCCTGCCGGTACTCTCTTTTACCTCTTTTCCGTAAAAATATTCCCCTTTCCTGAAGTTGAGTCCTGATGCGTGTTTCTTTTGTGCGCCTCGCAGAACAAGACCTATGCAGGTTGGGATGAGAGTCCCGGCCCCTTCTACACCCGGAAGTTTTTGTAGCATTTCATTCGGTACGCTAAGGTGTTCAACCTCAAGGTCCAGTTCATTACCAAGAAACTTGTCAATATTTATAAGGCGAGAACTGCCGCCTGCTATATACAATTTTGTCACAGGTTCATTATACTGGATTTCATAGGCATGGAGACTCTGTTTTAATTCTGTTATAAAGGGGTCTAAACCCTTCTTAATAACTGATGAAACTGTTTCCTTATCATCTTCCTCTACCCCGGTCGTTTCATACAGGATAATGCCTGTAGATATCTTTTTTTCTTCTGCCTCTTCAAAGCCTATCCCAAGGTTATCCTGTATAGTTGAGGTAATTCCATTGCCACCCCTGTTAAATGTCCTGACATATCCCGGTTTTCCTTTTGATACAATACACAGATTGCTGCGTGATGCGCCAATATCGAGAAGCGCTACAGTATCTTCTGTCTTATACCACTCGGTATATGTGTGGTACAGGGCCAGGGACTCAAGCTCTATAACCTTTGGGTCTATGTATGCCCCTTTTAGAGAATCTATATGGTCCTTGAGGGTTTCTTTCTTAATAAGGGCCACGCATACAGATGAACCATGTTCCGGACCAGCGCCGTTTCCCTTTGAAAGGATAAATTGATCTATGACCATATCTTCTAATGGGAATGGGATTACACCCTCTACTTCATAAGGAATGACCTTTACAATCTTGGCTTCATCAGAGAATGGTATTTTAAGATAATGGACAGATACCCTGTTGCCAGGGACAGAACTTACAACTATGTCAGGGTGTATTTTACCTTCCTGGAATATCCCTCTTATGATCTCCTGGAGGCTGCCATTGCTGACAGGTCTCTCGTAGAATTGTTGCAGATCAATCCTGCCGAGGCGCTCTCTCGCAACAACTACCTTAATAGAATGACTACCTATATCTAATCCAACGATCTTACGTGCCATAAAAACCCCTATACCATGAAAATCCCCCCTCACCCCTACCCTCTCCCCTCGGGGGAGAGGGAAAGCGGGTGTAGGGACAGACCTTTAGGTCTGTCCCTACAGCTTTGTGGCATAAATAAAGGGGGGATTTTCGAGTGAATATTACACAACTTATTACCACCAATGTCATAATAATCAATTTTCCCATCAATGTTGTTTTTATCATAAACCCGGCTAATATTATAGCAGGAATAAGAAATATCTTCACCATACCTTTTAAGACCACATTTTTTGATATTGTCCTGGCTATTGGGGGACTGTAATGATAATATAATAAAACAATGGTCCTGCCATAGGGATTTGTCAATAAGTAGCGGTTACGGAACTCCCGTAATATTTTTACATAGGGGTGCAGTGGTGAGCCAAAGGTGGCTGTAGCAATAAAGCACCTGTTGTCACTCTTATTGCTGCTGCCAGTGGTATCTTTGTTGACGATGATGGTTACATCGTCAACAATATTGGCTGGACTACAGTCTCTGTCCGTTCCCTGAGCCATCATTGCCTGATTATCACCTGATATAGTTGCATCAGCCGATAGACTATTGAGAGAGGCAGTAACCCGGGTGCCTGCTGCTGCGTCTGAAATAATTGCAAAGCCATTTGTATCTAAACTTACTGATGATGAATTAGATGCCCATGTAACCCCGTTCTCGAGAACCTGTTTATCTGCATTTCTCAAGATAATAAAATACTGCTGTTTTCCCATCTTCCCGTAGCCGGCATCTTCGACTGTAATGGAAGAATCTGCCGGTCTTACGTCAATTGAGTTTGCACTGTCAGGGATATTTGCAGTATATGATGCGGATAAATTAATTGAACTTGATGATAAAGTTGAGTGATTTATCAGTATTACTACAACCCTCTTATATGGGCCATCACTGCTGAACCCCTTTATTGAAACAGAACCATAATTAAGGGTATCCTGCAAAATCTCTGTGACATCATATCCTGCTGTTGTATTTGTCGATCGGTCACCTACTACAATAACACTTGTATTACCGTCCCCTGTGAAGCTGATATCGAGAGAACCTTGTCCGGCAGGCGCATTTAAGGAATAGTATTTTGCTGCAAGTGTATCAAGGGTTTCTGCAGCCGTAACAGTCTCCGGCAGGGTAAATGTATATGGAGTAGATTTAACAGTTATAGGGTTTGTATTATTCCATATCTTATCCCATATCTGATATACCTCGCCATCGTCGTGAGTAAAAGTGAGATTTGCCACACGCAGCTCTTTAAGCTCATCGGCCAGGTCAGAGCCTCTGTCCATTAATTCGTTTTCAATTGCTGACAGGGCAGACTCTCCATCTTTAATTTCCTCCCAGACATCATAAACAAAAACAGAACCGAATTTTTCTGTCATATGTTTTACCCAGACTGAAGTCCCATAGGGAAATAATCCCGTGGGATCAGTGCA
>Ga0209521_10004086_pt1 | contig 11712 bp, 10 predicted proteins | sample Rifsed19ft4_FD_184016 | JGI IMG/M metagenome (GOLD analysis project Ga0209521, IMG submission 184016) | Soil microbial communities from Rifle, Colorado, USA - sediment 19ft 4 (version 2) | ecosystem: Environmental > Terrestrial > Deep subsurface > Rock core/Sediment | place: Rifle, Colorado... | reverse complement strand
AAGAGTCCCAAGAAGTAGCAACAGTACAAGATGTAGGAGGGCCACTAGATGGTCCAAAACCTGGACCGATCGATGTGGAATATAAATCACATATGCGTCCGAGCTCCTCATTTGTTGTTCCAGCAAACAAGAATGTCATAAAGACATGGGGAAAAGGAGCTGATAACGGAAGACTGGGTGTTTGGGGAGAATATGTATCAGTTGATTTTGATATTTGTGTAGCAGATGGTGCATGTATTGATGCATGTCCTGTTAATGTCTATGAATGGTTTGATACTCCTGGCCACGCCGCATCTGAGAAAAAGCCGTTGATGGCGCGAGAGCCAGACTGTATATTTTGCTTGGCATGTGAAGGCGTATGTCCACCACAAGCAATAAAGATCTTTACAAAAAAATAATAAAAAACTATTGTCCGGTAGTTCAGACAGAGCGGTGTCATTTTAGACCCTCAATTGGCCGTAAATTAGCATATTTGTGGCATATTCAGTAGAGTAATTGGTGAGCTTTTAACAATTCGAGTTGATTAAATAATTAAACCAAGAATAAAACACATGGTAAAACAAACGACTCTTGATAGTTGGCTTTTACAACATTTTTCTGACCTTCTCAGAAAAGGAGCGTTAAACGTTGTAAAGACTGGAACCCCCATCGTACTTTACAGAAACATGATAGAAGAAGAAGAAGATTCACATGAAGAAACAGTTTGTACCTTAACTGAGGGACATGTGATTGTCCAAGTTGTAACGTCAGGAGGAGTCATAGTGCCAAGCTTTCAGCAACAATTTGTTTTCACGTTTGATCAATTTCCAGACTGGTTGATGCGAAAAAGCAAAGATCTCTTGCTGCAATGCGTTGATTTTCTTGAAGAACAACTAAAGTAACAGATTATAAAACCATAAAAATGAAAAGTTTTCATGCGGTTATTAGAGTATCAAGCAAAAAGCTTGTTTGCTGAATACGGAATCCGCATTCCAAAAGGATTAACTTCTACAAGTATAGAACAAGGCAGAAAAGATGCCAAAGTAATTGGATTTCCTTTTGTCATAAAAGCCCAGATGGCAGTTGGTGGCAGAGGTAAAGCTGGCGCAATACAAAAATGTCATAATGCTGACGAGTTTGAGCTAAAATATCCAGAAATAATGCAAAAGATTGTCAAAGGAGAGAAAACAAAGGCAATCTTGTTAGAACAAATGCAAGAGTACAAAAAAGAATTGTATCTTTCCTTGTTCTTAAACAGAAGCAAAAGATGCTATACTGTAATTGCCTCATCAGAAGGTGGTGTTGAGATTGAATCAGTCAAAAACCAAGTCATACGCGAGGTAGGACTTGGCTACGTTGATAAAAATACTGCAGAAGAGGTTGCAAAGGCAATAGGCCTAAAGAATAACAGTATAGAAGAATTTGTAAATCTGGTTCAAAAATTATCAAAACTTACAGTTGAAAAAGAAGCTGAACTTGCAGAAATAAACCCCGTGGCAATACTAAATGACGGTACCTTACTTGCGCTTGATGGCAAAGTAATAATTGATGACAATGCCATGTTCAGACACGATGAGTTAAGAAAGTTCCAAGAAGTGTCTGAGCTTGAAGAGCGCGCTGAAAAAAGCGGTTTTTCATTGGTAGAACTTGATGGAAACATAGCAGTCGTAGGAAATGGTGCAGGACTTGTCATGTCATCACTTGACATGCTTTCAGATCATGGAGGAAAACCAGCTTGTTTTCTTGATGTGGGAGGTGGCGCAACAACAGAAACAGTTTATGAAGCTCTAACTTTGATTAGTAAAATGAAAAAAGTAAAAGGAATTCTTGTAAATCTTTATGGTGGAATTGTAAAAACAACAACGGTTGCAACTGCATTTATCAAAGCATATGAAGACAAAATAATTGACATACCAGTATTTGCAAGAATGTCAGGGGCAGAAGCTGAAAAATCAAAAACGATGTTAAAAGATTCTCGTACAAAGATATTTGACACTGTAGAAGAAGCAATCAATGCGGCAGTAATTGGAGTGAATAAAAGTGGCTGACCTTTTTGAAATTTTAATTGGAAAGGAAGGAGAAAAAGACTACAAGAAAAAACCAGTAATTGTTCAAGGAATTACTGGCAAGTTTGGCTCTTTCCACACACACCAAATGATAGCATATGGAACAAACATTGTTGCAGGAGTAACACCAGGCAAAGGTGGCCAAAAGTTTGAGAATACTCCAATTTATGAAACAGTAAAAAAAGCTGTGTCTGCTACAGGTGCAAAAATTTCCATAGTATTTGTTCCTGCCAAGTTCTTCAGAGATGCAGCAATTGAGGCGTTAGAAGCAGGAATCAAACTACTCATTGCCATACCAGAACATGTTCCAGTAAGGGATGCAATGACAATACTTGAACTTGCCAAGAAGAAAGACGCCATAATGATTGGACCAAACACACCAGGAATAATTGTTCCAGGAATAATAAAAATTGGAATCATGCCCGCAACTCCTTTCAAACCTGGAAGAATTGCTGTGCTTTCAAGAAGTGGAACTTTGATGTATGAAGTTTCGCATAACCTTTCAGTTGCAAACCTTGGTCAAAGCGTATCACTTGGAATTGGGGGGGATCCGATTAATGGAACTACGGTAATTGAAGCATTTGACATGATAAGAAGACTACCTGACATTGATGGAGTAGTTGTCGTTGGCGAAATAGGTGGAGATGCAGAAGAACTTCTCGCACAACATATCATTGATACAAAGTTTGACAAACCAGTTGTTGCATATATTGCAGGCCGAGCTGCCCCAAAAGAAAAGAGGATGGGACATGCCGGTGCTATAATTTATGGAACATATGGTTCTGCAGAATCCAAAGTTTCCATGTATGCAAAAGCAAACGTGCCAGTAGCAAAAAGGCCAGCCGAGGTCCCCATGCTTTTAGCAGGCAAGCTTGACGGCAAAAAGAGTTAGAATATAATAGAGTAAATCAGGAGAAATACAGAAATGCCAATCACTGACCCGCTAAAAAAACAAATTGCACAAAAGGCCAGACTTCACTTTAAAGTCTGCTTTGGTTGTGGTGCAAAGAACCCGATGGGTGCATCAAGATGCCGCAAGTGCCATAGTAGCTATTTGCGACTCAAGAACAGAACGTTGGGAATTAAAAAGTAGTTTTCCTTCAAATTTTTACGCGAATCATTATCTTTTTCATTTATTAGGAATTTGTATCATAATAGTGGATCGGAAGGGATTCGAACCCTCGACCTTTGCGGGATTATTCCTTACGCAGTGTGAGTGCGTCATCCTAACCAGCTAGACGACCGATCCGAGCTTGTTTTCTTTTAGCACTATTTAGGGGTAATTCTATCCGATATCAACAAGTCATTGCTTTTGGAATTATCAAAATATTTTGTACCGCATTTGAAACACTGCCACACAAAGTCATTGCCTTTCTTTCCTTGATACTGCATTGACAAATTGCATGCAGAACATATCAATTGTTTCAATGATATAAAAATGAAATAAAAAATTTAAAAAGATTCAGAAGTGCGGAAGTGGTTTATCCAGTCCTTACGCCAGCCTTTGCTGTTGGATCCGCATTGATTGGGTCTACTGTGATTGTAACAGTGTCCGTCTTGACACGGCCTAGTCCATCTGTTACTGTTAGCTCAAAGACCAGAGTCTTTGTTTCACCATTTGCAACTTCTGGTGAAGTAAATGTCGGGCTTGCTACAGTACTTGATGATAGTGTGACTGCTTCTCCTTCGATCTGTGCCCATGAGAATGTCACCGTAGTGCCGCTTGGATCATTGCCACTACCATGCAAGGTAACTTTTACATTTTCATCTACTACTTGGTCTCTACCTGCGTCCACTATCAATTCAGCTGGTTTGACATCCTTAACAGTAAATGTCATAGTGTCAGGTTCACTGTCTACCATGCCATCGTTTACAATTAACTCAAATGTGAGTGCAAGTGTAGTGTCTGCATCAACTTTTGGCGCAGTAAATGTTGGATACTGGTCTGTTGTTGATGACAGGGCAACTGCCGGTCCTTCAGTTTGTGACCACATGAAGGTCAATGCGTCACCGTCTGGATCATCTCCAGAGCCTGCAAGTCTTGCAGAAGTATTTTCTGAGACTGTTTGATCAGAACCTGCGTCTGCTACTGGTGCTTCATTAACTGGATTAACTCTAACTATGACAGAATCAGTATCTTTACCACCAAGTCCATCGTCAACTGTTAGTCTGAATGTCAATGTTTTTGTTTCACCGTTATTTACCACCGGTGCAGTAAATGATGTATTAGCAGCATCGGCAGACGACAATTCTACTGGCTCACCACCAGTCTGTGCCCATCTGAATGACAGTGGATCTTTGTTTGGATCCTTACCAGAGCCAGTTAGATTTACTTCTGTCTGTTCATCAACTATTTTATCAGAACCTGCGGTAGCACTTGGACTACTGTTGAAAGGTGAAACTGTAATTTGAACTGAATCCGAATCAGAACCACCATACTTGTCTGACACTGTTAGTGTGAATTCCAAACTCTTTGATTGACCATTTGCTACTGCTGGAGCAGTAAATGTTGGTGCTGGAATTATTGTTGAGGATAGTTTTGCTGATTCTCCGCCAGTTTGTTTCCATGAATATCGTAATTTATCACCGTCTGGATCTTCACCAGAACCTGCTAATTTAACAAGTGCGCGTTTGTATACAGTTTGGTCAGGACCAGCATCTGCCGTTGGATCGTTATTACCTGTTACGACTCTCACTGCAACCAAGTCTGTTGCACTACCTAGTCCTTCAGCAGAAACGGTAAGTCTGAACATCAGAACCTTTGTTTCACCATTTGCTACGTCTGGTGCAATAAATGAAGGAGTAGCTGTATTATCACCATCTAACAATACTTGTTCACCAAATGTTTGTGTCCATGCAAATGTCAATTCCTCACCATTTGGTGCGCTGCTTTTTGTGCCATCCAAGTCAACTGGAGTACTTTCATCAACAGTTTGGTCTGGGCCAGCATCTGCATCAAGTAAACTTACTACTGTTTTACCTACAGTCACCATAGTGATATCAGATGCCTTACCTCCAAATCCGTCAGTTACTGAGCATTCAAATGTTAATGGTTGTTGGACAATTCTAGATGGAGCAGTAAAGGAAGGAGTGGTAGTGGTACTTGAAGAGAGTACGACCGGAACTCCATTTATTTGTCTCCATAAGAACGATAATTTATCACCATCAGGGTCAGTTCCAGAGCATGTTAAAGTCACATCAGAAAGTGGATCAACAGATTGATTCTCACCTGCATCTGCCGTAGGATACTGGTTATATGGTTCAACTGTAATTCTGACAGAGTCTGTTGCTTCACCACCGCGTCCATCATCTACTGTAAGTTCAAATCCCAAAATCTTGGTTTTACCATTGTCTACATCAGGAGCAATAAACCATGGATTTTCTGCAGTTGTTGATGATAACTCGACAGATTCGCCTTCAGTTTGTGTCCATGTGAAAGACAAAACATCTTCTGGGTTTGGATCAGTTCCTTCTCCAGTTAGTATTACTTTGGTTCCTTCTTCAACATGATAAGTGTCATCATTAAGTAATCTTTCTCTTGGATAAGTGTCTGGACAACCGTCATTGTCTTTGTATTTATTCCAAGTCTCAGGAGAAGTAGGGCATCTATCTTCATCATTGAAAAATCCATCCTTGTCATCATCTGGAGTTCCTGGAACATATTGACGTGGAGGAACATATTCATCTGGACATCCATCAGTGTCCTTGAATTGATTAAAGACTTCAGCATCTGTCATACATCTGTCTTTCCAGTCAGGAACCCCGTCATCATCAGTATCAATTAACATGGAGGCACTGGAAGTAACTACAACTCGGTCTGGACACCCATCTTCATCAATGAATTTGTTATAGGTTTCACGATGAGTTGGACACTTGTCAGCAGTGTCCTTCAATCCGTCTCTATCCGTATCAAGTTGAGAATCAAGCTTGTCTGGGCATCCGTCACTATCTAAGAATTTGTTGTAGGTTTCTGGTTGACTTGGACAATTGTCTCGTCTATCATAAATTCCATCGTCATCAGCATCTGCCACACCCTTTGATTTCTCAGCAGGTGAGACGTCAGGGCATCCGTCTTCGTCCTCAAATTTGTTGTTTGTTTCCTTTGCATCAGGACATGTATCATACAGGTCTGATACACCGTCCCAATCAGTATCTAGAGCCGAGAGATATAGATCTGGACATCCATCTTCATCCATTATTCCTTCATAGTCTTCTGGTAAAACTGGACAATCATCAACATCATCAGGAATCTGATCCCTATCACGATCTATTTCCTGAGCCATTACACTTGGTAAAGCACTAAAAAGTAGCAAAAATGCTAAAGTCAGCGCATAAAACTTGGATTGCAATATTACTGTGAGTTAAATCACACTGATTAAAAGCTTTCGTTCATTTCGACCATCATTTTTAGATCGTATTTTTCGTTTTGGGAAAATGTTGGGTGGATGATTTTTGCTTCAGTAAATGGTAAATTTAGATCAATTATTGAATTTTTAGCATGCTGTATGTAGTCATAGTAGATCGATAAACCAACAATTAACAAAGTCCGCATATAGTTTTTAACAACAATGATCCTCTTAGATAAAATGCAGCATTTTGATCTTGGAGAATGGGATTTAACAGAACTAGTAAAAAACCACAGGAGCCTCCAATTTACAAGACAAATCCAAATCATAGAAAACAAGGTAAGGAGTTTTGAAAAAAATAAGGCTTATCTAAAAGACACTGTTTTGCTACAAAAGTTTTTCAGGATTCTTAAAGAATTAGAGGAAATTTCAAAGGAGGTAAGTATCGTTGGTGGTTATGCATCACTTGTTTATTCTGCAAACACCCAATCAGATGAGGCGACAACATTACTTACAAGAATAACAAAATGGGGATCTGATATTGAGAATCGAACTTTATTTTTTGACCAATGGTGGAAAAAACAGATTGACCAAAAAAACGCTGAAAGATTGATGAAATCCGCAGGCCAGTTGGCAGAGTTCCTCAGACATAAACGGGTTGTTGCCAAGTACGCTCTCACGGAGCCTGAAGAGAGAATAATTAACACCTTGGATGTCACAGGAAGTACTGCACTTGTAAAATTATATGATAAAATCACCAATAGTTTCCAATATGTTGTAAAAATTGATGGAAAAGAAAAAAAATACAATAGAGAACAACTTACACACCTAATTAAAAGTCACAAATCTAAAACAAGAGAAGCTGCTTACAGATCGCTTTTAGGAGAATATGAAAAACACAAAGGCGTACTTGGTGAAATATATCAAAATTTAGTTTTAAATTGGAAAAACGAATGTCTTGAAATTAGAAAATATACTTCACCAATTTCGGTTAGAAACATAGGAAATGATGTGGATGATAAAACTGTAGATTCCATTCTTTCTGTTTGTAAAAATAATGCTCCGGTGTTTCAAAAATACTTCAAATACAAAGCTCACATGCTACGAATGAAAAAACTTCGCCGATATGACGTCTATGCACCAGCTTTGACAAACGTAAAACAAAAAACATACACATTTGATCAAGCAGTCAAACTTGTTTTGAAAACCTTAAACGATTTTAGTCCAAAACTATCAGAACATGCAAGAAAAGTATTTACAAAAAGACACGTCGATTCATCTATCAGAACTGGAAAAAGAAGTGGCGCATTTTGTAGTACTGTTTCGCCAAATATTACACCGTATGTTTTTGTAAATTTCAATGGAAAAACAAATGATGTGTTTACTCTTGCACATGAACTTGGCCATGCCATACATAGCGAATCAGCCTCTGACAAATCCATATTTGTACAAGAGGCATCTTTACCTTTAGCAGAAACTGCATCTACTTTTTCAGAAGTGTTATTGTATGATGAAATTTTAAACAAAGTAACAGACGAAGAAAAAAGAATGATGCTTACAGAGCAGGCGGATGATCTGTATTCAACTATAATGAGACAGGCATTCTTTACTACGTTTGAGATTTCTGTCCATAAAATGATAGGAGATGGAGCAACTGTTGAAGAAATCACTCAGGCATACAGCAAGAACCTCAAGGAACAGTTTGCGAATTCAATAGACGTCTCAGAAAACTTTGGAATCGAGTGGAGTTGTATACCTCACTTTTATCATACGCCGTTTTACTGCTATGCATATTCATTTGGGAATTTGCTTGCACTTTCTTTCTTCCAACGATACAAAGAGGAAGGAAGATCTTTTGTGCCAATATACCTTAAGATTCTAGGTGCAGGAGGTTCAAAGAAACCAGAAATGCTACTCAAAGAATATGACATAGATATCACCTCAGAAAAATTCTGGCAAGACGGATTTGCATATATCAAAAACCAGATTGACAGACTGATAAAATCTTGATTAAAAGCGCCTAACAGTGGGCGCCCCCACTGCTAGGCAATGTTCCCCTGCGGTTTGAACCGATGTCAGTGATATTGACTAGAGATTACAATTTAAACTATTGGAATACTGATCGGCTAAAACTATTTTATTTTATCATATCTAAGTAATTCTAAGTGAAATTTCCTCGCTGTTGTAACAAGGATCCTGTGTATTTGATTACTTATGATTGTGGTCCGGAACCAAATGAAACAATTCTGGTTTGTAAAGATCATTACAAAGAAGAACCTTTCCAACGATTTGCAATAAAGATAGAAAAATTACGAGAGTAAACTTAATAGTTACTCATAGAAACTCTGAATTATTGTTCACGTCAAGAATAGTTTTTTCATTGATAATTATTTTACTATGCTTGAGTACATATATTGCATACGCACAACAACCAAGACTTGCAACTTTTCATGAAACTGCGCAAATAGTAATTGATCAAAAATTTCAGAATCAGACGTCAACTGCTATCTCTGTTTTAAGTACAAGCAATCAAGAGTTTCGTGTTCCAATAGAACTTGATCAAAAAATTCACAATATGAAAAATGTTACAGCAGTTGTTATAACAAATGAAGACAAGTGTGTGCTTGGAGTAATTGACAAGGCATGTATTTTGATAAATATTTCCAGAGATGGATTTACTGGAGGAATTACTGAAGCACAGGACAAAGGAAAAGAAATTGGTAATGCGTTAATTAATGACATTAATAAAGCATTTAATATAGATGCAAAATTTCATTCAGTTTTCATTCATGTTGATGATAAGATGAACAAAGAACTGGAAACAGCAGGAGTAATTTCTGGTCGCGGGACAGTATCCGCAGTCTATACATTTTCAAGATATGATACATCGTTTCTTTATGAAGGACTATCCACTCTTTTAATTCCAAATGAAATAAGAAATTCAGGTGGATTTTTAGATGTTGCAAAAAAAATGTCAGATGACCCAACGTCTTCTGTAACTTTTTCAATCATACCTAAAACAGGCGCCTCTCTTTTTCAGCTTCAAGTTTCACGTGACCAAAAAATAACAGACAGTATAACATCAATAGATACTTTACAATTTTTTGGAGTAGAAAAACTTGAAAGATCAGGTTATTTCAGTTCAGGATTTTTTCCACTTAATTCAATCGTACAGGTGGTAGTGTTATCCAAAGATCCAATAAAGATAACCAGTCATGGAAGCCAAACCATACCAACGATTGAAAAAGATGGAGAAATGTATCCATCAGATGTTACCAAAAATGGTTGGCTTTTTGATCCTGACTCTGGAGATCAAATAATAGGGAAATATCTTTTTGGCGAAACTGTTGAAGCAACCAACCAAGATTTGGAATTTACCATAGGTGATTTGTCATCACCAATACAACCTACAACTAAAATTCCTGCTGATAATTCACCATACATACTAATCGGAATAGGAATAGCTGCAGCAGTCGCAATAGTATGGTATCTAAAAAATATCAGAGTTAAAAATTAAAGAATCAGTACAGCTGCAGCAAATACAGTAGTCCAGTGTCCTTTGGGGTCGCCAACCGCACTTTGTGTCATGTTTCGTGTTTTGTATATCTCGTCAGAGATTTTCCATTGTTTTCTTTTTTCATCCCAACTCTTGTTAATATCAAATTTTATCCCAAGTGATGATGCTAACATTTGTGCGGCAATATCTTCTGCGTAGTCGCCAGCTTCCTTTTCTGTTTCTCCAAATGAATGATATTCTGAGAGATAACCATATCGAGTGTTATCACGTGGTTCGGCAATTCCTACAGAAGCGGCCATCAACCTATGAGGCTCATTACTTTGTTGTCTTGCATATATCGCAAAAGTAACTGCGCCAAGTCTGATTAGTTTTAGTCCCTCTGTTCTGGGAATAATTTTTGCTCCAGGCGGAAAGATACTCGAAATTAATACCAAGTTTGTACCAGCAATGCCGGCATCCCGTAATGCATATTCAAAACTTGTCAGTTGATCTTCATGTACTCCCCTACCTCTAGTAAGGAACATTTTTTTTGCTACTAGATCTAGCACGAATCCAATCTTATTTCAGGTCTTTAAATATTTATGGTTGGAATACAAAAATGCAAAAACTACTTTAGATTTTTCAAAGCTGCAACTATTTCATTACCATGAGAATCTACATCAACGCCTCTGAAAATCTTTGCAATCTTTCCTTCCTTGTTTATGATAAAAGTGGAACGCTTTGCAAGCCCAACAAGATTTAAACCTGCATAAGTTTTACAGGCAATTTTTTTTGGATCACTTAGATGAAGATATGGAATATTGTACTGCTCAATGAATTTTTTTTGGTCTTCTACTGTATCTACAGATATTGCAAATAATTCAGCATCTAAAGCAAGGATTTGAGGATGAGCGGCAATAGTACTTTTAGCATTCTTAAAAACCAGTCTTGAAGGGCAGGCAAACAAGTGGTTCTTTGGATAAAAGCACAAAACTACATTTTTTTGTCCTCTAAAGGAACTTAGTTTTACGGTGTTTCCATTATTGTCTTGTAATTCAAAATCTGGCGCCTCATCTCTTCTTTGCATACAAATATTGTTCTCACAGGTAACTTAAGACTATTTTCATGTCTTTAGATTATTATTTTTCTTTTTGTGATTTTGATTGAATATAACGAATTCCAATAAAGCTTGCAAATGCCAAATTAACTGAACCCAATAATATAATTAAAGATTCATCAAGCACACTTCCCATTATTAATCCTCCCGTTCCTGTGACTAAAAGTATGATTGTCATCATTAGTTTTATTTTTCTTGGAGGAACGTGTTTCATGCACGTTGGCTCTTTTTTGATATTATTAAAGATTAACAAAAAATAACAAAGGTTAAATGTGCATATAAAAAAACGCGATCTGTGCAGATAGTTACTGTAGGTAGCAGAGTTTTTGTAACTAGTTTTCAGCTTGCAGGAGTACAAGGAGTTATCGTTGGATCCCCTGAGAAAGCACTTGTAGAAATTACAAGACTTATGAATGATTCATCTGTTGGACTAGTACTTGTTAGCGATGATGTTTCAAAAAATATTAGTAACAAATTAACAGAATTACGATCAAAAAAATCCACACCACTAGTATTTGAATTACCTGCACCTGGAAGTCAAAAAGGAGAAGTAGACTATAGGTTGCTCTTAAAACAAATACTTGGAGTTTAATCCACATATACTACAGTTTATAGAAATTAGTTATGAAAGCTGCATTTGTAAAAGGTCCATCACAGGTTGAAATTCGAACAATAGAAAAACCAGTTGGTGGGCCAGGCGACATATTA
>Ga0209521_10004084_pt1 | contig 11715 bp, 10 predicted proteins | sample Rifsed19ft4_FD_184016 | JGI IMG/M metagenome (GOLD analysis project Ga0209521, IMG submission 184016) | Soil microbial communities from Rifle, Colorado, USA - sediment 19ft 4 (version 2) | ecosystem: Environmental > Terrestrial > Deep subsurface > Rock core/Sediment | place: Rifle, Colorado... | reverse complement strand
GGTCTCGGGACGTATCAACAGCCCGGCGCCGGTTTTGTCTCTTTTTGCGCCGGGATGATCCTGGGCGTGCTATCCCTGGCGCTGGTCTTCCTGGCTTTTTCGCGGGGCACGAAAATAAGGAAGACATGGCATAACCCGGGTCGGGTCGTCATGGTGTTCCTGGCGCTGCGCCGCGGGCCCGAGGTGGGCTGCCTGACGGGCTTCCTCGCAGGCCTGCTGCAGGACGCGACGGGCGGCGGCCTCGTGGGCGTCCAGGCGCTCACCAAGGCGCTGGCGGGATTCGTCCTGGGCCTGGCAGGCGGCCGGCTGCAGGTCGGAAGCCCGCTCGTCCAGGTGCCGGGGCTCGTTCTCCTGACGGTGGGCGAGGGGCTCCTCCGCTTCGGGTTGCTCCAGCTCTTCCACTATCCCGCGGGCCTGTCGGCGCTGATGGCGGACGTGATCCTTCCCCAGGCGCTCTACAACGGCATCCTCGGGGCGGCCTGCCTCGTGGCCGTGGGCCTCGCCGAGGCGGCGGTTGCCCGCATGACGTGGAGATGATCGCGTGGAGATGAGAGCGGCCCCGGGGGCCCGGGGGGAGGCGTGGAGCCGCCGCGTGCTGGCCATGACGCTCATCGTGGCCGCCGGCTTCGTGTGCCTGGTCGGCCAGCTCTGGTACCTCCAGGTGCTCGAGGGCGCCCGGTTCCGCGAGATGTCGGAGAAGAACCGCATCCGCGTCCGCCCCGTGGCGGCGCCGCGCGGGATCCTCTACGACCGCCACGGGCTCGCGCTGGTGGACAACCGCCCGGCCTTCACGGTCTCGCTCATCCCGCGAGACATGGAGGACCGGAACTCGGTGCTGGCGCGACTGTCCATCCTCCTCAAGGTCCCCATCGCCGAGCTGCAGGAGATGCTGGCGCGCGTCCCCGAGGACTCCCTGCGGCCGGTGCGCGTCCGCCGCGATCTCTCGCTGGAGGACGTGGCGAGGGTCGAGGAGTGGAAGCTCGAGCTGCCGGGCGTCGTGGTGGAGGTGGAGCCCCAGCGCGTCTACCCCACGACGACCTTCGCCGCCCACCTGCTCGGGTACGTGCGCGAGGTCAGCGAGGAGCAGATGAAGCAGGGGCGCTACCGGCGCGGGGACATGATCGGCCAGGTCGGGCTCGAGCGCCTGCTGGACGAGTACCTGCGCGGCCGCGACGGCGGCGAGCGGATCGAGGTGGACGCGCTCGGCCGGCCCGTGCAGGTCATGCAGCGCGAGGAGCCGCGCCCCGGGGCCCAGGTGGTCACCACCGTGGACCGCCGCATCCAGGAGGCGGCCGAGCGGGCCATGGCGGGCCGCTCGGGATCCGTGGTCGTCATGGACCCGCGAAGCGGCGACATCCTCGCCATGACCTCGAGCCCCGCCTTCGGTCTCGACCGCTTCGCGGGCAGCCTTGACCGCGAGGCGTGGCTCACGCTGGTCAAGGATCCGGCCCACCCGCTGCTGAACCGCGCGCTCCAGAGCCAGTACGCGCCGGGATCCCTCTTCAAGATCGTGGTGGCGGCGGCGGGACTCCAGGAGGGCTCGCTCACTCCGATGGACCGGACGTACTGCAACGGCGAGTTCCGGCTCGGGGCCTGGACCTTCAAGGACTGGCTCGAGGGGGGTCACGGGCACGTGGATCTCCGCTCGGCGCTGGTCCGCTCGTGCAACGTGTTTTTCTACCAGGCCGGCCTCAAGGTGGGGCCCGAGGCCGTGGCCCGCTACGCCCGCGCCTTCGGGCTGGGCGCGCCCTCCGGGATCGAGCTCGGCGGCGAGAAACCGGGGTTCGTCCCGTCGCCGGCATTGAGGCGGAGCCAGGGCCGGCCCTGGCACGGGGGGGACACCGTCAACATGTCCATCGGCCAGGGGCAGGTGCTGGTTACGCCGCTCCAGGTCGCGCGGATGATGGCGGCGGTCGCCAACGGCGGCATCCTCTGGAAGCCGCGCCTGATCCAGCGCGTCGAGCGGGCGGACGGCACCCTCGCCTACTCCGAGTCGAGCCGGATGACCGGGCAGGTGGACCTCTCCCCCCTGGTCTGGGCCTTCCTCCGCGACGCCCTCCGTGGGGTGGTCAGCGAGGGCACCGGGCGGGGGGCCCGGCTGCCCGGCATCGAGGTGGCGGGCAAGACGGGCACGGCGCAGACCATCGCCAACAGCGACAGCGCGCGCGGCCAGGACCACGCGTGGTTCGCCTCCTTCGCGCCGGCCGACGATCCGCAGGTCGTCGTCGTCGTCCTCGTGGAGCGGGGAGGCAAGGGGGGCCAGGTCGCCGCGCCCATCGCGCGGGAGATCTACCAGGCGATCTTCCTCGAGAAGGTGGCCATGGCGTCCACGGGAACGGACTCGTGATCTTCAGGATCGATCGCCGCCTCCTTCAGAACGTCGACTGGGCGCTGCTGGCCGCGGCCGGGGCGATCGTCGCCCTCAGCGTCCTGTCGCTCTGGGGCCTCGCCTGGGGAGGCGGCTCCGGCATCGCGCTCCGCCAGCTCGGGTGGGTGGGCGTGGGGCTCGGCGCGCTCGTCGTGGTGGCGAGCCTGGACTACCGGACTGTCGTTCGCGCCGCGCCCGCGCTCTACGTGGCGGGACTCGGCCTGCTCGTGACCGTCTTCATCCTGGGCCGGACCGTCTCGGGCGCCCGCCGCTGGATTCACGTGGGGCCGCTCACCGTCCAGCCCTCGGAGCTCTTCAAGCTGATCTTCGTGCTGACGCTGGCCTGGGCCCTGACGTCGCGGTGGGCGCGGCCGCTCTCCCGCGCGACGCTCGCGTGGACGGTGGGGCTCGCGGCGGTCCCGTTCCTCCTGGTCGTGCGGCAGCCCGACCTGGGCACGGCCCTGGTGCTCCTGCCGGTTCTCGCCGCCGTGCTCCTGGGGGTCGGCCTGCGGCTCAAGGTCCTCGCGGTGCTCGCCCTGGGGGCGGTGGCCGCCACGCCGCTCGCGTGGCTCGCGCTCAAGGCGTATCAGCGGGAGCGACTGCTCGTCTATCTGGACCCGTTCCGCGATCCACTCGGAACGGCGTACAACGTGATCCAGGCCAAGATCGCCATCGGGTCCGGCCAGCTCCTGGGCAAGGGCGTCAGCGGGGCGACGCAGAGCCGCCTCGCCTTCCTCCCGGAGCGCCATACGGATTTCATCTTCGCCGTGTTCGCCGAGATGTGGGGGTTCGTGGGGTGCCTCGTCCTGCTCCTGGCGTACGGGCTCCTGGTGCTCCGGGGGTTCGAGATCGCGGCCGGCGCGCGGGAGCCCCGGGGGCGCATCGTCGCCCTCGGCGTGACCGCGCTCTTCGCCACCCAGACGCTGATCAATCTGGGGATGGTGACGGGGCTGCTGCCCGTGGTGGGGATCCCGCTCCCGTTGATGAGCTACGGGGGGTCCTCCATGGTCGTCTCGCTCATGGGGCTTGGGCTCCTGCTCTCGGTACGAATGCGGCAGTTCCAGTAACCGCTGCGTGACCGCCGGGATGCAGACTCCCGGATCGAGGACTGCCGTGGGGAAACGGATCGTCGTCAACGCCGGCGTGACCGAGACGCGTCTCGCCGTGCAGGACGGAAACCAGCTCGCCGAGCTGTACGTGGAGCGCGCCCGGCGGCGCTCCATCGTCAGCAACATCTACAAGGGCATCGTCACCAACGTCCTGCCGGGCATGCAGGCGGCGTTCGTCGACATCGGGCTGTCCAAGGACGCGTTCCTCTACGTGGGGGACTACACCGCGAACCTCGGCGAGGATGACGCCGCGGTCCTCCGGGAAGGGGACGAGGACGCGCCCGACGAGGATCCGGGGGAGGGCGAGCCGGAGCTGCGCGCCGCAGCGTCCGACCAGCCCATCGAGGAGGTGCTCGGCCGGGGCCAGGAGATCCTCGTCCAGGTGTCCAAGGAGTCGCTCGGGACCAAGGGGGCGCGGATCACCTCGTTCATCTCCCTGCCGGGCCGCTACATCGTCTACATGCCGCAGTCCCGCCACGTGGGCGTCTCCCGCCGCATCAACGACGAGGACGAGCGGGAGCGCCTCCGCGCGATCGTCAAGGGGCTGCGCCCGTCGGGCGGGGGCTTTATCGTCCGGACGGTGGCCGAGGGCAAGGGCGAGGCGGAGCTGGCGGCGGACATCGCGTTCCTGAGCCGCCTCTGGAGCCAGATCCAGGGGCGTTTCGAGACCGCCAAGGCGCCGTCGCTCCTCCACGAGGAGATGGATCTCACCTTCCGCGTGGTGCGGGACCTGTTCTCGCCCGAGGTGGACGAGTTCCTGGTGGACACGCCGGAGGCCTACGAGAAGTGTCTCCAGTTCGCGACCTCGCTGGTCCCGCAGCTCGCCTCCCGCGTGAAGCGCTGGGAGGACCGGCGGCCGATCTTCGAGGCCACCGGCATCGAGAAGGAGATCGAGAAGGCGCTCCGGCGCCGCGTGTGGCTCAAGTCCGGCGGCTACATCGTCATCGATCACACGGAAGCGCTGGTCGCCATCGACGTCAACACGGGCAAGTACGTGGGCAAGCGCGATTTCGAGGAGACGGTGCTCAAGATCAACCTCGAGGCCGTCACCGAGGTCGTCCGCCAGATCCGGCTGCGGGACCTGGGCGGCATCATCATCATCGACTTCATCGACATGGAGCGGGCCGAGCACCGGGAGCAGGTCTCCCGCGCGCTGCGGAAGGCGCTGGCCGACGACAAGGCGCGCACCAACGTGCTCGAGATCTCCGAGCTGGGCATCGTGGAGATGACGCGCAAGCGCGTCCGCCAGGGACTGCAGTCCATGTTCTGCGCGCCGTGCCCCACCTGCAAGGGGAGCGGCGTGGTGAAGTCCGACGCCACGCTGGCCGCGGAGATCTTCCGGAAGATCCAGGCGGAGGCCCCGGATGCCGCGGGCCAGGAGGTCGTGGTCCGCGCGCACCCGGAGGTGGCTCACTACCTGGACGTCACGGAGCGCGACGGCATCGAGCGTCTCCAGCCCCTCATCGGCAAGAAGCTCGCCGTGCAGCCCGTCGCGTCGTTTCAGCGGGAGGAGTACGACCTGAGCTTCCGCTAGCCGGAGGAGCCCATGCACGCCGCGATCCCCCTCATCCCCACGACCGTCTGCGGGAGCCACGGGCTGCCCTCCTGGCTCCACCTCGTCCGCGAGGCTGCCCAGGCCGGGCGTCTCGGCCCGGGGGACCTCCAGGAGGCGTACGACGACGGCGTGCGCATCGCCATCCGCGACCAGGTCGAGGCGGGCATCGACGTGATCTCGGACGGCGAGATGCGGCGCGTGACCTTCATCCGTGGCTTCTACGACCGGCTGAGCGGCATCCGCCCGCTGCCGATCCCCCGGCGACTCGGGCCGCCCAACTACGACTCGTTCTGTCCCTACGAGGTGGTGGACCGCGTCGGCGCGCCGCAGGGGCTCGGGATCGTCGAGGAGTTCCAGTACGCGCGCACCCATGCCGACCGCCCCATGCGGGTGGCCGTGCCCGGCCCCATGACGCTTCTCATGGCGCTCCGTCGCGGCGGGCCCTACGCGACGGAGGACAGCCTGATCGCCGACCTCATCGCGCTGGTGAACCGAGAGCTCCGCGCGCTCGTGGCCGCCGGCTGTGGCTTCGTGCAGCTGGACGAGCCCAATTACGTGATGGCGGCCGGGAAGCACCGCGTGCTCAAGGGCGCGCCGGGCCCCATGGTGGAGGCGCTCAACGCCACGCTCGAGGGCGTGAACGCCAAGGTGGCGCTGCACGTGTGCTTCGGCAACGCGCACAACAACTCCTTCGCCACGCCCCGCCACTACCGCCCGCTCTACCCCGGGATCCTCGACGCGCGCGTGGATCAGTTCGTGTTCGAGTATGCGAACCGCGAGATGAGCGAGATCGAGCTCTGGAGCGAGTTCCCCTCGGACAAGGAGGTCGCGGTGGGCGTCGTCGACGTCAAGGCCTTCCGGGTGGAGACGGCCGAGGAGGTCGCCGCGCGGGCCCGGCTGGCGCTCACGCACATCCCGCCCGAGCGGCTGTGGCTCGTGCCGGACTGCGGGCTCTGGGAGACCCCGCGCTGGGTGGGTGTCTCCAAGCTGCGCTCCATGGTCGAGGCGGCGCACATGCTGAGGCGGGAGCTGGGCCTCTCGTGACCCGCCCGTCGCGGATCAGCCGCGGCAAGATCCTCGAGCAGCTCCGGATCGCCGCTCGCAAGGGCGACCGCACCGCGCTGATGCTGGCCTGCGAGCAGATGAAGACCCTCGCGTACTCGCCGCGCTACTGGGAGAAGTACCTGGAGCTCTTGACCAGCCCGCTGGCGCGGCTGGTGGACCTGCTGCTGATCAAGCAGGGCGAGAAGATCGCGCGCCAGAAGGGCTGGACGCGCCCCAAGCGCGAGCGCAGCGCGGCGCCCGCGAAGGGGACGGGCGGCCGCCAGAAGGAGGCGGCGCGCCGCGCCGGGCGCCGGCGCCGTGCGGCGGCCCCGGCCCCGACCCAGCAGTCGCTCTTCCCCGATCTCCCGGCCTGAATCGCCTCCGCGCGCCGGCGCCTCTCACCGGTGTGATAGAGTACCCCCGTAGGGTATATTCCATGACCCGACGTGGAGGCGTGGACGATGATCGACGCGGACACGAAGGCCAAGACCCTGGGGCGGCTGCGCCGGATCGAGGGCCAGGTCCAGGGCATTCAGCGCATGCTGGAGGAGGACAAGTACTGCGTGGACATCCTCCTCCAGCTCTCGGCGGTGCAGGGCGCCGTCGAGCAGGCGCAGAAGCTCGTGCTGGGGCACCATATCGCGTCCTGCGTCACGGAGGCCATCCGCTCCGGCAACGCGCGGGACCGGCAGAAGAAGATGGACGAGCTGCTCGACGTCTTCTCCCGCTTCGGCGGCCGGTAGGGGGAGGGCGGACCCATGCCCGAGACAGCCACGCGTCTCGACTTCCCCGTGAAGGGCATGCACTGCGCCGCCTGCGTCGGCAAGGTCGAGGGCGCCCTCCTCGGCGTCCCCGGCGTGGGCCGCGCGGCGGTGAACCTCGCGACCGAGCGCGCCACCGTCTGGGTGGACCTCGAGCGGGTCGGCCTCCCCGCCCTCCGGGCCGCCGTGGACCGGGCGGGCTATGCGGTGCCCGAGGAGATCGCCGCCACGCCCGAGACCGAGGACCGCGAGCGGGCGGAGCGCCGGGCCGAGGATCGCCGCCTGCGTCTCAAGTTCCTCGTGGGCGCCGGGCTCTCCGTCCCCGTCCTCCTCGGCAGCATGCACGAGGTCTTCCCCTGGGCCCCCGCCGTGCTGCGCGAGCACTGGGTGCTCTTCGCGCTCACGACACCGGTGCAGTTCTGGGTCGGCTGGCAGTTCCACGCCGCCTTCCTCCGGGAGCTCCTGCACCGGACCGCGAGCATGAACACGCTGGTCTCCATCGGGACCAGCGCCGCCTACTTCTTCAGCGTGGCGGTGACGCTCTGGCCCCACACCTTCATGGCCACGGGGGCCATGCCGTACTACGAGGCCTCGGCGCTCCTGGTGACCTTTCTCATCCTCGGCCGCTGGCTGGAGGCGCGGGCCCGGGGCGGCACCTCCGAGGCCATCCGCCGGCTCATGGCGCTCCAGCCGCGCACGGCGCGTGTGCTGCGCGACGGCGGCGAGGCGGACGTGGCGATCAGCGACGTCCTGGTGGGCGACCTCCTGCGGGTGCGCCCGGGCGAGCGCATCGCCGTGGACGGCGAGGTGGTGGAGGGCGCCTCCGCCGTGGACGAGTCCATGCTCACCGGCGAGAGCCTCCCCGTCGAGAAGACCGCGGGGACGTCCGTGGTCGGCGGCTCCGTCAACCGCACCGGGACCTTCACCTTCCGCGCCACGCGGGTGGGCACGGACACCGTGCTGGCCCGGATCATCAGGCTCGTGGAGGAGGCGCAGGGCTCGAAGGCGCCCATCCAGCGGCTGGCCGATCGCGTGGCGGCGGTGTTCGCGCCCGTGATCCTCGTGGTCGCCGCCATCACGTTCGGTGTGTGGTGGGCGTGGGGCCCGGAGCCGGCCTTCTTCTACGCCCTCACCAATGCGGTGGGGGTCCTCGTCATCGCCTGCCCATGCGCCATGGGGCTGGCCACGCCGACGGCGATCATGGTGGGCACCGGCAAGGGCGCCGAGCTGGGCGTGCTGATCAAGAGCGCCGAGGGGCTGGAGCAGCTCCACAAGGTGGGGGTCATCGTCTTCGACAAGACCGGCACGCTCACGGTTGGCAAGCCCGTGGTCACCGACGTGGTGCCGGCCGAGGGGGCGTCGGCCGACGAGCTGCTGGCGCTCGCTGCCGCGGCGGAGCAGGGCTCGGAGCACCCGCTCGGGGAGGCCATCGTGTCCGAGGCCAAGTCGCGCGGGCTCGCGCTGCCGCCCGTCAGCGAGTTCCAGGCCGTGCCCGGTCACGGCGTCGATGCCCTGGCCGAGGACGGTCGCATCCTGCTCGGCAACGCCCGCCTGATGGCGGCGCGGGGGATCGAGGTGGGCGCGCTCGAGGGCCGCGCGGCGGCGCTCGCCGGGGACGGCAAGAGCGCCGTCTACGTCGCCTTCGGCGGCGCGGCGCTCGGCCTCATCGCCGTGGCCGACGTGCTCAAGCCCGAGGCGCCGGGCGCGGTGGCGGCCCTCACGGCCCTCGGCCTCGAGGTGGTCATGCTGACGGGGGACACGCGGCGCACGGGAGAGGCCATCGCGCGCCAGGCGGGCATCGACCGCGTGCTCGCCGACGTCCTCCCGGACCAGAAGGCGGCGGAGATCAAGCGGCTCCAGGCGGGCGGGCGGCTCGTGGCGATGGTCGGCGACGGGATCAACGACGCCCCGGCGCTGGCCCAGGCCGATGTCGGCATCGCCATGGGCTCCGGCACGGACGTGGCCATGGAGGCCGCGGATATCACCTTGATGCGCGGCGACCTGCGCGGGGTGACCACCGCCGTGGTCCTCTCGCACCGCACCATCCGCATCATCCGGGAAAATCTCGGCTGGGCCTTCGGCTACAATCTGGTGCTGGTGCCGGTGGCGGCGGGCGTCCTGTACCCGGTGGCGGGCCTCCTGCTGTCGCCGATCCTCGCGGGGGCGGCCATGGCGCTCTCGTCCGTGTCCGTCGTCGCCAACAGCCTGCGGTTGAAGCGGTTCAGGGGATGACCCGACTCACGAGGAGGAACGCTCATGGCCAAGGATCCGGTGTGCAACATGGACGTGGACCCGAAGAAGGCCGCCGCCCAGACGAATTACAAGGGACAGATGATCTACTTCTGCGCCGTGGGGTGCAAGGTCAAGTTCGACCAGAACCCTGCGAAGTACCTTCCGAAATGAGGCGCCCGCGTCGATGATCGCCTCGCCCTATCTCGAGGGCCGTGACCGGTACGAGCGAGCGATGGAGGGCTGGGTGGACAACACCCATGCCGATGCCTTCACGCACACGGTGCGGATCACGGACGACGACGTCGGCGTGGAGGTGCGCGCCGTCTGCACCCCACCGCCCGGCTACGAGGTGCGCGAGGCCGCGGCGCGCGTCCTGGCCGGCGCCGCCGACCCGGCCATCGCCCGCACGTTTCCGGCCCTCGCCGGCGCGCGCATGGTGGGCGGCTTCACGAAGCGGCTCATCGAGGTGACGGGACAGGGGCCCGGGGCCGGGCTCTTCGTGGACGCCGGCATCGAGATCGCCCGCCTGGCCCGCCAGGCGACCAAGCTGCCGGCCGCGGCCGTCGCCGACCTGCGCCCTGGCGACGCAAGGCGGTGCTGGGAGCTGGACACCACGGGCTGGGCGGACCTGCCGGACTCGTGCTTCACCTACACGCGGGCGGGACGGGCGCTCCTCGACGTCCGCGAGGTGACCACGCCCATGGTGGCCGAGCTGTACAGCCCGCCGCCCGGGGCGCAGAAGATCTTCCACCGCCGGAAGCTCTCGCGCCTCGTCCGGACCGGGCGGCGCCTGGACCTCTTCCACTCCATGCACGACAATGTCCACGGCTTCGACATCCATTACGAGGTCGACCTGGGCCCAGGGACGATCGTCGCCGCCGATGCGGTGGTCTCGCGGGTGCCCTACCGGGGTATCTGCGACGAGCCGCAGCGGAAGATCGCCGCGATGATCGGCCAGCCCGTGGACGCGCTCCTGCGCAAGCGCATCCAGGCCCAGCTGGGCGGCGCCGAGGGCTGCGCCCAGCTCTACGACCTCACCGCCGACCTGCTGAAGCTGCTCACCATCGCCTGACCCGCGTCATGCGTGAATGGACGCCCCACCCTCACATCGTGGGCTGGCTCGCCGGAGGGGGACCCGCGCGCCCTCCCCGCGACACGGCCGAGACGACGAACCACATAGGCTAGGCGGTCCGTGGGTCGGGTGGGAGGTGGGTCTCGAGGTACTGGTGGGGCGTGAAGTCCACGAGCCCCAGGCTCTCGGGCTCGCGCCCCTCGAAGGCCTCGCGCGGCGCCAGCCCCACCAGCTCGCCGCGCCGGACCGCGATGCCACGTCGGGCCGCCTCATCCCGCACGGCGTCGAAGGCGCGCGCGACGGAGGTCCGCCGGTAGTCCAGGAGGTTCATGGAGACGGCCACGACGCCGCGGCGCGCGAGCAGCACGCCCATGGCCTGGACACCGGGCAGCCCGCCCGAGGACTCGCGAACGACCCGCGCGATGGCGCGCGCCACTGCCGGATCGGCCGACTCGAGCCAGACGTTGAAGGCGACGAGCGGCTCGCGGGCGCCCACGGCCGTCGCGCCCAGACGCTCATTGAAGCGCGCGGGACCCGCGTCAGGATGCCAGGCAGGATCGGCGAGCCTCCGCGGGAGCCCCTCGTACTCGCCCGCGCGGATGGGGGGGAGCATCCGGCGCCCGGGGGACAGCGCCGCCGCCCCGTAGAAGTAGACCGGGAGATCGTGGGCGCCTCCGATGACGGCGCCCACCCGCCGCGCGACCGTCACGGCCTCCGCCATGGACATCCCCCTGAGCGGCACGAAGGGCAGCACGTCCAGCGCCCCGATGCGCGGGTGGATGCCGCGATGGGTGCGCATGTCCAGAGCCAGGGCGACGGCCGCTGCGAGGGCGAGCGCCGCGCGCTCGACGTCGCGGGATGCGCCGAGGAAGGTCAGGACCGATCGGTGGTGGTCCGGATCCATGTGGATGTCCACGAGCCGGACGCCCGGGGTTCCCCGGACCGCCTCTGCCAGGCGCTCCACCACGCGGCGGTCCTGGCCCTCGCTGATGTTCGGGACGCACTCGAGGATCTGGTCCGCCACGGTCCCGTATCATAGCAACTTCGACGGCGGCCGCGCCTTGACCCCCCCGGGGGCCCTGCCTGTGCGACATGGGCCATGCCGCCGCCGGTGGGCAAAGTGCGGGCCGAGACGCTCCGGAGGCTATTCGCGAGGTACGTGCCGAAGGGCGAGCGGGTGGTGGTCGGGCCGCGGGTCGGAGAGGACGCCGCCGTCCTCGACATGGGAGACCGCTACCTGGTCGCGACGACGGATCCCATCACGTTCGCGACCGGCGAGATGGGACGGTACGCGGTCCACGTGAACGCCAATGACCTGGCGGTGCGCGGCGCCCTCCCCCGGTGGTTCCTCGCCACGCTGCTCTTGCCCGAGGGACAGACGACGGAGTCGAGTGTGGAGGGGCTCTTCGCCGAGATCGCGGAGGCGTGCGGGGAGATCGGCGTCGCGCTGGTCGGCGGGCACACGGAGATCACGGCGGGGCTCGACCGTCCCATCGTGGTCGGGGCCATGCTCGGCGAGGTCGCGAAGGATCGGCTGGTGACGACGGCCGGCGCGCGCCCCGGCGATCGCGTGC
>Ga0209521_10004081_pt1 | contig 11721 bp, 9 predicted proteins | sample Rifsed19ft4_FD_184016 | JGI IMG/M metagenome (GOLD analysis project Ga0209521, IMG submission 184016) | Soil microbial communities from Rifle, Colorado, USA - sediment 19ft 4 (version 2) | ecosystem: Environmental > Terrestrial > Deep subsurface > Rock core/Sediment | place: Rifle, Colorado... | reverse complement strand
GGGCCCGTCATCGGAGGTCTGGTCGGCTCTGCCTTCGGGCCGGCCGCGCCCGCCTTCGTGTCGGCGGCGTTTGCCGGCATCAACTGGCTGCTCGCCTTCGCGCTCTTGCCCGAGACGACGTACTACTTCGCGCTGAAGGTTTTTGACGACGCCGGGAACACGAGCGCTCTTTCGAACGTCGCCACCATCACCACCCCATCCGAGATGTTTCTCCTCGCCGACGACTTCGAATCGGGCACGAGCCGGTGGAGCGTCGGTGGGAGCGACGGCCAGGGAGGCCCGTCGCTTTGGCACATCGCGAGTCATCGATACGGAAGCCCCTCGTCCGCGTTCTACTACGGGCGGGACGACACCCGGACCTACGAGACCGGCGCCCGGAACTTCGGATCGCTGAGCTCGATCGAAATCGACCTCCGGGGCCACGAGCACGCGCGGCTGAGCTTCCAGCATTTCTTCGAGACCCAGGCGGCGACTGACGCCGACCTCCTGAGAGTCCTCGTTTCCGCGGACGGTGGGGTCCAATGGACGACCGTCTTCCAGAGATCGAGCGCCGCGTCGAGCGGTGTGGTAGGGGAGAGCGCCGATCTGTCCGCGTTCGACGGACAGGTGGTGCGGATTCGATTCGACTTCGACACCGTGGATGACCTCGAGAACGATCACGAGGGATGGTTCGTCGACGACGTGCTTCTGGCGGTCGAATCGAGGCCCGGAGTCCCGACCGCCAATCCCGGCGGCCCGTACTCCGGTTTCCGAGGGCTCGCGCTCTCGTTCGATGGAAGCGGTTCTTCCGACCCCGACGGAGACGGCCTCACCTACCGGTGGAGCTTCGGCGATGGGACAAGCGGAGTCGGCCCCGCGCCCGCTCACGCCTATACCGGTGTCGGAACCTACAACGTCAGCCTCGTGGTCCACGACGGAACGGCGAGCTCTCCTCCGGCGACGACGACCGTGACTATCGGCAACCGCCCTCCGGTATCGAGCCCGGGGGGTCCCTACACGGGATACACCAACGTTTCCCTGGGATTCGATGGCTCGGGCTCTTCCGACCCCGAGGGCGATGCTCTCACTTACTCGTGGACGTTCGGCGACGGAGCTTCGGCCGACGGACCCACTCCCGCGCACGTCTATTCGAACCCGGGAGCTTACGATGTGACGCTCGTCGTGAGCGACGGCCTCGTCTCGTCTCCTCCGGCCACGACCGCGGTCTCGATCGCGGCGCCTCAGCTCACGCTGACGTCCCCGAATACTCCTGTGAGCTGGCCTGTTGGGAGCACCCAGACCATCGCCTGGACTTCTAACCTCGCTCCCGCAACCACGGTGCGTATCGAGATGAGCCCGGACGGAGGGGATACCTGGATCGCCATCGCATCGGCGGCGCCGAACTCCGGAATCTACGACTGGAAGGTGAAGCCGCCGCACACCGCTTCGGCGCGCGTGCGGGTGAGCTGGACCGTTTTTACTTCGGTCGCCGATATGAGCGACAGCAATTTCACCATCGGCTCGCCCGGGTACCGGGTCAAGAAGATCAACCCCCTCGCCTCGACCTCTCCGACATCGCTCGTGAACGCGCGGGGCTCGCTCTTCTTTCTGGCGAACGACGGCACCGCTCACGGAACGGAGCTATGGAGGAGCGACGGCACCGAGGCGGGAACGGTCCTGGTGAAAGACATCACCGCCGGGTCGGGGAGCACCGACATCAACCTGCTGACCCCGGTCGGAAGGTACCTGTACTTCGTCACCGGAAACGCCAGCCGGCTCTGGCGGAGCGACGGGACCGAGGCGGGAACCTTCGTCGTCCACGACATCATCTACTTCGGGTACGCCTTTCCCCTCGGGAGTCTCACCGCCGTGGGCGAAACCTTGTTTTACACCCTCTGCCAAACCTCCGACGGCTGCGAGCTGTGGCGGGCTAGCGCGAGCGGCGTCGTCGCTCGCGTCAAGGACATCGTCCCGGGATCGGGTAGCTCGTCGCCGATGCAGTTGGCGGCGGTTTCGGACAAGCTCTTCTTCTCGGCGTACCATCCGGATACGGGACGGGAGCTCTGGAAGTCCGACGGCACCGAGGCGGGGACGGTCCTGGTGAAGGACATCGGCCCCGGGAACTGCTGCTCCGGAAACCCAATGCAGCTCACCGACGTCGGTGGCACGCTCTTCTACAGCGGTGCCACCGACGCGAGCTCGCTCTATCCCGACCGCGAGCTCTGGAAGTCCGACGGCACCGCCTCCGGCACGGTGCAAGTGAAAAACGACGCCTATAGCTATCTGTCTCTGTTCATCACCGAGACCGAGGCGGCAGGGGGTCTCCTCTTCTACAGCGCTTATCCCGAGAACTCCTGCTGCACCTACGACCGGGAGCTCTACCGGAGCGACGGAACGACCTTGGGGACCGGACGGGTCCGGGATATCTGGATCGGCGAATCGGGCTCGAACCCACAGTACCTGACGGCGGTCGGAGGAAAGGTGTTCTTTACGGCGAGCGAGCTCGGAAACCCGAATCAGCTCTTCATGAGCGATGGAACCGCCGCGGGAACCAAGCGTCTCAACCAGGTGACATCGGACATCGGTACCAGTCCGTCGAACCTGGCGAGGGTGGGAGACTCGCTCTTCTTTCAGGGGAACCAGGCGCCGTTCGGGGTGGAGCTCTGGCAGACGGACGGGACGGCGGAAGGGACGGCGCTGGCCCAGGACGTCCTCGCGGGCACGCCATCGAGCTATCCCGGATCCCTCACGGTTTCCGGGCATCGGCTCTTTTTCGTGGCCTCGGACTTGAGCAACCACCGCGAGCTGTGGGTTCTGAATCTGCCGGTGAACGAGGCGCCGGCGGCTCACGCCGGAGGCCCGTACGCGGGCTTCCGTCACCAGCCGGTCACGTTCAGCGGTTCGCGTTCCTTCGATCCCGATGGGGATGCTCTTACATACTCGTGGACGTTCGGCGACGGAAGCTCGGGAAGCGGCATCACACCGACCCACGCCTACGCGGAGCCCGGAAGCTACGTGGCGACACTGGTGGTAAGCGACGGTACCGCCACGTCGGCTCCGGCGACAGCCTCCGTCACCATCCAGAACCGGCCGCCGGTGGCGAAAGCTGGCGGACCGTACACCGGTGTCAGGAACCAGGCCATCGGCTTCGATGGCACGAGCTCGACCGACGCCGACGGCGATGCGCTGACCTACCAATGGGACTTCGGAGATGGAGCGACGGGGACGGGAGCGACGCCGGCGCACGCCTATGCGGCGCTGGGAACGTTCACCGTGACCCTCGTCGTGAACGACGGGGTCGCAAGCTCGGCTCCGTTAACCACCACGGTTGCGATCCAGAACCAGCTACCGGTGGCAAAAGCAGGAGGACCGTATGCCGGCATCCGGTATCAAGCGGTGTCTTTCGATGGCACGAGCTCGAGCGACCCAGATGGAGATGCGCTGACCTACCAGTGGGACTTCGGAGATGGGGCGACGGGTACCAACGCCCTGCCCGCGCACCCTTACCTGGCCCTCGGCAACTTCACCGTCACGCTCGTCGTGAACGACGGGGTCGACACCTCGGCTCCGGCAACGGCGACGGTGACGATCGAAAACCTGCTCCCTTCGGTCACTCTCACGAGCCCGTCGAACGGAAGCCTCTTCACCGCGCCGGCAGACGTCGCTCTCGTCGCCGACGCCAGCGATCCCGACGGAAGCGTGGCCCTCGTCGAATTCTTCGCCGGCCCTGGGAAGATCGGGGAAGACGCGGACACTCCGTACGAAATGCCGTGGACCTCTGTCGGGCCGGGAATCTACTCCTTGACGGCACGGGTTACGGACGAGACGGGCGCCAGCACGACTTCGGGAGCGCTGACCGTTCGGGTCAATGCGCCTCCGTCGGTGACGCTCACGTCGCCGGCTCCCGGCTCCCTGTTCACCGCTCCGGCGAGCCTCACGCTGACCGCGAGCGCCTCCGATCCCGACGGCAGCATCGTTCAAGTCGAGTTCTTCCACGGCTCGACGAGCCTGGGCGTCGACACCACGAGCCCCTACAGCGTCGTCTGGCAAGGCGTTCCGGCGGGCTCGTACTCGCTTTCCGCCCGCGCCACCGACGATCTCGGCGCCAGTCTCACGTCATCAGCGGTGCCGGTGGCGGTGGAAGCGCGTCTTTCGCCCGCGGCCGACGCCTTCGTGCGCGATGGATCGTCGAATGTGAACCGGAACTTCGGGACCTCGACCGCGCTCGAGGTCAGACGGGCGTCGGGCACCGGCAGCCGCTGGACCTATTTGAAGTTCGATACCAGCGGTGTCCCCACCGTGGGAAGCGCGCGCCTCCGTCTCTACGGCAACCTGAGCGCCACCACGGGGACGGTCGTTCGTACCGCGGCCTTCCCCTTGTCAGACACGAGCTGGAGTGAATCTCTAATCACGTGGAACAACAAGCCGGCGTCGGGAGCGAGCGCTCTCTCGACGGTGACGCTCGTCAACGGGACGACCGCGGCCCGGTGGTACGAATGGGACCTGACGGCTTATCTGCGGGCGGAGAAGGCCGCGGGTCGCCAGCGGATCACGCTGGTGCTCAAGAACGAGGGTACGAGCTCGCCCTTTGCTACCTTTCGATCGCGTGAGGCCGGTGGGAACGGACCCGAGCTGGTCATCAGTCCGTGAGGTGAGAGTGGGTGACCACTGCGACAGGAATCCGGTGAGTGGGGGAGGCGAAGATGTTCCATGGGATGAGGCATTCTCGGGCTAGAGCCACAGAACTGCGGACGACGCCCTGGAGCGCACGATGGCTCCGTCGACTGTTCCGCAAGACCTGGCTCATCGGCATGAGTCTGTCCGTGGTGTTCGTGCTTGGCGCCGGCCGCGCGGTTGCTCAGGACGTGGACGATGCGCTGGCGATCGAGGTCGACCTGCCGTCGACCTTGAGCTGCGGCCAGAGCTACCCGGCGTCGGTGACGATGCAGAACACGGGGACACGAGGAATTACCCGGAGATAGGCTCGTTTCCGAACGGCCGCTCGCTCAGCGTGGAGTTCACGGAAGAGGCACTCGAGGAGCGCCAGGCTCGGCGCGGGGCGTGGCTCGAGGTGAAGCGAACGATCCTTCCGCGTTGAAGAAGCGGATTCTCGATGCCGACCTTCCCGCAGTGAAGTACCTTGGAAACGACCACTTCTACTTCGCGGCGCCCCGCGGGCAGGTGCTGCGGATCGTTCCCGCGCGCTGAGCTCCGACCGCCGAAGAAGGAATGGTTCTCATGGCCGAGGCGCCGGGATACCGCCCGACGCCTCGGCCGATTCGAGATTCGCTATCGGTTGCCGCTTACCAGCGCTTGCCGCCGCCGAACCCGCCGCCGCCGCCACCGCCGCCGTTCGTCTTGGGTTTGGCTTCGTTGACGTTCAACGTACGCCCACCGAGTTGTGTTCCGTTGACGCCGCGGATGGCATTCTGCGCCGCCCCTTGATCGGACATCTCGATGAAGGCGAACCCTCGCGGGCGGCCGGTATCGCGATCGGTGATCACGCTGACGCTAGCCACGTCGCCATAAGCCGCGAAGACGTCCCGGAGCTGCTGCTCGGTGACGTCGAAAGAACAATTACCTACGTAAATCTTGGACATGTATCGACTCCTGATCGGAAGGGCCTAAGCGAGGGCTAACGGAGGTGTGGTGAGAATCACCAGCAGCAAAGCTACGAAAAGCCGTCGGGTAGCCAGACAACCTATAGTGGGCTAATTCGAAGCGATTGTCAAAGAATTCGTTGATAGCGCCTCGTCATCGCGTCTCGACCAGGCGTCCATGCTTTTTGAGGACGCTCTGAAGCTCGGCGTGGGGGATTGCGTAGTAGCGCCAGTAGTCGGCGCCGGTCATGGTGTCGGCCGCGAGCATGGCGTTGACGATCGCCTCCTCGGTCGCCTCGGCGGTGGCGGTGAAGAGAGGGTCCATCGCATCGGAAGCAAGCCTCTGTATGTTGGCCGCCGGCAGCGCCGAGCCGTCGGAGTCACTGTTGCCCGCATCCGCCCCTCGGTTGGCGGTCGAGAAAGCGATGAAGATGTCTCCGGAGCCGTTTCCGTGGATCGACCCGAGGCGCCCCATGCCGAGGCTCACTCGCCGCGCGATTCGCTTGAGCTGGTCCGGCGTAAGCGGGGCGTCGGTCGCGATCGCTACGATGATCGATCCCTGCTCCACCTCGTCGGGTGCGTCGGGCCTCGGCCCGTCCAGGCTCGAGGAGTCGCTGCATGTGGGTGCGGGGCTTCCGTCGGCTCGCAGAACGGGGGGGTCGATCTTCTGCGCTACGCACGGCTCGTAGCCCACGATTTCGCGCCCCACGGGAATGCCGGCGATGCGGAGCTGGGAGCGCGCCCCGTAGTTGCATTGAACGAGCACTCCGAGCGTGAACCCGCCGGCCTCGGACGCCAGCACGCGCGACGCCGTGCCGGTGCCACCCTTGAAGCCGTTGCAGAGCATTCCCGTGCCTCCGCCCACGTTCCCCTCGGCGATTCGCCCTCCGGCAGCCGAGTCCAGCGCACGCATCGCGTCCTCGGGCTTGACGTGTAGGCCCTTCTGATCGTTCAGGCGACCGTCGGACGTTTCCGCGACGACCGGATACCAGAACGGCCCAGAGGCGTCATGCTTCACCATCCAGGCCACGGCGGCGTCGCGGACGGTTCCCACGCTCAGAGTGTTCGTAATCAGGATGGGAGTCTCGATGACCCCGCTTTCCTCGACCCAGTGAGTCCCGGTCATGTCGCCGTTGCCGTTGCCGGCGTAAAAGGCGCCGAAGACCGAGTCGAACGATCCGCGCCCGCGGGGCAGAATCGCGGTGACTCCGGTGCGGACCGGTCCCTTGCCGACCGTCCGCTTTCCCTCACCCTCGATGAGGGTGGCGTAGCCCACTTCCACGCCCGGGACGTCGGTAATGGCATTGAATCGACCCGGGGTGCCGTCGAGCGCGATCCCCAGATCTCGAGCCCGGGCCTTCGTCTGGCTCGCGGCCTGGTCGAACGCGAGAACGCTCAGGAGCACGGCCCCGAGCAGAGCCTTGACGTCACTTCTTTTCGTTCGCATGGGTTTCCTCATTGCCCGGAGTCGTCCGCCGACGGCCCGTAGATCGAGGGGACCTTGCCGCCCATCGGACGCAAGTAGGTGCTGAGCTGCCCGCGGTGGTGCACCGCGTCGAAGAGGAAACCCCAGACGAACCCATCGATGGTCGTCTCCCACGCCGGCGCATCGCCCATCAGAAACTTGCCTTTCTTCTGCCAGCCCGCCTCGTCGAGCTTCTCGAGTCGCTCGGTAACGGCTTTCGCGTTGCGCTCGTACGCCGACACGATCTCGTCGACGCTCGACGGGGCCTTTTCCTCCTTCCACTCGACGGTGCCGGTGTCGAGCAGACTCAGAAGGGCCGCTTCCTCTGCCGCCATCACCCAGGCCAGATCGGCGGCGGTTCGCGCCTTTGGATCCGGCCGGTAATCGAGGCGACCCCGGGGGAGGGCCTTCAGTACGCGCACGAATGCGGGGAACTCCTGTTTGCGGCGCGCTACACAGAACTCACCTTTCGTCATTTCGATGCCTCCTTGTGGCCACGAGTCTACTTCCTTCGCCGACCGGACGGCGATCGGACATCCGGGGGCTGGTGGCCCACGCGAAACGTGGCCCCCTCTGGCTATGTTTGCGATCTCGATGGCGATCTCCTTCGGCATCAAATCGCCCTTCGACGCATCCGTCTTCTCTGCCTCGGCGGCGGCGCTGCTGCTGACCCTCGAGGGTAGAAGCGGTTACCTATCGCCCGAACGCGTAGAGAACGCCGTCCTGGCTTCCGATGACGATGCGTTCCGAGGCTAGGGCGGGGGAGGCGACGATGGACGCCCCGGCATCGAATTCCCATATCTTGGCGCCGGTCGCGAGGTCGAGGACGTAGAACCGGCCGTCGCCGGAGCCCACGTAGACGCGATTGCCCGCGGTGACGGGGGAGGACTCGACGCGGGCGCCGGTCGCGAAAGTCCACACTGCCTGACCCGTTTTCTGATCGATGGCGTGGACCAGCTTGTCGCGGCCGCCGACGATGACCTTGCCGTCGGCCACGGCGGCGGAGGAATAGAAGGGGAAGTGGCGCTCCGGATGCTCGTAGCGCCAGAGGTACTTCTTGTTCTTCAAGTCGACGGCGAGGACATCGTTGTTGAACGTTCCGTAGTAGGCGATGCCGTCGACCAGAGCCGGAGTCGCGGCGGTGTAGGCGCCGGAGTCGAACTGGAGAGCCTCGGTTCCGTCCGTGAGCCGGATTCCTCGGAATACGGAATCGCAGCCGGTCACGTAGATGAGCCCGTCCGAGATCGCGGGAGTGCTGTGGAGCGGCCCCATGGCCTGGAACTTCCACTCGAGGGCGCCGGTCTTTCGATCGAGGGAGTAGAGATGCTCGTCGTACGAAGAAATGAGAACGTCGTCTCCCACCACCACCGCCGACGACTTGATCTCGCTTCCCGTCTCGAACGTCCATAGAGTCTCACCGTCCGCGGCGCGAAAGGCGTGGAGGGTCCCGACAAGGTCGCCGACGTAGACCACACCGTCGGTAACGGTAGGGGAGGACTCCCCGAAGCGATCGGCCTCCTCTCCGAAGTCCCGCTTCCACCGCACGGATCCGTCTTCCAGACTCAGAGCGGCTACGAGTCCGGGGAGCGCCGTCATGTACACGACGCCGTCCACGATGGCCGCCGAGGAGTCGATGGAAAAGCCCGCTTCGAAGCTCCAGAGGAGCCGAAGCTCGTCGGGGATTTCCGCGGCCGAGCGTCCCGTTCGCAAGGCGTTTCCTCGAAACTGACTCCACTGGTCCTTGGGGGAGACGTCGGTACCGGAATCGGAGCCGAGGACGACGAGCGCGAAAGCGGCCAGGCTCAATAGGCGCATCGATAGATCTCGAGCGCGGCTTCCTCGTCGAAGGGCCGCGGGTTGAACGTCCCGGTCCACTGCTTCGAAGCTTCCCGGGCGAGCGACGGAAAATCGTCCTGTGAGATCCCGTCGTCGCGCAGTCGCGACGGAAGCCCGCCGGCGCGCGCCAGACGCTCCAGATGAAACGCCAGGGTTTCCCCCGGGTCGTTCCCCCGCACGGCGACCCCCGCGAGTCCGAGGAGCTCTCGATATCGCTCCGCGGCGACGCCGGAGTTGAAGCGTACGACCGACGGGAGGCACATCGAGATCGCGCGGCCGTGGGCGGTTCCGTAGTGCGCCGTGAGCGGATTCGCGCAAGCGTGAGTCGCTCCGAGCATCGAGTTCTCGATGGCGACGCCCGCGAAGTAGGCCCCGAGCTGCATCGCCGACCGCGCCTCGACGTCTCCGGGCCGCTCGAGGACCCGCTCGTAGTTCGCGTACAGCAGTCGGAAAGCTTCGCGGGAGAACACATCTGAGAGGGGATTGCGTTTTCGCGTTACGTAGGTCTCGACGGAATGCGAAACGGCGTCGAAGCCGGCGACCGCGGTGACTGTGGCCGGCTGGGTGAGCGTGAGCTCCGGATCCAGAAGTGCTACCTGGAACATCGCCGTCGGGTCGCCGCAGGCCATCTTTTCGTGGGTCTCGGGGTCGGAGACGAGCGCGTACGACTGCGCCTCGCTCCCCGTGCCCGCGGTCGTGGGGACTCCGATCATCGGAAGAAGGGGCGATCGCGCTTTTCCGAAACCGCGGTAGTCCGCCATGGTCCCGCCGTTTGTGAGGAGAAAGCTTATCCCCTTCGCGGTGTCCATGGAACTTCCGCCTCCGAAGCCGATGAGCGAGTCGATGCCGGCGTCGGCGGCGACGGCGCGCCCGTGCTCCATCATCCGGCTGTCGGGGTTCTCGCCGAAGTCGCTGAACGTCGAGGGCTCGAATCACCCGGCCGCGTTCACCTGCTGCGCCCGATGTTGACCTGAACCTTGGGGCGGGTAGGTCCGCGTCCGGGTGCCGGCCGGAGGACGGGGATGAGTCGTATTCCGCTCAGGCTCTGCCCGATGCCCTGACGATGCGGGCGATGCCGCTCTTAGGTGCGATCAGGGTCTGATGTCCGTCTGCCCACTGGACCCGGTAGCTAACGCTCACCTCACCACGGATGACTTCCAGAACCTCACCCTCGCGAGGCAGGGAGCCGACCCGAGGTAGGTCGATGACGATGAGATCGCCCGACCGGCCTAGCGCGGTCGGCGTGGATGCCCGACGGGATGGCATTCCGGCCCGACGCTCGGGCGTCCGTTTGGGATGAGACCGATCTCGAGTCGTGGCCTTCTTCGCCGTAACCTTCTTCTATGTTGCGCTCTTCGCTGTTGCCCCCTTCGCTGGCGCCCCCTTCGCTATTGCCCTCTTCGCCGGCACGGCTCACTCCTCGCTCCGCGGTATCCCGCCTTGTATCGCTGATTACACCTTCAAGCACGCTTCGGGCAAGAGGCAGCTCAAAGGCTTGGGCCTCCTCCTTCAGGAACGAGTGATCGAGAAGAAAGGCCGGGGCCACCGAGGAATCGGCGATTAGTTAGCGAAGCGTCGGTTCGGGCTTGGCGATGACGTGCGTCACCGGCAGGCCGAAGGCGGCTTCCACGCGGTGCGGCAGGTCGAGCTTCAGCCAGCGGGAGGGGCCGGGCGGAAGAGTGGACAGGATGATCTCGTCGAACGGGGTCGAGCGAAGGATGTCCTCGATCGCCAGGATCGGATTCGCGTCCCCGATCTCGCCGTCCACCTCGATCCCGAGCGCCCGGAACCGGGCGAGCCCCTCCTCGAGGCGATGGCGCGCGATCTTCTGTGCCTCGCCCTCGGTCCACATGTGGTCGCTCGGCGGGGTCGCCGGGACGAGCAGGTGGAACCTGCACGGTTCGCGCCGGGCGAGCGCTCGAACCTTGGCGACGAGGTGCTCGCCTCCGAGCGTCTTATTCGCGACGACGAGGTAGCGCCGCATCGTTGCCCTCCGACTACCAAGCGTACGAGGGGTGTGGCGATATCGCCAGAGCCAGGGGCGACGGAAGCGTCGTTCGGACGGCAGTTCCCGAGAAGCATGAGCGCTCCGGAGATCCAAATGAGGGAGGCACGTAGGCTCGCTCCCAGCTAACCCGAAGTGATGGAAGGAGCCTGCGTGCCGACGATCAGCCTAACCGTCGAGGTGCCCTGGCCCAAGGCCAAGCTCACCCTGTCCCGCCTCGAGCGGGCGATCCACAAGGCGGCGATGGCCACCGGCAGGAAGGCGTTCATCCAGGCTCTCTGAATCGCCCTCGGGCCGGGCGGGCTGCTGTGGCTAGGTGGAGCGGAGAACATCTACGGATGCAAGGGTTCTTCTGGGTCGACGAGCTGCTCGAGCAGACGCTGGCAGCGCGACCAAACGATGAGCGTCGCTGGCGAGGACTTCAACTTCTTCACGTCCACCCCACCCGGATGGCTGTCAACGACATCAACGTGGTGTGCGATTCGAAGAGGCCGCTGGGCTCAGATCATCTTACGTGGGTCGACGGCCTCGTCGTACTCGTCCTGGGTGAGGTATCCGAGCTCGAGTGTCGCCTCCTTCAGCGTGATGCCCTCGTGGTGCGCCTTCGTCGCGATCTCGGCGGCCCGGTCGTAGCCGATCCGCGGGGTGAGCGCAGTGACGAGCATGAGCGACCGGTTCACCAGCTCCTCGATCCGCGCTCGGTCCGGTTGGAGCCCCTCCACGCAGAACTCGCGGAACGTACGGCACACATCGGCGAGGATCTTCGTGGAGTGCAGGAAGTTCCGGATCATGACCGGCTTGAAGACGTTCAGCTCAAAGTTTCCCTGCGAGCCTGA
>Ga0209521_10004078_pt1 | contig 11722 bp, 9 predicted proteins | sample Rifsed19ft4_FD_184016 | JGI IMG/M metagenome (GOLD analysis project Ga0209521, IMG submission 184016) | Soil microbial communities from Rifle, Colorado, USA - sediment 19ft 4 (version 2) | ecosystem: Environmental > Terrestrial > Deep subsurface > Rock core/Sediment | place: Rifle, Colorado... | reverse complement strand
GTAGCATAAAGCATCTTTTACAATTGTATACGGTGAGAGAGCGGCTGAACCTCATCCCAGGATGAGGCGACGAGGTGGAGGTTCTCCTCTGCGAAGAGGAAGCTAACCCTGTAATGCAGGGAAAAATCGAACGATCAGCGGATGCCTCTGGAGCCCGGTCACAGGCTCCCTTCTCCCTTCCGAAAAATGTCTGGATGAAAAACCGGCGGCGACGTCGGCGACAGGTCCAGCGTAGTGATCAGAAACGACGGTCGAATTGTTTCTGGCATTCGCAGGAAGGGCTGCCTCCTTGAAATCGGATCATCTACCAGGGCATGCCCGTGCATGCTCTATTTGTTTTAATTTTTCAGGAGACAGGAAAATGGACAACAAGGAAATTCTCGAACGGGTAGCTGCGGACGGCGTAAAGTTTGTTTCTTATCAATTCGTCGATGTGCTTGGCACGGTTAAATCAGTGGATGCGCCAGTTTCCCAATTGAAGGGGGCGTTGGAAAACGGTGTCTGGTTTGACGGCTCCTCGGTGGAAGGCTTTGCCCGCATCCAGGAATCCGACATGCATTTGCGGCTGGATACCGACACCTATGCCGTCCTGCCCTGGACGCCGGTTGAAATGCGCCGCGCCCGCGTTTTCTGCGACATCTACCAGCCGGACGGTTCACCTTTCACGGGGGACCCGCGGGGCAACCTGAAACGCTTATTGGCCAAAATTCATGACCGCGGCTGGATTTACAACATCGGTCCCGAACCGGAGTTTTTCCTGTTCCGCCAGAACGGTGGCACCACCATTCATCCGGTACCGCACGATGTTGGCGGATACTTTGATTTTTCGCCCAATGACGAGGCAGTACGGGTTCGGACTGAACTGATGGAAGCCCTCGGTCAAATGGGCCTGGAAATTGAAGTAGGTCACCATGAGGTTGCACTGGGTCAGCATGAGATCGATTTCCGCTTTGCCGACGCATTGCGCGCCGCGGATAACGTCTTGACCCTCAAATACACGGTCAAAGCCATTGCGGCACAAAACGGGCTGGTGGCATCCTTCATGCCAAAACCGGTTTATGGCATAAATGGCTCTGGGATGCATTGCCATCAATCCATTTTTGACCTGGAAGGCAAGAACCTTTTTTACGATCCGACCGATCCTTTCCACCTGTCAAAACTCGCCTATGGCTTTATTGGCGGGCAATTGGAGCATGCCCGCGGCTTTTCTGCGGTCGTGGCGCCGACTGTCAATTCTTACAAACGCCTGGTGCCCGGTTATGAAGCTCCAGTCTACGTCGGCTGGGCGCAAACCAACCGTTCAGCGCTGATTCGCATCCCGCGCTACACACCTGGACAGGAAAAGGCTGTTCGTGCTGAACTGCGCTGCCCGGATCCCTCCTGCAACCCATACCTGGCTCTGTCCGCCATGCTGACCGCTGCACTGGATGGGATTGACCGCGAGGTCAAACCACCTACGCCGCTCAATAACATCAACGTCTACGAGTTGAATGCTGAAGAGCGTGAAGAATTGGGTGTGGCTGAGTTGCCCGGCTCCTTAAAAGAAGCCTTGGACGAATTCGAAAAAGATGAGGTCGTCCGCACCGCTTTCTCCGATAGCCTGTACGAGACTTTTACCCGGGCCAAGCGCAGCGAATGGGATGACTACCGCATCCACGTGACTGATTGGGAAATTAACAATTTCCTGCAAACTGCATAATCAGAAACGTGTAATCGGATCCTATGTTATGAATTAGCGCGAATTGAAAATTCGCGCTAATCCTTATTATGGGTTAATTTGCTCTTGAAGGCACAACAGCCAGTCCCGCGTTGACCCGGCTGGCTCGAATTTTGTGACCGCCAGAATCGGCAAGAGTAAATCGTTGTTTTGGAAGTCCAGAATTTCGATGGGTTTGACGGATGGATTAAGCCAGCGGGTCGGCAGGAAGCCGATCGCCTGCGGATCTTTTGCTACGGCCTCCAGCATGGCCGCCGGGGTTGGTGCGATTTTAGCTGTTTGAACGATTTGCCCGTTAGCCAGCAGCCCGGTCTCGAACAATTTCTGTGTCTCATCTTCGGCCGGAAAGACCCACGGCTGAACAGCTGCGCCTGGAGTGTCTCCCGTATCGGACCAGACAGTTTTCTGACCAGCGTACAAATCCTTGATTAAGTTCGCCTCTATGGCTTCAACCGGGTTGTCGGGATGCACAATCAGCGTCAGCATATCCTCGCCAAGTTCGAAAATGAACCCGCCCGCCGTCGTTTGATTCGACCAGCGCAGATTGACATCTGCGTTAGCAAGCACTTGGTTCGGTACGGGCACCGTGTCAACTACCAGGCCTAAACCTGCTACCTGCTGCGTGCATTCCGCCATGTCTGTCCGCAGCCAATCCAAAGTGCTGCTGACCTCCACCCGCAAAACCTGCGGGGTGGCGGCCGGTTCGACTGCTTGTGGCGTCGCGCAGCCAGTCAACATCCCGGCGATTAATGCCAGCAGGATGAATTTAGACATAGCTTACCAGCAGCACTAACGCCGCCAACGCAGCACAATAAATTGAAAATACATACAAGGGACGGCGGGTGAGAAATCCCAGCAGCCATCGGATAGCCAGGTAGCCAACCATGGCGGCTGCGGCGAATCCGGCAGCGATTGCCGGCAGGTAGCTGGTGAAATTAGGCGTATCAAATAAATCCAAAACACTCAACCCTCCAGCGGCCAACATGATCGGAATCATCATCAGGAAAGAAAAACGAGCGGCTGAAGACCGGTCCAGGTGGCGGGTCATGCCGCCGGTAATGGTAGCGCCAGAGCGTGAAATGCCGGGGAACAATGAAATCGCCTGTGCAACACCAATCCACAGCGCATCTTTCCAGGTCAGCGTGTCAAGGGTGCGATTCTTTTTACCAATCCTTTCCGCGATCAAGAGCAGCACAGCCGTCACCAGCAGGAACAGGGCGGTGGCCTGCACAGAATGGAAAGCGGCTTCCACCTGGTCTTTGATTAATATGCCAAGAATTCCCGCCGGGAGGGTCGCCAAAACCAGGAACCAGCCCAGGCGCGCCTTCGGGCTTTCGAACGGTTTACCGCTGCGCAATCCAGCCCACACCGCCGCTAAGATCTCCCACAAGTCGCGTCGGAAATAAATGATGGCAGCCAGCAAAGTGCCGAGCTGCACCAAAACATCGAACGGAAATATGACCGCTTCATCCAGTTTCCAGCCCAATAGATAGGGTGTGATAACCAGATGTGCGGAGCTGGATATCGGTAAAAACTCCGTGATGCCTTGAATGATGCCGAGAAGAATAGCCTGGAAGATGTTCATGCGTTTTGCCCCTGTGGAATGTAGTGTGCCAGGAAAGTATCAGCGAAGTCGTCAAATTGACCGGCGATGATGGCTGCTCTGGCGTCGTTGACCAGTGAAACAAGTGTTTGGATATTATGGATGGAAATCAATGTGGCTGCCAGCATTTCCTTCGCCACAATCAAATGACGCAAATAGGCGCGGGTGAAATGAGCGCAGGTGTAGCAGGAACAAGATTCATCGATCGGGCGGGGATCGTGGGCGTTGACTGCGTTCATCAAGTTGATGCGCCCCGTGCGGGTCATGGCAGCCTGATGCCGCGCCAACCGAGTCGGCAGCACGCAGTCGAATATGTCGATCCCGCGCCGAATCCCGTTGATCAAATCCTCAGGAGACCCAACGCCCATCAAGTAACGTGGTTTATCCTCGGGCAAGACCGCATCTACCACTTCAATCATGGCGTTCATTTCCAGTTTGGTCTCGCCGACCGATAATCCGCCGATGGCATGTCCGGGGAACCCGAGTGATGAAATATATTCTGCCGATTTCTCGCGCAAATCCGGAAAGACGCCGCCCTGCACAATCCCGAACAAAGCCTGATCACTTCGTTTTTGGGCAGCGGCACAGCGTTCTGCCCAGGCGTGAGTGCGCTGCACTGCCCGCTGGTTGTAATCGCGGTCGTAGGGCGGGGCGCATTCATCGAAGGCCATGATGATATCTGCACCCAGATCTTCCTGAATTTGTACCGCTTTCTCGGGTGTAAAGCGGTGGGTCGAGCCATCGATGTGGCTTTTAAAGGTCACACCGTCCTCGTCAATTTTACGCATAGCCGACAGAGAAAACACTTGAAACCCGCCCGAATCCGTCAACATCGGGCCGTCCCACTGCATAAACCGGTGCAACCCACCCATTTCAGCCACCAGGTCAGGACCGGGGCGTAAATACAAATGGTAGGTATTCGAAAGCACAAGGCTGGCGCCAGTGGCGCGTAATTGATCCGGCGATACAGCTTTGACCGTCGCCTGTGTGCCGACTGGAGCGAAGACTGGGGTCAGTAAATCTCCGTGCGGAGTGGAAAAAACGCCGGCCCGGGCGCGCTTGTCTTGTGCAATGCGTTTGAATTGGAACAAGTTTGCTACCTTATAGACCCCAGAAGATGAAAATGCCTGCCAAAATACCCAAAATTACTAAAATGGTGAGGGGAATGCCGATACGGCTAAATGTTTGGAAATTATACCCGCCTGGACTCATTACCATGATATTCACGGGGTGCCCGTAAGGGGTTGGAAAGGCCAGAGAACATCCCAGCGCCACTGTCATGGCTAAGCCACGGGAATCAAGCTGAAGGGATGCTGCTGCCGCCAGAGCCAACGGCGCGACCACCAGCGCCGCGACCTGCCCCCCCATGATCTGAGTCATCAGCATCGCCACCAAAATGAACGCTAAAGCGATCCAAATGGGAGAAATGTTTACTAACACGCCAAGCAATGAATTGACAGCGATGCTTGCCAGACCGGTATCCCGAATTGCGGTGCTCAAAGGCCACATGCCTGCGATGAGGAAAATGACCTTCCATTCGATCGACCGGTAGGCGTCATTCATATTCATGCAGCCAGTCACAACCAGCAGCACTGCCCCGGCCAGAATGACCACCGGCACAGGAACCACCTCGGTGGCGGCAATGATCAGCGATGCCAGCATGATGCCAACAGCCAGATAAATTTTTCCGGGCTCCAGAATCGCATCTGGATCTTCTTCCAATAACACCAGATCTGTCTCCCCGTGCAGTAACCGGATGCGCCGGGCTGTCCCCTGCACAAGCAAAGCGTCGCCGGCCTGCAATTGAAGGTCGACCAGAGGTTCTTCTACCGGGCAGGTGCCTCTCCAGACGGCGATGACCGTCAGGTGATATTTTTCGCGGAAATTCAAGTCGCGCAGAGTTTTTCCATTTACCGAAGAATGCGGTGGAATGATAACCTCCGCCAGTTTGACGACTTCATTGATCACGTTTGGCTCTGTTGGATTCCCCTGAACAACTGCCAGATGGAACTCTATCAAATTGTTTGGATCAATCAAGCCGTGGACCATTAAACGGTCACCAGCCTTGACAACCTCACTGCGTTTAGGGCCAAGATAGGACTGTCCGTTGCGGATGATTCCGATAATCGTCAATCCGACCTTTTTTCTCCAGTCGCCGGCGCTGATGGTTTTTCCAGCTAACGGGCTTTCAGGGAGGACGATAATTTCTGTCAGATTGCGCTTCAAATCATAAAGGTTGGTCAGGCGCTCCCCTAATTGGGAAAGCAGACCGACATGGCTATCCGTTGTGGCAGTTGGCAGTAATTTGCGGCCAATTGTGAGCATGTAAACAGCACCAATGACAATGAGAGGGAGGCCGATCGGGAGAAAATCCAAAACGCCAAACGGCGCGAAACCCGCGTCGCGTAACGCCCCGCTGACAACAATATTTGAGGTTGTAAACAAGGTAGCCATGCCGCCTAAAATTGTTCCGTACGCCAGTGGCAGCATTAATTTAGATGGACTAACGCCGGACGATCGGGTGAGCGTCATGACAGCAGGCAACATGATCCCGACCACGGCAATATTATTCATCATAAGGGATAACCCAGCTGCTGTCAGGAATGTAACAAGGGTCAAAGCTGGGATATTCTTTTTACCAACGCGCAGCATCCAACGGCTCAGGATGAGTGTGACGCCAGTTTTTTGCATAGCTGCGCCAACCATCGAGATTGCGATCAGGGTCATAACGGCAATGCCGCTGAATCCAGCGAAAACTTTTTGCGGATCGACCGTTCCGGTTAGCCCCAGAGAGATTAAGACCAACAAAGCAACCAGATCAGGTCGCAAAACTTCCGTGATCAGTAATACCGCTGCAATAATAGTGACAATCAGTGTGAAGAGGGCGGCAGGGTCCATTTCCATCGGATTATAGCCGATCGGTCCCAGAATATCGGTCGAATTTTCAGAATACTTTGATGGAACCAGTGCAATCCGAACTTGTGAGAATACTTATCAGGCCTTATACTGGACATCAGGCGGCCCTGGGGTCGCCATTTTTCTCCAAACTCAGTTCACCAGGAATCCCGTATGCAACCGCCAACCAGCAAACACTGGATCATCGCCGAAAAAATTTCACCGGAAGCCGATACAGAATTGGCGGCATATCCGGCAGTTATGCGTCAACTCTTGTTCAACCGAGGGGTAACCGAAGGGGTTCAGGCTATCCGCTACCTGGAAGGACGGGATGAGCCAAAGGATCCATTCCTGCTCAGCGATATGGGCGCGGCAGTTGACCGCTTGAACTGGGCGCTCGAACATCACGAAAAGATCGCGGTTTTTGGCGATTTTGATGTCGACGGCGTGACCGCGACCGTTTTAATGGTCGAAGCCCTCCAGGCGTTGGGCGGTCAGGTCGAACCGTACATTCCGGACCGTTTCGAAGAAGGCTACGGCCTGAACAACGAAGCTCTGACGAAATTAAAGGACAGCGGCGTGCAGGTGGTCATCACCGTCGATTGCGGCATCCGTTCGGTTCTTGAAGCTGAACACGCCGACAAAATCGGACTGGACCTGATCATTAGCGATCACCACCATGTCGGTGAACAAATTCCGGCAGCCTTCGCAGTAATCGATCCCAAGCGCGACGACGATGCCTACCCGGATAAGAATCTGGCCGGGGTGGGGGTTGCCTATAAAATCGTGCAGGCGTTGATTTCGCGGCGTCCACCTGGAGGGTTGGCAGCTGAACACTGGTTGGATCTGGTAGCCCTCGGTACGGTGGCGGACATGGTGCCGCTGGTCGGAGAAAACCGCCCTATGGTGCGCAAAGGATTACATCGCTTGCGCCAGGGACAACGTCAGGGAATAACCTCGCTGGCCAATGCCGCCCGCATCAATTTGATGACGCTCAACACCGGCAATATCGGCTACGGATTAGCGCCGCGTCTAAACGCCGCCGGACGCCTCGAATCTGCCATTGCAGCCTATTCCCTTTTATATTCCCGCGATATCAATGAGGCCGGTTGGCTTAGTCAAAAACTTGACGATCAAAATACTGAACGGCAAAAACAAACCCGTGAGATGGTGACTCAAGCCGAGCAGCAACTCATGGAGTCAGAAGAAGAATACATGCTCTTCACGCTCGATCCAGATTTTAATCCTGGGGTGGTCGGGCTGGTTGCCTCGCGTTTGGCTGAACGATTTTTCCGGCCAGCAATTGTTGGAACCTGGGTGGATGGCGCGGTACGGGCTTCCTGCCGCAGTATCGCCGGTTTCCACATCACAAAAGCACTCGACCAATGCGCCGACATTCTGGTTCGACACGGCGGTCATGATTTAGCTGCTGGCTTTACAGTGCGCGCGGAGCATCTTGAACAACTGCGGGAGCGGTTGGCGAAGATTGCCTGGCAGGAATTGTCTGGCCGGGATTTGCGTCCGGTCATCCGAATCGACCATGAGGTGACCCTGACTGAGCTGCACCCGGAATTGCTGGATTATCTCGAAATGCTGCAGCCAACCGGACAGGGCAACCCAGAGCCCGTTTTCTGCTCGCGAAATTTGAAATGGACTCAGGCAAAAGCGGTGGGTGGCGACAAAGGCACGTTAAAGCTTACCGTGACCGATGGAAATATTTTCTTCGATGCCATCGCCTTCCGCCTGGGTCATCTGGCAGAAACACTGCCGAAAAGAATCGACCTGGCCTACCAGTTTGAAACCAATGTGTACAACGGACGCACGTCGCTGCAACTGCAGGTAAAAGACCTCAAAGCCAGCGGCACGCCGGATTGACCCCGCCGGATGGAAGCTCAGACTATTTCCCCTTCTGACGCAGGTGCGTCTTCCCGCAGCCAGAATCCAACCCGGCCGGCAGCGATAGGCCTCGCGCTGCTGGTGACCGTTCTGTGGTCAACCTCCTGGGTGCTGATCCGCTTTGGCCTGAAAGAAGTACCGGCATTGACCTTTGCCGGCTTAAGGTACACCCTGGCAGCTGCCTGCCTGGTACCGTTTCTATTTACCCGCAGGTCTATCGAAGCTATTCGCAACCTTAATCGTGCACAGTGGGGGCAGCTGCTGGCTTTGGGTGTCGTTTTTTACGCAGTGGCACAAGGCGCGCAATACCTGAGTCTGGTGTATCTTTCCCTGGCGACCACCAGCTTGATTATCAACTTAACTACCGTCACGGTCGCCGGATTTGGTCTCTTCCTGCTGTCTGAAGCACCTACGCGCCTGCAATGGATTGGGATTATCCTGAATTTGTCGGGGATTGCCCTTTTTTTCTACCCGCCAGCCTTCACCAGCGGCGCAGGTTTGGGGATTGTCATCGCCATGGTGTGCATGCTGGCAAATGCGGCTGGTACCATCATGGGGCGCAAGTTGAACCGCCTGGGCAGCATCCCGCCGCTGGTAATTACCGCGATTAGCATGGTCATAGGCGCGCTGATGATGCTCGGTGTAGGGTTGGCAGCCGAAGGCATTCCAACCATCAGCCTGGGAAACTGGGCAGCCATTGGTTGGATGGCAGTGGTCAACACCGCTTTTGCTTTCACCCTCTGGAATTACACTCAGCGCAGCCTGCAAGCCTCAGAGACATCCATCATTGCCAATTTAATGACGGTCTTCATAGCTATACTGGGCTGGATCTTTGTGGGCGAGAGTCTAACAACCCTTGATATTTTCGGGATTGTTTTAGCGATGATTGGTACGATCCTGGTGCAATTGCGCTATCTGCGGCGGGTTAATCCACAAACCGATACTTGATCAGCGCCCACATCGCTTCAAAGGCGTCCCACATTTTGATCTTTTTGCCTTCGCTGTAATCGCGCGGGTAAAAAGCGATCGGCACCTCGTACAAGCGGAACTTGCGTTTGAGGATTTTGGCCGTAAACTCGGGCTCGAATTCAAAACGGTGGGCGTGCAAAGGGATATCCTTGATTAAATCGCGCTTGAAGACTTTATAACCAGTCTCCATGTCGCTCAAGATATTGTTGTATAGAATATTGGTGACGAAGGTCAGAATTTTATTGGCGACCATATTCCAGTACAAAATAGGCCGCCGGGCCTGGCCTAAAAACCTTGAACCATAAACAACATCCGCGATGTCATCTTGGATTGGCTTGAGAAGGTTGGGGTATTCATGCGGGTTGTACTCCAGGTCTGCGTCCTGGATAATGATCACGTCGCCGCTGGCGTTCTGAATTCCAGTACGCAGGGCAGCGCCTTTTCCGCCATTTTTCTCGTGGAAAATAACCTTTACCTCGCCCTGGTCATGCAACTCTTGAAGAATTTCACGGGTTCCATCGCTTGACCCATCATCCACCACCAAAATTTCGTGGATTAAACCGGTGTCTTTGACCCGCTTTATAATTTCGCGAATGGTCTTGACTTCGTTGTAGGCTGGGATCAGAACTGTCACATTCATCGAGAGGATTATAGGGGACAAATTGTGATAACACAAGGCGGGCATGCTATAATCTTTGAAGGCTAAAGCATTAATTTCATTCTTTTTCAACTTGCTTCTGTACAACCTCAATAACTGCGTCATCCCACAATTCCAACAATCAGGAGAAAAGAAATGGCTGTCCTTGGTCGATCTACAGTCAATGCTCCCCGCCCTGCGGCTCAAGTTGCCTTCAATCCGGCGCCTATATCCAGTGTCGATGACACAGGCCTTTCCCCGCTCTGGCTGCAAGACCTGGTTCTGAAAATCTATTACTTCCAGGGTTACATGAGCGGCTTTAAATTGGCCGAGGAAATCGCCCTTCCTTTCACCGGCGTGCTGGATCAAATATTGGAAGCTCTCAAGCGCGAGAAATCCCTGGAAGTCCGATCTTCGCAAATGGGATTGGGCGAAGGCGCGTACGTTTATGCCATTACCGGTGCAGGAATTGCCCGCGCCCGCGAGGCTCTGGAACGCAGCCAGTATGCCGGCCCGGCACCAGTGCCATTGACCAAATACATTGAATCAATTCACGCTCAAAGCCGCGGCCATATGCAGGTGACGCCGCGCGTAATGCATCAGGTACTTTCGGCCATGGTACTCTCCGAAACGGCTTACCAGCGTCTTGGTCCGGCGGTTAATTCAGGCACCTCCATTTTCCTTTACGGCCCTCCCGGCAATGGCAAGACTACAGTTGCCCGTTCTGTGGGCAACATGATCTCCACGCAAAACCTGTTCATTCCGTATGCATTGTACGTGGACGGCCAGGTCATTAAATTGTTCGACTCGGTTAATCACCAGTTGACCGGTGAAGAAGATACCATGCCCTGGGGTACCGGTACCCTGCGGGCTGCCAACCGACGCGATCCGCGCTGGGTGCACATCCACCGCCCGTTTATCGTCACCGGCGGAGAGTTAACCTTGGCCGGCCTTGATCTGGTCTTTGACGACACTTTGAAATATTATGAAGCACCTTTCCAGGTAAAAGCAAACGGCGGCATTCTGTTGATCGATGACTTTGGCCGTCAGCAGGTTCGCCCGCGCGACTTGCTCAACCGCTGGATCGTGCCGCTCGAAAACCGCATCGATTATATGACTATGCACACCGGTCGCAAGTTCGAAGTGCCATTTGATGTATTGGTCATTTTCTCCACCAACCTGCCGCCGCGCGACCTGGTGGACGAAGCTTTCTTGCGCCGCCTGCGCCATAAAATCGAAATTGTGGACCCTTCCTTCGACGAGTTCAAAGAAATCTTCAAACGAGTCGCGGAGCAGAAACACGTCAAATACAACGATCAGGGCGTCAATTACCTGCTGCAGGAATTCTATATTAAAGGCAATCACAAGCTGCGCGCCAATCACCCGCGCGACCTGTGCGACCAGATCGTGGATATTTCGCGTTACCTGGGTAAAGAAGCTGAGTCCACTCCTGAATTGATCGACCGCGCGATCCAATCCTATTTCGTCGAGTTGGGTTAATGCGCACAGGAACGGCCAGGCCGCTGATTTTTGCGCATCGCGGCGCCAGCGCTTACGCGCCAGAAAATACCCTGGCAGCCTTCCGGCTCGCCTTGGAACACGGCGCAGACGGAATTGAGTTGGACGCAAAATTGAGCGCAGACGGCCAGGTGGTGGTCATCCACGACCAGACCGTCGACCGCACCACTGATGGACACGGGCGTGTAAACCAGTTGACCCTTACACAACTCCGGCAGCTTGACGCTGGCATTTGGAAAGGGGACGCCTTCAAAGGGGAGAAGATCCCGACGCTGGCCGAAGTCTTAGAAATGCTGGGAGACCGGCTGATTATCAACATTGAGTTGACCAACTATGACTCGCCGCAGGATGGATTACCCGAAAAGGCCGCTGAACTGGTCCGGGCTGGTCATTTGGAACAGTCGGTTCTTTTTTCGTCCTTCCTGCCATCCAACCTGCTCGCGATCCATAATATATTGCCTTCCGTGCCGCTGGCTATATTGGCTCC
>Ga0209521_10004077_pt1 | contig 11724 bp, 11 predicted proteins | sample Rifsed19ft4_FD_184016 | JGI IMG/M metagenome (GOLD analysis project Ga0209521, IMG submission 184016) | Soil microbial communities from Rifle, Colorado, USA - sediment 19ft 4 (version 2) | ecosystem: Environmental > Terrestrial > Deep subsurface > Rock core/Sediment | place: Rifle, Colorado... | reverse complement strand
GAAACTTGGCGGCTACCACATTCGCGATATAGTCTTCTCTGCCGCCTTCGAAGTAGACAAGAACAAAGTGGGGAAAGATCTCTCAGAATCAATCTTTGCGAAGCCGAACAACACGATAAAGTTTAGCGATGTTCCCAAGCTGGGAGTCGAAGTTCAGAGAGGCATGACCCATGACGGTATTGGTAAGTATCTGAGCAAAGTGGTCGAGAAGCATCCGTCGCATTCGGTCGATGTCGCTCATGTATTGAAGGAGACAAAAACTGACGTACTTCTCAACTATCTCCCAGTCGGAAGCGAGTTTGCTACGAAGTGGTACGTCGAGCAGGCTCTCGACGCTGGATGCGCCGTAGTAAATTGTATTCCAGTCTTCATTGCACGGGAGAAGCGTTGGCAGCAGGTCTTCGAGAAACGTGGTCTACCCATCATCGGTGACGATATCAAGTCGCAAGTTGGTGCGACGATAGTTCACCGAGTGCTCACGCAGCTTTTCAGGGAGCGAGGTGTGAAGCTTGAACGCACGATGCAGCTAAATGTGGGCGGGAACACGGACTTTCTGAATATGCTTGAGAGGGAGAGGCTTGAGAGTAAGAAGATCTCGAAGACCAGCGCAGTGACATCTATTCTCGATTACAAAATGGCGCCTGAAAATGTGCACATTGGCCCGAGCGATTATGTGCCTTGGCTGTTGGATAGGAAGTGGGCGTACATACGACTGGAAGGGACTACTTTTGGCAATGTCCCGTTGAATCTTGAATTGAAGCTTGAGGTTTGGGATTCGCCGAATAGCGCCGGCGTTGTAATCGACGCAATAAGATGCGCGAAGTTGGCGTTGGACAGAGGATTGAGCGGTGCTTTGAAAGCGCCGTCGGCTTACTTCATGAAGGCTCCACCTGAACAGTACCCCGACAACGTCGCACGAAGAATGGTCGAGGAGTTCATCGAAGGCAAATAGGCATAGACAGGTCAGCGTCGCCCTCGCTCATTCCAGCAGTGTCAGAGCGGCCGAAATCGCACCATGCTCGGCCAGAGCATTGTCGGGTGCACTGACAACTACCAGAGCATCGCGATTTTTCGGATGGAACAGCTTTTCCAGGTTTCGAACTAGTGGGTCTTGCGGTTGAAGTTTCCACTCGTCGGTTTCGGCCATTGGCATTAGGTACGCGCTGCCAGTAACAATTAGAGTGCAGGCTCCTGTGGCACCAGCGTGGACGGCTGCATCCCTCTGTTCGATCCCCCGTCTCACAAATCTCAAGGCCCCTCTAACTAAGATCGCTGCACTGAACTTGTCAAGCGACAGTTGCTTGGCGTCGATGAAGGCGATTCTCGAAAGTTTCGCCCGCAAGGGGTTGTATAAGTCAGTGCCTCGCTTAGTCAGCACGCAACCATCTCTGACGACGCGGATCAGCTTGGCCTGGGTTAGGTGTCTTATGATGGTACGAATCGCTCCTTCTCCCAGTGCCAACTTCCTTGAGAGTTCGATTCTGCCGATAGGACCTTCGTCTCCTATCGCGAGTAATGCACGGCAGATGTGAACGTGAGAGAACGCGGGTGCTGGTCCTGGGCTGGGTTGTTTTGAAAGCGTTTCTAGGGTTCTGAGCAAACCGGCTGATGCCAACCTGCATACCCCTCGCCAGGTTACGATTTCGTCCTTGGAGCTCCTTTGGGTTTGATTACAAGTTTCTTCAGTCGCCGGCCTGTTTCGTGGAGAGTTGTGTCTTTCTTGCAGTATGCTATCCTGATCTTTCGGTTTCCAAGCTCCTTGTTATGGTAAAGAGCGTTCGCTGGGAGAACCGCTATGCCAAGTTTCCTCAGAAGATGGTCGGTGAACTCTTGTCCGTCTTTGAATTCAGGGGGAGCGGATACGAGAATGTAGTAGGCGCCTTCGGGTCTATGATACTCAAGACCAGCATCGTCGAGGGCCTTAATCATTTGTTTTCGTTTTTTGTCATACATCTCGGCGAGTCTAGTGTAGTACGTTTCTGGCAACTTCAGTGCGGTAACGAGTGCTTCTTGGAGTGGGGTCGGAGCGCAGATTGTGAGATAATCGTGGATCTTCCTAACGGCTTCAGAGAGTTTCTTTTCGGCGATGACCCACCCGACCCTCCATCCCGTCACGCAGTAGGTTTTGGATGCCCCGCTTACTGTGACTGTTTGGTCATGCATATTTCCGACAGTCGCCATGCTCACATGTTTCTTGCCGTCGTACACAATGTGCTCGTAGATCTCATCCATGACTGCGATCGTGCCCCTCTCCTCGCAGAGGTCGGCTATGAGCTTCAGCTGTGCACGGTCCAAGATTCTGCCTGTTGGATTATTCGGCGTGTTTAGTATGATCAGTTTCGGCTTTTTGCTCATCGCGGCCTTCAGACTTTCTTCTTCAATCGAGAGATCTCTCCCGACGAAGGGGACATAGATTGGCTCTGCGCCCGCGATTATCGCGTCTGGGACATAGTTTTCATAGAATGGGTCGGTGACAACTATTCGATCGCCAGGACTGACTAATCCCAAGAATGCTGCGGTTACTGCTTCGGTAGAGCCACAGGTCACCGTGATTTCTTTGTCTGGATCAGCATCGATGCGATTGTACTCGCTGACCTTGGTTGCAATGGCTTCTCTCAGATTCTTCTGCCCCCAGGTTATTGCATATTGATTTGACCCGTGTCTTATCGCTTCAACCGCAGCTTCAATGAGTTGAGACGGCGGGTCGAAATCTGGCATGCCCTGGGAGAGATTGATGGCACCGTATTCGTCGCTAAGCCTCGTCATCTCACGAATGACAGATTCTGTGAACTGACTGAGCCTGTCTGAGACCGCCAAGAAAACTCCTCTTTCACAAAATTGGTCTATTCGATGTTTAAACCTGACCCTGCGTGGGAGGCCTGTTATGCGGAGGGCTTTCTGTGGGCACGCCTAACAAAAAGCAGGCCGCCCAGTCCGACCAGAGCAAGTATGGGAATAGCAACGAATGCGAGAAGTGGCTGGGAGGATGATGTGCTCGTAGGTGGTACAACTTGTGCTTGAACCATCGTCCAAACCCTGACGGCCCCTACTTCAATTCCGAGACCTAGAGTGTAGTTACCGGACTTGGTACTCTCTGAGATCTTAAGCTTCGCCTGGACAGCGACATCCGCCAACCCCACTAGAGACGGGTTCTGAGGTGAGAACGAGACAGATACCTCTCTCGGGTTGTAGGTTCCCCACGAGTACTCCAGTACACCATTGCCGCCAATGTCCCGCGCCGTTTTCACATCGATGGAGACTGAGGCTTCCTTGCCCGGTTCTAGTTGCAGCTGCTTCTGCGACGATTGCAGTGATATTGGGACTGACCTATCAGCGTGAACAACTCCGATTTTGTTCGAACTCCACTCCGTGAACCAGACATCTCCGTTCGGCGCCAACGCAATCCAGAGAACTGTGCTAATTGGACCTGTTGGAATCGAGAACTCAATCATGCTCTGACTTCGAGGATCGAAGTAACCAATTGCATTCCCAACATGCTCACTAAACCAGACTCTTCCTTCATCATCGATAAGCAGGCCGTTCGGTATTGTAAGATCACCTTGAATCATGTGAGTGGGGTACCGAATTATTGTCTGTGTTTGCGGATTGAATTCTGCGATCCAGTTTCCTCCGTGATCCGCCACCCAGACGTGCCCTTGATTGTCGATTGAGATTCCGACTGGCGAGAAGACCTGTGATCCGAATGAGAACTCGGTGGACTCTCCAGTTTGAGGATTGAATCTGACAACCTTGCGGTCAAAGGACTCGGTGAACCATAGCATTCCATCTTGGTCGAATGCCAAATCTGCGGGACCTGATAGGCCCTTGGAGACTTCGTATTCAGTCAACTTCTCAGTTGTCTGATCGTAGACACCTGTTCTGTTTCCGAGTAGTTCGGTGAACCAGATTCGGTTCTCTCGGTCAGCGATTATGCGGAATGGGAACGAGCCTACAGTTGGGATATCCACAAAACTGACATTTCCAGTTGCAGCGTCCAATCGTCCTAACCGGCCCTGGCCCCCCGCCATTATGGACCCTCCGGGGTTCACGGAACCTCTCCCCGAGTACTGCGTAAACCAGACGTAGCCATTCTGATCGATGGTGATCCCCCACATGTCTCCGACTCCAGGGATGGAGTATTCACTGAAGGAATTGGTCGAAGGACTGAACCTGCCTACCTTGCTGACATTCGACTCAGTGAACCATACGTCACCATGCTTGTCAACTGTTATTGCAAGAGGCGCCGCGTTCGGCGTTGGGACAGTGAACTCGTCAATGTACCTCGGAAGATCACCCGACGCCGTGACCGCTCTTGTTGAATCTGGAATAGCGATTGGCAGGACCGCAAGCAAAGCAAGAAAAACGATAAGACACATTCTCCAAACGGAGTAGCTACTAGTCCTGTATCGCGGCAATCGTGACCAGCGCCACCGTTAGGAGTCTAGGTTAGATAAACAAAGATTGCTGCTGACGCTAGGCACTGAAATTTAGTAGTGCAAACCACAATTCGCGCAATAGTATCGGTTATAGTATGGTATCTCGGTGAGATCGCTTCCGCACTCGGAGCAGACGTATAGATAGCTACCCCATTCAACTACAGGAATCTCCACGACGATCTCCACTTCGGCCGATTCGTCGATGAAACCTTCCACTTCTTCAGACAAAGCAGAACCCAACTTTCTGCAATTATGGGTCGGTTCACTCAAAAGCCTTTCGTGACCTGTATGGATAGCGGCTCGTCAGATGAAAGAAAAAGGATGGGCGATCATGGAAGGCTTCGAGGTCAGCTCGTTTTGGCGTTCTAGCGCACTCCTTCGACAACTGCGAATATGTCTGGATCGGAATTGCATCGCGCCGAAAAACATTCCCGAAATTCGTATTGCAATCACTTGCCCCGGAGATACGAGCTGAAAAGCTACTCTTCCACAATGGCTAGAAACCCTCATTACGGAATCCTTTGGCTAATAGCGGCGGGACGTTGCTGGAAGCGTCTTTCTGGGGGCGTGGTCTAGCATGGTTATGATACGCGGCTTGGGCCCGCGTGGTCGCCGGTTCAAATCCGGCCGCCCCCACCAACTGCTCTCTTTGCCTACACTCTGAAGAACTTCACTTGAACATCCTTTGCCTTCCCCAGTTCATTATCGGTAGTCAGAAGAACACCTATCTCTCTTCTCGCGAGGGCCAAGGCGAAACAGTCAGCAAGAGATAGGTCGAGTCGCTGTCGACATTTCTCTAGGCCTGCCAAGCGAGTCAGTGCATCATCATAGACAGCCTGCAGCTTTGAAGCTCGCAGAAGGAAATAGCCAGTATCCGCGGCCTGCCTTCCAAGCTTCTTACAAGTCTTATAGTAGAATTCCGCCAAATTTACACTGGTTACCAATCCGCGGGCATTCTCTTCATCAATCTTGTCAAAATACTCGGCAACTCTTGGATCTTGGGCAAAATGGAGTGCCAAGACACCTGCATCGATCACTATTGTCGATTTCATCCTCGCGCTTCTCGCCTATGCTCACGGTTGAGTTCACGAATACCTTCCTTGAGGACCTTGGCGTGCTCTCTGAACAGGCCATGCATCTCCGCAAGGCTCTTGACCAGAATCATCATAACAGCCCCATCAACCTCAACGAATTGTACTTTGTCCCCTTCCTTGATTCCATACTTCCGTCGGATCGAAGAGGGGATTGTCACCATGCTTTTGCTGGTCACAGTAGCCGTCGCCGCCATTGACGTCACCATGGAAATGGAGCTGGCACCATGCATATACGAATTTTGTATGGTGCACTTCGCCTATGAGTTCAAATCTAACCGAAGCGGAAGAAGCTGTCAAAGCTTCCATGAAACTACCGAGAATGCGTGCCAAAGTTTGCTCTGTCCAGATGCTTTAGCTTCAAAAAACGAGAGCGCTTTGGTCAGGGTATCCCAGTGACTGAACACCAGTCCTCCGAGTAGCAGGACAGCTTTGTTTTCGCGACGCACTGCGAAATACGCGACTCCCAGAAGCAAAGAGCAGATTGCCGCGCCAGCAAGGCTGTGAGAGTAAGGGTAAAAGTAGAAGTTGAATGTAGAAACCATTGTAATGCCCGGCTCAATCCCCACATGCCCGATACCGAGCAACACGAGAATCGGCCAAACTAGAGCCTAGCGTTTGACAACGCGTAGAGTGACAAAGTTACCTTTTCGAGGCCTACCGACGGGTCTTCAGGGCTATAGGGATGACTGAATACTCTTCTATCTGGTCATGGTCCTGAGCAGGTTTGTCAAGCACCTTAACTTCAGTCTCCTGTGAACTTAGTCCTTTTGGTGGCACCACGCCTAGTGGTGTAATGTCAGCACTTGTTTCTTCTTAGATCGGTGCTGCTGGAAGACCTTGATGGCGTCGCTTGTGCCCTCTCCTCCGTACGCATCCAAGAATAGTTTCAGCATCTGCGTCTCATCGTCATCATCAAAAGTCAAGACCCACGACGCGATAATCATTCATCTTGACGAGTTAATGCTATAGATTATAGTTTACTTGCAGAAAGTTTTGTTCACGAAAAAATAATGATAGTCGGACCATTTCGATGGCTGATTGGTCTTTAATACGACCGCACACGAGCGTAGTATTAGCCAACCATGCCTCGCCAACTGCGTCTTCTGATCTCTGTTTTCGTTTCAGGCGCAGTAGTGATGGCGCTGGAACTCCTAGGAAGTCGGCTGCTTGCTCCTGTTTTTGGGAACTCAATCTTCGTATGGGGCAGTCTGATAGGCGTGGTCCTTGCCTCTCTGAGCGCCGGCTACTATCTCGGCGGCAAGCTTGCAGACAGAAGACCTGACCTGCAGACTCTCTCGCTGCTCATATTTGTCGCAGGCGTGCTGGTTCTAGCTCTCCCGGCAATTGCTCCTCCAGTGTTCGACTCGATCATTGGAATCCGTGCCGGCGAAAGGTATGCTCCGCTACTCGCAACGACACTGTTACTGGGACCCGAAAGCGTTCTCTTGGGGATGGTTTCGCCCTATGCGATTCGACTGGCCGCCAGAAGCTTTGATAAACTCGGAAAGGCCTCTGGAAACCTTTACGCGCTTTCAACGTTGGGCAGTATAGTGGGAACATTCTTCACCGTTTTTGTTCTTATACCCGAATTTGGTGTAAACAAAATCATCGTTGCACTCGGCGTAACGCTTCTTATCGTTGCATTCCTCGGACTGGGAGCACGGATGAAGATTTTTGTTCTTCTGGTTCTGATGGTGGTTCCGTTCGCGGCTCCTTACTTGGTGACTCATCGGCTTACAGTCGCAACCTATTCGCTTGCACTTGGAGATACTATCTATGAAACCGATACGCCCTACCACCATCTACTCGTAGCGGACGCATATGACCCGGCGTATCAATCAACTGTCCGCTACCTGATCTTAGATGATAACTTCCACAGTGCCATGGACCTACGCACCCCCGACAGAATAGTCTTCGCCTATACGGGATACTTCGAACTTCCATTTCTTGTGAATCCTAACATCACAAACGTTCTCTTCATCGGTGGGGGAGGATTTACCGGTCCCAAGGCATTCCTAGAACATTATGCAAACGTGTTGGTTGACGTGACGGAGATCGATCCCGAAGTAACCAGGGTCGCTGAGCAGTACTTCAACGTTGACCCAAACAATCCACGATTGCACCTCTACAACGAAGACGGACGCATCTTTCTACAGCGAAGCAACCAGAAGTACGATTTGGTGATCCTCGACGCTTACTCGAAGAGCTATGTCCCATTTCATTTAATGACACTGGAATTTTTCAAGCTCCTAGCAGATCACTTAACACCCGAAGGGTTCGTGGTTTCAAATCTGATCGCAAGCATCTCGGGCGACGCCTCTCAACTGTTGAACGCGGAGGCCACCACCATCCATGCGGTGTTCCCGAACGTCTACACTTTCGCGGTCAAAGGAACCGATTATCCAGGCGTTCAGAACATTATACTCGTGGCGCAGCTCTCCAGCAATCATTTAGCCGAGGCGGATTTCCAACGGCTCGCAGCCGCTTCAAATCTATCTCATGGTCAACTCAGGGATGATGTTCGCAACTATTTCACACTGGTGACTAGCAACGCGCCGATTCTAACAGACAATTTTGCGCCAGTGGAAACATTGCTCAACCCGATCACGGGAGAACCACTCAACGGACAGGGGACTAATGTGTATGTGATAGAGGCAGGGAGGATTGTTGCGTTCGTTCTGATTGCTGCAGTGGTCTTGCTGGCCTTGCGGCGGAAGAAACTATTCTGAAGAGCAGCACACTACTGTTGCAGCGATCCGGAGATCTGACCCGAGTTTTGCTTCTTCATTTTGGGGTGGTCTTCGAAGTTGCCTGAAACATTGTAACGTACAAACGAACAAAGCTGCCCTCCACCTAGATGTTCTGCACAGAGAAGACTGCTCTGGATTGATAATGGGCAGACCACTTCGGCTTGACCTGCTCGAGATGTAGGGGAATCAAACTTCCTCCAGTTCAAATTCTGCTTCCGCCACGTGACCCACACACACCCATACACCTTGAGTGTTACATTCGATGGTCGTGTGTATTGCAAATTGGCTTGTTTTACGCCTTTCTAAGGCGCTCGTAAGAGCCGGAGCGAGAGAGCTTGGCTGAACAATGGTAGAGCAAACTCGAAGCTCAATCCAACATTGGTTTTGAGCAGCATGAAAACAGGAGTTCAGCTAGATGTCTTGGATAGCATTTGTGCACGCTCCTCTTCGCCCTTTTTGAGAAAGTATTAACGGAAGTAATGCTCATTGTGAGCGAATAAGAATGGGAGAGTAAGATGGCAAGACGAACGCTTGAATTCTCTTCTGTAGTAAATAAGGAAGGCAGATGGTACGTTGCCACATGCCCCGAGCTTGGGATTACGAGCCAGGGAAGGACTGTAGAGGAGTCTATCGACAATCTAAAGGAGGCCATCGAGCTCTACCTTGAAGATGAAGATGCAAGAGTTCCAGCGTCGAATTATCGACCTCTGGTCACCGTCGTTAAAGTTGGCCGAGCTTGAGTAGGCTCCAGTCATCTCCGGCCGCGAAATGGTCAAGGTTCTGGCTAAGATGGGGTTCACGATTGTTGGCCGGAAAGGCAGCCACGTTAGGATGAAGAGGCAACACAAGAAAAACATGGTAAGGAAGTGCTAATAGTCATCGTGCCTATGCATCGTGAACTTGCGAAAGGAACACTCAGATCAGTTCTTAGGCAGGCAAATCTGACTGTCGAAGACTTGAATCGGCTCTTGTAGTGAACTTATGGAGCCTCGGGCGAGCTTTACACCTTCTCTTGGAGCTTCAACGAAGCGGAAAACCAGCTCGCTATTGGCTGTAAATGAGCAGAGAACAAGCGGAAGTTAACTGATTGTGAGCTAAGTGGAGATAGATCCAGATTCTGTGTCTACTTTGCTTTCTCGGCCAACAGTTCTTCCAGCGTGTCCCTCGCTCGTCTAGCCTTGGCCAGCTTCTCTCCAGATAGACCAAGCGCCATGAGATATGCCCATACTTGTGAAAGCGCGTTGTACGCTGAGTACAGATACGTGACGTCTTCCTTGATGTGCCGATAGTAAGCACGCTTCCCAACGTTCTCCTTTGCTAACAGGCCTTTCCGCATCATCCTCTGCAAAGCTTGGCTGGCTCCAGGCTGTGATATCTCAAACCGCTTTGCGACGTCGGTTGGAGAGACAGGGCCTTCCTTCTCTATCAGTTTCAAGATCTGCTGCTCTCGCTCAGTAAGCTCCAACGAAATCCTTCTGGACTCAACCTAAGTTTAATATAAGTTATAATAATATAACTTATGCATAAGTTAGCAAAACTTGGGGTTCGAGACGCATGTCGCGAGTCAGACAATACTACAATGACAAATGTGCCGCATATGATAACGAAGAGCACCTGCTCTACTTCAAGGTGTACGATGACATAACCTGGAAGCACACCAAGCCATTCATACCAAAGAACGAATACGCCAGAGTGCTTGACGCGGCTGGTGGAACGGGAAAATGGTCCCTCCCCATCTCTAGGGAAGGGCCACGTGTCGTTTTGGTGGATCTGTCGGATGGAATGTTAGGCGTTGCTCGTACCAAGATAGCCAACGCAGGCCTAAACAACAGAATAGAGACCCATCTAGGTGACATCACACGCCTCGACTTCGAAGATGAGGCGTTCGATATGGTGTTCTGCGACCATGCGCTTTGTTTTGTAGAGGACATCGAAAAAGCTGTGCGAGAACTGCTTAGGGTGCTGAAGAGGAACTCGCCGATCGTCGTTTCTGCTCAAAACCGATATCCTCTCTCACTCTCGATCCTCGCGGATGACTTCGAGAAAGGGAAGAAAATGCTGTACGGCGAAGAACAGTTCATGATGCAGGGACGAGTCCCAGTGCAAACACTTCGTCCGCAAGAATTTCGCTCCCTGTTAGAAAGCAATGGTGTTCAGATCAAAGAGATGGTGGGAAAAGGTATCGTTCTGACTCCGCTGGTTTTGCCCATGGAGAGATTCTGGACACACAATTATGATCAAGCTTTCGCGGACAGCGTAATGAAAGTCGAACTCGACTTATGCGAGAGAAGCGATGCACTAGCTCTAGCAGGACACATACAGGCCATTGGCTACAAGTCTTAATGCGTGTCAAAGTTCGAAAGTTCGTGAATCAAGGTGTGTAAAGTCGACGGTTGTGAACGCCCGAGTGAAATCAACACAGCGCAAGCACAAAATCAGTGAATTCTTAGCTTGCGTAGAGCTCAAAATTAGCTTGGAGCCTCGGGCGGGGAAAGGAGAAGTACCGTAGTTTGCTCATGTGCTCGGGTTGCTCTGAGTAATTTCGGTTTGTCTTCAGTTCGATAACTAACTCCTTGAATTTAGGAAACGCAATTCTGTCTCTTTGGGCAAACCATAACTTGAATTCTGATGGAACGCCCATTAGAGGAGTCAAGTGTGAGCCATCGAAAGACCACTTCGATCAATGGTATAGAGGTCAGACTCCATGATGACGTGCTTGAGAGAATATATCGAAAGCATGGCGAGTTACGAGCCCTGGAATCTTTGATCCTGAAGACTGTAAATGAGCCTGACTTGATTCTTAGAGGTCATAACAACGAGCTACTGGCCATGAAATACTACGGAACTACACCGCTCGGAGCCAAGCACATGGTAGTTGTCTATCGTGAAGATAAGCTGCTAATCATAACAGCGTTTTTAACATCGGATCCATCAAAGCTATTGAAGAAGAGGGAGCGAGTATGGCAAAGACAGAACAAGTAAAACTTTCCCCGGAACTGGTCGATGTAGAATACGATGCCAAGGGGGACTCCCTTTACATTTCGTTCAGCCGCGACACGGTTGCGGACGATTCAGAGTTGACAGAAAATGACGTACTGATACGTTACAAGGGCGACAAGATTATCGGCTTAACAATACTCCACTTCTCGGAGAGAAAGAAGCAGGGTGCCTCCTAGCGCGTAGCTTCACATATCTGCATCCTCATGGTTTTCTTGTTCTATTCCATGGGCACTGAGCTGAATGTTTTCGGCGTCCTTGCTTGATGTGAGGCCAACAATCTCAAGGTCAGCTGATTTCCGATTGGGATGGTCCTAAGAAAAAGAAATTCTTGGAGCCTCGGGCGGGGTTTGAACCCGCGGCCTGCCGCTTTCTTGGCGTTTTGGGTTACAAGGCGGCTGCTCACCAGTGCCCGCGTGAGTTGGGGGCATCTGCCAGGCTGAGCCA
>Ga0209521_10004075_pt1 | contig 11725 bp, 9 predicted proteins | sample Rifsed19ft4_FD_184016 | JGI IMG/M metagenome (GOLD analysis project Ga0209521, IMG submission 184016) | Soil microbial communities from Rifle, Colorado, USA - sediment 19ft 4 (version 2) | ecosystem: Environmental > Terrestrial > Deep subsurface > Rock core/Sediment | place: Rifle, Colorado... | reverse complement strand
GCCTCATAACCCGAAGGTCGGAGGTTCGAGTCCTCCCCCCGCTACTAGATGGTAAAGTCGCCGTAAGGCGACTTTTTGTTTGCCGAGTTTGTGCCGTTCGCCCCCTGTTACTAAAGTAAGACCGCCGAGGCGTGACTTTTTGGTTATCGTCTGGGATTTGCTCTCCCGAACCAACCCCTTATTCGGTCCCTCAGCAATACAATATTCGCAGCCCTCGTTCGTCTTCAATGTAGATGAACGACGCGGCCAGCCTAACTACGATGGGACACGAACAGAACCGGCGCATCTCCGACATTGTCGGGCAAGAACAGTCCCGGCTGCGAAACTTCGTTCGCAGCCGTGTTCCCGACGTGCGCGACGCTGAGGACATTCTGCAGGATGTCTTCTACGAGCTGGTGGAAGCCAACCGCCTGTTGATGCCGATCGAGCATATCACTGGCTGGCTGTTTCGCGTGGCGCGCAACCGCATCATCGATCTCTTCCGCAAGGAGAAGCCGGAGGAGTTCAGCGATACCACTGTGCTGGATGAGGACGACGGACTGTTGCAGTTGGAGGAGCTGTTGCCTTCACCCGATTCCGGACCGGAGGCGCTGTACGCCCGCAACGTACTTCTCGATGAGCTGGAATTGGCCATCGACGAGCTCCCCGACGAGCAGCGCCAGGCGTTTGTGGGGCACGCCTTGGAAGGGCGCAGTTTCAAAGAGATGGCCGCCGAGGCCGGCGTGAGCGTGAATACGCTGCTCTCTCGCAAGCGTTACGCGGTCCTTTATCTGCGGGAGCGCTTGCAAACTGTGTACGAAGAATTTAGGAGAAATGAGGACTGAAATGAATAAAAAAGAAACAAAAAGCGAGGTTAGTCGCAAAATTGAGCGTGGAATACGCCTGGGGATCATGATCACAATTGGGTTCATACTTTTCATCGCCCTCGGCGGCTGGGTAGTGATGCAACTGTGGAACTGGCTGCTCCCCACGCTCTTTGGCTGGCCGCAGGTCACCTTCTGGCAGGCGCTTGGAATTCTGGCTCTGAGCCGCATCCTCTTCGGCGGATTTGGACTCCACAATTCCGGTCGCTACAGTATGCGCCGGCGCATGGCTGAACGCAAAAAGCACCTGGCCCCTGAGGAGCAGGAGCGGTTGAGGGTTGACCAAGACCCCTCCACCAGCGAGGGCTCAACTAAATAACCCGAGGAAAAATGCCCCCTGGATTTTGGGGGCATTTTTTCAAGTTCCCTGAATGTGGCTATCCGGACCGGGGAACAGGTCGGGCTAAATAGACAGTTAGCCATCCCCGCCTTCGAACACCCAATTACAATACCGCCATGCGCATCGGCATTGATACGGGCGGAACCTTTACCGATTTTGTCATTTTCAATCCCAAGTCTCGGGAACTCTCAACATTCAAGATCCTCTCTACTCCCGATGACCCCGCTCGCGCCATATTAGAGGGCTTGGCGCGGCTTCAAGCTGATGGCTCCCGGTCTATCGTGCACGGCAGCACGGTTGCCACCAACGCTTTGCTGGAGCGGAAGGGCGCTAAAGTGGCGCTGATTAACACCGCCGGTTTCCGCGATGTGCTGCACATCGGCCGCCAGAACCGGCCTGCGCTTTACGACCTGTTTGCCGACCGGCCTGAGCCACTGGTGCCGCGGGAGCACCGGCTTGAAGTTAGCGAGCGGATAAACGCCCGCGGTGAGGTCCAGACGCTGTTGGATGAGGCTGCGTTGGACGCCATGGTGCAGCATTGCCGCCAGCATGCCATTGAATCGGTGGCCATTTGCTTGTTGTTCTCCTTTGCTAATCCGGCTCACGAGGAAACCATCGCGGCCAAGTTCGCCGCAGCCGGCTTCCGCGTGTCTGCCTCCCACCGAATTCTGCCGGAATTCCGGGAGTACGAGCGGGCCAGCACCACAACCGTCAATGCCTATGTGTCTCCGGCCATGGCCGGTTACCTGGACAAACTTGGATTGGCGCTGCCTGGCGACCGCCTGCAGGTGATGCAGTCCAACGGTGGTATGGCCGCCCCGCGTTTGGCCGGGGAGCAAGCTGTGCGCTGCATTCTTAGCGGCCCTGCGGGCGGACTGGTCGGTGCCCGGGAAGTGGCCGCTGCCGCCGGATTCCAACGCATCCTGACCTTCGACATGGGCGGCACTTCAACGGACGTCGCCTTGATCGATGGGGAGGCGCAGTTGAGCACGTCCTCCCAAATTGGCGGCCTGCCTATCGGCGTGCCCATGTTGGCCATCCACACGGTGGGTTCCGGCGGGGGTTCGATTGCTTTTCGGGATGCCGGCGGCGGCTTGCAGGTCGGGCCGTTGAGCGCCGGCGCTAACCCTGGGCCCGCCTGTTATGGCCTGGGCGAACTTCCCACGGTCACCGACGCCAACTTGCTGCTCGGCCGCATTCGCCCCGAATTGTTTTTTGGGGGCCGTATGCGCTTAGACCCTGAACGCGCCCGGCGCGCATTTGATCCGCTGGCGGATGAACTGGATTTGCCTCACGAAGAGTGCCAGCTGGGGGTGGTGGAAATTGGCAATGCCCACATGGTGCGCGCCTTGCGGGTGATCTCGGTGGAAAAGGGACGCGATCCGCGTGACTTTACGTTAGTGGCTTTTGGCGGCGCCAGCGGGTTGCATGCGGTGGAGCTGGCCCGCGAGCTGGGCATGCCGCGCGTGCTGGTGCCGCGCCACGCCGCCACACTCTCGGCGTTGGGCATGCTGTTGGCGGATGTCATTAAAGACCACAGCCGCACGGTGATGCTGCCCGGCGAAACCGCCTTCAGCGCGCTGGAAGCTGAAGCCGTGCCCTTGATCGCGCAGGGCCGCGCCGACTTAGCGGCCCAAGGCTTTGCGGATGACGAGTTGGTGATCGAAACCAGCGCAGACTTGCGTTACGCCGGCCAATCCTTCGAACTCAACGTGCCTCTTTCAGCCGCTTTGATCGCCGAGTTCCACCGCGCCCACCAGGAGGCTTATGGTTATCACGATGATGAAGCTGAAGTGGAGATCGTCACCTTGCGCGTGAGGGCTAAAGGCAAGGTGGAGCGACCGCCTTTACCAACCTTTGCCAAGACCTCGGCCAATTTGGAGCAAGCCTTGCTGGGCCGCTACCCGGTGCGCTTTGTAGGTGGCGAGGTTGCCACTCCCTTTTACGATGGGGAAAAACTGGGGTCCGGGCAGAGCTTGTGCGGCCCGGCCATCGTGGTTCGCCCGGATACCACCATCCTGGTGGGTGAAGGCGATGTAGCTGAAGTAGATCCGTTCCTAAACCTGGTCATTACCATCGGAGGCGCATGAGCGCTGATCTGATCCGGCTGGAGATCTTCAAGCACCTGTTCGCCTCGATCCCCGAGGAGATGGGTGCGGTGCTGCAGCGCGCCAGTTTTTCACCCAATATCAAAGAGCGACGGGATTTTTCTTGCGCCCTGTTCAATGCGCATGGCGAGATGATCGCTCAGGCGGCGCACATCCCGGTGCATTTGGGCGCCATGCCGCTTTCGGTGCAGAGCGCCATCCAGAAGGCGGACTTCGCCGAGGGCGACATGCTGATCTTGAATGACCCATACCAGGGCGGCACGCACTTGCCAGACCTGACCCTGATCGCGCCCATCTTTGCGGGCGGGGAGCTGGTGGGTTTCGCTGCCAACCGCGCCCACCACGCCGATGTGGGTGGCATGGCCCCTGGTTCTATGCCGATTGCGCGCGAGCTGATCCAGGAAGGTTTGATCATCCCCGCGGTGAAGTTAATGGAACGAGGCAGAGTGCAACAAGGCATTTGGGATTTGATCCTAAGGAACACGCGGTCGCCCTGGGAGCGAGCCGGCGACCTGCATGCCCAGATGGCCGCCAATCAGCGCGGGGTGGAGCGCTTCGCGGCGCTGATTGCTAAATATGGCTTGGTTGAGATCGAACACTACAGCCAGGCGCTGCTGGCGTACACCGAGCGGCTCACCCGCGCCATGCTGTCTGGCATTCCGGACGGCAGCTATGCCTTTGAGGATTTCCTGGATGATGATGGCATTGATAACCAGCCCATCAAAATCCGCGTGGCGGTCAATATCCAGGACGACCAGGCCAGTGTGGATTTCGCCGGGAGTGATCCGCAGGCGCGCGGCAGCGTGAATGCGGTGTACGCCATTACGCTCTCGGCGGTGTATTACGTCTTCCGATGTCTGGTGGATAGCGAAGTGCCCAACAATACCGGCTCCCTGCGCGCTATTCGCGTGCTGGCGCCCGAGGGCAGCGTGGTCAACGCCCGGCCGCCCGCCCCGGTGGCCGGCGGCAATGTGGAGACTTCGCAGCGCATCGTGGATGTGCTGCTGGGAGCGCTGGCACAAGCTATGCCTGGGCGCATCCCGGCTGCCAGCCAGGGCACGATGAACAACACGTTAATCGGTGGTTGGGATCCAGTTCGCCGGCGAGCGTTCACTTATTACGAGACCATCGGCGGTGGCATGGGGGCACGCCCAACCTCCGATGGACCCAGCGCCATTCATAGCCACATGACCAACACGCTCAACACACCGGTGGAGGCCATGGAGTACGCCTACCCGATCCAGGTCGTGCGTTACGAACTGCGTTCCGGCAGTGGGGGCGCGGGACGCTTCCGCGGCGGCGAGGGGTTGCGCCGCGACCTGCTGCTGCAGGCGGAGGCGACTGCCAGCCTGCTTAGCGAGCGGCGCCGCGGGCGGCCTTACGGCTTGGCCGGCGGGCAGGCCGGGGCGAGCGGTGAAAACCTGTTGATCCGCGCCGGGCATGAGGAGCGCTTGCCCGGCAAGGGCGAGGTGGAGTTGCGTTCCGGCGACATCCTCAGCATCCGCACACCGGGCGGCGGCGGCTGGGGTTCCTGAGATTCTGCTATGATTGACTTTTGATCTTAGCAATCAGCCATGAAAGAACCTCTCACTTATCAGGAATCCACCCGCGTAGCTGGCAAAGTAGTGGTGGTCACCGGCTCTGCAGGCGGCATCGGCGCGCAGATCGCCCTGCGCTTTGCGGAGGCCGGCGCAAGTGTGGTGTTGAACGCTGACCACAACCTGCAGGGCTTGCAACAGACAGCCAAGCGCATCGTCGACCTGGGCGGCAAGGCAAGCTCCGTGCAGGCCGACATCAGCCAACCCAAAGGGGCGCAAACATTGTTCAAGACCGCTATCGACAAATTTAGCCGGGTCGACGTGTTGGTCAACAATGCCGGGGTGCAGCCCTTGGCCGCGTTACTGCAGCTGGATGCCGCTGAGTGGGACCTGGTGGTGGGCACAAACTTGCGCGGTACCTTTTTGTGCACGCAGCAAGCCGCCAGGTTGATGATCGCCCAGGGCGAAGGCGGCGCGATCATCAATATCTCTTCAATTGAAGCGCTCAGCCCAGCCCCCAACCACAGCCATTATGGGGCTTCCAAGGCCGGCATCGATAATTTCACCAAGGCGTCTGCCTTGGAACTAGGCAAATACGGCATACGCGTGAACGCCGTGCTCCCGGGCCTGATCGACACGGGAAATCTGGAGCAGGCCTGGCCTGAAGGCGCGAGCCGCTGGCAACAGGCAGCCCCGCTGACCCGCGTGGGTCATGGGCTGGATGTGGCCGACGCCTGTCTTTTCCTGGCTTCCCCGGCCGCCCGCTGGATCACCGGAGCCATCCTGCCAGTGGATGGCGGCGTACTGGCCCAGCAGACCTATTAACCATGCCTGCCAAACCTACCGCCGCAGAAATCAGGCGTTTGCTGCAATTGGAAGAGCTCCCCGTGGAAGGGGGCTATTTCCGGCAGACCTATCTCTCTGCGGAGCAGATCCTGAAGCTCTACCTTCCGGAACGATATGCCGAGGACAAACCCATCAGCACCGCTATCCTTTTTTTGCTAACCCCAGAAGCCTTTTCTGCCTTCCACCAATTGCCCACCGATGAGGTCTATCACTACTACCTCGGCGATCCCGCCGAGTTATTTGAGCTGCATCCGGATGGAACCACACGGTTGGTGACCTTGGGCGCGGATATAGTTAATGGTCATCAGGTGCAACACGTGGTGCCGCGCGGAACCTGGCAAGCTTCGCGGGTAGCTCCGGGCGGCGAGTGGGCGCTGCTGGGCACCACGATGGCGCCCGGATACACCCAAAGCGATTTTCTGCTGGGCTACGCAGCCAGCTTGATCAAAAAATATCCTTCTCAGGAGCAGATCATTCGCCACTTGACCAGAGATGAATAACGAGACAGGTAAATCAATGAGGACCGTAGAGTGGCATCAGGATTCGGTGCGCATAATCGACCAGCGCCTGCTGCCCTGGGAGTTGAAGCTGGTCACCTTCGACGATTATGCGCAGGTGGCCGAGGCCATCTCCCAGATGGCGGTGCGCGGCGCTCCCGCTATCGGAGTGGCGGCAGCCTTTGGCATGGCGCTGGCTGCCCACCAATCCGGCGCCAGGACCCCTGAACAACTGCGCGCCTTCATTCAACAAGCTGCCCAGCGGATGAAAGCTGCCCGCCCCACCGCGGTTAACCTGGCCTGGGCAGTGGACCGGGTGGTGGCTGTCCTCAATGACGCGAGCTTGACCACCGTCGATGAACTCAGCCAACGGATGTTGGCAACCGCCCAGCAGCTCGCCGATAAAGATGTTGAGGACAACAAGCGCATGGCTGACTTTGGGTCGGCGCTGATCAAAGATGGCGACACGATTTTGCACCACTGCAACACCGGCGCCCTGGCCACTGTGGGCTGGGGCACGGCCTTGGGCGTCATCCGGGCGGCCCATGAGCAGGGCAAGAAGATCCACGTGCTGCTTGACGAGACCCGGCCGCGCCTGCAGGGGGCACGGCTTTCAGCCTGGGAGCTGAATGAGCTTGGGGTTTCGTTCGATATCATTGTGGATGCCGCCTCGGGTTCCTTTCTGCGTGCAGGAGAGGTGGACTTGGTGCTGGTCGGCTCCGACCGGACGGCAGCCAACGGCGATGTGGCCAATAAGATCGGCACTTACCCAGTGGCGGTGTTGGCCAAGGAAAACAGGGTACCCTTCTACCCCGTGGTGCCCACGTCCAGCATTGACTTGAAGCTTGCCTCTGGTGAACTGATCCCCATCGAAGAACGACCTGCGGAAGAGATACGCACTCCTTTTGGACAAGATCTGTTTCCGGCAACTTTTCCTGTGCGCAACCCGGCTTTCGATGTGACTCCCGCAAAATACGTGACCGGCATCGTCACCGAATTTGGCATTGCCTACCCTCCGTTCAACAAGTCCTTAAAGCTGGCGGTTAATGGGCAAGCCTTGCAGCCGACTGCCTGAGATCGAGGAAAACCAGCCATGCTGTTGTCTGCCGAAAGAAAACTAATCGTCCACGTGGGGCTGCAGATCGTTGCCAACGGCCTGGCGCACGACGGCCAGGGCAATATCAGCATTTACAACCGCCAACAAGGAACGATTGCCATCACTCCGAGCGGGATTCCCTATGAAAAACGCCAGCCGGAAGATATCTGTGTCGTCACCCTGGACGGGAAGTTGGTTGAAGGCAACTGGCAGCCCACTAGTGAGTACGCGCTGCATCTGGCGTTCTATAAGAAACGCGCAGACGTGAATGCCGTGCTGCACACCCATGCTAAATATGCAACCGTTTTCAGCATCACCGGCAAAACCTTCATGCCCATTGTGTTGGCCGAAGCCGGCATGCTGCTGGGTGGCCCGGTGCCGGTGGCGCCCTATGCCCGCCCGGGGAGCGAAGCCGTGGGCGAGGTCACCGTGAAGGCAGCCGGCCAAGGCCGCGCAGCCATCATGGCCAACCATGGGCTGGTAACGGTGGCCGAAGAGCTGGACCGCGCTTTGAAGATTTCTGTGGCGGTGGAGGAGATGGCGCATGCCATTGTGCTGGCCTCTTCGCTTTCCGCCTCGCCGGCGGAGATCGAGGCTACCGAGGCCAAGATCCTGGCGGCCATGTATGACCTGCACGTGAGCATCAATCAGCGCAAATCCTAGCCAGTTTCCCTTTTATAATGGGGCATCCCAACCACTAAATGAGGCCAGCCATGGATAGTTCAAAACCCCAACGCTTCAAGCCCACTTTCCTGTTCGCTCCCTTTGCCAATCTATTTTCTACGCGCGTGCTGGAAGTCTCTCCCAACCGGGTAGCCTACATTACCGGCTTCTTCGATAAAGACGAGCGCACCGTGCCCATCTCGAAGATTACCGATGTGTCGGTATCGCAGGGCTGCCTGGGCGCCATCCTGGGCGCCAGCCACCTGAGCATCCAGACTTCGGGCACCGATGAGGCCGAGATTCTGGTCAGAAACATGGGTCGTGCTCGCGTGGCTCGAGACCTGATCTTGAAATATATTGCCGACGCAGAAAAATAACCGAGTACCCCGCAAGCCAGAATAGAAAAATAGGGCTTCTTCCGGAGGCAAATTTGATCTCGCCTGCTCCCTGGTAGGTGATCGAAGGCCTGATAGGCCATGCGCTCCGGCGGTAGGGGCGCAGCGGCGCTTTCAGCGCGGCGTGGTCAGAGATAGTTGCGCAGGTTGGCGGTCCTCAATTAACCGCTCAAGCACCTCCACCAAGCGGCTGCGCCAGGCGTGGTCCTGCAGCCCGGAGAGCCAAACCGTGTTCTTGCTGGTGCGCACGCCAACCCCGAGATTGGGAAAGCGACGCGGGGCTTCGTTGGGGTGGCGGCTAGGAAAACGCAGAGCCAGCTGATTGTTTTCCACGTTGATCGAAACCAAGCCGACCTGCTCGGCTAACACACGCACCTTGAGATGATAAAGCAGGTTATTCAACTCTGCGGGCGGCTTGCCGAAACGGTCGGTGAATTCCTCTTCTAAGGCCTCGATCTCGTCCAATTCGTGGATATCTGCCAGGCGGCGGTAGAGTTTGAGTCGCATGGCTTTGTCGGTGACATAGGTGCTGGGGATGCTCACTTCAATAGGTAGATCGACATTGATGATGGGATGGTAAAGGCTGGCATGCGCCGCGCTGGCAGCGGGCGCCAGCTTGCCGCCACGCTTCAGGTCGAGGACCGCTTTGTTTAGCAAACGCGTATATAGATGGAAACCTACGGCGGCGATGAGGCCGTGCTGTCGGGTTCCCAACAGGTCGCCTGCGCCGCGGATCTCCAGGTCGCGCATCGCCACCGAGAAACCCGCTCCCAGGTGGGTATGCTCCGCGATGGTGTCCAGCCGCTGGCGGCCTTCCTGGGTGGTGGCGCGTTGCGGGTGGCGGAAAAAATAAGCATAGGCGCGCTGAGCGCCGCGGCCGACGCGGCCGCGCAATTGGTAGAGCTGCGCCAAACCGAAGGTGTCGGCGCGGTCAACGATGAGCGTATTGGCGTTGGGGATATCGAGGCCTGATTCGATGATGGTGGTAGTGAGCAACAGGTCGATCTGGCCGCCGGAGAATTCCAACATACGTTCAGCCAGTTCATGTTCGGCCATTTGCCCATGGGCCACCGCCAGACGCACTTCCGGCGCCAGGCGGCTGATTTGGTGGCGCATGACGTCAATGGTGTGAACGCGGTTGTGCACAAAGAAGATCTGCCCGCCGCGGTCCAACTCGCGCAGGATGGCGCGGCGGATCAGCTGCTCTGAATAAGGGCCCACGTGAGTCACTACCGGCAGGCGCTCCTCAGGCGGGGTGTTGATGGTGGAAATATCGCGCACGCCGCTGAGCGCCATGTAAAGGGTGCGCGGGATGGGCGTGGCGGTCATGGTGAGCACATCCACTTCAGTGCGCATCTTCTTCAAAAATTCCTTGTGGGTTACGCCGAAGCGCTGCTCTTCATCAATGATCAGCAGGCCCAGGTCTTTGAACTTCACATCTTTTTGCACCAAACGATGCGTACCGATGACAATATCCACCTGTCCTTGGGCCAACTTCTCGATCGTTTCTGCTTGCTCACGATGGCTGCGAAAACGGGAGAGCATATCCACCGCCACGGGGAAGGCGGCCAGGCGCTGGCGGAAGGTCTGGTAGTGCTGCTGGGCCAGCACGGTGGTGGGCACCAGCAGGGCGACCTGTTTGCCATCCATCACCGCTTTGAAGGCCGCGCGCAGGGCGATCTCAGTTTTGCCATAACCGGCGTCGCCGCAAACCAGGCGGTCCATCGGCCGTGGGCTCTGCATGTCGCTTTTCACTTCTTCCAGCACGCGCAATTGGTCTTCGGTTTCCACGTATGGGAAACTGGCTTCCAATTCGCGCTGCCAGGCCGAATCGGGGGAAAAGGCGTAGCCGGCCACCATCTCGCGCTTGGCATACAGTTCCAGCAGGTCTTCGGCAATGGTTTCCACCGCGCGGCGTACTCGCGCCTTGGCACCGCGCCATTCGGTACCGCCCAGGCGGTTGAGGGGGGGAGCTTCGCCGCGGCTGCCCACGTAACGGGTGAGCCGGTCGGCCTGGTGCACCGGCACGTAAAGCTGGTCGCCTCCGGCATATTCCACGCGCAGGAACTCACGGGTGACGCCTTCGATCTTGGCCTCCACCAGGCCCTTGAATAAACCGATGCCGTGATCGATGTGCACCACGACTTCATCGGTTTGCAGATCGACATAAGGGGCTTCAGGGGCGTCGCGCTCCACCAGAGGTTGGCGGCGGGGTTGCGGACGCTCCCAGCCAAAGATCTCGCCATCGGTGAGCAGGTGGATCGAGGGCGCCCCCTTTTGGGTAAGCACCCAGCCGTCACCCAAGCTGCCTTCTTTAAGGTGAGGCTCGACCACTTTGCCGCTCTCAAAGCTGCGTTCCTGCCACAGGTCTTGAAGACGAGCGGCCTGCCTTGAGACCAGATGGACTTCGTCTCCGGCTGCCAGCATGCGTTCCACATGGTCGAGCATCGGTTTGAGCTGGCCGCCGAAGCGCGGACCCGGACGGAACAGGTAGGCCAATCCTTGGGCTTCCTCAAGGGCATCCGCGGGACCGAGTTCGATGACCTGGTGATCACCGAGCAGGTCCTGGATATCATCCAGGGTCAGATAAGGGCGGGGATAATCTTCGCTCAGGGTGCTGTTTTGCAGACCTTCGGCGCGCAAGGCTACGGCTTGCGTTTCCAGCTCGCCGATCTGCTCGTTCAGCGCTTCCCGGTCATCGATGCAAATCAGGGCATCAGCCGGCAGGTAGTCGAAGACTCCGACCAAGTCAGCATGCAGCAAAGGAGCATGGAATTCAGATAGTTGTTTAGCCTCCAAGCCAAGCGCTTCGGCGTTGTCCAGTAAATATTCGCGCGCCGGCGTGAGCGTTAGAGTATCCACTTCTATCACCGTGCGCTGGCTGGCTGGGTCGAAGCGGCGCAAGCTATCCACCTCGTCGCCGAAAAATTCCAGTCGGCTGGGCAGCTCGTCTTGCATCGGCCACAGGTCCAAAATGCCGCCGCGACGGGCAAACTGCCCGGGCGCGGTGACGCTGCTGGCGCTTTCGTAACCCAGGTTCACCAGTTGCCCGGCCAGAGCCAGCGGCTGGCTGCGCGTCCCGCGGCTCAGCGTTTGGCTGGCGCGCTGGAAGTCCGCTTTGGGCAGGGTGCGGGCCATGATGGCGCGGGCGCTGGCGAAGATGACGGGCAGTTTTCCGTCTTTGGGCTGCGCCAGGCGCGCTAGCACACCCAGTCGTTCACGGCGGGCAGTTTCGCTCCAAGGCGCGTTCTCATAGAACAGGGCGCTGGGCTCAGGAAAAAACAGGCGCTCGATCTGTGGCGACCAAAGGCCCATTTCGTCGAAATTGTTGAGGGCGCGATCACGCCGCTGGGTGAGCAACAAAATAGGGCGGGAAGTA
>Ga0209521_10004072_pt1 | contig 11727 bp, 13 predicted proteins | sample Rifsed19ft4_FD_184016 | JGI IMG/M metagenome (GOLD analysis project Ga0209521, IMG submission 184016) | Soil microbial communities from Rifle, Colorado, USA - sediment 19ft 4 (version 2) | ecosystem: Environmental > Terrestrial > Deep subsurface > Rock core/Sediment | place: Rifle, Colorado... | reverse complement strand
GGCCTGAGCGCATGAGCCCCGACGACACGAGCGCCGCCGTCCTCGAGCAGCTTCTCGCCGAGAGCCGCGCCGCACTACTGACCCAGGCCGAAACGACCACGGCCCGCCGAGCCAACATGCCCGGCATCCGTTACTACGCGTTGGCCGTCGTGGTCGGCAATCGCATCGTCATGCCGGACTACGTGCTGCAGGATGGCGAGGGTATGCACGTGCGCTTTAATCTCTGAAATTCTGGGAAAAGACTTCGCCAAGTCCCAGGCGAACGCATGGTGCTTTTTCTATGCGCCCACATCCATATGTGTATCCCCGCTTATGTGAAGTCGGAAGAAGTTGAGATGAGCAATACAAAGCCAATGGGGAGTCCTTTTCGACGTATCATAGTGATTCTTCTTTTTACCGGCTTAGCCACGCTGGCTTGTCAAGTTTTGCAGAGCGATACACTCGCTGCTTTTCAATCGACGCGCGCCGCATCCAGTCCTCAGCCCTCCCCAACACTGCCAGCCGTCACGCCTGCACCTGGAGCCCTACGTGATGATTTCACCAGCCGCGTGCGTGAAGACTGGCAAGTCCATGAAGCGAATTACACCCTGCAGGACGGCGTGCTCGACATTCGCGGCGGCGCTACGCTGCTGTACCAGCCAAGTTACCAGGATTACCGCATCCAGGCGCGCCTCAGAGGGAATGATTTCGTAATTCTATTCCGTGCTTCCGACTATGTGGACAATACATATACCGGTTATAACGTGAGCTGTAACATCAACCGGATGGGCGGTCAGGGCGAGTGTTGGTGGAACGCCCACCTGCCTGGCCTGGTGAGCGTTGAAACCTTACAATTACCCCCTGAAATTCAAGCCAAACTATTCCACGAGAAGGCATTCTTTGTCGTCGTGCTCGAAGTGCGCGGCGATCGAGCAGCCCTCCAAATCGACGACAGCCTGATCAGCGAGATCAACTTGACCGATTTGAGCCCGGATCAAGCCACGGTTTCGGGCAGGACAGTGGGGATTGAAATCTGGATTGGCACTCTGGATTACATTGAGATCACACCACAATAAACTAAAATCCATCTCACATCGACGTCTCGCTTTAAATAACTTGGCATCAGCAGTTTACCAGACATCGGCTTGGTAGGCTGGTATAATCGGGGGAGTCATTTTTAGGAGCCTTCTCGATCCCACCGTTTTCACAGCTATTCATTCTTCTAGGGTCATGCAAACACTTCGTTTGACCGCGTGACTTCATGACTAGCCGACAATATAAGGAAGCAGCTATGACATTTTCCAATTTACCCTATACCCCGGAGCGCTGGAGCCTGGCCGATCTATTCCCATCCCCCGACGGCCCGGAGATGAAAGCCACATTTGCTGATGTCGAAGCCAAAGTCGCTGACTTCGAGGGCAAGCGGTCTTTGCTGACCCCCGACATCGACCAGGAAACATTTATGGGCTTTGTCCGCCTGGGAGAGCAGATCACCCGTTTAATCTACCGTATCTATGCCTTCGCTGGCCTGTGGTTCTCCGAAGATACTCAGAACCAGGCTGCGCAAAACCTGCAGGCGCGGGTCGACCAGTTCGTTGCCGGTATAGAGAACCGCACACTGTTCTTCGGTCTGTGGTGGAAAGCCCTGGACGAGGCCGCCGCGGCTCGCCTGATGGAAAATACTGGGGATTACCATTACTGGCTGGAGGAGATGCGCCACTTCAAGCCGCACACCCTCAGCGAACCGGAAGAAAAGATTGTCAATATCAAGAATACTACCGGGGTCAGCGCCCTCACCACCCTCTACGACACCCTTACCAATCGCTATGTCTTCAAAATCACCGTGGATGGTGAAGAAAAGGAGCTGACCCGTGACTCGTTGATGGTTTACGTCCGCAAACACGATCCCGGGCTGCGCGCCGCGGCTTATCAAGAGCAGTATCGCGTTTACGGGCAAGACGGCGCTATCCTGGGGATGATGTACCAGAATCTGGTACGGGACTGGCGTAACGAACAGATCGACTTGCGTCATTTCGCTGGCCCGATCTCCGCCCGTAACCTGGCGAACGACATCCCCGACGAGGTGGTGGATACCCTGTTCGAGGTGAGCAAACGCAACGCGCCCATCTTCCAACGCTTCTTTCGCCTCAAGGCCCGCTGGCTGGGGATGGATCGCCTGCGCCGCTATGATATCTACGCGCCGGTAGTGAAATCCGATAAAACCTACGCCTTCGACGTAGCCACCGGGATGGTGCTGGACTCGTTTCACAGATTCGATCCTCGCCTGGCGACCCTGGCGCAGCGTTTATTCGCTGAAAAACACGTCGACAGCGAGGTGCGCAAAGGAAAGCGCGGCGGCGCCTTTTGCTGGTCAGTTAACCCTGGATTGACGCCTTGGATGCAACTCAATTACCAGGGTCGCGCCGACGATGTCCTCACGCTGGCCCACGAGCTGGGCCATGCCATCCACGCCATGCTGGCTACCAACCATACCCAATACACGTTCCATTCCTCTTTGCCCCTGGCGGAGACAGCTTCCACCTTCGGTGAGATGATGGTGGTCGACCGTCTGCTCTCCGAGGAGAGCGACGAAGAGGTGCGCCGCGACTTGCTCTTCCGCCAAGTGGACGATGCCTATGCTACCATAATGCGTCAGGTCTTCTTCGCACTCTTTGAGCGCCAGGCGCATGAACTGACTCAGCAAGGCGCCATGGTTGACGAATTGTCCAGTGCCTATATGGAAAACCTGCAAGCGCAATTTGGGGAGGCGGTCGAGCTGAGTGATGAGTTTCGCTGGGAGTGGGTCTCCATCCCCCACATTTACCACGTGCCCTTCTATGTTTATGCTTACGCCTTTGGGCAGCTGCTGGTCTTCTCGCTCTACCAGCAGTTCAAAGCCGAAGGCGAATCGTTCAAGCCGCGCTACATTAAGATCCTGTCGGCGGGTGGTTCAAACGCCCCGACCCGCATCCTGGAAGAGGCCGGCATCGACATCCGTCGCGCCGAGTTTTGGCAGGGCGGTTATGATGTGATCCATGGCTTGGTCGAGCAGCTGGAGGCGATGCCAGTGAAGGTGATGGCCCCTTAAAGGGCTCCAGACTCCTGTTCCGTCAAAGGTCGTCCAGGATTTCCTCTTAGGTAGGGGCTTTGATCACTGACGACTAACAACTGACAACCGACTCCGGGAGCTCCTCTCTGTGATGGAGCTCCCTTTTTATTCGTCTTCCGCGATCGCCTCTTCAGCAGCTGCCTCGACCTCTTCCTCTTCCGGTCGCCTGTCGAGCATCTGAATGTGGCGGGCGATCACCTTGGTGAAGTAGCGCGTTTCGCCTTCTTGCTCGTAGCGGTCGGTTTGCAAGCGGCCTTCAATAAAAACCAGCCGCCCTTTGTTGAGGTATTCCTGGCAGATCTCGCCCAGCCGTCCCCAGGCCTCCACGTTGAACCAGTCGGTGGCTTCCCGGGTTTCTCCTTCCTTGCTCTTCCAGCGGCGGTTGACTGCCAGGCTGAACGTGCAGACCTTTCTGCCGGTTGGGATGAAGCGGGTTTCGGGATCTCTTCCCAGGCGGCCGATCAATTGGACACGGTTGAGTGCGGGCATGCTTCCCTCCGGAAAAATACTTTTATAGAGGAATATTGTTCGCATTTAAAGTTTAGCCCAGGTTTTTAAATTGTCAAGTGGTTGCGCACTCCGCAATTCGCTGGTATGCTTAACGTGTATGTACATCGCAATCGAAGGCGTGATCGGTGTCGGTAAGACGACCCTGGCCCGGCTGCTGCAGCCAGCCTTTCAGTCAGCCTTGCTGCTGGAAGTCTTTGAGGAGAACCCCTTTCTATCGGATTTTTACACCGACCGGGAGCGGTATGCTTTTCAGACACAGATCTTTTTCCTGCTCAGCCGCTATCACCAGCAGCGGCGCACGGTTCAAGAGGTACTGTCGGGCGACGTCAACCTGATCTCCGATTACACATTCGAGAAAGATTCCCTGTTCGCACGCATCAATCTGCACGGTGACGAACTCGAGATGTATTATCGTGTTCATGAAGCCCTGGCCGAGAAAATCCCTCCACCAAACCTGATTGTATATCTGCGCGCCAGCCCAGAAGTGCTGATGCAACGTATCGCCTCGCGCGACCGCTCCTATGAACGTAATATGGAGCGCGAATATATTGAACAGCTCCATTGGGCGTATGAAGATTTCTTCGGCGATAGTCACAAGGGAGCGGCGGTGCTGGCGATCGATACCGATCAGCTAGATTATGTAAAGGATTCGGAAGCACTGAAGTATGTGGAGGATCGTCTGCGGCAGGCGCTCAGACTGCCTCCCTTCCAGCAGGAACTGCCGCTAGAAGCCCGTTTATGAATTAAGAGAAGCATGCGCATCACCCCCGCCCTCCTGCTGAAAATTGCCCGTGACACCGTAGCGCAACGCACACGCAGCGATCGTGGCCTGCTTTCTATCTACTTGCACGGCTCCTTGCTGGAGGATGATCCCTTGCTAGGGGGGACCGCCGATATCGACCTGGTTTTCATCCACGACGAAGAGCATAGTGTGGAGCGGGAAATCCAGCGCCTGACGGATGAGGTGCACCTGGACATTGCGCACCACGCGCGTAGCGATTACCGTTGGGCGCGCTCCTTGCGCCTGCATCCCTGGATGGGGCCAACCATAATTAATTGCAAAATACTATACGATCCACAACATTTTATGGATTTTACCCAGGCCAGCGTGCGCGGCCAGTTCAACCAGCCAGATAACGTGCTCGGGCGCGCCCGTGGGCAGGCGGACCATGCCCGCCAGATGTGGTTTTCGCTCCATGACCTGACCAGTAAGCCCGGCTTGCCCGAGATCAACCTGTATTTGCAGGCCATCGAACACGCTGTCAACGCCATTGCCAGCCTGAGCGGCCCACCCCTGACGGAACGGCGCTTCTTGCAGCGTTTCCCGGCGCGAGCCGAGGCGATTGGTCGCCCTGGGTTGTATCCGGGCTTGTTAGGCTTGCTGGGCGGACCTAATGTAGATGGGCAGACCTTGAGTGCTTGGCTGCCTGCCTGGCAGTCCGCCTACCAGGCCATTCCCGCCGCTCAAGCCCCGGCGCGCCTTCATCCGGTGCGCTGTGCGTATTATAAAAGGGCCTTCGAGAAGATTCTGAGTGGAAACCATCCGCACGATGCCCTCTGGCCGATGCTGCGCTCCTGGGCACAGGTGATGCTTTTCCTTCCGGAGAGCGGCGTTCAACACCAGGAATGGGCGGAGGCCTTCCAGCGGCTGGGTTTGCAGGGGGAAGGGTTCGCCCAGCGCGTCGCTGCCCTGGATGCTTATCTGGATACGGTAGAAGAGCTCCTGGACGGCTGGGCGCACGCCGCTGGCGTCGAGTGAAAGCGGCATCAATCAACTACCTTGGTCGAGAGTTAAACAGATCCTAACGTTTCCAGCTGACGTTCGACTGCTTTTTGGTACGCGCATTCTCCGTCTGTTCGCTTACGGGTTTTTATCGGTAGTGATGGCCATTTACCTGGCGCAGCTAGGTATGAAGGAAGCGCAGATCGGCCTGCTGCTCACCCTGACCCTGTTGGGCGATACGGCGATTTCGCTGTGGATTACTACCAATGCCGACCGCATCGGCCGGAAACGGATGCTCCTGGCCGGCGCGGCCCTGATGATCTTCGCCGGTGTGCTCTTTGGATTGACCCGCAACTTTTATCTGCTTTTGTTGGCCGCCACCATCGGTGTGATCAGCCCCAGCGGGTACGAAGTCGGGCCATTCTTGTCTATTGAACAGGCCTCTATCTCCTATCTCGTCCCTGATGAACATCGCACTCGGGTTTTTGCCTGGTACAACCTGGCCGGTTCGTTCGCCACGGCGTCGGGCGCTCTGGTGAGTGGTTTGTTAGCCCAGCAATTGCAGAATTCTGGCCTCTCGCCGTTGAGCAGCTCCAGGATAGTTGTGCTGGGATATGGGCTGATCGGTTTCTTTTTACTAAGCCTGTTTACCCGCCTGTCGCCCGCTGTCGAGGTCGTTTTGCAAGAGCAGCGGAAGACAGAACCAGGCCGATCCAGGGTTAATCCAGCTCAGCGTTCATTTTTGGGGCTGCATCGTTCGCAGAAAGTCGTGTTCAGGCTGGCGGCCCTGTTCAGCCTGGATGCCTTTGCGGGGGGTTTCGTGGTGCAAAGCCTGGTGGCTTACTGGTTTCACGTCAGGTTTGGCGTCGCGCCAGCAGTCTTAGGGGCTATTTTCTTCGGAGCCAACATCCTGGCCGGCATTTCTGCGTTGAGTGCCGCCTGGGTCGCCAAGCGCATTGGGCTGATCAATACGATGGTGTTCACCCATCTTCCTTCGAATGTCCTCTTGATGCTGGTGCCGCTCATGCCAGGCCTGTCGCTGGCGGTGGCCGTCCTGCTCTTGCGCTTCAGCATCTCCCAGATGGACGTGCCCACCCGCCAATCCTATACGATGGCAGTGGTGGATCCCGACGAGCGCTCCGCGGCTGCGGGGATCACCGGCGTGGCGCGCACCATCGGCGCGTCTTTGGCCCCGGTTTTTTCCGGATTTTTTCTGGCCAACCCGCTATTGTTAGGGCTGCCGTTCTTCATCTCCGGTGGCTTGAAGATCGTCTATGATCTGGCTTTGTATCGTAGTTTCCGGGGTTTGAAGCCGCCGGAAGAGCGAGAGCATTAAATCCCGGGGATCTGTCATTTGCGATCGGAGGTAAAAAATGAAATGGGTTACTCGTTCTCATGTCCACGTCGACCGTGTAGCTTGCCCGTGGTTGATCACGCGCTTCATCGACAATGCAGCCGAAATCTTATTCGTCCCCAAGAGTGAAATCGAAAGGGTGGCTGAGGCAACCGGCGCCATCCCCTTCGACGCGCCCGGGGTTGAGCTGGGCCATCACGATGGCCGCTGCTCGTTCGAATCTATCATTTTGAAGTACGAACTCAAGGACCCGGCATTGCTGCGCCTGGCGAAGATTGTGCACGCCGCCGATGTCGCTGCAGATATTGACTCTGACCCCCTTGCCCGTGGCCTGGAAGCGATTGCCGTGGGGTATAGCCTGCGCTTTCCAAACGACGAAGAGAACCTTACTCGCCAGTTCGAGGTTTATGACGCACTCTATGCCTGGTGCAGGTTGCAGGTGGCGAAAGGTGGTTAGGTTATTGTTTCACGTGAAACAATGAAAGGATAGGGCGGAGGTTGACTGCCACCCTATCCTTTTTACCACGCACGTTTCACGTGAAACGTCGCTACTTCCAGCAGATGCTAATATCCAGGCATGCTGCGTTGACGGCGGGTTGTGGAGCTGAGCGGTCGTTTGGCCAGGATCAGCACCTTGCCTGACTCGACGGCCATACTGATCACCTGCCAACCTTCTACGCCCCACTCGTTGAGGGTGGCCTCGATATCCTCGTCTTTCGCCTCTCGCCAGACCGAGCCAAACCGTTGGCAACGGTATTCCCAGGCATCTTGTGTGGCCATGATCCTACTCCTGGTCGGCGGCCTTTTTGGCGGTTTCGGCGAGCGCGACCATTCCGCTTAACCCGCCCAGGTTCATCGTGTCCACCGCGCTGCTGGGGACAATCACCAGGGCGCCGCGCTCTTTTAAGCCCTCGAAGAGCATATTCATCGCTCGCAGGTGCAGGGCGGTAGGGTTGTTGAGATAAGGCTGGGACGCCTCGGCAAAGGAGGCTGCGATCTGCTTTTCGGATTCGCCCAGGATCACACGCGCCTGGCGTTCTCGTTCAGCCTGTGCCTGGCGGCTCATGGCTTCCTCAAGATCCTGTGGGATGACGATATCGCGGATCTCCACGGATTGCACGGTCACGCCCCACGGGTTGGTGCGTTCGTCGATGATCTTCTGCAGTTCGGCGTCCATTTTTGCCCGCCCGACCAGGATGTCGGCCAGGCTCATCTGGCCGATCACCTCGCGCAGGGCGGTCTGGGCCGCCCAGGAGATGGCGCTGCGGTAATTTTCCACTTCCAGGGCGGCCTTCTCGGCGTCCCACACCATCCAGAACAGCACCGCATCTACGTCGACCGGCACTGTATCCTTAGTAAGAGTCTTCTCGGCGCTGAAAGGGGTGACCATCACGCGATGATCGATCCATTTGGCGACCGCCTCGACGATGGGGACGATCCAGAACAAGCCTGGCCCGGTCAGGCCGCGGAATTTCCCTAAGCGCAGCACAACCGCCTTCTCCCATTGGGAGGCGATCTTCAAACTAAGCAGGATGTACAGTCCAACGAAGAGCAGCACGCCAAAGATTGTGCCGATCAACCAGTCGGCGACCCCTTGGTTGTCCATCAGGACGGTGCTCAGGATCGCCACCCCGAAGATAAAGATGGTGATGGTCAGCGCCACAGGATTGATGCGTGTGTTGTCTTCTTTGGGCTCGATCGAACGTCCTTGGGTGTCGGTTTTTTTAGCCATATTCATCCTCTTTGTCTTAATATCTTTGTCTTTTACGGGCAAGCGCCCGTTAGTCATAATCCTTCGCTTCGTCATCTGGGGAAGAGCCCTGGGTCTTCCATTTCTCCAGGGAGGCCTCAAACAAGCTTGCTACCTCCTGTGTGGAGAACCCCAGGTGAGCTGCTTCCTCCAAGTACCGCTGTGTCAGCTCTTCCAATGCCTGCCGGCGCAGCAGTGTAGAATCTTCAGCCGAGTTCACTGCCAGGATGTAGGTGCCACGACCGTGCTGCGTTGAGATGATGCCCGCTTCGTCTAACATTCGATAGGCGCGAGCGATGGTATTAAAGTTGACCCGCAGGTCGGTCGCCATCTGCCGCACAGTCGGCAGCTGGTCGCCAGGTTGCAAGGCACCCCCAGCGATCTGGTGCTTGATCTGGTCCATGATCTGTACATAGATCGGGATGCCCGAGCGAAAGTCGAGGCTGATTTCCATTCTACCGCCGCTCTAATTGTCTGATTGTAGCATTGTATAATTGTATCATTGTATGATTGTATATGATTTTTAGGATATTGTCAAGAGGTTTGAAATGCCTCTTGACATTTTACGCCCCTTGTTTATAATTACTATAAGTTTTGTCATAAATATTCGTGTTTTGGAGAACTCGATGTTCATTTGCTCCTGTATCAGGCGGGGTTCATAGCCGCCGCCTAGTCAATCTGCTGGCCAACAGACGACCAAGGGTGGTAGTGACCCCGCATGCGAACCAAAGCAAGTCTGGCATGGCGAGTTGCGCTGCCCTTTTTTGTTCTCTGTTAGCCATACTGGTTTAACAAAACCAGGAAGATAGGAATAATGAACACTCTTGTCGTTGATTCAAAGACCCAAATGATCGCCCCGCCCACTGTCGGGTTGGAAGCAGCAGTGGGCAATACTCCGCTGCTGCCTTTGCATCGCCTGGCCCGGCTCTCCCCGGGCGTCCAGGTATACGCCAAGGCGGAATGGTTCAACCCAGGCGGTTCGGTAAAGGACCGCCCGGCGCTCAATATCCTGCGCATGGCGTTGGCTGAAGAGCGCCTGTCCGCTGGCCGGCGGCTGCTCGACTCCACCTCTGGTAACATGGGCATCGCTTATGCCACCTTCGGCGCAGCGCTGGGCATCCCGGTAACCCTGGCTATCCCGGGCAATGCCAGCCCGGAACGGTTCGTGATCTTGCGCGCCTTGGGGGCAGAGTTGGTGTTGACCGATCCGCTGGAGGGGTCGGATGGTGCCCTGCGGGTTGCCCGCCGGATGGCGGCCGAGGCCCCTGACCGTTATTACTATGCCGACCAATACAACAACCCGGCCAACTGGCAGGCCCATTACCTGACCACTGGCCCTGAGATCGTCCGGCAGACTGGCGGTGGCTTGACCCATTTTGTAGCCGGTTTGGGCACCTCCGGCACCCTGATGGGCTCGGGTCGTTACGTGCGCCAGTATAACCCCGCTATCCAGATGGTTGCCTTCCAGCCCGATGGGGCCTTCCATGGCTTAGAGGGTTTGAAGCACATGCCAACCGCCATCCAGCCGGGGATCTTCGACCCAACCCTGCCCGACCGCACTCTGGAAATCTCAACCGAGGCGGCTTATGATATGACCTTGCGCCTGGCGCGCCAGGAAGGGCTGTTCGTGGGCATCTCTTCCGGCGCGGCAGCTGTGGCCGCTCTGCAGGTTGCCGCTGAACTGGAGACCGGCCTGGTGGTGACTCTCTTCCCGGACGCCGGTTATAAGTACCTGAGTGAAAGGTTTTGGGAGAGAGCATGACAACCCTTGAGATCCCCGGCATCATCTTGAGCCAGATCCACGCCTACGGCGAACGGGCCTATCCGGAAGAAGGCGCCGGTCTGCTGTTGGGCAAGGTTAATGAAGGAAATAAGCGGGTGGTCTCGATCCTGTCACTGCCTAACGCGCGCGAGGACATTGCCCGTCACAATCGCTACCTGTTCTCCCCACAGGAGTACCTGTTGGGAGAAAGCGAGGCTGAACGCCTGGGTCTGGAGCTGATCGGCGTGTTTCACTCGCATCCCGACCATCCCAACCGCCCTTCGGAGTTCGATCGCCAGTGGGCCTGGCCCTCGTTTTCCTACCTGATCACCAGCGTCCAAACCAGGCGCGCTGTCGAGAGTCGCGCCTGGCGGCTGGCCGAAGATCGCTCCCAATTTGAAGAGGAGCAAATCTTAGTGCGAGATTGAATTTACGCATCCCGTTTCACCTATTACGTTTCATGTATTGCGTAAAAACTTTAGAAGTCTTGGATGGATAGATATGCCAACAATAAAAATACCCTCTCCTTTGCGTTACTACACCAACAGCTTGGCTGAAGTCCAGGTGCGTGGAGAAACCGTCACCGAAGCGATGGACGATTTCATCGCCCAATATCCCGCCCTGCGCCAGCACCTTTTCAATGGTAAGGGCGAGCTGCGCCCATTTGTCAACCTGTACCTCGATAAAGAAGACATCCGCCATCTGCACGGGTTGGACACTCCCCTGAAGGAGGGCGACCGGCTGATGATCGTTCCCAGCATCGCTGGCGGGACAGGGGAGGTTGATCATTCCGCCCTGCGCACGAACCAGGCCTTTATCATCGGCCTGAACCTGGTCGCCTTTATCCTCGACGCCACGTGGCTGGCTGCGTTGGTGGCCTTTCTGATGGCCGTCGGGACTGCGCTAAAAATCCCCGCCTTTGGATTTATATACCGGCGGGGTCTCAAACCGTTGGGCTGGATCAAGCCAGACCTGCGCAAAGACAACCCCGAGCCGCATCGCTTTGCGCAGGGCTTCGGGGCAGTGGTCCTGGTGGGTGGGGTGCTGGCGCTCTCCGCCGGGGCAACTGCGCTCGGCTGGGCGCTGGTCTGGTTGGTGATCGCCCTGGCAGCGCTCAATCTGTTTGCTGGTTTTTGCGCTGGCTGCGCAGTGTATTACTGGCTCAACCGCCTGGACGTTCCCGGTTTTGTTAAAGCCCCGCCGGAGGGCACCTTTCCCGGTATGCGGCCAAAATAGCCATGCTCACCGAGATCCTGATCAGGGCCCTGTGGGCGCTCTTGATCGCTGGAGCCGGGATCGGTGTATACTGGGTAACGAACCAGGTGATCCTGGCTCGGGCGCGGGGAAAACGCCTGGGATTGGAGTCGATCCGCCCCGGGGTTCCCGCCATCCTCTACTTCACCACGCCGGCTTGTGCCCCATGCAAGACGCTCCAACGACCGGCCCTGGCGCATCTCAAGGATCGCCTGGGCGATGGCTTGCAGGTGATCGAAGTAGACGCCTCCGCCCTGCCAGACCTGGCTGATTATTGGGGTGTGCT
>Ga0209521_10004070_pt1 | contig 11727 bp, 11 predicted proteins | sample Rifsed19ft4_FD_184016 | JGI IMG/M metagenome (GOLD analysis project Ga0209521, IMG submission 184016) | Soil microbial communities from Rifle, Colorado, USA - sediment 19ft 4 (version 2) | ecosystem: Environmental > Terrestrial > Deep subsurface > Rock core/Sediment | place: Rifle, Colorado... | reverse complement strand
GGGGAGAGGCAGGCCGCCACTCATCAACATCGCCGGCCAAATGATGCAGTGAAACCGTGTGATGTCTTTCCCGATGACGTGCAGATCGGCCGGCCACCATCGTCGGAACAAGGCGTCATCCTGCCCGAAGCCAACCGCCGAGATGTAATTGATGAGGGCGTCGAACCAAACATAGACCACGCTATTCGGGTCGAAGGGGACCGGGATGCCCCACTTCTGACTCTCGCGGCTGATCGAGATGTCATCCAGTCGGTCCTCGATGACCCGAAGGATCTCGTTGCGGCGGACCTCGGGCACCAGGGCCTCGGGATTCCGCTCATAGTGCTCCAGCAGGGCTTGCCGATATTTCGACAGGCGGAAGAAGTGATTTTTCTCCTTGATCCACTTTGGCTCCACGTTGTGCAGGGGGCACTTTCCGTCCACCAGATCTTTTTCCTGTTTGAAGGCTTCGCAGGAGACGCAGTACCCGCCTTCATAGACGCCCTGGTAGATGTCTCCCGCCGCCCGGATGCGGTCCAGCAAAGTCGTGACGCCGATCCGGTGTCGCTCTTCGGTGGTGCGGATAAAGTCGTCGAAGGAGATGTCGAGGCGGCGCCAGACGTTGCGGAACTCCTCCTCCATCCGGTCGCAATAGGCGAGCGGATCGAGCTTCTCCTCGAGAGCCTTCTTGTACACGTTGAGGGAATGCTCGTCGTTGCCCATGAGGAAGTGCGTGTCTTCCCCGGCCAGGCGCTGGTAGCGGGCGATGACGTCGGCGGTAATCTTCTCGTAGGCCGTCCCCAGGTGAGGGCGGCTATTCACGTAGTCGATTGCGGTGGTTAGATAGAACTTACCCAATGTGTCCTGTGGCGAAGCGAGTCCCGAAATCGTTGGAACTTCCATTTTAGCGCGAAAACAGCCTGGTTTGTCATTGGAATGACGTGAGCTTCTGGTATTCTGGGAAAATGAGAAGACTCGCCCTGGCGTTCTTCCTACTGATTCCAAGCCGGCCGGCGGCAGGCCAAGCGGGCTCACCGCTTGAGGCGACGGTCTTCATCCGGGTGATCGGCCAGGTGCGGGCCGAGTACCAAGCAACCTGGGAAGAGACGGTCGAGAGCCGTGACGTCGATCTCGGTACCGGGAGCGGCTTCGTCATATCGCCGTATGGCCACGTGCTCACCAACTATCACGTCATCAGTGACAGCGACTTTACTCGGGAAGTTGGTGGGAGGACGGTTCGGGTACGGGTCGAGGTGGAGCGAGTCGAGGTGGTCATGCCCTCCTTGCGCGCCGACCAGCCGGGGACGAACCGCCGCTTCGTGGCGGCCATCGACGCCGTCGATCCGGAACTGGATCTGGCCGTCCTGTCCATCAACGGCGCCGATCTTCCCTACATCCCGTTCGGGGACTCGGACGCCATCGAGCGCGACGAGCCGGTAGGAGTCCATGGGTTTCCATTCGGCGAGGAGGTCGAGGTGGGAAGGGCGAGGCTGCCAGAGATCATTCCCCGGGTCACCAGCAGTCGGGGCACGGTGGCTGCCATGCGAGAGGATCCCGCGGGCGGTGGGCGCTACATTCAAACGAATGCCACCATGAATCCCGGCAACAGCGGGGGACCGCTGGTGGACCGGGAAGGCTATGCCCTGGGGGTGGTACGCATGAAACTGGCCGATGCGGAAGGGGTAGGATTCGCCATTCCCATCAATCTGGTCAAGGACTTCTTGGAAAGGCACGGATTGGACTCCTTGCTCTCGGCGCGAAGGCTGACTCTGGGACCGCTCCAGGTGATGGAAGGAAAAGGTCTGCGCTTGCGACTACCGAATGGCGCGGAAGACCTGTCTGGCCAGCGTCTCTTAGTCGACAGCGGCCAGAGTCTGGAGGAGATGAGATTCCGTCTCGATCGGGTGGCCTCGCCCTGGAGCCTCGAGCAGCTGGGAGACGCGCTGATCTCGGGAGGAGCCTTCGAGTCCTTCCGGGCAACCGCGGAGTCGAGCCAGGAAGCTGCCGATGGAGTCCTTCGTGGCGAGGCGACCGGCCGGATCGGCAACGAAGAGACGTTATGGAAGATGGAGTACGCACTTTTCGATCTCGGAGAAGAGAAACTGGTGGCGCGCTTCCTCGGTAAGGCGGAGCAGGTTGCCTTCAACCGCGGCGTCCTCCGAAGCTCTCTCATGAGCCTGGAGGCGGAGCGTCTTCTGGTCAATCAGGTTCAGGCGCCCCCACCCGCCGACTGGGTCGAGCCGGCCATGCCTCCTGTTCCGGGTGGACCCTCACCTGGGATCGTCATGCCTTCGAACTGGCTGCTGGAGCTCGGCGCGCCTTTGCCGTGCAGCGGGGCGCCTCCCGCGGCGTCGGCGCTGGCGGCATCCCCGGTGGGCGATTTCACCGTCTCCCTGCGCGCCGCTTACTGGCCTTCTAGGACCGATGCGCCGGAGAGTGCGGCATCGGCCTGTTCGGCCGAGCGGGGTCAGCTGGGCGCCTCCTCCTACGCGTTCCGCACCGACTGGCTCGGGGTCTCGTACGCAGTGGAGGGTAGTTTCCTTCCGGCGGGCGATGGACTGCTGCAGCTCGAGTTGGTCTCGCCGTCCCACAAGCAAACCTATCTGCGGCGACTCTTTGCGGCATGGGTGGAGGAGAACGCGCAAAATTAACCTGCTCAGTGCGCGTTCACTCTTCGTTCGCGCGCTCCGTGTGTCGTCGGCCCATTTCCCGGTGGGTCGTCCTCTGCGGGTTGGCCCGGAACATCTGATTCCTTCGAAGCAGGCCGAATGCGGACGATTCGGGCCGGGCTCGCTCCGCTCGCGCAGGGTGCGGAGGGAGGTGTTCTTGAGCACCCTGCTAGTGCTCGTAGTCGAGAGTGACGACGTCCCACAGGCTGCGATAACGTCCCTCTTCCGCGTTGTCCAAGAAGGTCTGGATGTTCTGCACCAGGGACACGGTAATATGGTCACCTACCATCTGGGGATGAGGGCGGTGGAGGTTGGCGTAGGCGCGGATGAAACTACTTCGATCGTCGATGGGTAACTGCTTCACGTTGTCCACGAACTGCGACCACTTGCGTTGGCGAAACAGATAGAACTCCACGTTCGACACATAAAAGGCCGACACGGTATCCCCATTTCCTCGCAGAAATCTTCCCAGGCGCCGAAAGGCCCCGTTCCCGGAGAAGTCTCCCACCACCGGAACGATTAGATTGCTCCGCTGCATGCTCCGAACGAACTGGTAGCTCTCGTCGCGAGCCAACCAGTTCCGCTGTACTCCCTCCAGATCGGTCTCCAGCAGGAATTCTTTCAGAGTGGGGAAGAAAAACGAGCGCCAACTATCGTACTTGATATCGAGGCCCTGCCGAGTGAACTCGGAGTAGATGTGCTCGAGATCTTGGAGATCGCTAGAGGAGAGGTTGAGATCGGGCCAGCCGCGAAGGGTCAAGGTCATCTCCTGGAGGAGCTGCCGGGCGAACGCAGGATCGGGCGGGCTGTTGTCCACGATCTCCACGATCTCCACCAGGGAGATGTCCCGAGCGTGCGGTGGTCCATGAATCGGTCGTCCGGTCAGGAAGGAGAGATAGTCCAGCCGATTCTCCGCCTTCTCGGTCAACAGCTTGAAGAGCAGATGCTCCAGCATATTCTGTCTTCTGACGTCCACGATGAACGCCATTCTGGGCTGGATCTGGGCGATGTAGGTGAAGTTCTGGTTGGGCCCGACGCCAATGTAGATGCCTCCCCGGAGCCTCATGGCATCCAGTGCTTGCAGGGCGTGGAGATAAGACGTCTCGTTGGAGATGAAGTTGTTGCTCCAGAAGTAGCCCCCCTCCTCGGAAAGCCCGTTCATGAGTCGTCCGAATTCGCTGGCGCTGAGCGTGGTGGGCTGGGGCGCCCGGGCGCTCCTACATGCGGGGGGAGAAGGGGAGAGGAAAAGTGGTATCGCCAGTGCCAGAAGGAGCAGCCGATGTAGCATCACCGTCTCTCAAAACGTCTTGGACACGAACGTCATGGATTTCTCGAGGTGTCCCATCACCAGCGCCCACCCATGAGGCTCTCCCGCGTACTCCCGGAACTCATGCGGGACTCGCTGTTCGGTAAGGATGTCGGCTAGCGTCTGCAGGCCGCGCCCGAGTTGGATGAGCTGGTTATATTGATCGGCCGTGCCGTAGTCGAAGTAGATAGCCAGGCCATCGAGATCCCGAGACTTGGCGAGCACCAGGGGGTTGTTGGCATCGTAATACGTCTGGTCGAGCGGACTGCCGTAGACCGTCGAGAAGACCTCATTGAAAAAGGCAAAGCGGCGGCTGGTCCTGAGTTCGGGCGGAACGTCCAGGGGGTTCTTGCCGAGAAAGACGATGGGTGAATGGGCGGCCACCGCCGCGTAGAGGTCGGGATGTCTCATGGCGATCTTCAAGGCGCCATAACCGCCCATGGAAGTCCCCGCGATGCTGCGATTCTGTCTCCCGGAGCGCGCCCGGTGGGTGCTCTCGACATGCGCCACCAGCTCCTCAACCACGAAGTCCTCGTATCGGAGACTGCCGTCGTGATAGTTGGTATAGAAACTACGACCTCCGTTGGGGTGTACCAGGATCATCTCCGGAATCTTCTCGTCGAGCATGAGTCGTTCCACCCCGGCCGGCATGTTCCCGTACTCCGAATCCGTCCAGCTGGTGTGATCGTTGAAGATGCCGTGAAGGAAGTAAAGCACCGGGTAGCTGCCATCGCCGCCGCGGTAGGACGGTGGGAAGAAGATGGAGTATTGTCCTTTTCCACGCAGCGCCGGGCTGTCGAGCTCCAGGAACTCTACGCTCGAGCCGCCGGGCAGGACGATGGGGGAGCGGTCGATACCCCGGGAGCCGCCCCGGTTCTGCTCCGAGACCGCCGCGGCACTGGTGAGAATCCCGAGCAAGCCGGTGCTGAAAACGCACCGGCCGTAACGTTTGAGTCTCTGTCCCATCTTCGTTCCCCTCGGGGCACGCCGGTTCGGGTAGCTTACCACACGCGGTTGGCTGGTCCAGCCGTGCCTGGAGGAGCCCTGATATGGTCAATGCTCTTGTTTGACTCGCACAGCCAGTGCGCCGCAACAGAGTGCGGATTGTTGGCGATCGGCCTCGGGGAGGGAGGGCGTCCTTCGGTGGATATACTGATGAAGAAGGTAGCACCGCAATTCGAGAAGATGAAGGCTGTAAGATCGCTCTGGATTCGGCGATTCTGCTCGCCGGATCGGAGTCGCTAGAGATGCTCGGGGCGTGACAAGTCGGCGAAGTTAGAAGCGCGGGGAAGGCAGCAGGCAGACGGGCGCTGACGATTGCTTCTCCGTCTGTGCCGCGAGCTTACGCCGCGTGCGGAACGAGGTAGGGCAACCGCGGGTTTCTTCGGAAGTAGGCAACCCGAAAGGGAACCGGAGGTGATTTCTCACCGAGTCGTGCGCGGGGTGGCGAACGGAGATTCCGGCTGGTGGTTTCTCGCTCGCAGTACCGATCAGACGGCGTGTCTCCAGCAAGACCGTGATGGGGTTTCAGCTCGGCGTAGTAAGTGACGGTGGCATCGAGTCGACGCTCGAGCTCGGAGCGAAGGAACGGTGGAGCGAAAGGAAGTCCGAGTAGATCTTTGATGGTCCTCCAGAATCGCTCGATGATGGCAATCGAGCCGGTCTTACCGATGGCCCCGAAGCGTTGGCGGATGCCTCGTGAGCGAAGCCAACGACCAAGAAGCCGGGCGGTGAACTGTCGTCCTCTGTCGGAGACGAGATATCGAGGCGTGCCGTGACGTCGAATGGCTGTGCCGATAAGACATCGGATGTCCTTCGCCGAAGGCTCGCTTCGTCTTTCTGCGATTTCCAAGCCGAAGGCGAGGCCGAGGATGGTTTGTGACTTGGGTCCTCCCTTTTCGCAGATCCGGAGATACGCCAACCGAACCGCCTTAGAGGGCCGGGATTTCGAAGCGGCGCACGCGCGTCCGGGAACAGAACGCGCGGCTGATCGGGTTCCCTCACTCGAAGGCGAAAGGTTGAGTTGTATCGCGCGTGCCGAAGACTGCTGGTCCTGGCGGAAAGGTGTACGAGCAAGTCCTGATGAACGCCGGTTGGATCGTTTCTGTCTCTTCTCCCTTCGGTGGCGAATGAGATCACCGATCGTCTGTCGGTGGAAGAGAGATTGGTCGACCATCCTCGGATTCAGCCAAGGATCTTTTGCAAGAACATCCGAAGGTTCTTCCGGTCCTGCTCTGCAAGTCGACCGAGCGTGCGCAGAACTAGGGACTTCTCGACCGTAGCTAAGACCGGCTTGACGACTGATGGCTTAAGGAGCCCCGCTTTCTTCCACTCCAACACCACCATCTCCTCGAAAGACTTGGATGTTCGGGACTGGGAGGTAACGGCTATCAAGACCAGGTCGTCGCGGTGGCGATGGTAGTCGTCCGAGCTCACGACGACGGCGGGGCGTTTCTTGCTGGTGGTTTGGTCGGTAAAGGGGAACGGGATGAGTAAGACGTCGCCGAACTCATAATTGGTCATAATCGGCGTCGTTGGGATTATCCCATACCCTGCGGAAAGCGTCCTCCGAAAGCTTAGCTGCAGCCGTTGTCAGCTGAAGGTCCTCCTGTTTGTGGCGCAGGAAGTCAACGAAGTCTTCGACTTCAGCCACTTTGTCCGGCGGCAGGTCACGGATCTTCTCGAACAAGGTCGAATCCGGCATAGGATGTCTCTCCACTTTGGGATCTTCTCTCGTTCGCTTGTCCACATTCGACCATAGAAACGAGTAGTCGAGCTAGGCAGGAAGAAGACCCTACAGCTCACCAGTATAGGCGTAGCAAAGGGACGAAACAACCGGCCGGGCTGTGCGTCGCTTTGGCTCCCGTGTCCAAGGCCAAGGCCTTCAAGAGCGGCTGGGTGGCGAGCGGGACCGCGAGCGCCACCTACACGATCGATCTGGGTGAGGCGACCCCTCCCACTATGGACCCGCCCGGAGGCCGCTACGCCACCGAGCAGACCGTCACGCTCACCAGCGCGACTTTCAGGCGCGACCGCCTACTACACCATGGACGGCTCGGAGCCCGACGATACCGACTCCTCGGTCGCCTCGGGATCCACGGTGCTCGTCGACGAGAGCATGACCCTCAAGGCAGTGGCCTACGCGAGCGGACCTCAGTCCGGTGGCGGGGTGGACGCGAATGGACGATGGTCTATACTGAATGACCAAGCTCATGACCGCACGGACCTTCAGGTCTCGAGTCCATCTCATCGGTGTACCGCTGGATTTAGGGGCTGGCCGTCGAGGTGTGGATATGGGGCCGTCGGCCCTTCGTATAGCGGGAGTGAGCAAGGTACTGGAGGGTCTTGGCTACCAGGTGGTTGACGACGGCGATATCACCGTCACATGCCCAGAAGTCCAGGGAATGACGGATCCCAAGCTGAAGTACTTGCCCGAGATCGTGCGGACGGTGAGCCTGCTGTGCGAAAAGGTACAGCAAAGCATGGCTCGCGGGGAAATCCCGCTCGTTCTCGGCGGCGACCACTCGATGGCTATTGGTACGATCTCAGGGGTGAGCACCCATTACCGTCAGGAAGGGAAGAAGCTGGGTCTCCTATGGTTCGACGCTCACGGTGATGCCAACACGCCCGAGACCACTCCCTCCGGCAACATTCACGGAATGCCCCTGGCGGTCGTGCTGGGCCGCGGAGCGAAAGAGCTGGTGGAGGTAGGTGGCTTCGCCAGCAATGAATCGCGAGTCGACCCTGACCGGGTAGTGCTCATCGGCGTGCGAAGCATCGACGAGTGCGAGAGGGGAGTCCTGAAGGAGCTGGGCATCGTCGTCTTCACCATGGAGAACATCGACCGAAGAGGGATCCATGCGGTGACGAAAGAGGCCATTGAGATCGCGAGTGCGGGCACGGAAGCCTTCCACGTGAGCTTCGACGTCGACGTTCTGGATCCCTCGGTTGCCACCGGGGTGGGAACCCCTTCGCGGGGCGGGCTCACCTACCGCGAGGCCCACACCGCGATGGAGCTGGTTGCCGAGAGCGGAAAGCTGTGCTCGCTGGAAATGGCGGAGGTGAATCCGGTTCTCGACGTGCGGAACTCCACCGCCGAGGTCGCGGTGGAGCTCATCGGATCCGCCTTGGGCAAGCGCATCATCTAAGAGCTTATCTCGACCCGATCTCGACGTTCGAGTAACGGACACCGACGATGGACTCGACGCGCTCGGCGATGCCGAGCTCGACCCAGTGCCTCTGTGGCTCGTAGGGTGGCCCGTACTGGTCGCTGATCACCAGGTTCCCATTGAGAAAGACCTCGACCAGGTTCCCATCGCCCGCCGGTCCCCACTGGATGCGCCACTGATAGAGTCGAGTGGGATCCCAGTCCAGGAAGTTGTTACCGGCATCGTGCTGCTCTCCGTTGGCGATCCAGCGGAGTCGCAGGTACGGGCCGTTGTGATTCTCATCGAGTTTTTGGATGTGCACTCGGTAGGGATTGGCTCGGTAGTCACCACGGTCAGGGTCCCACATACCGAAGAGCATGTACTGATCGGGACTCGGGTTGAAGGGCTGGAGTCCCCGGTTCTCCCACTGGACGTAGCCGTTGCGGAGCGTGGGTATGTGGTAGCGGATGTAGTTGGACTTGGCCCTCACCTCCCAACCTCCTTCAGTGAAGGCTCCTCCGTTGACCGCACCCACCGAGGAGAAGTTGGTGAGAGGATCGGAGATGAGGATGGTCCCTGGCCCCCCGGGCGCGGGCGGCTCGGGCTCGACGATCTCGGGAACGGTGAAGTTGCCAATCGGAGAGGTAAGGCGCATATTACCCGTTTGCGCGAAGGCTCTCCAGAAGTGCTTGCCGGTCTCTAGCGCCTTTTCTACTTGCCAGGACGTCTGGCCGTTGCCACCCTGCGGGACGTTGTCTTTCCTGGCCACGACGTCGGAGAAGCTGGAGTCGGTGGCGACCTGAAAGATGTAGGTCGGGGCGGCAGCCGAAGCGGTGGACGCATTCCCCACCGTCAAGGTCGGCGAGGCAGTAGAGACTTCGCTGCCCGGTTCGGGGCTGATGATGCTGGGCGGTGATGCACTGGGGTCGGAAGGTGGGGCAGTGGGCGGAGGTTGGCCTTCGTCGCTGCCGACCACCGGAGGAGTATTCGTGGTCGGAGTGATTCCTTCCTCGAGCTTACATGTTGCGACCATCAAGAGCCCCAGAACGAACCAGCCGGTGGCCGTCAGCCTCGTAAGTTCTCTGTGATACATGGATACTCCTAGTTGAGGTGATACGCACCTACTCCCGCTGCCGAGAGCCGACACATACCCACCAAGTTCTGCGTCTTCAGAAGTATTGAGAGCAAACTGCATTTTACAAGAATGCTGGCGTAGATGCAAGGCAAAAGTTAAAGAAGAGGATGAGGTTTTGCTGTTACAATGCGCGACAGATCATCGGTGGGAGATGGGGCTATGAGTGCAAAACGAATCGAAGCTCTCCGGGAGATGGTTGAAAAGGATCCGAAGGACGCCTTGGCTCGCCACATGTTGGCCGAGGAGCTCTTCCGCGCTGGAGATTACCAGGACACGGTCTCCGAGCTGGAGGTCTACGTCAAACTCCAGAAGGACGAGGGAGCCGCCTATCGCACCCTCGGGGACGCACTGGTCAAGCTGGGCAAGAAGAAGGACGCCCGCTGGGCCTTCCGTCATGGTGCGGAAGCGGCTCGGGCGCACCACCATCTTCAGCTCGCCGAAGAGCTGGAGCAGAGGCTAAGGGATCTCTAGCGGTAGATTAGCTCCCTCTATTCCAGGGCGCGCCACACGCCCTCCGCTTTGCGTAGGTTGTCGCCCGTCCACAGCTGATAGCAGCCGAGAACAACGAACGGCAAGAGAACCCCGAGGACCCAGAGCTTGGCCGAGCCGCGGATCTTCTCCTCTTTCTCCCAGCGGAAGAGTTGGACAGAGACGAAGGTGGCGAGGACGACGGTCGTGGTCAAAGCAAGAATCGCCGGCCAGTTCGCAAGTAGCGACTCCTCGCGGTAGAAGACTCCCTGGAAGCCCGTCACCAGGTACGAAGCGGGAAGGTACTGTGCGGTGATCCGGGCCCAGGCGGGGAGCATGGTCATGGGGAAGGTTGCCCCGCTCAGGAAGAGCATGGGCATGTAGAGGGACTGAATGAGGATGTTGCTTTCCTGGACCGAGTTGGCCACCGCGGCCAAGATGAGCCCGATGGCGCGAAACGCCACCACCCCGATGGAGATGAGAGCGAAAAGGGTCACCAGGCGCTCCGGCATCGGCATCCCGTAGAGAAAATGAGCAAACCCCAAAATCAAGACAACCGACGGCAGATACAGCACCCATCCGGTGACCATCGACGCCACCAGGATGGGCAGAGGAGAGATGGGAGCCAGTTTGAAGCGGCGAAGGATGTTGGCCTCTCGCTCTTGTACCGCCCGCATGCCGGCGCCGAACAGACCGTTGCCCAGAATCCCCAGCACCAGAACCATGCTCACCACATAGGAGATCCTTCCGCCCAGGCCGTCGCGCAGGAACTGAGCGAATGCAAAAAAGAAGATGAGAGGGAAGAGATAGTTGAAGAAAAGGACCGATTTGTTGCGCAGGGCGAGCTTGAGGTCGATCCTGATGAGCGCCAGGTAGGATCTCAATCTCTCAGCCTCCGCCCGGTCTTCTCGATGAAGACGTCCTCCAGGTTGGGCCGCTTGAGGTGGACGTCGGACAGCTCGACTCCGTGCTGGTCCAGCCACTTGACGAGATCGACCAGTGCACGAGCCGGGCGCGTGGAGTGGACGACGAGACTCTTTCCGTCGGCGGCGACGCTGATCTTCTCCGCCGAGGGGAACTCGGGGAGAGGGCTGGGCAGAATCTGTTCGCTGTGAATCTCGATGTAGGAGTGTCCTACCGTTTGCTTGCTGATTTCCAGTGGAGTTCCCTTGGCAATGATGCGCCCCTCGTCGATGATCGCCACCCGGTCACAGAGCTTTTCCGCCTCCTCGATGTAATGGGTGGTCAGGAGGATGGTCCGATTGTCGCGACGAAGGTCCTGGATCAGGCTGTGAATCTCGTGTCGCGCCTGGGGATCGAGCCCGGCCGTCGGCTCGTCCAGGAAGAGCACCTGGGGGTCGTTGATGAGCGCCAGAGCGAGGGCCAGTCGCTGTTTCTGCCCGCCGGAGAGCTCGGAGTAGAAACAGTTTCTCTTGTCTTGTAGCTCGAGCCGTTTCAGGAGGACTCCGCCGTTCTGGTGGCGCGAGTAGAGGTCGGAGAAGAGCTGGAGCGCCTCGCCCACCTTGATTCTGTCCGGCAGATTGGTGGCCTGAAGACATGCGCCGATGCGATCCTTGAGCTCTCGGCTTTGAACTCCTGGGTCGAAGCCCAATACCGTGACCTCGCCGCTGTTGCGAGGGCGGAGTCCTTCCAACACCTCCACGGTCGTGGTCTTTCCGGCGCCGTTGGGACCGAGAAGGCCGAAGACCTCGCCGGCGTTCACCTCGAAATCGATACCTCGCAGCGCTTGGAAGCTGCCGTAGCTCTTGGTCAGCCCTCGTACCCGAATGGGAGGTCCGTTCGTCATGCTTGCACTATTATAGTCTCGCAACTCGGTCCGGACCGCCGTCTGACTCCCCCCAGATCGGCAACCATGTCGAATGACGGCCGACAGTCTATTTCACTCGCCTTTCGGCGTGGCGGAGTCCGCGATCTCCCTTGCCGCGGCCCGATCCACGATCAGCAAGGCTTGGTCGCTGGCCACTCGGCCGGCGGGAATGCTCTCGTCTCCCTCGTACAAGC
>Ga0209521_10004064_pt1 | contig 11730 bp, 13 predicted proteins | sample Rifsed19ft4_FD_184016 | JGI IMG/M metagenome (GOLD analysis project Ga0209521, IMG submission 184016) | Soil microbial communities from Rifle, Colorado, USA - sediment 19ft 4 (version 2) | ecosystem: Environmental > Terrestrial > Deep subsurface > Rock core/Sediment | place: Rifle, Colorado... | reverse complement strand
TGTAAGCCAAGTAAGACCTGGCCCAATTCGTGACCCTTGGCGGAAAATTGATAGGAGACTTTTCCCGAAGGCGCTAATTCGGCTTCTTCTATTTCATCAATGGTGCGCGAGGTGAGCATAAGTCGCGCCACTTGGACCCAGTCCACACTTTTTGAGGTGGTTTTTGCTTTTTGGCGAATTTTTGTATTGACAGCCATGGTTTATTCAGTAATTTCGAGTTCGAACTCCAGATCCTCGTCCCAGCCTTCCTCCCGGCGCAATTCAATGTCCCCGAATAAAGCCTCCTGCCGAGCGGCAATACGGAAGCGGCGCACAAGCTCCAACACCGCCAGAAAAGCTACGATCACATGCACCCGCTCAGGAGCCTTGGAAATAAATTCTCTGAAGCGGACGACGGGAGAGGTTTTGAAAGCATTAACCAATAGCTTGATTTTGTCTCGAATTCTGATCTTGGGTGCAGCCACCACGGTTGCCAGGGGGGCCCTCAGATCCTCTTGGCTAAAAACCCGTATTGCGGTTTCATGCAGGTCTCTCATGGTCACATCGCTGAGATCCAGCCGCCCTTCGACTTTAGGTGGGGGTGCCATGCGCAAAAAAGATCGTAGGTCTGCTGCCTGTCGCTCCGCGAGATGGGTGGCTAAAGTCTTGAATTTCTTGTATAGGAGGAGCTGTTGGACCAAAGCTTCCCCAGGGTCCTCCTCATCCGGCTGGCGAACGACTGGGCGAGGTAGCAACGCTTCAGACTTGATTTGCATCAGGCGCGAAGCTACCACCAGGAACTCCGAGACGCGTTCAGCCCTTAATTCTTTGAGAGTGCGCATGTAAGCCAGGAACTGGTCGGTGACTTTTGCCAGGGATAACTTGGTAATATCCAGCTCGGCGCGTTCAATGAGTTGCAGCAAAAGGTCCAGAGGCCCTTGGTAAACTTCTGTCTCTACTGTATAAGGCTGGGGTGCGTCGTGACGTAATAGCGAAATCACGGCAACATTATACTCGTGAGGGTAAGATGAGGAGCGGATCGGACGTCAGAGTAGTAGAATAAAAAACGATTGGAGATAGATATGGTGAGTGAACCAATTCATGTGAATGACGATGCCTTTGAAAAAGCCGTAATGAAGTCCGAGATGCCCGTGGTAGTTGACTTTTGGGCTCCATGGTGTGGCCCCTGCTTACGGGTAGCGCCCACCTTGGATAAATTAGCCGCGCAATATTCCGGCAAAGTTATCATCGCCAAGGTCAATACGGACGAAAACCCGGTTTGGGCTGGCAAATTCGAGGTGCAGGGGATCCCCACTATGCTTTTCGTTGCAGGTGGCAAGGTTGTCCACCGCCAGGTGGGGGCTCTGCCTGAACCCATGTTGCGTGAGCTTTTCGATCAATTCGTTGAGGTCGCCAAGCCTGAAAAGGCTGCCACACCGGCAGACTAAGTTCATAAATTTAAGCGGTACAAAACGGCTGGGAGCTCCCAGCCGTTTTGTTGACTATAATGCTCGCGTGATAGCTGTTTGGGTATTAGCCGGGTTTGTCGGTGGGCTGCTTGTGAACTACCTGGCCGATGTGCTACCACGCACTCGGCGCCTGTCTGCCCCGATATGGTGGCCAATTAGTAGGAATCTCATTTTTAGCTATCTCTCCAAGGCTCGTGTCCTTGTTGTTTTTCTATTTTCCTTGGTAGTGGCCATTGTTGTATTTCAGTCTCCTCCCCCTAATTTTTCCATTATTTTGTTTGCATGCATTCTGGCCTATTTTTTACTTGTAACGATAATCGACATTGAGCACCGCGCGGTGCTCCATCCAGTCAGCCTGGCTGGGGCCTTGTTGTTGGGCGGCATCGGAATCTGGCGGCACGGGCTGATCAGTACTTTGATAGGTGGCTTGGCCGGTTTCGCCATCCTGCTAGCGTTTTATTTTGTTGGCGATTGGTTGGGGCGCCTAATGGCAAAGAGGAGGGGGGAAAAGTGGCAGGACACAGCCTTGGGTTTTGGCGATGTGAACCTTGCGGGGGTGATCGGCCTTTTATTGGGCTGGCCTGGAGTGGTCGCAGCCCTCTTCGGTGGTATGTTAGCCGCGGGTCTATTGAGTGCTGCTTACCTGCTATGGATGATAGTGGGCAGACGATATACAGCCTTTACCTCCATCCCATACGCTCCCTTTCTTTGCTTTGGCGCTGTATTGATGTTTTCAATGGGAATTTACCTTTCCTCTAGCATATAATCCGGATAGTAAATTGAGAAGCGAAGGAAAAAATGGCCGAAGAAATAAAACCGGAAAAGAAGGAACAGGAACCGTCAAAACCCCCAGTTGTCGTTGCAGAACAATTGGTGGAAACCAAACACACCATCAGCATCGGCAAGCGTCAGATCAAATATAAAGCGCTTGCTGGTACCCTGGTGCTGAAGGAAGAAGACGACGAGAAGGGTGAACATAAGCCGAAGGCGTCAATTTTCTATACAGCCTACTTCGTAGAACGGCCCAAGGGCAGTAAACCGCGCCCGTTGACATTCTCCTTCAACGGAGGCCCAGGCTCATCCTCCGTCTGGCTGCACCTGGGTTTACTGGGTCCTCGCCGCGTCAACATGCCATCAGAGGCTAGTGCGCCGCCACCGCCTTATGAATTGCTGGATAATGATTACTCGCTCCTAGACGTAACCGACCTCGTATTCATCGACCCCGTCACGACCGGATTCAGCCGGGCAGTGCCCGGCGAGGAAGCCAAACAGTTCCATGGATTCCAAAAGGACATGGAACTGGTTGCCGAATTCATTCGCTTGTTCACCACCAGGCATATGCGCTGGCTTTCGCCGAAATTCCTGATTGGTGAAAGCTATGGCACCACGCGGGCCGCAGCCCTTTCCGGCCATTTGCAAGAGCGACATGGTTTATATCTCAACGGGATCATGCTGGTTTCGTCCATTCTGGATTTTTCAACTGCGGAGTTCAACCCCGGAAATGACCTCCCGTACGTTCTGTTCCTGCCCACCTACGCTGCCACAGCTTGGTATCACCGCAGGCTAGATGATGCGCTGCAAAAGGATTTGCGCAAAACCCTTAAAGAAGTCGAAACCTTCGCAGCCCAGGAATACACTCTGGCATTGATGAAGGGCGACAGCCTTCCAAACGGGGAACGCGATCAGATCCTAAAGAAATTAGCGCGCTACACAGGGCTTTCCACACAGTATTTAGATCGCACCAATCTGCGGGTAGAGATCCATCGGTTTACTAAGGAGCTTTTGCGGGACAAACGGCAGACTATCGGCCGATTGGACACGCGTTTTAAATCCCTGGATCGGGATGCGGCAGGCGAGCGTAATGAATTTGACCCGAGCTACGCAGCGATCCAGGGGCCGTTCACCGCTGTATTTAACCAATACGTCAGCCAGGAGTTGAATTTTAAGAGCGATCTCCCTTATGAGATCCTCACCAGCCGCGTCCGACCTTGGAGTTACAAAGAACACGAGAACCAATACCTTAATGTGGCCGAAACTTTGCGTCTGGCGATCAACCTCAACCCTGCGCTAAAAGTATTCGTGGCCAATGGGTATTACGATCTAGCAACGCCATATTTCGCCACCGCCTACACGTTCAATCATTTGCAACTAGAACCTCAACGGCGCGCCAATATATCCATGGAATACTATGAAGCAGGGCATATGATGTATATCCACAGACCCTCCCTGGTAGCGCAGAAGAAACACCTGGCAGATTTTATTAAGCGGACAAGCTAGGACTAATTTCCAGAAAATCCAGCACTTGTTTCAACACCGCTTCTGGAGATAGATTGTCTGTGACGATCTCTAGATCGGCGTTTTTACGCGCATGCCGCAAACGCGGCTGTTGCTCCCGGTAGTCTTGGTGCGTCCAGTTCAGCCCGCGGGCCGCGGTGGTTTCATATTCGCTATGCAGAAAGACCAGCACATCGGGCTTGCTGATCTGTTCCCACATGCGGGGCGCAAAGGAATGTTCCTGGGCTATCTGGGTGGCTTGGTAACCGGCTTGCCGCAGACCGCGCACCAGCGTGGATTTGCCCGATTTGCATGGGCCCACCACGCCGATATGCGGCCGGGTACTGCCAGGGCTATCTGCTATCACGAGAGTGGGATCCTCATCCACATGCGGCGCACCTCGTCTTCCTGACGCCGCAGCACACCCATGACCACGACACTGATATCGTCCCCCGGCCGCCCCTGCTCCAGCTTGAGGGCTTCAGCCATCAGGTCGTCTGCCACCTGCTGCGGCTGGCTCGCGGAATTGGCAGCCTTCTCGAATTCATGAGCTAGTTGCATCGGCGTGCCTTTGCGTTCACCGGCGAAAGGCAGGCCATCCGTGTAAGTGACGATCATCAAGCCCGCGCGCAAATCCAGTTCGGTGATAACCGGGCGCGTGCCGCGTCGCAAACCTACCGGTTGGCTCTCTTGGTCCAGTAATTTGATCTCGTTGTCCTGGCGTACGAGCACAGGATTGGGATTGTTGCGGGTGATCACCACCGTGCGCGATTCCAGGTCGATGGACAGAATATTGAGCGTGGATTGCACCTTCCCACTGCGATGCGTATAGAGGTAATCGGAAGCAGCGCGAGCAGCCGCGCCATCGCGCACACCTTCCGCCAGCAAGGAAATTACTTTGCGCACGACCATGTTGGAGATCAGCTTGGCGCTCTTGCCCGAACGCTGGCCGTCGGCCAGCACCACGGAAACCCCGCCGTTAGGCCGCTCCACGACCTCGAGCGTATCTCCGCTTTCGGAGGACGCGTATTTGTTGATCTTCGCCACGCCAATTTGTATTTCCATAGGAGGCATTGTATATCAATCGTTACAATAGACTGCAGGGTTATTCCACTTTTTGAGCAATTAGCAACACCACCTCGCTTTGAGGCAGTGTAATGCGTTTTTCCTCGACGACGAATCCCGCTTGACGTAGTTGGTCGCCCATGACGGTGTTCCAGGCTTCTGCTTGCCCGGTGACTCGAAATAACCAGGCTGCAAGGCGTCCCAGAAGGCGCTGGCTGCGAATCCAGGCCACTGGCAGCACAACAAGACAACCAAAAGGCCGCAACACCCTCCGAGCTTCACCCAATGTGTCGTCCTGAAAGAGGTACTCTGAAGGAAAGGTGCTGACCACCTGGTCGAAGGATGAAGCTGGGTAAGGAAGATGTTGAGCAAACCCACGGGCTAAATGGCTGTTGATCCCCTCTTTTGCGAGCCGCTTGCCTGCCAGCCTTCCCATTTGGCGGCTTTCATCCAGCCCAAAGGCGATAAAACCAGCCTGATGCAGAGCAGCCTGCAAGTGCCCGGGGCCGTGACCCAGTTCCAGGATGCGTGGTCCAGGCAGCCAGGGCAAGGTGCTGAAGACCCAGGATTTCCATTGCCCGAGGGAGACCAGCCAGGCCACCAGGTCATAAGACCAGGCCATGGGTTGGTAGATAAGATAAAAGAAAAATCGCAGGAGACGCGTTGGGAAATTAAATGCCGGGCGCATGTGCCCTGGCAAGCAGACTAGGAACCGAGGACCTGGACTTCAACACCCTGCTTGCGCAGCCAATCGATGGATGACTCGATCACGGCAGCGCTGCCGATCAGCTGCACTTCGAGCCAACCTTCCACCGGGTTAACTTCGGCGCGCAGGATGTTGACCGAGAGATCCCCAAAACTGCGAATAAGTTGGTTGACAATGGGTACGTTCACAACTGTTGGCGGATAAATGAGTCGGACGACTTGCTCGGTCACAGCGGGCTCCAGGGCTCAGGTTGCGGTCATTTTAGCATGGAAAGCTTAATCCAATTTTACAGGCACTTCAGTCTGTCCGGCAAGCTGGCCGCAGCCGGCATGGATGTCGATGCCACGGCGAACCCGCACGGTGCACGAAATCCCGTGAGATTCAAGCGCCTGGCGGAAAGCCGCCACCCGCTGGCGGGTGGAGCGCGCCCCGCTGTAGCCGCTGGTCGGATTGAGTGGGATCAGGTTTACATGGCAGTTCAGCCCCTGCAGCAGACGAGCCAGATTGTGGGCTTCTTCAGTGTTGTCGTTTACATCTTGGATGAGCGCCCATTCGAACGTGATACGGCGCCCGGTGGCGTTGACGTATTCACGGCAGGCCTCAATCAGGTCCTTAATCGGGTAGCGCTGGTTAATGGGGAGCATGGAGCTGCGTAGTTCGTCTTCAGCCGCATGCAGCGAAATAGCCAGACCTACCTGGCGACGTTCTGCCATAAAACGGCGGATAGCCGGGATAAGCCCAACCGTAGAAATCGTGAAACGGCGCGCCCCCATATTGAACCCTTCGGGATGACCCAACCGGTCGATGGCTGCCATCGTGGCTTCGTAATTGTGGAAGGGTTCGCCCATGCCCATTAGCACCACATTGGTGGGCCGTTCTCCTTGCTGCTTCATTTCGCGGGCGAAGATCAAAACCTGCTCCACGATCTCACCACTGCTCAAGTTACGGCGAAAGCCCATTTGGCCGGTGGCGCAAAACACGCAACCCATGGCGCAGCCCGCTTGCGTAGAAATGCATAAGGTCCTACGCTCCTCATAACGCATAAGCACGGTTTCGATTGGCTGCCCATCCGGCAGGCGAAAAAGCGCTTTGGTCGTCTGTTGATCCGAGGAATGGAACCGTTCAGTTTCATGAAGGTTGCTGAAACTAAAAGTCTCCCCCAATTGAAGGCGCAAGCTTTTAGGCAGATTGGTGAATTCGAACGGGTTCGACCAAAGCTGGAGATAAAGCCCTTCCCAGATCTGCTTGGCGCGATAAGCAGGCTGGCCCCAAGAATCTAATTGGGCAACGAACTGGTCAAGATCAAGATCGTAAATCAGAGGTTTGGTCATTGCTTTTTTGGTAGCCCTAGAATTTCTCCAACAGGCTTTCCAGATCTTTTTCAATAAAATCCGGCGTTGGCCTCCAGGAGCGCGCGGCGGTTTCACTGGTCACCCCTGATAGCAATAGGGCGGTGAGGCAGCCGGCTTTTTGGCCGGCGGCCACGTCGGTTTCCACACGATCCCCCACCATAAGGGCTTGGCTGGCCTTCAAGGTTAGTTGCTGCAGAGCACTATCCAGCAGGGCGGTTTCTGGCTTGCCGATGACGGTGGCGCGCACGTCGGTAGCTGCTTCCAGGGCCGCTAGAATGCTCCCGGCTCCCGGCACCTCGCCCTGCGGCGAGGGCAGGGTACGGTCGGGATTGGTGCCGATGAAAGCCGCGCCGCCGCGAATCAAGTGCGTGGCGCGTTCTAACTTTTCGTAGGTCAGCTGGCGGTCAAGGCCGGCGACAACGGCGACGCAATCTTTGTCGCCGATCTGAAATCCCTGCTCTTGCAAGGCGTCTAAAAGGCCACGCTCGCCGATGACATAGACGGAACCACCCTCGGGATACTTCTCGGCCAGCACTTTGGCGGTCACTTTGGCAGAGGTATGCACCTGTTCGGCAGCAACCTCGACGCCGAAGCCGCGGAATTTCTCAAGGTACTGCTCCACGGTACGGGTGGCGTTGTTGGTTACAAAGGCCATCTGGAGGCCCTTGGATGCGATGTTGGCGAAGATCGATGGAAGGCTGCCGATTGATTCGGTGTCTCGCCACAGGACGCCGTCCATGTCAAGCAGTAGGGCTTTTATGTTTTTGGCCATGGGTTGTTGATTATAGCGGCAGCTTCTGTCTGCGGGCTTTTGGTTCCCAACGCGTGTTATTGTTGCCAAAAGAAGGGCGTTGGGATGGGTGACATGGTAAGTTGTAATGTAATTTGCGCATGAGAGATACCAGGGTCGATACACTTTGACAGGCTTGCACGCTTTTGGTGCTTTATTCATTTTCAATGTGTACATAGATAGCACGGAGCGCTGTTATTGGGCGGAAAACCAGGCTGGTTTCAAGGAGTTAGACATCCACCCATGAGACGTGACTAACATTGGTATACAAACAAAAAGAGCCGAGACTTCTCTCGGCTCTTTTGAATGGCAATTGTTACTTGCTGGTGAGCTTCTTCAGAACGGGTTTGACCAAGACCTGGTCTACCAGGCCATAGGTTACGGCCTGTTCTGCGGTCAGATAGAAATCGCGGTTGGTATCGACTTCGATCTCTTTGAGCGTTTTGCCGGTCGCCTCAGCGAGGATTTCGGTGAGTTTCGTCTTCAAACGCAGCATTTCCTTGGCCTGGATCTCGATATCCGATGCCTGGCCTTGGGTCCCGCCATGGGGCTGGTGCATGTGGATGGTGGCATTCGGCAGGGCATAGCGGTGGCCTTTCGAACCCGCAGTCAGCAGCACGGTGCCGAAGGACGCAGTGAAACCAACAGCCACGGTGCTGATCTGGTTGGGGATCATTTGCATGGTGTCGTAGATGGCCATACCGGCGTATACCGAGCCGCCGGGTGAGGAGATGTACATTTGGATGGGGGCATCGGGGTCCTCATTGCTGAGGTAGATCAACTGTGCCACGATCAGATTGGCAGTCTGGTCTTCGAGCGGGGTGCTCACCAAGATGATGCGGTTCTTGAGCAGCAGGGAATAGATATCGAAAGCCCGTTCGCCACGGCCTGTAGTTTCGATCACCATTGGTATAACGGATTGGGGGTTTAGCATTGAATTTTCCTTTCTATTTTCCATACATCAGTCTGACTTTTTCGATTCTTTTTGTTCTGGTTCCGCCACTGGGCTTGCCTCGGTATCGGCCTTCTCTTGGGCGATGGCCCGTAAACGGGCCAGTGTGCGCCGAAGGACTTCTTCGGTGAGGGTGCGGCTTACCAGGTTTTGGACGTTGTCTTTAGCCAACACCTTACGCATGTCTTCCGCCGAAAGGGCAGTTTGCAAGCGGGTGATTCGCGCCTGGACGAGCCCTTCCACCTCATTTTCGGCCACTTCGACCTTTTCCTGGCGGGAAACTTCCATGAGCACGAGAGATTTCCTCATCCTCTCTTCGACACGCGGGCTGACTTCTTCTTCCAGCTGATCCATGGTGATTTGGCGGCTCTTTAGGTAGGTTTCCAGGTCCAAACCCCGAGAGGCCAGATCGGGCTCCATATCTTCGATGTAGTGGTGGATCTCATGGTGGAGCATTTGGGGTGGGAATTTAATCTCGCTGGTTTCAATGATTTTTTCCACGATGCGGCTTTCGTATTCATCTTCTTGCTGACGGGCGAAATTCTCGGCAAGCTGTTTCTCTATTTCGGCGCGCAGGTCGGCCATGGTTTGGTAATTGCCTAAGGATTGGGCGAACGCATCGTTCAATTCAGGCAGTTGGCGGTCCTTGACTTCCTCGACTTTGAGCTTGAAAGTTGCCTCTTCGCCGCGCAAGTCCTCATATTCCGAATCTGTGGAATAGGTGTGCGGAAAGGTACGCTCGTCTCCCAGGTTGAGTCCAATGAGCAGCCGCGAGAAACCAGGGAAAGGCCATTCGGTTTTGCTGTCCACGTCGGCTTTTTCAACAACCACAGGATAGCGTCGTTCGGGCAATAAGACTTGGTTGCCGTCCTTGGCGGGCTCTTTGCGCTCAGCGCTGAGCAAAATATAGACAATATCGCCTTCCTGGGCGGCGCGTTTCACCGGCGCCAGGACGGCATGCTGATCTCGCAAGTTATTGAGCACCGTCTCAATGTCGGCTTCAGTTACGGGCTTATCTTCGTAAGGAAGGCGGATCGACTTATAGTCACCCAGTTTCACTTCGGGAGAGAGCGGTACGCGGAATTCGAAGAGCTGGGGGTCCTTATCTTCGTGGACTTTCTCAAGGGTGCCGGGTCCGTAGGGCTTGATGCCGGTTTCTTCGATCACGCGCGGATACATTTCGTCGAGGACAATGTCCAGGGCTTCGTCCTTGATGGCGGCCGGCCCTACCTGCTTCTCGATAACGCTGAAAGGCGCTTTTCCAGGGCGGAAACCGGGGATCTTGACGCGTTGGGCTATCTTACGAGCGGCTTTTTGGCGCGCACTCTCCAACGTTTGCTTTTCGACCTCAACAGTGAAGCGGATCTGGTGGTCTGCTAATGCTTCCTGGCTGATTTTCAAGTTGTATGATTCCTTAAAGGAAAATGAACCCGCGGATTATAGCATAGCGAGGTTTTGCCAATATCAGAGGAATATAAATATTTTGGAGAGGAGAGGAGATGAGAGACTAAATACTGGAGACTGGAGATGGGTGGTTAAGGCGGGTGACTAGCAGGCGAGGATGGGCAATTGAAGTGGGGAAGGAGGGAGTCGAACCCTCACGCCTTGCGGCACATGATCCTAAGTCATGCTTGTCTGCCAATTCCAACACTTCCCCGCGCAAGAATTATAGCAGGGGAAGACGTGAGTATAATGCCGCGCAGAGGAGCAACGTTGGGACGAGTCATTCACACCAAGAACCTGGCTACCGAGCGCAATCGCATGATGAAGGCGATGGCGATAGCGCTGCGCGAACTGACCAAACAGAAAGCATTCGACGATCAGGCCCGGGACCTGGCAGCTTTCCTGGTGCTGGCTTTGGACGCCGTGTCCGAGAGTATTGAGCGCAGCGTGCAGCCCTGGGAAAAACGCGGTTACTGGCTGAAGGCGGACCGGTTTCGGATGGACTGGGCCTGGGTGGATGCGATACGAAGCAGGCTCAGAAAGGCCGTTGAAGCGGAGCGTGGCGATGAGATTGCGCTGGCGGCAGCGGCTTTAGCCAATCATTTGAAAGAGGTCAAAGTTGCAGAAAAGCACAGGCTTGGCAGACCCTGGCAGGGCGCTTGGCAGAAACTGCAAAATCACTAGCAATAGTAAATGCGCATAGTCAAACCACCTCTGCCAACAATACTTGTTTTAATCCCCAAATCAAAAGTACTATGAATTAGAGAATATGCGAGAAAAGATTTTAGTCGTAGAAGACGACGCGGCCATCCGCGAAGCCCTGAGCTACAACCTTAACCGGGAGGGGTATGAGGTGGAATCTGCTGGCGATGGCGCGCAAGCAATAAAGACTGCGCGCAGCTCTAAGCCGGATCTAATCGTCCTGGATTTGATGCTTCCAGAGTTGGATGGTTTCGATGTTACCCGTACCTTGCGCAAGGAAAGCTCAGTTCCAATTCTCATGCTGACGGCACGGGATGATGAGATCGACCGTGTTTTGGGTCTAGAGTTGGGGGCGGATGATTACCTCACCAAACCATTTTCTATGCGCGAGTTGGTAGCGCGGGTGAAAGCCATGCTGCGCCGAGCCCAGATGGCCAAGGAAGATGCCGACCGGGCAAAAAAGCAAGGCGATAGCCCGCTAACCGCCGGCAATTTACAGATCGACCTATTGCGACATGAAGTCAAGCTGGACAACCACGAGATCAGCCTAAAACCAAAAGAGTTCGAATTGTTGCTCTTTTTGATGCGAAACCAAGGCCAGGTATTTTCCCGCGATCAGCTCTTGGAGCAAGTTTGGGGTTGGGAATTCTTGGGAGGCAGCCGCACGGTGGATGTGCATGTGCGTTGGCTGCGTTCAAAGATCGAAAAAGAGCCAGAACAGCCAACGCGGATCATCACCGTACGGAGTGTTGGTTATCGTTTTGAAGGTTAGAGAATGGGCGCCCTCCCAGGTTTTAACCCCAGGCGTTTTTTTATAGCTTTTATTTTCCAAGCGGTTATGCTGGCTGCCGCTTATTCCCTCATTCGCCATAATATCATTCGAATAGATGTCACGCTGATCCTCGCATTATTTATTCTTCTGGTGGCTATCCTGACAGTCTCGGTAGCTTTCGCGCTTAAGCCCGCTGCTGAACGTATGCGTAAAATTGAATCGCTCG
>Ga0209521_10004057_pt1 | contig 11736 bp, 10 predicted proteins | sample Rifsed19ft4_FD_184016 | JGI IMG/M metagenome (GOLD analysis project Ga0209521, IMG submission 184016) | Soil microbial communities from Rifle, Colorado, USA - sediment 19ft 4 (version 2) | ecosystem: Environmental > Terrestrial > Deep subsurface > Rock core/Sediment | place: Rifle, Colorado... | reverse complement strand
GTCCAGTCGTTGTTGCCGAAGATGACGCCGACGATGTCGAGTTCGGCGTAGAGATCGTTGAGGTTCTCGACGGTGCGGGGCTCGGAGCCCATGCGGAAGTAGCGGGCCATCGCCTCGCCGCGTTCGGAAGCGGCGGCGCCGCTGCTGCTGGGCGGCCCGGGGACGTGGATGTGGACGTCGATCGCGCGCATAGGGGTCTCCCTCTAGTCTGATAAGAGCCGTGGATCAGCTTAGCGGCAGGCGTCGCTTAGGAGAAGCGGTGCGCGAGCCTTCCTACGGCGCGGCCAGGGTCGCTAATGGTTCAAACGCCGTCACCAAGGACGCTGAGTCAGATACCCAGCCCATCAACAGCTCTGTTACGAGCAAGGTGGCGTCGTGGTTAGTCCGTTCTAGCTGCGAACCGATGGGCTCAGCGACGCAATCGGCGAGCAGCAGGCAGTTGTAGTCGCGAAAGGCCGCGTCTCGCAGCGTCGATTCGACGCAGATGCTCGTCGTGCAGCCGGTGAAGACGAGGTTCTTGACGCCGAGAGACTTGAGAGTTGCATCGAGGTCGGTCTCGAAGAAGCCGCTGAAGCGATGCTTCCGGACGACAATGTCCTCGGGCAGGGGCGCCAGCTCGTCAATGATGTCGGCGTTCCAGGTGGGCGAAGTTCGCGGCGGGGCGACAGCTTCGGCGGAAGTCGCGGGTGGGTTGGTGCCGACAAGCTGGACGTAGTGCGCCCACCGATTCAGCGTGCCTCCTGCGGAGTCGCGCAGCAGCGGTCCGCCGGCCGGAAGTGGCGTATCGGGCACGTTCATCCTGAGGTAGATGACCTTTGAGCCTGCAGCGCGAGCGGCGTTCAAGACACGGCCTAAGGGTTCAGCGAGAGCCAGGATCGGCGCCGTGTCGACGCCGGCGAGGGCGAAGGTGCCGCCCGGCGCGGCGAAGTGGTTCTGCATGTCGACAACGATGACGGCCGTCTTCTGCGGATCGAGGGTCAGGGGCGCCGGCTTGGCCTCGATCGAAACCTGGTGAGCAGATGTCATGGTCGACCCTCCGTTCGCAAGCGGGCGGACAGCATCGCGCGGGATGGTGGGCGGTACAGGACTTGAACCTGTGACCTCTTCCGTGTGAAGGAAGCGCTCTGCCAGCTGAGCTAACCGCCCCCGCCGCCACAATTCTAGCACCGGCGATCTCTAGACCGGCGCCCGTGCGCTCTGTAACCTGCTCGCCGTGAGCAGGTCATGCCGCGAATCGACCGAGGGCGCGCCGTGAGCGAGCGCGTCGAGCGGCCGCTGGGCCACTACCGCGTCCTCGAGCTGCCGGGCATCGCCTCGCTGCTGACCGGCAAGGCGTTCGCCGACCTCGGCGCCGACGTCATCCGCGTCGAGCCGCCCGGCGGCGACCCGGTCAGGCGCCTGCCGCCTTTGGTCGAGTCGCGGCCCGGCGCGCCCGGCCTCATCTGGGCCGCCTACAGCATCGGCCGCCGCCTCGTGACCGCCGACCTGGAGACGGCCGCGGGACGCGACATCGTCCGGCGGCTGGCGGCGGAGGCGGACGTGCTCATCGAGGGCTTCGCCCCCGGCGAGGTGGACCGCCTCGGCCTCGGCCCGGCGCGGCTCCGCGCTGCGAACCCCGGCCTCGTCGTCACGTCGCTGAGCGCCTTTGGGCAGGACGGGCCCTGCGCCGGCTGGCGCGGCTCCGACCTCGTCAACCTGGCGATGAGCGGCTACCTGCACATGACCGGCGCGGCGGACGGCCCGCCGCTGAAGCCGTCGGTGCCCTTCCAGAGCTACCTCCACGCCTCGATGCAGGCCGTGGCCGCGACCCTCGTCGCCCTGCGTAACCGCGAGCGCACGGGCAAGGGCGCCCACGTCGACCAGGCGGTGCGCGACACGGGCATCTGGATGCTGGCGCACACGTACCAGTTCTGGGACCTCCTGGGCGTCAACCTGCGGCGCCTCGGCGCCTCGCGCGACCTGGGCGGCGTGCGCCGCCTGCGCACCATCCATCCCTGCAGGGACGGCCACGTCGTCTGGCTGGCGACGACGGGCCACATCGGCGGCGGCAGCATGCGCGCCCTCGTCGACTGGATGGGCGCCGAGGGACTGGCCCCCGACTGGCTGCGCGCGACCGCCTGGGAGGACTTCGACTACCTCAAGCAGAGCGCCGAGACGGTCGACCGCCTGGAGGAGGCTTTCGCCCGCTTCTTCGCGACGAAGACGAAGGCCGAGCTGCTGGGCTGGGCCCTCGCCCACCGGCTGATGCTGGCGCCCGTGCAGACGCTGCAGGACGTGCTGGACGACGCCCAGCTCGCCGCCCGCGGCGCCTGGCGGACGCTGCGCGTCGAGGGTGTCGACCGTGCGGTGCGCGTGCCGGGCCCGCCCGTGCGCCTGGGCGGCGCCGTCTGGGAGCCCCGCGTCGACTCTGGCGACGGGCGGGCGAGGGGCGAGGCCGCCTGGCTGCCGCGCTCGGCGCGCGAGCGCCGGCCCGCCGCGCCACTCGATGCGTCATCGCTGCCGCTGGCCGGCGTCCGCGTCATCGACTTCAGCACGACCATCGCCGGGCCGTCGGCGGCGCGCGTCCTGGCCGACTTCGGCGCCGAGGTGATCAAGGTCGAGTCGGTGATGCACCCGGAGACGCTGCGCACCGGCTCGCCGTACGCGGAGCGGAAGCCGGGCGTCAACCGCTCCGGCTACTTCGCCGCCTACAACGCCGGCAAGAGGTCGATCGCCCTCAACATGCAGAAGGCCGAGTCGCTGGAGATCGTCCGGCGGCTGGTCGAGAGGGCGGACGTGCTGGTGGAGTCGTACGTCCCTGGCGTCATGGCGCGCTGGGGCCTCACCTGGGAGACGGTCAGCGCCTGGAACCCGCGCCTGATCATGGCCAGCCACTGCCTGCAGGGCCAGTGGGGCCCGCGCGCCGCCCACCGGGGCTACGGCCAGATCGCCAGCGCCATGAGCGGCTGGTACGACCTCACCGGCCTGCCCGGCCAGGACCCGGTAGGCCCCTACTCCGCCTACACCGACTTCGTCTCCTGGCCGTTCCTGCTGACGGCGATCCTCGTCGCCCTGGAGGTGCGAGAACAGACGGGACGCGGCCAGTACATCGACCACGCCCAGGTCGAGAGCTCCGTGCACTTCCTGGCGCCGCTGCTCCTCGACCTGCAGGTCAACGGCCGCCTGCCGACGCGGCGCGGCAACCGCGACGACTACGCGGCGCCGAACAACGCCTACGCCTGCGCCGGCGACGACCGCTGGCTGGCGATCACGGTTACGTCGGACGAGGAGTGGGCCGCGCTGTGTCGCGTCCTCGACCCCGGGGAAGCGGCGACCGACCCTCGCTTTGCCACCCGCGCCTCCCGCAAGGCGCACGAGCCTGAGCTGGACGAGCTCGTGTCGGCGTGGACGAAGGACGCGGACGCCTTCGCGCTGGCGCGGCGGCTGCAGGCGGCGGGCGTCGCCGCCGGCGTTGTCTACCGGGCGCAAGACCTCTTCGCCGACCCGCAGCTCCAGCGCCGCCGCTTCTTCCACCGCCTCCAGCACGCCGAGATCGGCGAGCACGCAGTCATGACGCAGACCTTCCGCATCGAGGGCGTCGAGGCGGGGCCGTTCGCCGCCGCGCCGCTCCTGGGCGAGCACACGCTGGAGGTGTGCAAGGACGTGCTCGGCATGAGCGAAGACGAGATCGCCGCCTACGCGGCCGAGGGCGTGTTCGAGTAGGGCAGAGGGCAGAGGGCAGAGGGCGGGCTCCATCCCCTATGCCCTCGCTTGACACCGGTCGCGGCCTGAGCCTAGCGTACGGCTGTCTGGGAGGCGGGCCGTGGACTTCGAGGTCACCTACACGCCAGAGATGGAGCGCTTCCGCGCCGAGGTGCGGGCCTGGTTCGAGGCGAACGTGCCGCCGGGCCTCGACCGCCGCACGGCCTCGAGAGAAGAGTCCTACCAGCTCTACCTGCAGCGCCGCGACCTGGGGCGCAGGCTGGCCGAGAGGGGCTGGAACTACCCCCTGGCGCCGAAGGAGTACGGCGGCGGCGGCCTCGCTCTCGACCACGCTATCGTCCTCGAGGAGGAGGCGGACCGCTTCGACCTCTCGCTGCCGCCCTACTACGACTCCGGCGGCCGTCTGGGCGCGCCCAGCATCCTCGTCTGGGGAACGGAGGAGCAGAAGCGCACCTTCCTGCCGCCCATCTACCGGGGCGAGGTGCGCACCTGGCAGCTCCTTTCCGAGCCCGGCGCCGGCTCCGACCTCGCCGGCGTACGGACGACGGCGCTGCGCGAGGGCGACGAGTACGTGATCAACGGCCAGAAGATCTTCATCGGCAGCGACCACGGCTGCGAGCGCATCTGGATGATCGCCGTCACCGATCCGAACGGCGCCCGCCACGAGAACCTGAGCTGGTTCATGATCGACTCCGGCCTGCCCGGCATCACGATGGCGCCGATGGAGCTGCTGGGCACGGGCGGCGAGATCGGCGGCGACAGCGGCGAGAAGCAGACGGTATGGTTCGACAACGTGCGCGTGCCAGCGTCCTGCCTCATCGGCGGCGAGAACAACGGCTGGAAGGTCGCCAGCACCCACCTTGAGCTCGAGCACGGCGGCGGCGGCCGCATCGGCCGTGACCGGCTGTGGGAGCGCCTCCTCGCCTACTGCCAGCAGACGAGCCGAGACGGCAAGCCGCTAATCGAGGACCCGGACGTGCGCGACCTGCTGGCCGAGATCTACGTCAAGGGCGAGGTGTCGCGGTTGTTCGGTATGCGCAGCTTCTGGCTCACCTACGCCCGTCAACCCAGGTCGTACGAGGGGCCGCAGCTACTGCTGTACCGCAAGCTGGCCGGGCTGTGGATGACCGGCGCCATCCTCGAAGCGGTGGGCCCGGCGGCGCTCCTCGACGACGAGGCCTGGGGTTCTCCGGACGGCTTCCTGGAAGCGCAGCAGCGCAACGGCATCGTCGCCGTCCATCCTGCCGGCACGCCGGAGATTCTGAAGGTGCAGATGGCGCGGCGCATCGGCATCGGCCGGGCGGAGCGCGAGGCGGCGGGGACGGTGCTCGGGGGTTAGGGGTTAGGGGTCAGGGGTCAGAGTATGCCGGTCAATAGCTTTCGTGACTTGCGCGTCTGGCAGGCGGCAATGAACCTAGTGGAGCAAGTCTACGGTCTTACGCAGACGTTCCCGAAGCATGAGCTGTACGGACTTGCTGGGCAGATGCAGCGAGCCGCCGTCTCCATTCCCTCGAACATCGCAGAAGGGCACGCACGGGAGCACACTCGAGAGTACGTTCAGCACATCTCGATTGCTCAGGCGTCGCTGGCAGAGCTACAGACCCAGTTGGAGATCGCTGTCCGGCTGCGGTACCTGTCAGACGATCGGTCGATTGGTGTTATCGACGGAATCTCATCGCTCGGACGGCAACTTTACGCCTTACGCAATGCCCTGCAGAGGCGAAGCGGTGGCGGGAGCGCTGCCGCGAGCTCCCATAAGTCAGTCTCCCGGCCCCTGACTCCTGACCCCCGGCCCCAGCAACCGGCGTGAGCGCGTGGACCTGACTCTCACCGAAGCCCAGCGCATGCTGCAGCAGGCGGCGCGCGACTTCCTGGCGCGCGAAGCGCCGCGCGAGGCCATCGTCGCGCAGCAGAGATCGGAGACGGGCTTCCGGCAGGAGGTCTGGGCGATGGCGGCCGAGCTGGGCTGGCTTGGCATGCTCATCCCGCCGGAGTACGGCGGCAGCGGCGGCGAGCTGACGGACGCCGCCGTGCTCTTCGAAGAGCTGGGGCGCGGGCCGCTGGCGGGCCCGTTCTTCCAGTCCGGCGTCCTCGGCGCGCTCACCGTCCTCGAGGCCGGCAGCGCCGAGCAGCGCCGGCGCCTGCTGCCGCAGGTCGCGTCCGGGGATGAAGTCCTCACGGTCGCCATCACGGAGCCCGAGGCCTCCTGGGGGCCGCAGGGCGTCCGCCTGGCGCCGCAGCGCCGCGATGGCGGCTACGTGCTCAGCGGCGTCAAGCTCTTCGCGCCGGACGCCGTCGCGGCGACGCGGATCGTCGTGCCGGTGCGCACGGGCGAGGGCGAGCGCGACGTCAGCCTGCTGCTGGTCGACCGGAACGCGCCCGGCGTGAGCGTGCGCAACCTGCCCGGCTTCCTCGGCTGGCAGGCGGAGGTGCGCTTCGACGGCGTCGAGGTGGGCGGCGCCGACCTGCTCGGCGCCGAGAACGAGGGCTGGTCGGCGCTGGAGCGGGCGATGGAGAGGGCGTTGCCGGTGCTCTGCGCCTACGCCGTCGGCGGCTGCCAGGCCGTGTTCGAGATGTCGGTGAAGTACAGCCAGACGCGTCAGCAGTTCGGCGTGCCCATCGGCCGCTTCCAGCGGGTGCAGGACCATGTCATCCGCCTCGTCAACCACCTGGACGCCGCCCGCTGGACGACCTATGAGGCGCTCTGGAAGCTGGATACGGGGCGGCCGGCGACGGCCAGCGTCCACCTCGCCAAGGCGGTGGCTTCGGAGGCGTACATGGAGGCCTGCAACGCCGCCCACGAGGTCCACGCGGGCGTCGGCTCCGTCATCGAGTACGGGCTGGTGCCCCATACGCGCATGTCGCGCACCCTCTTTCACTACCTGGGCGACCCGAAGTGGCACAAGCGGCGCATGGCAGACGCGCTGGGCTGGTGACGGCCCGCGAAGGAGGCGAGAGTTGGCGTACGAGTCGCTGATCTACGAGAAGCAAGACCATGTTGCCCTCATCACTCTGAACCGGCCGGAGAAGCTCAACGCCCTGAGCTTCCCGCTGCGTCATGAGCTGATCGGCGCCTGCCGCGAGGCCCAGGAGGATGACGAGGTCCGCGCCGTGATCATCACGGGCGCCGGGCGGGGCTTCTGCTCCGGCGCCGACATCTCCGAGCCCTCGTTCGCCAGCGGCGCGGCTGTTGTCGAGCAGGACGCGGCCACCAGCCAGGCCGGGCGCCTGGACGAGCTCGGCTGGGTCGGCCGCCAGGCGCTCGCCGTCTACCGCCTTGAGAAGCCGACGATCGCCGCGATGAACGGCGTCTGCGCCGGCGCCGGCATGGGCCTCGCCCTCGCCTGCGACCTGCGCGTCGGCTCGGAGAACTCCCGCTTCCGCGTCGTCTTCCTGGAGCGCAACCTCTCGCCGGACTCCGGCCTCAGCTTCTTCCTGCCGCGCATCGTCGGCTACAGCCGCGCCATCGACCTGATCCTGACGAGCCGCGACGTCGCCGGCGAGGAGGCGTACCGCCTTGGCCTGCTCGACCGCTTCGTTGCGCCTGAGCAGCTTCTCGACGCGTCGATGACGTTGGCGAGGGAGATCGCCCGCTGGCCGCCGCTTGCCCTGCGCGCCGCCAAGCGGGTGACGCAGCAGAACCTGGGCAAGAGCCTCGAAGACGCCCTGCGCAACGAGTCGATCCACGTCCAGTTCGCGCGCCGGGCGCCGAACGACACGCGCGAGGCGATGGCGGCGCGGCAGGAGCGCCGCGAGCCCCACTTCACCGGGACCTGACGTGACGGACGCCGAGGAGCCGGAGGGGGCGCTCGAAGGGCTGAAGGTCGTCGAGATCGCCGAGGGCATCTCCGGGCCGTACTGCGGTAAGCTCCTCGCCGACCTCGGCGCGGAGGTAATCAAGGTCGAACGGCCGGGCGCCGGCGACGCCTCTCGCGGGTTCGCGCCGTTCTACCACGACGAGCCGTCGCCGGACGCGGGACTGCTCTTCGGTTTCCTCAACACGAGCAAGCTCGGCGTGACGCTGGACGTCGCGGCGCCGCCGGGCCGCGAAATCCTGCACCGCCTGCTGGCGGAGGCCGACGTCGTCCTCGTCGGTGGCCGGCCGGCGGCGATCGAGCGCGCGGGCCTCGATTACGCGTCGCTGAGCGAGGCGCACGCCGGTCTCGTCTGCACCTACGTGACGCCCTTCGGCCTCACGGGGCCGCACGCGGGCTGGCAGGGCAGCGAGCTGGTCGCGTTCCAGGCGTCGGGCCTCGGCATCATGACGCCGGCAGAGAGGCGCGGCTCGCCCGAGATGCGGCCCCTCAAGGCGGGCGGCCACCAGGCGCTGATGGTCGCCGGGCTAACGGCGGCCGTCGCGACGATGCACGCCCTCTTCGCCAGGGAGGCGAGCGGCGCCGGCCAGCGCGTCGACGTCTCGGAGGTCGAGCCGCTGACGTCGCACCAGTTCCTCAACCTCGCCCGCTGGACGTACACGGGCGACCCGGGCTACCGCGGCTACACGGAGGGCAGCGGCCGCATCTGGTGCCGCGATGGCGCCGTCTTCATGCTGCTCTTCGCCGGCCAGGAGCACCAGTGGCAGGCCTTCCTCGACCTGATGGGAAACCCGGAGTGGGCGCAGGGGCCGGAGTATCGCAGCCGCGCCAGCCTGGGCGAGAAGACAGAGGAGTTCTGGGCCCGCGTGCACGAGTGGGCGGGCGGCTACGGCAAGCAGGAGCTCTATCGCGAGGCCCAGGGCCGGCGCGTGCCGATGTTCCCGGAGAACAGCATCGCGGAGGCGGTGGAGTCGGAGCAGGTGCGGGCGCGGGGCTTCGTCCAGGAGATACCGCTCGCCTGCGGCGCGTCCGTCCGGGCGCCGACGGCGCCGTACCAGTTCTCGGAGACGCCGGTGCGCGTCCGCCGCGTGGCGCCGAGCCTGGGGCGCGACAACGACGCCGTCTTCCGCGGGCGCCTTGGGCTGACCGCCGAGGAGCTGAGACGCGCCCGGGAGGCCGGTGTTGTCTGACGGCGAGCCGTTGCCGCTCTCCGGCGTCACGGTCGCCGACTTCAGCTGGGTGCTGGCCGGGCCGCGCTGCACCTCCTGGCTCGGCGCCATGGGGGCGCGCGTGATCAAGATCGAGGGGCCCAAGCGGCCGGACCAGTACCGCAGCGTCGCCGTCTTCGAGGCGGGCAAGGCGGGGATCGACGGCTCCGGCGCCTTTCATCCCCTGAACCACACGAAGCTCGGCTGCGCCATCGACTTCGGCCATCCCAAGGGCCTAGCGCTGGCGAAGCGGATAGTCGCCATCAGCGACGTCGTCGTCGAGAACTTCTCCCACGGCGTCATGGAGCGCGCCGGCCTGGGCTACGAGGAGCTGAGGCAGCTCAAGCCCGACGTCATCATGGTCTCCTCCTCGGCGATGGGTAAGAGCGGGCCCGACAAGCACCACGTCGCCTACGGGACGCTGATCCACGCCTTCGCCGGGCTGAACTCGGTCACTGGCTACGAAGGCGAGAGCGCCGGGACAGTCGGCGGCACCTTCGCCGACCCCCTGACCGGGACGACGATGGTCCTCGCCGTGCTCGCGGCGCTCTGGCGGCGCCGGCGCACCGGCCGCGGCCAGCTCATCGACCTCTCCATGGTCGAGGCGACGATGATGCAGCTGCCCGAGCTCGTCATGGACTACACGGCGAACGGGCGCGTCGCGGCGCCGCGGGGAAACGACGATGGCATCGCCGCGCCGAACGACTGCTATCCCTGCCGCGGCGAGCATGACTGGGTCGCGATCAGCGTCCGGTCGCAAGAGGAGTGGGAGGCGTTCTGCGGCGCGCTGGGGCGCCCGGCGTGGTGCGCCGATCCCCGCTTCGCCGACCAGCAGAGCCGCTTCGAGCATCGCGAGGCGCTGAACCGGCACGTGTCCGAGTGGACGAGGACGCTTTCGGCGGCGGCGGCGACGGAGCTGCTGCAGGCGGCGGGCGTTGCCGCGGGGCCGTCTTACTCCGCGGCGCAGCTGTACGCCGACCCTCACTACAACGCCCGCGGCCTCTTCGTCGAGGTCGAGCATCCGGTCGTCGGCAGGAAGCCGGTGATGGGCCTGCCGTACCGGCTGGCGCCGGGGCCCGGCCCGCGTTACTGGGCCGCGCCGACGCTGGGCCAGCACACCGACCTTGTCCTGCGAGACATACTGGAGCTGGACGAAGCCGAGATCGCCTCTCTGCGCGAAGAGGGGGTCGTCGCGTAGGCGACGAGAAAGGAGCGCCACGATGCCTGTTTTCTACGAGAAGCGGGGCAGCGTTGGGATCGTAACGCTGAGCCGCCCGGAGGCGCGCAACGCCTGGGGCGCCGACTTCGGCGCCGGGATCAGCGAGTACTTCGGCGCGATGGAGGATGATGACGACGTCCTCTGCGCCGTCCTGACCGGAGACGACGCCGGACGGGCTTTCTCCGCCGGCGCCAACCTCAAGGACGAGCAGACGCACACGCTGAGCTCGATCACCCGCTTCGTGAAGAGCCTGCCCAACCAGAGGCCGCACTTCTTCGACACCCTGACGCACTTCCCCAAGCCGCTGGTCGGCGCCGTCAACGGCTACGCCGTCGGCATCGGCGCCATCCTCAGCTTCTGCTGCGACCTCATCGTCGCCTCGGAGCGGGCGGAGTGGCGCCTGACGCAGACGTCGCTGGGCATCCTGCCGGCCTACGGCGGCGGCGTCCGCCTGGCGCGCTTTGCCGGCAAGGGCGCCGCCATGAAGCTTTCGCTGGGCTTCCCTATCAAGGCGGACGAGGCCTATCGTATCGGCCTGGCGCAGTGGCTGGTGCCGCACGAGCAGCTGATGGAGAAGACGATGGAGGTGGCGGAGCAGATCGCGTCGCTGCCGCCGCTCGCCGCGCGGCTGACGAAGGAGTCGCTGCTGCGCGGCATGGACACGGCGAATCTCGCTGAGGCCTCCTTCGCCGACCTCTACCGCTTCGCGCTGCTGGAGATGACGGAGGACAAGGTGGAGGGGCACGCGGCCTGGCGCGAGAAGCGGAAGCCCGAGTTCAAAGGTCGCTGAGGGAGGACGGGGTGGCTGACTACGAGCGCATCCTCTACGAGCGGAAGGGCAAGATCGTCTACGTCACGCTCAACCGGCCCGAGGTCCTCAACGCCTACGACGACCTGATGGCGGAGGAGCTGAACGACGCCTGGTTTCGCTTCGACGCCGACGCGGAGGCGCACGTCGCCATCCTCGCCGGCGCCGGCCGCGCCTTCTGCTCCGGCGCCGACGTGCGCCAGCGCCAGCTGCGCCCGCGCGAGGAGCTGGAGCGCCTGGGAGGGCCGGCCGGCCGCGGCGCCCGCGGCGGCGGCCTCAATCAGAGCGTGAACTGGAAGCCCGTCATCGCCGCGATCCACGGCTACGCCTACGGCGCCGGCTGGGGCGTCGCCCAGCAGTGCGACCTGCTGGTCGCGGCCGAGGGGACGATGATGCAGATCACCGAGGTGCGCCGCGGCCTGGGCGGCGCGACCTACTTTCCCGGCGCCTGGTTCTACAGCGGCTCGCGCTTTGCCAGCGAGATCGCCATCACGGGGCGCGTCTTCAGCGCCGAGGAGGCGCTGCAGCACGGCCTCCTAAACCGCGTCGTGCCGCAGGAGCAGCTCATCGCCGCGGCGGAGGCGCTGGCGGCGGAGATACTGAAGAACCCGCCCCTCTCCGTGCGCGCGACGGTGCAGGCCTCGCGCTGGCTGCGCAGCGAGGTGGGCCGCAACGCGGCGCTCTACCAGCAGGCGCTTCGGCTGCACCTGACGGAGGACTTCCAGGAGGGCGCTCGCGCCTTCATCGAGAAGCGGGAGCCGGAGTTCAAGGGCCGCTGACCATCGCGGAGCGCGCGGGTATAATCAGGCACGCGGCCAGCCCCCCGCCGGGCGTGACAGCGGATAGCATCCTGCGAGGCTCTCGATACATGACACGACGCGCTAGAACGGAGACAGGGGATGGACCTCGGCCTGAGTGAAGAGCAGGAGATGCTGCGCCAGTTCGCGCGCGACTTCCTGGAGAAGGAGTGCCCGGAGTCGCACG
>Ga0209521_10004054_pt1 | contig 11742 bp, 11 predicted proteins | sample Rifsed19ft4_FD_184016 | JGI IMG/M metagenome (GOLD analysis project Ga0209521, IMG submission 184016) | Soil microbial communities from Rifle, Colorado, USA - sediment 19ft 4 (version 2) | ecosystem: Environmental > Terrestrial > Deep subsurface > Rock core/Sediment | place: Rifle, Colorado... | reverse complement strand
TCGCCGCCTCAATCCGCACCCGCGCGTTCGGGCCGGCCGGCGCCTCCGCGTCACAATGAGGCGCCCGGTCGCCGGAAGACCGCGGACCGCGGACGACTGACCGTGGACGATTGACCACTGAGCGCGGGCCACTGACCGCGGATGACCGACCACCGATCACCCTCTTAGCGCACGAACGCGCGGTTTCACGCGAGACCGAAGGGGCGACGCACACCTGCCCAGAACCGCAGGTGCTGGGCGCGTCGCCCCTACGATAGCCGTATCGGCCGAGTCGCGTGGCAAATCGCGATGCAGGGGCGTTCAGTTGAACACCCCTACCGAGGGGAGGGGAAGGTGTTCTGCCCCGCGCGCGAACGCCCGGCATCGGTTGGGGACCGGGTCGCGTACCGAATTGGGGTACGACGGGTGTCCGGGGTGTCGACGGGAATGGGACGCCGTGTCTCGTGCGAACCCACGCGTTCGCGAGAAACGACCGACGACCGCGGTACCCTCGATGCGAATGGACTCGAGCGGCAGCTCGGGCCGGCGATTGGGCGCTTCGTTGTAGCGCGGATGCGAGGCCGGCTGGAACGCGCGGCGGCGAGATCTAGCCGGCGACGGAAGCCAACGCCAACTACGCTCGCAGAAACAGCGAGGACGGGCCCTGTCGGTTTCTAAATGAATAGGAAATGGTTGATGGGGCGTGATTGGAGAAAGCGGCCTAGAGGTAGTCCTTCAGATTGTGCTCGACGGCGTAGGCGGCCGCCTCGGCCCGATTGCGGACGTTGAGCTTCGAGAGGATGCTGCTCACGTAGTTGCGGACCGTGCCTTCCCCCAGAAACAGGGCTTCGGCGATCTGGCGGTTGGTGCGCCCCTCGGAGACCAACTGCAGGACGTGCATTTCCTGTTGAGTGAGCTCGGCGAAGGCTGAAGCCTCCTCCTCGCGGGCCGCCTTGCGCACTTCCTGGAACACCCGCTGGGTGACCGCCGGATCGAGCAGGGCCTCCCCTCGGCCGACCGCTTCGATCGCCCGAACCAGATCGTCACCGCCGATCTGCTTGAGCACATAGCCGGCCGCCCCGGCGCGAATGGCCGAGAACAGCATCTCGTCCTCGGCATACGACGTGAGCATGATCACCTTGGTCTCGGGAGAGCGGGTGGTGATTTCCTGACAGGCCTCGATCCCCGAGCCTCCAGGCAAGCGGATGTCCATCACCACGACATCCGGCTTGTGGGCGAGCGTTCGCTCAACGGCCTCGCGGGCCGTCGCCGCCTCGGCCACAACCTCGAAGCCCGGATGGCGCTCCAGGAGCGAGCGCAGCCCCAGCCGGACCACTTCGTGATCATCCACCAACAGAATGCGATGTCGCGCCATTGGAATCACATGCCTCAGGCAGGAATTCTACCTGAGCGAAGAAGCCCTCGCAAGGTTGTCGTGGGCAAGGAAACAGAACGGCGCCCCTCGGCTTCTTGAGAGGAGGCCGGGGGCGCCGGAGAGCGGGGAGCACCAAGCACATCGGCCTGACCGTGACGGTCTTGGGTTTGTGCTCCTCGGCCCTCGGGAGAGTCAGCGTCAGGACGCCGTTCTCAAACTCGGCCTTGGCTTTCTCGGCGACGACGCCCGTGGCAAGGGAGACCGTGCGGGAGAAGCTGCGTGACGGCGCTCGCGCAATCGGTCATTTCTCGCCGACCGGACCATAGGCCGGCCACATTGGAGGGGCGAAATGAGAACGCTAGAAGACTGCTAGAAGCGGGACGCCGAAGGCGGAGGATCAAGCTTCGGCGGCCGAGCGCTGCCTTCGGAAGTCCACGAAGCGGTAGCCGACGCCGCGCTCGGTGAGGATGTACTCGGGCTTGGAGGGGTCCTTCTCGAGCTTCTGGCGGAGGTAGTTGATGTAGAGGCGGAGGTAGTGCGTCTCCTCTCGGTACTCATACCCCCACACTTTTGCCAGGAGCTGATCGTGAGGAACGACCCAACCGGCGTTTTGAACCAGGTGGTAGAGCAGGCGATACTCGGTGGGGCGGAGCTTGACGAGCCGGCCTTCCACCCAGACCTCCCGCCGGTCGAAATCGAGCTTGAGGCGGTCGTCGACCTGGATCACCTCGTGGACCGGGGCGCTGGGCGTCTCCGTACGGCGCAGAACCGCGCGGACCCGGCTCACCAGCTCGCGTGGGCTGAACGGTTTGGTGACGTAGTCGTCGGCCCCGAGCTCGAGCCCGCGCACGCGGTCGTCTTCTTCGCCCTTGGCCGTCAGCATGATCACCGGAACCGTCGAGATCTCCCGGATCAGGCGCAGCGTCTCAAACCCGTCCAGGTCGGGCATCATCACGTCCAGAAGGATCAGATCCGGGAGCTGATCGCGGAGCTTGTCGAGCGCCTTGGTTCCGGAGGTCGTCTCGACCACCTCGAACCCGTCGTGTTCCAGGTTGAGGCGGATAAAGTGAATCATCCGCGGCTCGTCATCGACGACCAGCACGCGACGGCGGCGAGAGGCGGCCACCGGCCCTCCCCTACTCGCGCACGAACCCGATGATCTTCTCTTCCTCGGCCGTGGGCATTACTTCGATAAAGTTGATCCGGTGGAACGGCCAGATCACGGTGACGACGTTCGACTGAACGTACGCCAGATCCTTGCCGTCGCGTCGGCGAGGATTGTTGATCGTGATCGAGGCATCGGTCGGAGTCGGGAGTTCCTCGATCTCGCCGACGATCGGATCTTCCCCGGAGAGATGGACAAGGACCGTGATCGCCATGCCATACCCCTATACGCGGTATCGAGAGATGAGCTGGAGGCTCAGGCTGCCCAACTGGATGATGTCCCCGTGGCGGACCGGAGTGAGCACCTGCGGTTCGAGGCGCTGACCGTTGATGTGCGTGCCGTTTGCGCTTTCCAGGTCGATGACGTGAACCCCGTTGTAGTCCAATCGGATCTCAGCGTGCATTCGCGACACCCCGTGCTCATGGGCGCGGAAGGGGCTCAGATCCACGTCCGGGATCACGGCCTGCGTCGGGACCAGGCGGCCCAGGGTGTAGTTCTCGCGCCCGATGAGGGAGAGGACCGTCCCGGTGCTCACCACGCGTAGCCCCAGGATCGCCCCAGACTCAAGCTCCGGCCCCTCCTGGGCGCCGGGCTTGGTGACGGTCCCTTCGCCCGGCTCGACGTGCCCCCGGCTGACCTCCATCGTCGGCACGGAGGCTCCGTGGACGAGCCGTGTGCCGCACTCCCCACAGTAGAGCGTGCCTACGAATTCCTGGTGTTTGCAGGTGGGGCACTCGATCATGGCGCGCCGGATTTGCTGGGCAACAGCAACGCCCGCGTCCCATACTTGAGGCGTTTCTCGCCCTCAGTCGAAAGGTGACGGGTGTGAACCAGGCGCTCCGCCTCGCCGAGGGCAGCCTTCGCCAGTTCTCTCTCCCCGCTGGCCAGCAGATGGGTGGCCAGATTCTCCAGGCGGCGCGCCGCCAGCGAAGCCTGCCCGAGCTCGGCTTCGTGCCTCGCCTTCTCTTGCATCCGATACAGCGAGACCAGATTCAGCGTCGCCAGGATTTCCGGCGGCGGAGGCTCGTGTTCCGGCTCGCCGGTGACCGGGCAGCGGATTTCGATGGCCAGTGGAGGATTGTCCGGCGCCTGGCCGAGCAGATCACCGGCCACCTTCAGGCTGGCCAGGGGCAACTCATGGATCGGCCCGATCGCGTGGATAACGAGCTCGAGGAGAAGGCGGATCGAGTCGTCCCTCCCCAGATGGCCGAGCACCAGGGGCAGCGCGTCGGAAAGCGGAGTGGGATCCGGGTGGAGACGGAACGCCGAACGCACATCGACCTGGGGGGCGAACGCCCCCTCCAGGCGCACCCGGTTGGCGAACACGCGGCCAAGGTCATCGAAGGTCTTCTGGAGGAGTGCCGTCACGGCCCTCGGCGTATCAAGGAAGATGGCCGCTCCGCCGGTGCGGCTTGTCAGATCGTCGAGGAAGCGATCGTTCCAGTCCGACCCGATCCCGATGCCGCTGATCGTGATCCCATCGGTGACAGAACGGTCGGCCATCTCCAGGCAGGCCGCCTCATCGCCATAGGTGCGCCCATCCGTCAGAAGCAGCAAGTGGTTCACCCCGTCGCGCTGGAAGCTCTGGCGAAGCTGGGTGAGGCCGGTCTCGAGGCCTTGAGCGATCGCCGTCCCGCCTCCGGCCTGGAGCAGGCTGAGACGGGCGCGAGACACCGAGCGATCCTTCGCCTGATCCGGGGCGACCACCACCTCGGCGCGGTCGCTGAAGGCGATAATCGCGGCGTGATCGGAGGCATCCAGCTGATCGAGCACGGCCTGGGCGGCGCTCCGCACCTGGTCGAGGCGCTGCCCGCGCATCGATGTCGAGCGGTCGACGACAATGCACAGGTTGACCGGCGGCCGGATGACCTTGAACCCTGGCGCCGGGGTGACATCGAAGAGGAGATAGTGCACTTGCGGTTCGTCCAACTGGAGGAGCGCCTTGCGGCTGTGCAGCACGCTGCAGCGGAATCCGCTCTTCTCGGCAGTCTCGGCTTCGGCCGCTCTAAGCTCCTTGTCGTACTCGCCGCGCCGGGCCGGGTCGTTCAGCACCTCATAGGCGCGATTGACGCCGACGAAGAGCTCGGTTTCTCCAGGTCGGACGTTCCGGTCGGGGTGAAGTCGAAGAGCGGCCTCGCGGTAGGCGCGCCGGATCTGCTCTTGTGTGGCATCCCGGGGGACCCCCAGGAGCTTGTAGTAGTCCTGCTCTCCGGCCACGAGTCGCCTTGCCTAGGCAGGCGGGAAGTAGACCAGGATCGCGCTGATATTGTCGGGCCCGCCCGCGGCGTTGGCCGCCTGCACGAGCTGATCACAGGCGGACTGGACGCTGCCTGCGTCGCGCACAATCCGCTCGATCTCTTCGTCGGAGACGACCCCCCAGAGCCCGTCCGAACACACGAGCAGAAAGCCTCCGGTGGGGGCGGGGTGGGTGAACACGTCCACCTCGAGATTGGCCCCCTGGCCGATGGCGCGATAGAGCACGTTGCGCTGCGGGTGGTTGGCCGCCTCTTCGCGGGTGAGCTGGCCGAGCTCGCGCAGGCGCTCGACCAGCGAGTGATCCCGCGTGAGCATTTTCATCTGCCCGTCGGCGAGGACATAGGCGCGTGAGTCGCCGACGTGGCCGAAGGTCACTTGCTCGCCGAGCAAGAGGGCCACGGTGAGGGTCGTGCCCCCGCCGGGCACTCGTTCGACGACGGCCAGGTTGGCGTCTTCGAGGGACTCGCGGATCAGATCCTGAAGTGGGACCGCGGTCTCATGGCGTTCGAGGTCCAACAGCCCCAACAGGGTGGCTTCGGTGAGGCGCCTGGCCACCGCCCGCACCGAGATCGAGCTGGCCATCTCGCCCGAACGATGACCGCCCATTCCGTCGGCCACGAGGAACAGGCCGAAATCGGGGAGGGCTTCCTGGCCGCCTGAAGTGCCCGTGAGCACCAGGATGGCGTCTTCGTTGTGGCTGCGCTCGATCCCTTTCGATTGCGCGCTTGCGACGGCGACCCCATGCCGCTTCTCCCCCAGCACTTCTTTGCCGAGGGTTTCGGGGTCGAGCGGGGCGGTCTTCGCTCGATCGGGTTCGGGAGCTTTCCCCCTGCGAAAGAGGCGCCGGAAGAAATTCATAGGAGGAGTCTGTGCCTCGGTGTCGGATCCCGCTCATTCGGTGAGCAGGGCATATAGCCGGTGGTCGGTCGATCCCACGTAGAGCACCCCGTCAGCGATCGTGGGCGTTCCGGTAATCGGGCCCTTGGTCGGAAAGCGCCAGCGCTGGCGGCCGGATCGGAAGTCCAGGCAATAGACCGAGCCGTCGACCGATCCCACGTAGAGGGAGTCTTCCATGGTGATCGGGGATCCGGTCACCTGGTGCTCCGTCTGGAATCGCCAGAGCTCACGGCTCGATCGGGCGTCAACCGCGTAGATATTGCCGTCGGCGCAGCCGACGAACAGCTTGCCCTCGGCGTAGCTGGGTGTGGAGATGGAGGGCTTGCCCATGCGGAAGCGCCAGATCTGCCATCCGCCCTCCGCCTCGATGGCGTAGAGCGTCCAATCCAGCGAGGTGAAGTAGAGCATCCCTTCGACCAGGATTGGCGAAGCGGTGACGGCCCGCTTGGCTTTGAAGCGCCACTTGAGCTCGCCTTTGAAATCGACGCAGTAGAAGTCGCCGCTCTCGGACCCGAAGAAGACGCGCTCGTTGGCCACCAGAGGAGAAGACCGGACGGGCCCGGCGGCGTCGGCGCGCCAGGCGCGGCGCCCGCTCAAGATGTTGATGACATGCAGGTGGCTGTCGTCGGAGCCGAGGAAGAGGTGCCCATGAGAGATCGTCGGCGACGAGCGAATCGGGCCCTCGGTGTAGTAGGTCCAGATCAGCCGCCCGAGGGTGGTGCTCACGGCGTGAACGCGGAAATCCTCCGAGCCCACGAAGACGGCCTCGTCGAGCGCGGCCGGGCGCGTGGCGATTCCGGCTTCCGTGGCGTATTTCCAGAGAAACTGGCCGTTCTTGGCGTCGAGGGCGTACAGGTTGTTGTCGTAGCATCCGATGTAGGCGACGCCGTTGTGAACGAGAGGGCTCCCCCGAATTTCGTCCTCGCATTCGAACGACCAGAGCTCCTTGACGTCGCTGCGGGGCTTGATGGCCGAGGGTACTTCGATGCGGCTGAGGATTCCTGATTTCTTGGCCGCGGCCACCAGGGCCTCGCGCATCGATTCGGCGGTGGGGAACCTGTCTTTGGGGTCGTAGGCCAGAGCCCGATTGATCAACGCTTCCAGCTCGGGCGAGATCGCCGAATTGATCTGCCGCACCGGCCGTTCGGCGAAGGAGAAAGGCGCCTCGGCCCGCGGATCGCGGCGGGTGAGCAGATGGTGCAACGTGGCGCCGAGCGCGTAGATGTCGCCCGCCGGCGAGGCTTCGCCCCGGTATTGCTCGGGAGGAGAATAGCCTTCCGTGCCGATCATCGTGCCCTTCTGCCCGGGCTGGAAGACGCGCGCGATGCCGAAGTCGATCAACCGGATGTGGCTGTGCTGATCGATCATGATGTTGGAGGGTTTGATGTCCCGGAAGACGACCGGCTGGGGCTTGTGGCCGTGCAGATAGTTCAGGACGTCACAGAGCTCGAGGGCCCAGGTGACCACCTGCTTCTCGGGGAGGTAGTCCTCCGTCTCCACCAGCAAGGCCTCCAGGTCTTTGCCCTCGATGAACTCCATCACCAAATAGGAGTTGTTGGCCTGGGAGAAGTAGTCGAAAATGCGGGGGATGGCGGGGTGGGAGAGCGTGGCCAGCAGATCGGCCTCGCGCTCGAAGTTGCGCACGATCATCTCGTGCATCGTCGGATCGGCCGCCAGGTTCACCATCTCCTTGACGGCCACCAGCTTGGTAACGTTGGGGAAGTGCAGATCTCGGCCCTTATAGACGGAGCTCATGCCCCCGGCGCCCAGGATACCGAGGATCAAGTAGCGGTCTTGGAGCGTGGCGCCGGCCTGCAGTTGCCCGAGTTGGCCGGTCTCCGAGGCCTTCGTCTCCAGGGTCTTGGTGATTCGGCGCATGACGCTCCCGTCGGCCGAGGCCGAGATTTCGACCGATTATAGCATGGGCGTTTTCGCAAGCAACTCGCCGGTGGTCATGGTATACTGCCGCCCCCATGAGGCCGCCGGAGCAGATAGGCGATCGGGTCGCCACCCCCCTCGGTACCCCGGTCCTCCCGGCGGGCCGTCCAGGCCTTCCCTCCGCGCTCTACATCCACATCCCCTTCTGCGCCGCACGCTGCCACTACTGCGACTTCGTCACCTACACCACGCTCGGCGCTTCGATCGAGCCATATATCGACGCGCTCACGGCGGAAATCTCCGGGATGGGAGAGCCCATCACCGTGGCACCCGCCCTGCGGACCCTCTACCTCGGCGGGGGAACCCCTTCTTTGCTCTCGCCGCAACAACTGGCGAGGATCTTGGCCGCTCTCCGGCGGGTGTACCGCCTCGATCCGGGCCTCGAGCTCACGCTGGAGGCGAATCCGGGCGATGTCTCGATCGAGCTTCTCACCGGGTACCGCCGCTGCGGCGTCAACCGGCTCAGCCTCGGCATGCAATCGGCCGGCGATGGCGAGCTTCGCCTTCTCGGCCGCCGCCACACGCACGAAGAAACTCGTCTGGCCGTCCATCGGTCGCGTCTCGCCGGGCTTCAAAATGTGAGCCTCGATCTGATCTACGGCCTGCCAGGGCAGACGCTTGGAGATTGGGCGGGCAATTTGGACGCGGCTCTGGCGCTTGAGCCCGATCACCTTTCCGCATACTGCCTGACCATCGAGGCCGGAACCAGGCTGGGTGCGTGGGTTCGGCGCGGCCAGATCGAGCCGGGCTCTGACGACCTTGCGGCGGAGATGGTTGAGTGGCTAGGGGATCGTTTGAGTCGGGCTGGGTTCACCCAGTACGAGATCGCGAATTGGGCGGCCGGCCCGGCCGCCGCCGATGGTTTCCCCGCGTTTGCCTGCCGCCACAACCTCACCTACTGGATGAATCAGCCCTATCTCGGCGTGGGTGCCGGCGCTCACGGCTACTGGGCGGGCGTCCGCTACGCCAATGTGACTCGGGTCGCCGACTATATCCGTCGCGTGCGGGGCCAGGGAGAGCGCCCACCAAATGCTTTGCATCTCCCGGCGGCGACTCGGCGCGCCCAGGTCGGTGAGCAAGAAGCCTCGCGCGATACGCTTCTCCTCGGCCTGAGGCTCACCGCCGGCGTGAGCGTCGAAGACTACCTGCGGCGCCATGGATCGGCCGCGTGGGAGAGGGAAAGAACGTCGCTGGATCGGCTGCACGGCGATGGGCTGATCGAGTGGACGCAGGGCGGCCGGCGGGCTCGCCTCACCCCTCGGGGCCGGATGCTGGGAAACCGCGTCTTCGCGGAGTTCGTCTAGCGATCGCGCTGAAGCAGACGTAGGGCGACCGCTCGCAGCTCGCCGGCCGCCTGCCCCTGAGCGTGGGCGCGGTCCAGCGAATCGAGGGCGCGATCCGTATGCTCACCGGCCGCGGCCCGCGCATGCTCCAGCGCGCCGCAGGCCTCCAGCAGCAGGGTCATCTCCCCCAGGCTCCCCTCGGAATCGTCCGCTGCGGCCCAGAGTCGGCGAAATGGAGCCGACTGCTCGAGCGCGAAGAGCACGGGCAGCGTCTTTTTCCGCGCCTTCAGATCGTCCCCAGCCGGCTTGCCGGTGACCCCCGGAGCCCCCCAGATCCCAAGGACGTCGTCGAGGATCTGGAACGCCAGGCCGAGATTTCTCCCGAAGTCTCGGTAGGCCTCCAGGAGACGCGGCGCTGAGCGAGCCAGCGCCGCCCCGGAGGTCGTTGCCGCGGCGACGAGGGCGGCCGTCTTGCCCTCGATCATCTCCAGGTATTCATCCACTGTCACTCGCTCGCGGGCCTCGAAGGCCAGGTCGAGGTGCTGGCCCTTGGTTAGGTGGAGGCAGGCCTCGTCGAGGGTCCGCTGAACCTCCAACACCGTCGACTCGGTGGCGCCCGAACCGCGCAGCCGAAACGTGGAGAGCCTCGCCAGGGCGAGCAGGGCGTCGCCGGTGTTGATGGCCTGGGCTGCGCCCCAGCGGGCCCACAGAGTTGGGCGCCCGCGTCGTTCGGGGCTTTGGTCCTGGATGTCATCATGGGCCAGGGAGAAATTGTGGACGAGCTCGATGGCGCTTGCCGCGGGCAAGGCCTCCTGCCAGGTGCCGCCAGCCGCGCCGCAACAGAGCAAGGCCAGGAGGGGGCGAATCCGCTTGCCGCGCGCCCGGGCGTCGCCTTCGATCCACCCGAAGTGATAAGCCACCATCTCGGCCATCGCGGCGTAGGAGCCCGCGCCGAGCATCGCCGTCGCCGCGCGCAGATCGGCCTCGAGCGCCTCGAGCATCTGCGAGGCAAGGGGTGAGGGCTCGGTGGCGCTCATGCCTGGGGGATCAGGGGCGCCTTGCGCAAGGCCGGGAGGTCCCGCGAGCCGGTAGCGAACATCGTGATGCGCAGCTCGCTCACCGTCAGGTCGATCAGCTCGATGACATCTTCGACCGAGCGCGCCGCCGCCTTGAGGAACGGCCCGGCCATCCCGCCCAAATCGGCTCCCAGGGCGAGGCACTTGGCGATCTCGATCCCGTTGCGCAGCCCTCCCGAGGCGATGATCGGCACCTCGGGGAAAGCCTGCCGCAGCCGCTGCACGGCCTCGGCCGTGGGGATCCCCCAGTCGATGAACGCGGCCGCCAGGCGCGCCTGGAAAGCCGTCTGCGCCCGGTGCATCTCCACTTGGGACCACGATGTGCCGCCCGCTCCGGCGATATCGATCGCCCGGACGCCGGCCTCGATGAGACGGCGCGCCGCGGGCACGGAGATTCCCCAGCCCACCTCCTTGGCAATCACCGGCCTCTCGAGCCGCCGGCAGACCTGCTCGATGCGCGCCACCAGCCCGGCGAAGTTGGTGTCACCTTCGGGTTGGAGGGCTTCCTGGAGCGAGTTGAGGTGCAGGATCAGGGCGTCGGCTTCGGTCAGGTCAAGCGCCTTTTGGCATTCATCCGGTCCGTAGCCGTAGTTGAGCTGGACGGCGCCGAGATTGGCCAGGAGCAGGATGTCAGGCGCCCGGCTGCGCACCTGGTAGGTGGGCGCCAGATCGGGGTTTTCGATCGCCGCGCGCATCGATCCCAGCCCCATCCCGATCCCGCGCTCCTGAGCCGCCTCGGCCAGGGCGTAGTTGATTCGGGCCGCCTCTTCCGTCCCTCCCGTCATCGAGGAGATGAGCAGGGGAGCCGAGAGGGCCATGCCCAGGAAGGTGAGCCGGGTATTCACCTCGCGCAGGTCGGTTTCTGGGACTGCCTGGTGTTCGAAGTGGAAGCGCTCGAGCCCTGTCGTCAGGGCCGACCGGACATCCTCCTCGAGGTTCACGCGGATGTGGTCGGCCTTGCGTTTCGAGGTGGGCGTAACTTTGCTCAAGGAAGGGTGTTCCAAGGTTGAGACGGGGCCATCTTACCAAGCGCAGGCAGGGGTGTCAACTCACGGGCGCAGGGGAACGCCTTGACAGATGGACAGCCGTCGATACAATCGTGCGGGCTTCTTAGCCCCGCGATGGAGGAGGCTCAGATGGCGGATACTTTCGAGGAAGTCAAATCGATCATTGTCGAGCTGCTCGGCGCGGATCCCGCGAAAGTGGCCAAAGAGGCGAAATTCCGTGAAGATCTGGAGGCGGATTCGCTGGACCTGGTGGAACTTATCATGGCCTTTGAGGAGAAGTTCGGCGGGGAGATCTCCGACGAGGACGCCCAGAAGATCACGACGGTAGGTGAGGCCGTCACCTACATCGATCAACACATGCGCTAATCCTCGATCTTTGTCGGCAGGGAGGGCCTCCAGGTCGCCGGCCCTCCTTTTTGCTTTCTCCTCATGCGCTCTCGCCCGCGTTCTCAATCCGTCATCATCTCTTGGGAGACACCGACGTGGTCCGTCCCCGCAGCTTCTCGCGAGCGTAGTTGGCGTTGGCTTCCGCCGCCGGCTAGATCTTGCCGCCGGGCGTTCCGGCCGGCCTCGCATCTGCGCTACCACGAGGCGCCCAATCGCAATTAATGAACGCGAGACCTGACAGGTCTCCAAGACCTGTCAGGTCTCCCCGCATGAGTGCCGCACGCCGTCCTCGGCGTGCGGCATTTGCGAGAGAAGGCTCCCGGAGCCTACGGAGAATCTCTGCGCTCTCTGCGTTCCACCTGCCCCGGACGCACACCTG
>Ga0209521_10004053_pt1 | contig 11742 bp, 17 predicted proteins | sample Rifsed19ft4_FD_184016 | JGI IMG/M metagenome (GOLD analysis project Ga0209521, IMG submission 184016) | Soil microbial communities from Rifle, Colorado, USA - sediment 19ft 4 (version 2) | ecosystem: Environmental > Terrestrial > Deep subsurface > Rock core/Sediment | place: Rifle, Colorado... | reverse complement strand
GAGCGTTGCCGACGGTGTCCTGGCAGCCTAAACCCGCAGCACCAGCTTTAATAGGAAAGCCTGTGAGTAAAGTTAAAAGTAAAGCCTTGAGTAAAGTCCTCATGATAGAATCTCCTCCACAAGCATGTCACATCTATTTGTTTCCAAATTCGGTCTGTATTCTATAACTTTAGCAAGCAAAGATCTTGCCAAAACATTTTCAGCTTCACCAGCAGCCATTGTTTCATTTTCAGGAATCTGGAGGGGATCACCAGCAATAGTTTCCCTCAGCAGAGGATGATCAAAGAATGACACACTCACAGGGTCGGAAAGTTCCAGCCATGGAACAATCCAAGTTTGCATCCGCAAACGCTTCTTTGGTCTGAAGCCTTCCTCATAAATTCTTTGTGCCCAGCCAGAAGCAATGCTTATATCATTGCCGAAAAGCAAGTCTGATTCTTGCTCTTCCACTATTCGTCCAAATTCCTCTTCTGAAGTTGGCGAAGCTTCTGAAGCATCCGCGCCATCGTATTCAGCAACATATTCTTGATGCCTGAATCTTCCAACATTGGCAACACGATCATGCCCATCATCATGATCCACAATGTCGATGATGGCATTTTCCTGAGTCAATTCAATTTCTGGTTGAGTTGACGGGTCTTTGCTTCTGAAGAAAAATGTCCCATCTCCATCAAAGCCAAATTCATAGTTGGAATCTCTTGCATATTTCTGGATCGCTTGAAAGCAAGTCATGCCAGAATGATTTGCTAAAGCTAGAACCACCTGGTTAACAGTGAAGTTGGCAACAAGCTCCTGCACATATGGAGTGTCTTGGGAATTATTGCCTTGGTCAATTTCAACTTCAATTTTCAAGTAACGCTTCAGTGCTGACTGGATCAATCCACCAGAGGAAATTTGCACTCTTGCGTCATAAGGACCGCCGGAAACAGTTGCTACTTTAGTATAGTAACGGATTGCACCGCCATTTTGAACAGTGGCTGTGCGCTCCAAAAGTCCCCATGCCACAGGTGTTGTCAGCAAGTCAAACTCTTGCGACACATAAAGGCTCTGTGAGGTTCCGTCAAAAGTAACAATGCTTGTTGTTGTACCACTGTAGTATATATCGTCAAACTTCACTGTCGATGAGCCTGCATTCGGACTAGGAAATTCTCCATATAGCTCTATGCGGTTGAATAAACTCAATGAAGGATCATTCAATGTGAATTGCAGCACGCCATCAAAGTAAATTTCCCAGGTGGCATTCGAAGGCCTCACCAAAATCAACTCATGCTCACCTGCTGTTCCGACACCAATGACAGAGGTGCTGGCAGAAAGTCCGGAAAAGAATATTGTCCCACCAGCGTCAGTGCTGTAACGCACCACGAAAAAATGGCTGGGATTCGGATCCTCTGAAGTTGCGTAAAGCCGGAACTCACTTTTTGTTGTTGAGCCCAGAGTGACTTTCCAACGCCATGTTCCCACCAATGACGCGCTGTAAGGGAAGCTTGTGTAAAGTGATGTTCGCCTATGGACTGAGCTGGCGTCACTCAAATTCATTTGCAATTTGCTTGAAACCACTGTGATGTGGTCTGTGACACCTTCATTGTTATGAACCCAAAAAGGATTGCTGGTGAAGTCGCCATCAGCAAAGTCATCAATCTTGATCCACTTCCTGCGCAAGTCTCCGGCAACTGATTCGCTTTCAACATTAGTCTTGGCGTTGCCAGCAGCGTTCCAATCTGCTTGTGAGTCAATGGTGAAGCTTCCTGATAAGCCTCCAGGAAACAGAACTGCCTGAATGGCTCGCTCGCCAGAGGTGATGCCAGCTTCCTCACACAAGTCAGCAACAAGGCTTTCAATAAATTGGCCTTGCTTCCATTTCACACCACTGGACTTGACAGTGTGTCCTGCGGATGGAGCTGTGCTGAAAGTGATCAAGGCGCGGCCAGTGTTGCCGGCAATCGCCACCATGTTGGTGTTGCTCACAGTCCACTCAGAGCCTTGGTCCTTGCTGACAGCATTGACTTGTACATCATCAAGATGGTCAACACCAGTAGAGGTAGTTTCAAATTCAGTATTGCTCCCGTCGCCAGTGGCAGGAATAGCGTCTTCAAGAGTGAAGGTCAAGGAAACTTTTTCTGCGTCTGACTTTTCCAAGAGCAAACCTCTGCTGGCAATGTTCAAGGTGATTGAAGACCCAGAACCAGTAGGCCTACCACGCAGCGTAAGGCCAGTGAAGATGGCAGTGTATTCCTTAGTTCCGTCTTCAAGAAGGTAGCCAAATTGAACCTGGATGATGGTTTTGAACAATCTATAACCCAAAGTTGCAGTTGCGTCAGCAGCAAACAAGCTGGGTGGAGCAGTGCCTTGGAGCCATTGGTTGTTTTTGTTTTCCAATTTCAGTGACACCATTGACGTGGTGTAGACATTTTTCCTAGGAACATCCAGTTGCATCGGAATTGTCGGAGCTTCAACAATGTCATCATCGTCAAGGTCATGAAAGTTAGCCTCATAAACAAAGGCTGATCCGTTCCAATATCTTCGCTTGTACTTGACCTTCACAAAATCTCGTTGCCCGAGTTTGTTGCGCCAAGATTCCTTGAAGGCGTCAGTGACTGGTCTAGGCACCGCCCACCTCTCGCAAGTCGAAGCTCACTGCAAATGCTCCAGACTTTGACAAAGCAATATAGTTTTCAACATAGCTGTCAGGCTCAATGCCACAAAGGAAAATTTCTGAAGGAATGTCACCAGGTTCCGGCATCACCAAGAAAGGCTCATTCTTCAGCAAATCACGGAATTGCTGCAGATCATCAAAAGCGATTCCTGAAAACCCAAGAGTTGCACCAAAAAAGTGAAGTGATGCGTCTGAGCGATAGATGTATGAACGTCGCACTGAGTTGTCATGCATCAAGGCTGTTTTGTCTTTGACGATGAAAGGCTTGCGCTTATAAAGGGAAAGGCCAACATCAGGTTGAAAGTCTGCGCCAGCAATGATGATGTCACCAATTTGCTTTTCCTGGTTAGCAGTTTGGGTCGTGGTCATGCGGATTCGGACCCTGTCAGCGTCAATAGGAGTGGCAACTGATTGCCGAGTGTTTTGGTCAATGACACTTGTGAAGGTGTAAAGCGTCGGCCAAGATGCTCCATTGTCATTGGACAACTCAATGGTGAAGTCATCGAGATTGTGATTCATCAATGCAATGTAGTCTATGGACCTTGAAGTCTGGGCGCCAGGCGTCCAAAGTCCGAATTGAATTTCCTCAGTGACAGCGTCACTGGAGCCTTGAGAGGTCCAATAGGACAATGGGTCCATATCGAAAAGCCTGTGCCTAAAAGAAGAGCCACTTGTGACAAGCAAATCACTGTGCTCATCTGCATTCCTGTTGAAATAATTCTTGGACAAGAAAGCTGGGTAAGACTTTGCCGCAAGGTCTAAAAGCATTAAGCAGTCCTTCCTTGTTGAAGGAGAGCTGCATCAGTCGCGCTCCGAGCAAAGCTGATGGCCTCAACAACTCCTCTACGCATTTGCGCAGCCATTGAATCCAGCATCTTCCTTGCCGCGCTTTGGTCAGAAAAATCTGCACCAGTGACTGTGAAGGATTGCTGAATAGTGATACCGCCCATTCCCCTTAGCTCATCATTGGGAATGATTGTGCCAGGTCTATCAGGAACAAAAAGCTCTGGGCCTCCTTCGCCAACCAATGATGGAATCCCCACAGGAGGTCTTCCACCTTCTTGGAATCCCGCACCTGCGATTGCCGCCAACTGTGCAGCACCAGCCGCAATGACTATAGCAGCCAAAGGACCTCCGAAGGGTCCGCCAATAGCCCAAGCCTTGGTGACACCTTCAGCAATGTTGATTGTTGCTTGGGCTGCCGCTGCTGCTTTCCCTATCGAGACAAGCTCTTTGTTTTTTGATTGTGCCAATGTTGAAATGAATCCGAGTGTGTCTCTGAAATTTTGGAACCTCAACTTGTTGAGCTCACGCTCTTTTTCTAATCTTTGCGCGTCTCGCAACTCTTGAGCAAAGGCAAATTGATTATTGACTTCCAACCGCCGAGCAAGGCTTTCCGTCTCCATCATCTCGATTTGCTGGTTGGTGAAGATGATGGAATCAATCTTCTTTTGAGCCTCACCCATTAAGTCTGGACCGCCACCAGGAAGCAATGGACCTATGAAGCCAGCTTCGCCCGCAGCGGGCGCGGGAGCACCTCTTGGAACTCCTGCCGGCATGTTGGCAGAGATCCTTTGTTGTTCAGCAAGAAGAGCAATCTCTCTTTCTCTAGCCGAAGACATCTTCTTGAGCAACTCAGAATTTTTAATGAATTGGGAAGACTCAGTTTGCCCAAAGCGTTCAAGGCTGGCTTGTGTAGCAGCCAGGGTGGACATCTGACTTTCCAAAGTTGCAATAGTGAGCTTGCGTCCGGAAAGGTTTTCTCCTTCAGAGTCACTGAGCTGTTCAGTTTTGGCCAAGGCTTTGTCCAACCATTCAAGCCACTTGTTTGCTATTGGCAGCAACTCAATGCCAATGCGTTCCTTGAGCTCATTGAAACGGTTGGACAAAACTTCTATACGACCAGCATAGGTATTGGCTTGAGCTTGGGCTGAACCACCAAAGCGTTCATTCACCTGCGCCAACACAGCGGCAAACTTTTGAGAATCGCTCAGACCATCTTTAATCTTGATTCCGTAACGGGCGAGCGTCTGAGTTTCACCAACAAATGCTTTGCCAAGAATCAGTGTTGCACTGCGCAAGTCTATGCCTAACCCAACAGACAAGTCCAGAGCTGTCTTAGTAGTGGTTTCAAGTTGCTTACCGAACAAACCGAAACTCACCAACATGGCCTGAGTTTGGATTATAGTTTCATCGCTGAAGGTTGTGGTCTTCTGTAAGGAAGATGCAAAGGCCAGCATGTCCCTAGAGACACGCTCAGAGACAATGCCTTGGTTGCGAAGAGCTGTATTGAGCTTTGCGACTGCAACTTCTTGTTCAGCATAGGCGTTCAGTGAAGATTTTGCGAAGGCTGCTATTGCCGCAAAGCTCGCAGTTGCTGCAGCAGTGATGGCAATGCCGGTGGCAGAAAAAGACTTGTCGAGTTTCTGCGCTTCCTTCTTGGCAGTGCCTATGCCGGCCAGAAACTTCTTGGTATCAGTGCTTAATTCCAGTACTGCTTCACCAAGCAACTCAGCCATGTTTCTCCACGAAACCTATACCGCTAGTAGCTAAGAACATCTTAAGACTCTCTTTGCTCTTTATCTTTTTTGTTTTCGAAAATGTGTCTGCCAGACGTGACCAGCTCTTCATGGTTCTGTCGGCATAATGCTTTTTCATTGAGCCAGAGCCTAATGCCGCTATGGTCGAGCCAATGAGGGATTCCTGAGCCTGAATTACCGGCATCGAATCTGAATGGGCCTTCAACCATGCGAAAGGCATCTTCAGCCATTCTTCTAGTGGTCCCCCATAAAATCTCCGCATTACTATGATGTGGTGCATCAACTCCTTCAGGCCGTCTTGGTCTGAGGCTCCTGGGCTGACGGCAGAGGTTCCCGAGCCTGTGAAAAAATCTCCAGGACCTTCAGCTTTTGTCCATCATTAAGGATGGTCAATACTGATTCTGGGAGGTCTACGAAGGCTGTTCTGAGAGACCTGTCAAGGCCCTGTTGTATAGAGCTCAAGTCTTTTTCGGAAACTTCTCCTTTGCTCAAGGCAACAAGACGCTTTGAGAGCTCTTGCATGAAGTAACTTTCTACGACTGAGAGCTCGTCTGGATGACGCAGCTCGTAAGATTTGTCGTCAATCTTGACGAGGCTGCGCTGTCTAGCTGTGCTCAACTCCAGTGCTGCGGTTGGTGCTTCGGCCATGATCAATCTCCTCTTCGCCTACGACGTCCAACTTTATTCCCAGCTCCCTGCAAGCTTCCTGCAGCTTACTCAGAGCTTCCATGCATGCCCTAGAACTTTTGCGGTGGCTTGCTGAGGCACGCTTGTGAGCCTTAGCAGATTCCCGCAGGGCCTTGGCCGCAGTGGCTAGGGCCTGGTGTTCAGGAGGCATGTTAAACTGCGGTCGCGTCTTGCGCCACAATGCGTCCGAAGCGAAGATTCTCGCTGGCAGCATCAGGGTCTTCCAGTGCCATGAATTCCATCAAGAGACCTGCAGCTTCACCCTTGACGAAAACAACTTCAGGCTCGCCGGAATGCACAACACGCGGAACTTCATATTGCATGTTCCATCCGTCACCATAAGGCGAAGGACCCCGCAACAACAATGCTCGCTCTGAAATGTCCAGGCCTCTGCGGATAGGCAAGTGGCGATATCCAGGCGTCCCAGCTCCTGCAGCAACGTCAGTGACGGTGCCCAGGTTTAATGAATGCTTGTAATGCTCAAGCGACATGTCTGCCAGCACAAAAGAGATCATCAAATCCTCTTCTGTCCGAACAGCTTTCAATGGTCCTGTGGAGCCGAGCATGCGGATCATTTCGAGCGTTTGGGGATGGCTGACAGTGACGCCTTCCTCAGTGATGTTTTTGTCACCGCTGGTGCCGAGGAGAACCCAGTTTCCTGCCGGAGTTGTGTCCACGTCCGGAAATGCTTCTCCAACAGGAGCCAGATACGCCTTGAACGGCGCAGCGATTATTTCGTATGGCTTTGCGCTCATTGTTCCTCCTTGCTTAGACTTTCAACACTGCGACGTCAAGTCCAGTGATTTCAGAAAGTGTGAAAGCTGCCAATCCATTGCCGTCATTGAACACTGACGGTGGGAACGGTCCACACACCACATCTCCAGTGCTCGCAGGGACCGACACTGTGTTCTCAGCAACGTCAAGTCCTGCAACTTGCTGGGGAGTCTGAACAGTGGCAGTGCAAACGCCAGCGCCAGACTTCCTGAAGTGCAAGATGGTTGCCCCATCATTGACAAACTTGTATGTGTCGCTGACGCTGAGGCTTCCTGTTCTGCTAACAGTGACTCCAGACTTTGTGACTTGCTGCGGTGTCAAGTTTACTGTTGCCATTCAATCCTCCTTAAGTTGCCTGGACTTCACTAGCCATGAATGTCCAAGTTTGAATCACGAAAGGCCATTGTGTGTCCGGATCACGTAGCGATATTGCTCCTGTCACCGGAATGAAGCTGTGAACCAGCACATCACCAACCTTGGTCCTGACATATTGCTTCAGAACTTCATGAGCTGCTCTTCTGACCTTGTCAGCTTCTAGTGGTGTTTCACCAAAGCAACGAATGTCGATGTTGGCACGCTCAACTTCAATGTAACCGCCCAGTCCTGCAGGACCGCCAGAGCGTTGGACAACAAGATTTTTTCTTGGCATGTTGACTGCTTCACTCGCCGGCAATTCAGCACCAAACACTCTTGTGTTCACCAAGCTGGTAATGGTTGCGTCAGCCTTGAGCAAGGTTACAATGGCTTCAGTGACATCTTGAACCATTAAAATCCTGCCTCCTTGGCGAGACGCTTGATTGTGGGAGCAAGCTTGGGATAATTAACCTGGGCTGAGGGTCGCAAAAAAGGCAAGGCGTTGATCCTGAAAGTTCCAAATTCAATGAACAATGCGTACACCACCTGCGCACTACCCCAAACACCAAAGGATCGAGCTGCTCTGGTGCGAGCTTCTTGAACAATGCGGATTGAACGCTCAAGGGTGCCAGTGCGGTTGATGAAGGAGTGATTTGCCTTAGCATAAGCTACGCAAGCTCCCATTGTTGTGTTGATGGCGACGCGGACCACCTTGTCTATGCTTGGAGGAATCTTGTCGCCACGCCATTTCAACATTGATCATCCTCTATGCCTACGCAAGAGCGCGACTTTGTGGTTGATGTTGGGTCCACGTGATTGCTCAGTGACCTCGTCAACATCAAGATTTTCTTCAAGGATTTTCCTTTCTCGTCTGTCTGTCAAGGACGAGATTCTATCGCCACGAGCAATGTCAGCATCGCCAGGAAACACTCCACGTATATCCTCAACAGTCACAATCTTCCCTCCGTCAGCAACCTCACGTCTGCTCTTGAACCACACAAAGCAACTGACATTGGGCTCCCGCACTTCCCATACCGCCGGCACAACCTTGTTGCCATAAGCATCAGTGCCAGCTTTATCGCGCTCAACGCGAGCACGCATTGTCATGAGTGCTCGTCCGATGGAGATCAAGCCAGTTGCCTCCGACCACCGCTATTCAAGGCTCTGAAGAGACTTTCCCTTTCCTTTTGGTAGTCATCAAGGAATGTTGTCGAGATGTCGCCGACCGAAGCTGCCTTCAAGCCTTCATACCTTGCTGAGAGCTTCACCAAGTCGATGGTGAGGCGCAAGCGTTGAGCAGCAGTAGCAACAGTGGCATACACAATGGTCACAATCCCTCTGAACCACAAGGCGGGATTCGTGCCGTCATGCAATCGCTCAAGGCGATATCCATCAGCGTGAAGTTTGTAGTCGTCAGTCGCCAATGCATAGTCAGTGTGCAGGAACCTTTCGACGATTGATGTGATGGAAGCAGCCTTCCGCGCCAGCCACAAATAAGGCTCACCAGCCTCAAGCACCTCAGTCTGTGCGGCATTGGAGCCCAGGCGCGAAGCTATCTCAGCCTCAGCGTCATCAATGAGCCTCTGCAAAGCATCATCAACCAAGTCAGTTTCGATGTGCTGCCTTGCCTGCGCAACAGTCAATGTGCTCATTTGTCTTCTTCAGGCTTGGAACTCTTGTTGGCTTGCGGAATAGAGCCTTTGATCAAGCCCAGGCGCAATGCCTCAGCCTTGTTGACTCTTTGGCCAGGTGCCGCAAAAAGGAATGCGGCCTCAGCAGAGCCTTCAGCGACAACCTTCTTCCTGGTCTTGTCCACAAACACTCTTTTTCCAACAACAATTGTTTCGCTCATGTTTCCTCCTGATTTTGCGTTAAGACGCTGTATCGTTAGCATGGCTTGAGCTCCTTGGGCTTATCAAACTCATTGAGCCAGAACTCACAATCCTGCAAGGCTCCGATGATGGCATTGAGCTCACCGATTTTTTGAATTCGGCGTTCATTCAATACCTCAATCCGTGCCACAACCTCTTCCCTGGTAATTATCATGCAGCTCGCGTGATCAGTTTCCAAGTTGGAGACGCTTTTGTTCCTGCGTTCAGGTAAGCATTCCCGTTGGTCCGGTCGAAGTACATCGACCCAATCTGCGCGAATCCTGCGCCGGTCCCTGCTCCGCCATCAACAGGCGCGCCAGCTCCATTGAGCAAGCAAACCTCTTTGCTGAGTCGAACATCAGCCTTGAGGATGGCCAACTCAGAGTAACCGTCATGCGCCGCGCCGAACAAGTCCATGCCGTAGTCGAACCCCGACCCAGGCGTGGAGTTGTTGCTCATGGCCTTGAAGGCTGCATTGGCTTTTGTCACTGCGCTGTCACCGTCAACATATGCCACCACAGCTCCGTCAGCCAAGTCCGACCCATCACCAATGCCGGCCAAAACAGCGCCAGCCGGATAAGTCGTGGCCCGAGCTCCGGTCACGCTGTAGTGCCCGATCAAGCCGCCCAGGTAGTTTTTCGTCTTGGTCAATGCGTCACCAAGAAGGTTCCCCATGACAGCTCCGATGAACTTTGGGTTTGTTGAATCACCTGCACCCGCATCAAGGTTCAGGTCTGCGGCAACTGCTTGGTAGGACCCAGTTTCACCATAGCGGTGAGTTGTGGTCTGACCTTGTATAGCTTTTCCTTCGATCACTGGCATTTTACATTCCTCCCTTATTTCAGAATGACTGCTATGGACCGGTTCGCGCCCTGGTTCACAGGTGCCGCCGTCAATCCACTCCGAACCTTGATGAATGAAAATCCTTTTAGTGCCGCAGGAGCTTGAACAGCTCTGCTCCCTGTTGAGGAACCCAAGGAGACTTCAGCCATTGATGTGTCGTAAACATCACCATACGTGACACCATCGTGACTACCTTGGAATGACAGAGCAGCTGCAGTCAATGCCGGCAAGACGAATCCCGCAACTTCAGCTTGGCCGACTTGGACTGCATCGCTCAGGCTCGCGCCACTGAGGATTGTTGCCGTCTTGACTTCAGGTTCCACTACGCTCATGTTTCCTCCAAACTTCTGGGAGGGTGACCAAGGATGGCCTCAGCCACCCTCCCAGTTTCAAGCAACCTTAGATTCCGGTTACAGTTGCGAATGCCGCAGGGCGATAGACCGGCAGCGCGACCCGGAGGTCAGCGCGAACAGCCTGTTTCCCTTTGATGAAGAAGTCAGAGTGGCTATCAGACACTTTGACCTGGATGCCGCGACGCTCAACCAACTCGATGAACGTGCGGAAGTCTCCAACAAGGCCTGTCCCTTCGGCCAGAGCATCGCTCTGCGCCACGGGAAGTCCCCACATGCGCTCCGGACCGGCTTCCGAAGGGTTGCCCCAGATGTAGATACCGTCTGCCGTTCTGAGCAAGCGGATATCCTGCCAGTCGTTGGGATGCATGATGATGCCAGAAGGCAATGCGCGTCCAGTCACCCGGACTTTCGTCATGCCCTTGTAGATAGCGTCCGGCACAGGATCAGTGCCTTTAGCTTGAGTCTGGATACCCGCAGTGTTGAGGATACCCGTCAAGTTGGCTCCGACGCCATCTCCATTGAGGATTTGATTATCAAGCCTCTGCAGCAAGGAGAAGCGCAGCCGGTTGTCCAGGTAGCTGGAAACCTGCGCCACGTCTTCGAGCTGCTCGTCCGTCACGGGGATGAACACCGCGACCTTTTTCACTGGTGAGCTCTTCTCTTCCAACGCGAATGCGTTTTCAGGATACGAGCCACCCTCAGCGGTTTCAGCCGCATTGTTGGTGAATGTCGTCTCTTCCATATAGACGATGGCGGCCTGGGCCGTAGAGGACCCAGGGATCAAGTCGATGATCTGGATAGGGCGAACTGCCTTCTCCACCAATCGACCAGTGCGTAGGCTCTCAGGAGCCCAACCAGCTGCAGTCTCGAAGAGCGTCTTGATGTTCACGCCTTCCGGCAGAACCGCATCAGAACCTTTCTTCAAGTACGCTGCTGATTTCAGGAAGGCTTCCCCGAACGTCTGGAAGACAACTTCCTTCTTTTCACCAGGCTCAGGATGAGCAATGCCACGCGCTTTTTCGAGTGCCGCTTGGCGATCATTGCTGGCTTTGCTCGCCAACTCGACGCCTTCAAGAGATTCAATCTCCTTGGCCTCAAGTTCGAGCTCGCTGTTCATCTTCCGGATGGTGGCAACCTTTTCGGCTGACGTTCCGGAGACAGATTTCACATTTTCCATGTTGAGGTCGTTGCCGGCCTCTTCAAAGATTTTGTGGAGGTCTGCTTGCTTTTTAAGGAACGCTTCACGCAACTGCTTCAATTTGTTCATTGGTCTCCTCTTAGTTTGTTGGCGCGGAATCTTTCGTACCGCAACCGTTCTTTCAACGCTTCGCTGTCACATTGTGGAATCAGGATTCCTTTCAGTGCAACACTCGCAGCGTCCAGGGCCTCACTCAGCTTGAGTAGACGTTCCCTGTTTTCTTCAGACACCTTGCGTCCTTCCTTCGCACGCAAGTCAGCAAGCGACTTCGCACGATCCGTCAGAGACATCACAGCACCAAGAGCTGCTTCAGCCTCATCACAAAATCTTTTTCCCTCTTCTGGTTCATGGTTTTGAGGTGGTGTTGCATCACCATCTTCCCTCAACTCAGGAGGTTCAATGTCTGCATCACGCAAGTGCGCAGCAAGGTGGTTGTACACCGCACGCCTATCGCCTTGAGGAACATCAA
>Ga0209521_10004049_pt1 | contig 11748 bp, 7 predicted proteins | sample Rifsed19ft4_FD_184016 | JGI IMG/M metagenome (GOLD analysis project Ga0209521, IMG submission 184016) | Soil microbial communities from Rifle, Colorado, USA - sediment 19ft 4 (version 2) | ecosystem: Environmental > Terrestrial > Deep subsurface > Rock core/Sediment | place: Rifle, Colorado... | reverse complement strand
CTCTCTCCACGCGCCATGGAGCGATCTCCGAGATATGCACCATGCCGTCCGCCCTCGCATTGAGCTGCACGAATGCCCCGAAATCAGCCACTTTGACTACTTCGCCTTTCAACACCTCTCCTACTTTAAACTCCCGGGTCATTTCTTCTACAATTTTTTTAGCCATTTCCGCCGATTGGCCCTTGCCAGTGAAGTACACCGTGCCGTTATCCTCAATAGTTATCTCCGCTCCACTTTTTTCTTTAATTTCCTTAATCGTCTTGCCTCCACCACCTATCACCATCCCGATCATATCCGGTTGAATCTTAATAATGAGTATCTTCGGGGCATTCGGTGAGATGTCTTTGCGTGGAGCTGCGATTTCTTTCTCAATTCTGTCTATTATAGCCACCCGTGCATCTTTCGCCTGTATCATCGCTTCGCCGAGAATCTTGATAGGCACTCCTTCGACTTTGACATCGAGTTGAATCGCTGTCACTCCCTCTCTAGTACCCGCCACTTTAAAATCCATATCGCCATAATGATCTTCGGGCCCCTGAATATCAGTTAAAATTTTGTAATTTTGAATTTCCCCCTCTCCTTTATAAGGAGAGGGCTGGGGTGAGGTCGTTCCCATCATTAATCCCATAGCGATGCCGGCGACCGGCGCCACAATCGGCACTCCGCCGTCCATAAGGGCAAGAGTCGAAGCACAGATCGAAGCCTGAGAAGTAGAGCCGTTCGAAGCCATCGATTCCGAGACGACACGAATCGTATATGGAAATTCAGTGAGAGATGGCAGTACCATCGCAAGCGCTTTTTCCGCGAGAGCACCATGGCCGACTTCGCGACGATTAGTAAAACCTGCTCGTCCAGTTTCGCCGGAAGAGTAAGGGGGAAAATTGTAATGATGCATAAATCTTTTTTCGGCCTTGGTTTGCATGCCGTCGATCATGTGCCTGTCTTCCGGCCCGCCCAAGGTCAAGACCGAGAGTACGTGCGTGCCGCCGCGGTAAAAAATTCCGGAGCCATGCAAGACGATCGAGATGCCTCCCGCCTGGGCAAATAAATCTCTAAGTTCATTCATTTTTCGTCCATCGGCTCTTTTATTTTCGTTGATCGCTTTATCATGCAAGATGTCATTTTCTGTATCGTCAAATAAATTATCTTCCAAACTAAAATCTTCCCGCTCCGGATACTTCTCCGCCACTATTTTATTCCATACATTATGCAGCTCGTCTATTTTAGCTTTCCCGGCCCCAGAAAAAATTGCCTCTGGCATCTTGGGAAAAATATTTTCATTAAATAATTTCACTGATTCGGGATTGATCACCTCTTGTTCTATAACTCTTTTTTCTTTACCAATTTCAGCTACGATTTTTTTCTGAAAATCTTCTAATCTACTTATTTCTTTACTGGCTTGCGTGAACGCTTCTTCCAATTCCGCCTCGACAGTCTGGTGCGCTGAAGCTTCAATCATATTAATGTTACCATTTTTTCCGCAAACCGTCAGATCAAATTTATATTTTGAATCATCGTCTCTAAGCTTTTGAGATGGGTTTATAATCAATTCATTACTGCCTGCACTGTAGGAAGCTTGCTTTCCTTCGGGGTCATATTTTCCAATCCGCACGCAGCCGATCGGTCCGTTCCAAGGAATATTCGAGACAGCAAGCGCCAACGATGCCGCATTTACCGCAAGAATAGTTGAATCATTATCATCCACGGAAATCACCGTCACGATCACCTGCACCGCATGACGAATTGATTGGTTAAAAAGCGGACGGAGCGTCCGGTCAATGACTCGGCTTGCGAGTATTGCGTCTTCGGAAGGCTTGCCTTCGCGCTTTACAAAACGCGAACCAGAAATTTTTCCGGAAGCATAAAATCGTTCCACATAATCCACCGTCAAATTAAAAAATCCCAAGCCTTTTTGGCTGTCATGAGACATGCAAGCCGTCGCTAGCACTATTGTCTCTCCATATTTCAACATCACTGACCCGTGAGCTTGCTCCGCTAAATCGGTAAAAATAGCCGTCAAAGTTTTTCCACCGATCTCTACGCTATATTCTTTTTTTTGCATTTTATTTTCTTGCCTCGAGCTTAGTCGAGAGGAGCTCGTATCCAGACTACAGTGTTGTTCCCAGATTAACAATAATTTTGGAACACTACTTTGTGTCTAGACGCGAACCGGATTAACTGATAAATATTAATGAACTGCTGATTATATTAGCATTTTAAGAGGAAAAAGCAATTATTTCCCTAGATAAAAAGTTTAGAGTGATTGACTATTTTGATCGGCAACCAATTCACTAACCCGAATTCTTTCTCATAATTATTTGTAATATATGGCATAATCATAACATGCCTGAACTTCCAGAAGTAGAAAATTTACGTCAGGGTTTGGGGCGGACAATAGTCGGCCAAAAAATTCGCCGGGTAGAAATCCGAAAACCAAAACTTGTTTCGAGTAAAGGAACACAGCGCCCTGCCTCGCTCCAAAAGAAAAGAGAATTTATTCGCGGCACGACCGGTGAGAAATTTATTAGCGTGGAGCGCCGAGCGAAAAATTTAATTTTTAAATTGAGCCACGGTAAAGTTATTTTAGTGCACTTGAAGATGTCCGGTCAGTTTGTGTATATGTCTAACTCAAACAATGGAAGGGTTATTGGCGGACATCCGATCGAGCTTTCCGAAAAAGAACTGCCAAACAAACATACTCATGTAATTTTTGAACTTGAAAAAGGCACCCTGTATTACAACGACACTAGAATGTTTGGTTATCTCCTATTTTATCCGAACACGGAGGCATTTCTGGCCGAAAACCACTTTGGCTTGTACGGTCTCGAACCTTTGTCCAAAGAATTCAATTTAAAATACTTGGTTAATGCTCTAAAAAACAAGAAGGGTAAAATGAAAGCCGTATTGATGAATCAAAAAATAGTAACCGGCCTGGGTAATATTTATGCGGATGAGACCTTGTTTGAATCGAAAATTCGACCAGAGAGAAATGCTTCTTCTATTTCTAGGTTGGAAGCTAAAAAATTATATCAAGCTATAATTCGGATCATGCAGCGAGCCACCAAAGTCGGCGGTTCATCGGTGGCCGCTTATCGCTTGCTCGATACTACTCGCGGCAATTACGCGCGAGAACACAAAGTCTACGGCAAAGCCGGTCAAATGTGTGTTAATTGCCACAAACCTTTAGAAAAAATAATTATTCAAAGCCGAACAACTATTTTTTGCCCTCGCTGTCAGAAATAATTTCATTTTATATTTTTAAAATCCTAAATAGAGCTATCCCGAGCGCGACAGATACATTCAGTGATTCTTTTTGGCCTCGCATAGGAATTTCGGCGATGATGTCACATTTTTCTAAAACATTTTTGGGAATTCCAGTAACTTCTGTGCCGACTAGAAACGCATTTTTGTTTTTTAATTTTATTTTTTTATAATCTACTGACTTTTTATCTTGTTCAATAGCTATAATGAAATACTTTTGCTGTGTTAAGCTACGCATAAGGGATGGCAGGCTTTTTTTAGATTCCCAAAGCACAAATTCCTCCGCGCCCAAAGCCAACTTCGCTAAATCTTTTCTTTTTCTTCCAAATCTATCGAGCGGCGCGGGGGTATAACCAGTCAAATAGATTTTGTTTATCCCCGCTGCATCGGCCGTGCGAAACATCGCCCCGACATTCTCGACGCTACGGATATTGTGCAAGATTAAAATGCTTTCTTTTGTTTTCATTTTAAGAAATTTTGATTGCGCATTTTTTTGTGGTACGCTATGGCAAACCTGTGCGCTTCGCTGTTGGCCAGCAGTATGTCTCTTTTATATTTTCTGACAATTTCTTCGTCGCCCAGGATAGCTTTCGGCTTATGTCGCTCGTCTTTGACCACCGACACTACTTCTATCTTCAAATTCATTCGAAGCATGACCGCCTTGGCCGCATTGATCTGGGCCACGCCGCCATCGACAACGATTAGGCGCGGATAACCCCATTCTTGATGCCGCATCTTTCTTTCTAAGACTTCGGTAAGCGCGCCAGTGTCGTTGGTATTATTTTGGGTTCGAATCCGAAACTTTTTATATTCACTTTTGACTGCTTCCCCATCTTCGACTACCGTCATAACTCCCACCATGTTTTTACCCCCCATGTGGGCAATGTCATAGGCCTCGATTCGGAAAGCGGAACTTTTTTCGATTTTGAGCTTCCTGAGGGTCCCGCCCATGTACTCATGGGAAGGGCGCAGGGACGAAAAATTGGAAAAAGTTCCGCTTTCCTGTTTCAAGAGCGCCACATCATTGATATGCTGCAAGGCAAACATTTGCCTTTTAACTTCTCCAGCTTTTTCAAATTCGCGCATTTTGACATATTCTTTCATCTGCCTTTTTAAATTGCGGAAAATTTGCGGCTTTCTACCAGAAAAAAATAATTTTATATTCCGGACATTCTGCAAATACAGTTTGCGATCATCCAAGTCCGGCACTAAATTTATCTGCCGATAAAATTCAATATAATTTGAATTTTTATCGTCCAGAAACGGAAAAATTCGGCGGATTATTTTCATGGCTTCTTTGAGCTGGCCGCCGTTCGTAAAAGGCCCGTAACAAGCAGAAAAAATCGATTGGTCGAGATTCTTGGCCCGCACTAAAATTACCTTTGGCAGTTTTTCTCTGGTAATACATACATAATTGAAACTTTTATCATCCTTCAGGGCGGTATTGTAATAGGGCTGATATTTTTTTATGAGCCCCGCTTCGAGGATAAGGGCTTCGAGCACGCTTTCGGTCTCTTGCCAGTCTATTTTGCTCGCCTCCTCGACCATCTTTACAATAAGTGGCCCCCTAGTTTTGATTAAGCCTGCCTCGTAGGAATTACCCTTTCCTTCGGGGTCTTTGGAAAAATAACTTTTGGTGCGGTCACATAAAGAAGTCGCCTTGCCGATATACAAAATTTGTTTCTTGCGTTTGCCTCCTTCACTGCGCTTCGGCGGACCAAGAAAGAAATACACTCCTGGTTTGTCTGGAAGTTTTATTTTTTTAAAATAGATACTTTGCATAATTTTTTATTTTCTTAAAACTTTTTTAAGATATTTTCCAGTATAACTCTTGGTATTATTGGCCACTTCTTCCGGCGTGCCTTTGGCTACCAAGTTCCCGCCTTTGACTCCCCCTTCCGGACCGATATCTATTATATAATCCGAGCTTTTGACAATATCAAGATTGTGCTCGATCAGGACTACCGTATTGCCCTTCCCTACCAGTTTATTCAAAACTTCCAGCAGTTTTTGCACATCATCATAATGCAGCCCCACCGTCGGCTCGTCCAAAAGATAAATGGTTTTCTCCAAATGCGGGCGGTAAAGCTCGCTTGAGATTTTTACTCGCTGCGCCTCTCCGCCAGAGAGGGTGGTCGCGGATTGGCCAAGCTCTAAATACCCGAGCCCCACATCCATTATAGTCTGTAGCCGGTCGGAGATCGCCGGAATATCTTTGAAAAAATTAAGTCCGTTTTCGACAGTCATGTGCAGCACCTCGTAAATATTTTTTTTCTTGTATTTAACGGTCAGGGTTTCCTTATCGAAACGTTTGCCGTTGCAGACATCACAAGTGACATATACCGTCGGCAGGAAGTGCATTTCCACAGCAATTTCGCCGTTGCCTTCACAGGCTTCACAGCGGCCACCTTTTACATTGAAAGAAAAACGTTTCGCTTTCCAGCCGCGCAGCCGCGCTTCTTCCGTTGTCGCAAAAAGATCCCTAATATGTGTAAAAGCGCCGGTATAAGTCGCCAGATTGGAGCGCGGAGTCCGACCGATCGGAGACTGATCTATGAGAATTGCTCGCGAAAGATACTCGGTGCCAGAAAAAGAAGTACAGTTAAAAACTTCGGCAGTGCGATACTTGCGCTCTAGGCGGGCTTGTAGATTTTTGTAAAGAATTTCGTACATGAAAGAGCTTTTGCCGCTCCCAGAAACTCCAGTGATGGAAGTCATGACGCCGAGCGGCACTTCCACATTTAAATTATCAATATTGAAAATTTTTCCGCCAGCAATGCGCAACGCTCCTTTCTTCTCTCGGCGTTTTTTTGGAACTCCTATTTTTAATTCCCCGCGCAAATATCCGAGCGTACGAGAACTGCTAATATTCTTTTTAGAGGTCAAAACATTTTCTAAATAATCTGAAACAATCACTTCCCCGCCGTGCACTCCGGCTTTCGGGCCGATATCCACAATATAATCCGAAGCATAAATAGTGTCTTCGTCATGCTCTACAATGAGGATTGTATTTCCTAAATCGCGTAGATTCTGCAAGGTTTTTATCAAACGATCGTTGTCTCGCTGGTGCAAACCGATCGTCGGCTCGTCTAAAACATACAACGCACCGACCAGCCGGGAACCCAGCTGGGATGCCAAGCGGATACGCTGCGCTTCCCCGCCAGAAAGCGTGTTGGCTTTGCGAGAAAGTTGCAGATAATCTAGTCCAACATCCAACATAAACTGGAGCCGGGCTTCGATTTCTTTAACTACCGGTACGGATATTTCTTTTTCTTGCTCTGAAAGTTTGAGATTTTTGAAAAATTCATGGGCGTCGGCAATGCTGAGCGATGCCAGATCTAAAATATTTACACCCCCTCCTTTTTCCTCCCCCTTGCCAAGGGGGAGGCTGGGTAGGGGTGCTTTTGACTTCAGAAAAACATTTAAAGCCTCGATCCGCAGCCGAGCACCATGGCAAGCATCACAAGGTTCGTCACCCATAAAATATTTAGAGCCGAGACCATTGCAAGATGGGCAGGCACCGTAAGGAGAATTGAAAGAAAAAAGCCGCGGCTCGACTTCTGGAAAAGAAAACCCGTCATTCTTGCAGGCGAATTTGGCGGACATGATAAATTCATCATCATTTATTTTAGTCGTGACCAAATTGTCGGACTCAATCAAAGCTCGTTCGATCGCTTCCGAAAGGCGCATGCGCAGTTCTTCTTTGGTCATTCCATCAATCGGAAAACTATCCACCAAAATATCAATATTGTGAGCTTTATATTTAGAGAGAGTAATCTGCTCGCGAAGTCGCTTCATCTCGCCGTCCAGTCTGATTTCCGAAAATCCTTTACCTAATAAATCATACAAAAGTTGGTAGTATTCCCCTTTTCGCCCGCGCACGACTGGAGAAAAAATAGAAATAGAGGAATGAACTTTGATTCTACTTTGAACAAAATTCAAAATTTCCTCATTTGAAAGTTTTTTAATTTCCTCCCCACACAAAGGGCAATGCGGATGCCCGATGCGAGCGTACATCACGCGCAGATAATCATAAATCTCCGTGATCGTCGCCACTGTTGAGCGCGGATTGTTGGAGCGGGATTTTTGATCGATGGAAATTGCCGGTGAAAGACCGGTGATCTCGTCCACATCCGGCTTCGGCATTTGATTCAAAAATTGCCGCGCGTAAGAAGACAAAGATTCCACATATCGCCTCTGCCCTTCGGCAAAAATAGTGTCAAAAGCCAGCGAAGACTTCCCAGACCCCGAAACGCCAGTAATCACCACCATTTTATTGCGTGGCATTTCGACATTTATATTTTTAAGGTTATGTGTTCTAGCACCCCTTACTATTATTTTGCCTGCTCCGTAAGAAGCTTGCCTTTGTTCGGGGTCTATGTTTTTCTCTTGTTTCATAAAAAATTCAAATAAAACGCAATTACACCCCGCCATGTTCATAGGGGGTGTATGTAAACATTTACTAAACATTATCTTAACACATTTTTACAATTTTAAAAACTATTTAATATGTTAGGAAAAATAAACGAAAAATTAAAATTTATTGCTCTACTTTAAAATCAGAAGATAAATTAATATTATCTGCCCCACTCCATATATGCAGCACATAGTTCCCCGGCAAAAGATTTATGAAGTCTGTAGGTGTGTCGGCACAAGAAGAAACTATATCCCGACAAACTTTTCTTGGAAGAACAAAAGAAATAACATTATTGTCTGGCACCTTTCCAACCCATAATGTTCCCTTATTAGAATAACCTCCCCCTGAAACGTTCTGAGTTAGAGTGACATAGGAATAACCATCCCGCGCAAAACCTAATAAAGAAATAGTGACCTGGTCTCCTATTTTTGCAGATTTATTTATAGAAATAATTTTCCCATCTGGATTCGAACCAAAAGAGGAAGAATACTTCTGAAATTCTGAGAGGCCTTGAGTATAAAAACCAAATCCTAACCCCAACAATCCTACGAAAATAATGCTGATCATGTTGGTGGTAAATATCTTACTGGTAGAAAAAAAATTTTTAGACATCTTTGCTAAAAGATAGAAAATTAAAAACCAAAAAATAAAGGCGAGTAGAAGACTAAATTTTTCAAATAAAATTCCCATACCTAGTGCTGATCCTGAATTATCTGTAAGTAAATATAATGGGGACAAAAGATAAAAAGGAAGTTCAAAAATAAAATCGTAGAACTCTTTAAAAAAGAATAAGGATTTGGGATTATAAAGATATCCGATTGCATAGAAAAAAGTAGGCACTGCTAGCAAAAGGCTTAGACAACAAATAACCACTCTATCCTTCCAATTTAATTTGATTTCCATAAGTATAATACTAACATGAGTAAAATTTTTTGTTAAGTCCTACCCAATCATCTATTTCTAAACTTTACGGACTTTAAAACTCCGATTTCATCCCGAAGAATCGCCTCATTTTCAAAATCCAATTCTTTTACAGCGTTATTCATTTCTTCTCCTTTATTTAACCACTAATTTCAAACCAAGACCACTTGTTATTTTTTGAAGAAATGAAAGAGTGGGATTTATATTGCCAGTTTCAAAACGAGCAAGAGCTGATTGGGTTATGCCAATTTTTTTTAGCTAGTTTTCGCTGAGACATGCCTCTTTTATTTCTAGAAATTATAAGAGCGCGAATTATTTTAAATTCTGGTTGCATTTTAGCATAAGCTTTCCTTACTCCAGGTCTTTTAAATGCCTCTTTTTTAAATTGTGCTAATGTCTTCATAGTAATATGTTGCAATAGATGTTAGAGTTTAATTAGTTTTAATGATAGCATATATGCTATCATTATGCAGATTTAGCATTTGTTAGCGACCGCTGCTTATTGCTATTTTAGTTATTAACCTTCCTTTTCCAAACGCAACTTCAAAACCCCAATCTCATCCCGCAAGATTGCGGCAGATTCGAAATCCAATTCTTTCACTGCTTGATTCATTTCCTTCTCTTTAATTTTTATTATTTTTTCATACACGAGCGCATCTCGTTCTTGGTCAGAAAGATGCGTATACTTTTTTTGCTCCGAAGTAAATATTTCCAAATCAAGTTTAAGTTCTGCATTGACTGCTTTGCCGTGCTCACTTTCTAGCTCTTCAGTAATATCTCTTATCTTTTTCATAATCGTTTTCGGAGTAATGCCATGCTTTTTGTTGTAAGCGAGCTGGATATTGCGGCGGCGAGTGGTCTCTTTGATGGCATAATTCATACTATCGGTTAAAATATCCCCATACAAAATTACTCTCCCTTCGCTATTCCTTGCAGCTCGGCCGATGGTTTGGATAAGAGAAGTTTCGGAGCGCAAAAAACCAGCTTTGTCAGCACCCAAGATCCCGATCAATGCCACTTCCGGCAGATCCAACCCTTCCCGCAAGAGATTCACACCCACTAAGACATCGAACCCCAAACGAGAGTCTTCGACTCCATACGGGGCAGGTTCTCCCTTGCCTCCCCTCCTAAACCTAGTAAGTATTTTTATACGATCCATCGTCTTGATATCGCTATGCAAATATTCGGCTTTGATTTTTTTTTCTTTTAAATACACCGAAAGATCTTCGGCCATTTTTTTTGTCAGTGTCGTCGCTAAAACTCGAAAGCCTCTCCCAATTGTTTTTTCTGCTTCAGCAATGAAATCTTGAATCTGGCCAGGGTATGTATTCGGCAAGTGGTCAGTCTTTTGCTCAGGTCCTCGGTTCTCCGGATCCCCTACCCCGGCCAGACCATTCACAAAAGTCTGCCCACTTGCCGAAACAGGTCGCACGATAACTTCCGGATCCACCAACCCAGTCGGGCGTATGATTTGCTCCACAACCCCGCACGAAAGAGTACTTCGTACGGGGCAGGTTTGCTCGCATGCCTTCTTGCTTTCTTCTATTTCATACTTTCCGGGTGTGGCCGAAGTATAAATTACCGGACCGATGCACTCTTTAAATTCTTCATATTTAAGAGGTCGGTTGTCCTTGGCTGAAGGTAAGCGAAAGCCATATTCGACAAGGGTATTTTTGCGGGAAGCGTCTCCGACATACATGCCTTGGAGTTGCGGCAAGGTAACATGGGACTCATCGATAATGGTCAAAAAGTCAGGAACCAGTAAAGATTTCTTGCTTGTCTTTGGAAAATACGAAAGCAGCGTCTCTGGCGGCTCACCCTCCTTCTTACCGGAGAGATGCCGGGAATAATTCTCAATGCCGCTACAATAACCGACTTCTTTGATCATGGCCAGATCATAATTCGTGCGGCGTTTTATCCTCTCCGCTTCCAAAAGTTTGTCTTCTTTTTTAAATTTTTTCAGTTGCGCTGCTAATTCTTCTTTTATATTTTTTAACGCTTGTTTCAACTTTGCATCTTCGGTAATGAAATGTTTCGCCGGAAAAATGAAAATATTTTTTTCTTCTTTGATAATCTGCGAAGAAACAGGATCAACTTTGATTATTTTTGAAATCACCCCACCCGACATTTCAATTTGATACATTACTGTCTCCGACACCGGTATAAACTCAACTCGCGAGCCGAGAGAACGAAAAGTACCGGGAGTCAGATCCGCATTGGTGCGTTCGAAATGTATTTTAATAAGAGCTTTCATTAAAGACATTCGCTCCATTTTTTGGCCAACTTCTAATTTGAGGTTTACTTTTTCATATTCGGCCGGACTCCCCAAGCCATAGATACAAGACACCGAAGCCACAATGATCACATCGGGCCTAGTAAGCAATGCCTGGGTGGAGGCATGACGTAACATATCGATTTCTTTGTTGATGGAGGCATCTTTTTCAATATAAGTATCCGAGGTCGGCATGTAAGCTTCCGGCTGATAATAGTCATAGTAAGAAACGAAATAATGCACAGCGGCGTCCGGGAAAAACAGCTTGAATTCTTGCGCGAGCTGGGCGGCTAAGGTTTTATTGTGCGCTATTACGAGGGTCGGTTTGTTATACTCAGCGATTACATTTGCCATGGTAAAAGTTTTGCCGGTACCGGTAGCCCCGAGCAAGGTCTGTTTCTCCATTCCCTTTGACAAGCCCTCGACTAATTTGGAAATAGCCGCCGGCTGATCTCCAGCTGGTTTCCATAGACTGTGCAACTTAAAAATGCTCATTAAATGATCCTACCACAAAAACTATTGGTTGACCGCGTAAGTTAATTCAGTGTTATCAAAACTATCGTAAGCCTTGACGATGATGTGAAAAGCTAAGACCGAACTTACTATTGTGAACGCGAGAAAATACACTAACGTTAAATTAATTCTATGTTTGTTGACCATGCGTTTATTATATCACTTTTCTTGATTTTTAGTGTTATTTCCTATATATTTGACTTATTCTCTTTGCACGCGCCCGTAGCTCAGTCGGTAGAGCAGATCCCTTTTAAGGATAAGGTCGTTGGTTCGATCCCAACCGGGCGCACAACAAAGGACTTCGCGATTTTGGAGAGGCAGAAATGCAAATAGAGTCGTTTTGCCGAACTGCAAAACGGCGAAG
>Ga0209521_10004047_pt1 | contig 11750 bp, 9 predicted proteins | sample Rifsed19ft4_FD_184016 | JGI IMG/M metagenome (GOLD analysis project Ga0209521, IMG submission 184016) | Soil microbial communities from Rifle, Colorado, USA - sediment 19ft 4 (version 2) | ecosystem: Environmental > Terrestrial > Deep subsurface > Rock core/Sediment | place: Rifle, Colorado... | reverse complement strand
TGAGCATCAAATACCCGGAGCTCGGCCCCGCGTGCTGCAATGCCATGAAGGAATTTCTTCTCTGGGAGCTCTTTCATGATGGCTGCAGGGTCGATAAGATCGTCTCCATCCAGCACCCCGCCAGGCTCACCGGCGCCTTTATCGCAAGAAGACGCGGCGTCGAGAGCGTATTCCTTCACAGCTCCGTTGTCTTCGACAGGCTCGACAGGAGCGCGGGCGATGCGGCAGGCAACGCAGAGCAGTGCTACTACTCGCATCTGGCCTTTGACAGCGTCTGCTCGGACAGGCTCTCAAACGCATGGCTCAGGACAAGCCGGAACTCGATCGCCGAGTCCATAGATATCGGGCCCGTATTCTCAGACATAGTCTTTGAAGCGAGGGTCAATAGAAAATATGAGCTGAGGCGGGCCATAGGAGTACCGGACGGCGCGAAGCTCGTCTCGTTCTTCGATTCGACGGTCGGACACAACGGCGTCCTTACGCTCAAAGAGGAAGAGGAGTTCATAAGGTCCGCGCGCCTTCTGCTGGAGAAGAACACCGGCCTCTTTGCCGCGTTCAGGTTCAAGAACCGGGCAGCCTTCGACGGGTATTCAGGCGAGGCGCTTAAAAAAGAAATCGATTCCCTCCTGGACCATCCCAGGTGCGTCTGCGCAAACGACCTCAGGGTATCCAATTTCGAGCTAATGGGGGCTTCTGATTTGGTAGTCTCCGCCCCGCTCTCATCCGTCATCTTCGAATCGCTCGTTGGCGGCGTGCCTTCCGTCTATTACGACCCCCTTGGCAGATACCGGGAGCCGCACTATTTCATAGAGCGTCTTCCGATGGTGGCGGCGCATAACCGGAAAGAGCTTGAGGCGAACGCATATTACTGGCTTGAGGACCATGGCGGCGATAGGTTCGCTGGCTTAAAGGAAGAGTATCTGAAGAAGTATGTAGATGCGTATTGCGACGGCAAGGCGTCGGACAGGTTCAGGGACGCGCTTTTAAGGACGAAGACGGCATGAACAGGGCGTTGACAAACTTTCCAGGAGAGCTTCACCTTATAGTATTCGACTTCGACGGGGTCTTCACGGACAACAAGGTCCATGTGAGCGCCAGCGGGGAAGAGACTGTAGTATGCGACAGGAGGGACGGCCTGGGCATAAGGATGTTAAAGGAGAAAGATATTCCCATGTTCATCCTCTCGCTTGAGACAAACCCGGTAGTGGCTGTCCGGGCTAATAAGCTCGGCCTGGGCGCCGTGACCGGGTGCGAAGACAAATTGGGCGTCTTGCGGACATATTCGGATAAAAACGGCATAGACCTCTCAAAGACAATCTACATGGGCAACGACCTGAACGACCTCGACGCGATGCGCGCCGTCGGTTTTTCGGTATGCCCGTCGGATTCGCATGAGGAGGTCAAAAAGGTTGCTTCAGTTGTGCTCAGGTCAAGGGGAGGAGACGGCGCGGTGCGGGAGCTTTCCGAGATGATATTGAGGGCAGGATGCAGGGCAGTGCAAAGGAAGGATGTAAATTCTGAAAGGACGAGGTGAAGCAGATGGGGATCTTTATTGTCGCCGAAATAGGTATCAACCACAACGGGGATGTCGGCATAGCGAAAAAGCTTATTGATGTAGCCTGCCTTGCGGGCGCGGACGCGGTAAAGTTCCAGAAAAGGACGGTGGATGCCGTCTACACCGGAGAGGAGCTCGACAAGCCCAGGGAGAGCCCCTGGGGCGCAACCAACAGGGCGCTAAAGGAGAGGCTCGAGTTCGGATCGGACGAGTACAGGGAGATAGACGCCTACTGCAAAGAGAAGAAGATAGAGTGGTTCGCGTCGGCCTGGGACCTGGAGAGCCAGAGGTTCCTGCGCCAGTTCAACCTCAATTACAACAAGGTGGCCTCGGCGGTCCTGGACAAGCTCGATCTCCTGCATCTCGTAGCGGAAGAGAGGAAGTACACATTCGTATCAACGGGAATGTCCAGCTTCGACGAAATAGACGCGGCTGTCGAGGTATTCAGGAAGCACCGCTGCCCGTTCGAGCTGATGCACTGCACAAGCACCTATCCGACAGACGACGAGAAGGTCAACCTGAAGGCGATAGAGACGCTCCGTGACCGGTACAAATGCAGGGTCGGCTACAGCGGCCACGAGGTCGGGCTCGCGGTCTCGTACGGCGCGGCGGCCCTCGGCATAACGTCCCTTGAAAGGCATATCACGCTGGACCGGGCCATGTTCGGCTCTGACCAGGCTGCGTCCGTCGCGCCAATGGGCTTCATGCAGCTCTGCGGCGCGGTGAGGAAGATAGAAAAGGCGCTGGGAGACGGGGTAAAGAGGGTGCTCGACGAGGAGCTTCCCATAAGAAAAAAGCTCCGGGGGTATTGAAGAATGGAAAGGAGTGAGGAGATGCCCGTTCAATCGCAGATAGTGAGGGAGAAGTTCAACGAGAGGTGGAGCGAATACGCGAAGGGCTTTGAGGACTTCAGGGCCAAGATGGAGAACCCCGAGCATGTAGTTCACGGAGAGGTCACGATCAGCCAGGTCCACCGCGCCATGCTTACCGACAGGTACATAATCGCGAATTATCCGAAGAAAAGCCGCGTGATAGAGGCGGCCTGCGGCAACGGCTTCAACTCGTGCTATCTCGCCTCGCTCGGTTACGATGTGACGGCCTTCGACGTCAGCGAGACAGCGATCGGACAGGCCGAACGGCTCGCGGGCGAGCTGGGCCTGCCCTACGGCATGCACAGGCTCTCGGATCACACATTCCTCGGCATGCTCGAAGACAAAAGCGTCGATGCGGTCATAGCGCTCGGGCTGATGAGATACCTCGATGACGGCGCGAGAGACTTTATCTACAGACAGGCTTCAAGGGCGTTGAGGCCCGGCGGAGTATTCATAGTGTCCAACGACAACCTCCTCTTCGAGATGTTCGCCCTGAACGAGGACACCATCAGGTTCTGGAGCGACACGATAGCCGCCTTCAGCGGCGCTGACAGGCTCTTTCCTGGCAGGAAGCTCGAGGAAGTGCTCGCGGAGAACTACCCCCTTCCGAGGAGGCAGTACGCCGCCCACAGCGTGAGCAGGAACATAAGGAGGCACGCTGAGAACCCGATCGAGTTCCATAAGCTCGCCGGGGATTACGGCTTCCGGACAGCGAAGATAGCCTACCCTGATACGCATATGCTGCCGCCGCTCCTCGAGAAGAAGGTCGACATAATGGAGCTCGAAAAGCTCAAGGCCAGATACTGCCTCGAGCGCGCCGAAGGAGACTGGAGGGCCATGTTCATGGGAAGCGAGTTCCTTGCTTTCATGCAGAGGTAAAAAGATGATACCGGCATTCATAACCGTAAGGACAAAATCTACCCGGCTGCCTGATAAGTGCCTGCTGCCGTTCGGAGACGGGAACGTGCTTGAACACGTAATAAGGCGCGCGAAACACTTCGGCCTTGAGCCCATCGTCTGCACCACAAACGACCCGGCGGATGACAGGGTAGAGAGAATAGCCGCAAGGGAAGGGGCAAAATGCTTCAGGGGCAGCGTCGTCAACAAGCTCAAGCGCTGGCTCGATTGCTGCGACGCCTTCCGTATAAAGGCGTTCCATACTGTCGACGCCGACGACCCCTTCTTTGACGCAGAGCTTGTAAAGAGGAGCTTTGCCCTGCTCGGGGAAGGCTATGACGCGGTCTATCCCACTGAGTCGTCGAAGAACGGGGCCGCCAGCGTCGGCTTCTCCCTGACGCGCGATATTGTCTCGCGGGCCTGCGCCCTCGTCGGCGAAGGACATGACACGGAGATGATCTGGCACTTCATAGAAAAGGTCAATGGCATGAGGAAGACCGCGCTTGGGGATAGCGCGGACGCCCTCAGGATGAGGCTTACCCTTGATTATGAAGAAGACTACTGGCTCCTTGTCACGGTCCAGCGCATCGTGGGCGGCAATGCGCCAAGGCCGGAGGTCGACGCGCTCTTCGCAAGGAACCCTGACCTCCACAGGATAAACTGGTTCAGGAATATGGAATGGAAAGAGGGGCAGCGTAAAAAGGCGAATGGCTAAGGCACTTCAAAAAGAGCGGCTGAAATCTTTCAGTCTGGCCGGCAAGGTCGCGGTGATTACGGGCGGGGCCGGACTGTTGGGGGCCATGCACGCCGAGGCTGTAGCCGGGGCCGGAGGCGCAGTCGCCCTCTGGGACATTGATGAAAACGGGGCAAAGGCAAAGGCGCTCAAAATCGGGAAAGCCAGCGGCACGCTTGCAACGGGGATGCGCGTTGACATAGTTCAGCCGGATTCAGTTAGGGACGGGCTCCATCAGGTGCTCGAGACCTTCGGCAGGGTGGACGTACTCATCAACAACGCCGCCATCAACCCCAGGGTCAGCAGGGAAAACCCGGCGTGGAGCCGGTTTGAAAACTACTCCCTCGACAGCTGGAACAGGGAGATGGAGATCGGCCTCACGGGCGCGTTCCTCTGCTCGCAGTCAATAGGCGCTCACATGGCGGAAAAGGGCAGGGGCGTGATACTCAACATCGCCTCTGATCTGAGCGTAATATCGCCTGACCAGCGCCTATACAGGATAGACGGCCTTGCGGAAGAGCTTCAGCCGGTAAAACCCGTATCATATTCCGTCGTCAAGCACGGGATCATCGGGCTGACCAGGTACCTTGCAACGTACTGGGCGGCAAAGGGGGTGAGGGTCAACGCCCTCTCTCCCGGCGGCGTCCTGAATAACCAGTCAGAGGAGTTCATAGCGCGGCTTGAAAAGCTCATACCGCTCGGCAGGATGGCGAACCCGGATGAATACAAGGCAGCGGTGGTCTTTCTATGCTCTGAGGCATCGTCGTATATGACCGGTCAGAATATAATCATGGACGGCGGGCGCAGCGTCCTTTGATAAACAGCTCACGGAGAGAAGAGATGACAGGTAAGCTTACGTCAAACCCTCATGGAAAGTACAACGGCAAAGAGGCTGAATACGTGCTTGCGGCCCTGGATTCGGAAAACCCTCAGAACAGGCATACATCCTGGACTCAGCGATTTGAGGAGGAGTTCTGCCGCGTAATGGGGGTGGAGTACGCGATAGCGTGCAACTCAGGCACATCAGGCCTTCACGCGGCCCTTGCCGCCGCAGGCGTGGGCCCCGGCGACGAGGTCATAATGCCCGCGCTTACGGTCGTAATGGACGCATTCGCAGCCATCCAAGTCGGCGCGACTCCAGTCTTCGCGGACGTAGACCCGGCGACCTTCACCATAGACCCGGCGGACGCGAAGAGGAAGATAACGCCCAGGACAAAGGCGATAATCGCGGTATCGCTCTACGGCCTCACGGCGGATATGGATCCCGTAATGGAGGCGGCCGATGAGCGCGGGATAAAGGTAATAGAGGACTCTGCCCAGACAATGCTGGGCACATACAAGGGGCGCATGGGCGGCACGCTGGGGCACGCAGGGGTATTCAGCTTCGAGAATAAAAAACACCTGAGCTGCGGCAGCGAGGGCGGCATGATAGTGACAAATGACGAGGCAATAGCTCAAAGGGCAAGGAAGTTCGCCGGCATAGGGTACAAGCACCTTACCGCCTCAGCGGGAAGGACGTCCCTTGCGCTCTCTACCGCGCAGGACCCTGCCTACGAGCGCTTCGACACTCTTGGCCTGAATTACAGGATGACCGAGGTGTCGGCCGCGATCGGTCTCGGCCAGCTTGAGAGGGTCTCGGAGAAGGTAGAGATGAGAAAAAAGGTGGCCTGTCTCTTTGATGACGCCATAGAAGGCTGCGCCTGGATGATAAAGCAGACGACACCGCGCGGCCACGTTCATTCGTACTATACCTATGCCGTCAGATACGAGGGCGATAGTGAAAAGGGGCTTGCCTGGAAGGAGTTCTACAGGAGGTATCTTGATATGGGCGGGGACGGCTTCTACGGCGCGTGCAAGCTGCCCTATCTCGAGCCTGTCCTGAGGCTTGAAGGTAAAGGCAGGACCGGCATCTGTCCTGTGGCAGAGGCGCTCCAGCCAAAGCTCATGCAGTTCAAGACAAATTACAGGGACCTCAAAGAGGCGGAAAAGAAGACTGAGGCGCTTAAAAAACTGATACGTTCAATCATGTAAGTATAGAGCGACGCGCCAAACCCACCACGAATCTCATCAAAGAATTTACCCGGGAAAAGAACAAAGGAAAGATGAAGGTCACAAAGGCCAAGTTCATAAGGGACTCGTTCAACTATTTTTCGGCAGTTGTCGTCTCCAACGTCATAACGCTTGCGACGCTGCCGGTTTACACGAGGTTCCTCTCGCCGTCTGATTACGGCATCATCGCGCTCTTCACCATGTTCGGCGGATTGATCGTTGGCTCGATCTCCTTCGGACTTCAGGGCTCCACCTATCGCTATTACTTCAAGTACTGCGACGACATGGAACGGTTCAGGTCTCTCAATATGGGTAATCTGCTCTTTTCAATAACGGTGCTCTTTGCAGGCGGAACGGCAGTATGGTTCCTCTCCGGGAAGATAGCGCGCGTGGCCTTCAACGGCGGGCTCGAACCTGGGCTTCTTATGTGGTCGTACGTCAACGGCTGCCTGGACTTTCTCCTTGGCTACATGCTTTTTCTTCTGCTTGCCGAGACGCGCTCCCGCGCCTATTCCGCGCTGAAGGTCGTGCAGGTCATATTTACAGCGGCGCTTTCCATCTATTTTCTCTACTTCCTGTCAATGACCTACATGGCGCGGATATACGCATTCCTTATAGCAAAGACAGCCCTGCTCGGACTCGCGGTCTACCTCACAAGGCGGCTCTTTGCATTCAGGTGCTCGCTCGCGCTGCTCGGGGTGTCTCTGAGGTTTTCACTGCCCAACATACCTCTGAATATCGTGGGCCTCTCCAACTCGGCTGTAGACAAGACCCTGCTGAGCAAATACAGTGGGCTCACATCGGTCGGATACTACAACTTCGGGGAGAACCTCTCCGGATCGCTCAAGATGCTCGTCGATTCGATAGAGAAGTCCTGGTCGCCGTATTTCATGCAGAAGGCCAAAGAGGGCACGACTGATGCAAAGGCCGCCATCATCGGCAGGTTTTACGACGTGGCCTTCCTGTTCATCTTCTGCGGCTTGTGCATCATATATTTCGCGGAAGAGGGCGTAAAGCTTCTCGCTACAAAGGAATACTATATGGCCATGTACGTGGTCCCGCTCTTTGTCTTTCACTACCTCTTCGGCGTTATCTCAATGCTCGCGGTCAACCAGATAAACTTCAGCGAAAAGACGAAGGTCTTTCTTATTCCGGCCGTGGTAAGCATGGCGCTCGCGCTTCTGCTCAATTTCGTATTCATCAGGCTCTACGGCGCCATGGGCGCCGCGGCGGCCACGGCGCTCTCCTCGCTCGGCGCGGCCATCGTAGAGCTATATCTCGGAAACAGGCTTTTTCCACTCGAGATCAAAAAAGGGAAGCTGGCCTTTCTCTTTCTCCTGTCAGGGGCATTCACGACGCCGGTTTATTTCCTGATGGCATCAGAGATCAATATGCTCATGAAACTTGTCATAAAACTCGCGCTGCTTGGCGCGTTCCTGGGAATAAGCCTCAAGACGAGGCTCATCTCGATAGAATACGCCCGGAGCTTCTGGCAGATGCTCATGATCCGTATTCTCCCTGAAAGGACCTGAGATGCCGAACAAACTCTCGGTAGAGGGCATTATCAAGAGGTCCAGGAAGTTCGTGGGCAGGACCCTCAGGCATGCGCTCCTTAAGCCTGCGTTGACGGACCTCATTCTTTACGCGAATTCATTCTGCAACGCGTCGTGCCAGTTCTGCGACGTGGGCAGTTCGAAGCAGGGCATTAGGAGGGCCATCAAGGATGCTCCCCTGTACCTTGATATCGACCTGCTGGAGAAGGTGCTCGATGACGGGCTCATATACGGCAATAGGCTCTGCGTAATCTTTCTTATGACCGAGCCCCTGCTCGCGCCCAAGCTCCCGCTGATGCTTGAAGCCTGCAAAACGAGGGGGCACTGGACCAAGGTCACTACGAACGGCCTTCTGCTAAGGAAAAGGATCGGGGAGATTGCCGCGAGTCTTGATGCAATCCAGGTCTCTATTGACGGACTTGAAGAGGCGCATGATTCCATAAGGGGCAAAGGGTTCTTTAGAGCCGCTATCGCCGGGCTCAAGGCGGCGCGGCTGGCAGCCCCGGACCTGGAGATACAGGTCAATTACACTATAACGCCCCGGAATCACCGCGCGCTTTGCGAGTTCCTTAGATTTATCGACGGGCTGGGGCTCAACATCGACCTGCTGAAATTCCAGCTCATGGACTTTGTCTCCGAGAGCATGGCAGCGCGGCACAACCGCGAATACCCGTGGATAGCCCAGACCGTCTCGTCGATAAACGATAACTACCGGTTCAGCCACGATGATATCAAAGATTTATGCAACGAGATCGAGGCTGCAAGGGCCTTCACTGCATTATCAATAAAGCGGGTAGCTTTCAAGCCGCCCATAGCCTCTATCGAAGAGCTTAAAAGGTACTTTGATTCAGAAGGAGAGCCGATATCCGGCGCCGATAAATGCTATGCGCCGTGGACCCAGCTGGCTATCAACACGGCGGGAGATGTCTTCTGGCATATGCGCTGCTTTAACGGATATGCGCTCGGTAATGCAAGGAAGAGTACCTTGAAAGAGATATTTCATGGCCAGAAGGCTGAACACTTCAGGGAAGAGTTGAGGCGCTCCGGTTTTGCCTTTCCGGCCTGCACCAGATGCTGCAGCCTCATGCCAATGGACTGAGCGAAAGATATGGATCTGCACATAATCTCATCGAACGCATATTTAAGGCGGCTGCTCGAGGAAAACCCGGCAGCGCTCAGGTCGCAGGCGATCGCGACCAGGGACTGGTTCGTCGAAAAGGGCATAAGGGCCGCCGGATATGAAGCGATCATCGTTGACAATAACCTTACAGTGGCCGAGGCAGGGGAGCTGGCAAAAAAAGCAACGCAGGAGTCCTGCAACTGGTACAAAGGAAAGGGCAACTCCGATTTTTCGGTCTACAGGGGGATTTCGCTGGCCGACTCGGCGCAGCAGCACTTCTATCATGACATCTTCACGCATCTCTTCTCTCTTATTCCGAACGTCTCTAAATTGGTCGAGAAATACAGTCCGAAAAAAATCGTTTATGAGCATCATGAATCGTTCAGAAAGTCCCTTAACTTCAATAACGAAGATATTCTGCTTGGTCATATTGCCGAAAAATACGGCATCGAGTTCGAATGCGTGCGCACGTATGAGACAGATGCCGCGGATGCGCTCCGTAACGCGCACTCAACCGTACTGAAAAGAGAGCGCGACTATATAGTCAGGACGATCAGGACGGACAGGATCAGGGGCCTTGTTTTCGACGCCGCTACAACCATGCAGTTAATCAAGCACAGGGCCAGGGCTCTTCTATTCGGGAAAAAGCCTTGCATCCTGACTGACTGCTCCAGGGGTACGCTGGATTTCTGGGAGGCCTTCTCAGGAGATAGAGACTGCGCATTCATTATTAACAGGCCTCTTAAGGGCGTACTCGCCAACCTGATTGAGACCACTGTAGCGCTAAAGAGCCATCGCGGCGCATTCAGGTATAAAAAAGAGCTCGATCGGATACGGGAAGAGTGGCGGCAATTTCTTGTAAATCACAGGGAGAGATTTAACTATTTCGGCATGGATTTCTCCGGATATATCGATAATGAGGTCTCCTGGGCGATAGAGAATATCTTTCCCGCCCTTATGGAGGTAACAGACAAGGCATCAGCTGTCTTCAAAAAAGCCGGGGTCGACTGTCTGCTCAGCCAGACCGACTCTCCCATCACCTACCGGTATATCTACAACATCGCGAAGAAAAACGGCATCAGGAACTTTACCCAGCCCGACGGCATCAGGAGCACAATAGAACCTGGCTACAGGCATGCGGATAACGTGCTCGTCTATTCAGAGGCGATGAGAAGCGACCTCGCCTCAGAGGGAGTAAGCTCGTCATTCCATGTGGTCGGAAACCCAAGGTTCCAGGCCGTTTACAGGCAAAGGGAAAGCAAAGGCGCGGAACCGGCGTTTCCACTAAGGGTGCTCATCGGCATGAAGGCCGAAGGCCCGCAGGTGATAGGCCATCATTACGGCAGCAGCAACGCCTTCCTCGAAGACATACTAAGGGCGCTCCGCCCATTCAAAGACAGTATCAGGGTCACGGTCAGGACAAATCCGGGCCAGAGCGAATGCCTGGCGGAAATCAAAAAACATTATCTGCCTCAGGATCATTTCGATATTCAGCGGGGCGAGACGATTCCGTTCGAAAAGGCGGCGCACGAGCATGACCTTTTCATAATGAGCTGGACCACCGCCATTGTGGAGGCTGCCATACTCGGTAAGATGGTCATCTACTACGCCAATGACGCGGTATTCCAGTACCCACCTTTTGACGGAGCGTCCGAGCTTGCGACCCTGCGGACAAACGGCGAGCTTGAGGAGGCCATCAAAGAGATACTGAACGGCGGGCGGGAAAAGTACCTTCGATTCGGAAAAAAAGACGAAATGGAGAAATACGCCGGCCCGCTTGAAAAGCCGTCAGCCGTCGAGATGATGAGGGAGGCTGTTTTGACACCGGCATCCGGCGGAAGGGCGCAGGAGCTCAGGCGAGCATGAATGCGCTAAGAAAAATTGTAAAATCTGCCATTGGCGCGGCGACGAGGTTTATAACCGAACTCGTGCCAAAGGACGAAAGGGTCATCTTCCACGGCTCCACGCTCGCCAGCTACAACGAGAGCGCGAGATACCTCTACGAGCACTTCGCGAAAAAAAACGACAGCAGGGCAGTATGGGCGACGAGCAGCGAAGATGTCTACAGGCATCTCGCGAAAAAAGGCTTGAGGGTCGTATGGCACAGGAGCCTCTCTGGATATTGGAACTATTTGAGGGCGGGTACCGTTGTGGGCACGGGAATTTCATATCCTGATTTCATGGGCGCGGTGGGCTCGAAGACTGCAAAGGTCTGCCTGTGGCACGGCGCGGGGCCAAGGTCAACGAACGCGCCTGACGGAAAGGTCTTCACGAGCGGCCTTGATATAGTAGGCCGCGTGCAGAGGTTCGACTACTTCACTATGACTTCAAAGTACACCTCGATGATGATAGGGAAGCTCCAGTTCCTGCTGCCCGCGTCGAAGATAGTCATGAACGGCTTTCCGCGCTGTGATCATCTTTTTGACCGCGCCGAGATGAAAAGACGGCATGAGACAAAAGGGCTTTTGAAGCGCATTTTCCCGGAAATGGACAGGCATGACAGAGTGATACTCTATTCCCCTACATGGAGGCAGGACTGGGGCGTATCGTTTCCACTCAAATCCCTGCCCGATTTTGACCTGTTGGCATTTGATGAGTTCCTGCTCTCTAATCGGTTTTACCTGGTCATATCCAGGCACCCCATTGTGAAGGCCTGCGAGGACCTCTCGGAGCGCTCGCGGATATTCTATCTTCCGCAGGACCCGCTTTTTGATATCAACCAGCTGCTCCCTGAAGTCTCGATGCTCATTACGGATTACTCTTCTATCATGACTGATTTCGCAATACTGGCGAGGCCCCTTGTATTCGTTATGCCGGATTACGAGGAGTTCTTCTTTAACCGCGGCCTCCTTGAGGACTTCCGCGAAAACCTTCCCGGGAAAGAGGCCCGGACGGCGAAAGACCTCATAAGGATAATTTCAGAGTGCATGGAAGACCCCGGCCTTGACGCTCATCTGAGGCAAAAATTCCT
>Ga0209521_10004044_pt1 | contig 11757 bp, 17 predicted proteins | sample Rifsed19ft4_FD_184016 | JGI IMG/M metagenome (GOLD analysis project Ga0209521, IMG submission 184016) | Soil microbial communities from Rifle, Colorado, USA - sediment 19ft 4 (version 2) | ecosystem: Environmental > Terrestrial > Deep subsurface > Rock core/Sediment | place: Rifle, Colorado... | reverse complement strand
CGCCCGCTTGCTGCGTTCCTGCCTGGCGCCCATTCGGGCCTTCTTAGTCGGCCGGCATCTCCAGCATGCCGAGGAATTCACGAGGGGTATGGACCGGGATCTCCGGTGCAAGGTCGAGCAGGTGCCGGTCGCCTGAGACGAGGCGCGCGTCCATGGATGCGGCAAGCGCGATCAAGTAGTCGTCGCTCGGATCGACGGAACGCGCTGGCGGGGCGGTCCCGGGATCCGGCGCGACCGGCGCCGACCGCTCGAGCCAGGCGATGAACCGGGTCGCCTCGTCGGCCGTGACCCTCCCTCGGAGCCTCGGGTATGCCAGCGCCCGCGCCAGCTCCGCCAGCAGCAGCGCCGACACGATCAGCTCGAAGTCGCCCTGCTGCCAGGCCAAGAGCAGTCGTGCCGGTGCGCCGCTGGGCGAGAGGAGCGCCGAGACCAGGACGTTGACGTCGAGGACCGCGCGCACGCGCGATCAGTGTTCGTTGCGGGCGGGGCGGGTGGCGTGTTGGGCCTCGACAGCCAGGGCGGTCGCCTCTTCCTCAGTGAGTCGATTGCGGGCCCACAGCCCCTCGAGCAGATCGAGTCCCATGTCTCGACGGAGGGCCTCTTCGATGACCTCGCTGTCGCCCTTCCCCGTCCGCGCCGCCCGCACCTTCACCGCGCGGAGGACTTCGGCGTCGACGGTCAGTGTCGTCCGGACCTTGCTCATCACCGCATCATAGCATCAAGGTGCGCGCAGATCAGAGGTCGAGCAAGAGCGCCGGAGCAGGCTCAGATCAGAGGTCGAGCACGAACCGGAGCGCAGCGTCGAGACGCTCGATGGCGGCGGCGTTGAGCCGGCCGGCGCGGCGGCCGAGGACCGTCAGCGGCAGCGTGGCCGGCTGGTCGCACTTCACGAAGCCGTCCCGGTCGAGGCCGGAGTCGCTGGCGGCGACGGGCACCAGGTAGGGCGGCGCAAGCGCGGCGGACCGCGCGGCGCTCGTCATCGGCACGACGATGACCGTGCTCGAGCGGCGCATCCGTTCCGTCTGCACGACGACGGCTGGGTGCGGGCCGGGGAGGACGTGACCGCCCGAATCGGGAAAGGCCACGAAGTGGATGTCGCCGCGACGGGGGCCAAGGATGGGCGTTTCGCGCCCGATGCCTACCACTCCAGGTCCGCCCAGGCGCGAGCCGTCAGCGTCAGGGCATCGTTCGCCCAGCTCGCGTTGTCCTCGGCGTCGAGCGCGAGGGCTCGATCCAGGCGCTCCTGCTCGCTCGTCGCGATCGACCGTCGGAGCGCGGCCGCGATCACTCCGCTGACGGTCGAACCAGACTCAGCGGCCGCCGCTCGGATCTCCTCGACGAGATCCCGCGGGAGGCTGATCGACAGCTTCGTATGTGCCGCGGTCTCGCGCTCGGTGCCGTACGTGGCGGCTGTCTCGGCCAGCGCGTGCGAAGGGACGCGCGGTGGTTGCTGCACGGTAGGACTGATGGTAGCACGAGCGGTAGGAGGGCAGGATTGGTCTAGCTCCGGGCCACCCTAGAGGGCGAGGTGGAGGCGAAGCGCCTCGTCGATCCGGCCCATCAGAGCTGCCGGAACCACTCCCAGCCGGTCTCCGATCCGCTCGACCGCGACTGAGCGGACCTGCTCGGCCTGCGCCTTGGAATCCCGCTCGAGTCCTGTCTCGGCCGCCGGCAGCAGGACCTGGAACGGGTAGACCTGGTCGATGTTCGAGGTGACGGGCACGACCGTCAGGACCCCGCGCCCGAGTCGTGTCGCCGTGAGGTTTGCGGCGTCGTTGCTCACGATCACGGCGGGTCGGCGCTTGCTCGCCTCCGAACCGCGCACCGGCTCGAGGTCGACCGTACGGATCTCGCCGCGCCGCATCAGGACGAGGAGAGCCCGTCCGCGGCGGCTCGATCCCATACCTCTGCATCGCCACTCGCCGCCCATTCCTCCCAGGCCCCCTCGTACGCGGAGCCCAGCTCGGCCGCCCGAAGCAGGCGGACGGCCTTGTGCAGCACGGCGGACCGGGATTCGTAACCCTGCTCCCGGGCGTACTCATCGAGAAACTCGACATCATCGCCCGGCAGGCTGACACTCACCTTCATACCGTCATCCTACCATGAGTAGGCGTTGGGTAGTATTGCGCAGTCAGTCGGACTGATTCGTGATCGAGCCGACCAGCGAATCGCGACACTAGCGTCGCAGCCAGGCCAGGAAGTCGGCCGGCCTGTACACCGGCGGTTCCGACTGACGTGGTGCTAGCAGGTCTTCGTCGCCGGAGACCACGCAGGCCGCGCGCGTTGCGAGAGCGAGCGCCACGATGTAGTCGTCCTTCGGGTCGCGGGTGAGTCCTGGCTCGAAGATGGGGTCGGCCCTGAGTTCGGCCTGCTGGCGCAGCAGGGACACGAGCGCCTCGGCCTCTTGGGCCGAGACTCGTTCGCGCAGGGGCTTGCGGGCGAGGACATCACTGAGTTCGCGGAGCAAGGCGGGACAGACGACCAGCTCGATCGCGCCATCGCGCCACGCATGGAGGATCCGACCGGGCGCTCCCTGGGGCTGAAGGATCGCCGAGACGAGGACGTTCGCATCGGCGACCACGCGCGGCGGGCGGATCTCGGGCAAGTCTGCGGTGGGGTCAGCCCTGGCGTGTCAAGCGCTTCGTGTCGGCCATTCGCGCTCGCTCCTCGCGCGTCGCGTGGACTTCTTCGACCGCGATGCGCATGGCCTCTTCCTCGGTCAAGTCGCTCGAGCGAGCGAGCAACTCGTCGAGGATGTCCCAGCCCAGGTACTTCCTGAGCGCTTCCTCGTAGACCTCGTATTCCTTGATGCCCTCGCGCGCAGCGACCGTCTTGGCCGCCCGGCGCAGCCGCGCGTCGATGTACGTGGTGGTCTTCACCCGGGCCATGGATGCCAGCATACCAGCAAGCCCGCAAAGAGGGAATCGTCGGTAGCTCCGTCAGCGGTGTCTCGGTCACCAATCCCAGGGCCCGGAGTACGGTGGCGCCGTCCACGTCGCGTCCTTGTCGTCGAACGTGTCCTGCGCCGATCCGACGTCGCCTTGCCATGAGGCGGCGATGGATGAAGAGGAGCTGCAGGGCTGGCCGGCCAGTCGCGAAGCGAGGGTCGGGATCCATTTCTCGAAGATGCGGACATGCTGCTCCTCGTGCCACCTCACGTGCTCGAGCACCTGCTTCCACCAATCGAGGAGCGCTCCTGGGACGGGGCTCGGCTTGGTCCAACGGGGCATGTGGACGAGGTAGACAGCTGTACCCGAGAGTCCCCAAGTGGTGCACGTCCCCGTGTTCGGGTCGATCGTGTACGTCGGCTGGATGCCGTCCAGGTCGGGCTCCACACACGCGATGGCGTCAGGGCACTCCCTCGTAAGGTTCTTCTCGGCAGATTCAATGAGCTCGTTCGGGTTCCTCCCGCTGATGGCAAAGTACGTCGCCGTCGCGTTCCACACGCTCACCGAGAGCTTCGGCAGATACACGAGGTCACCCGTGATCCCCCCCGAGGCGGGCGTTGGTGAGACGACGGGCTCGGGAGTTTGAGGGGTCACCGCGGTCAGCGTCGTCGCGGCGCCCGACGCCGAGTACGTCACCGTCCCTTCCTGGCATCCACTGCCAGTGAGCGGCACGGAGTGAACGATTCGGGTCCCGGACAGCTGGATCGACGTGACGGCCGCGCCCGCCGGCCGGTGCATCGTGATGATCAGAGTGGTCGTGATCGAAGCCGTGGCGCCGTTCGCGACCGGCTTGCCCGGCGCGGCGCAGGACGTCAACTCCTCGCGCTCGCCCTCGTACCGGAGGGTCCCGTCGACGACCCGAAACACCCCGCCGTCGATCCTGTCTCCCGTTGCGCTCAGCACGCTGACCTCGGCGTCGCAGAGGCCGGCCCCGCAGGTCGGCTTCATGACGTACGCCTCGCTGACCCGTTGATGCCCCATCGCCCGGAAGACGACCAGCCAAGCCTCGGGGGGCGAGTAGCCCGGCGGGAGCGTGAGCACGGGAGTCGGGGACGGGGTCGCCCAGTCGATGGCCGCGCCGGCCGGCGCTGGCCTCGGCGGCGTCGGAGAGGGATCCGCTCCCGCCATCAACGTGCAGCCGGTCAGGGCGACTGCCGCCAGAGCGAAAGCCAAGCACCTTCTCACGACAACCTCGGCCGTTCGGGTCCGGCCAGTGTAGGTCGGATCTCCTCTCAGTCGGAGAGCGGATGCCGCCAGCGGAGGCCCGGGAAGCGGCTGAAGTCCCGGTCGGTGGTCACGAATTCGCTGCCCGATTCGATGGCCAGGGCCGCGAGGTAGGCATCCGGGACCAGGTTCCCCTTGGCGCCCGCGGCGACGCACAGTCTCTCGAAGATCTCCCAGTGACGTTCGCCCGGGCCGACGAGGACGGCGGTCGGCTGCGCCCGCACGGCGTTCGCAAAGGCGAGCGCTGCCGCGACGGTGTCGGGCGGGTCGAAGACGCGGGGATGCGTGACGACGCGCACGAACCCGCTCAGCACCAGCTCCGAGACGCCGACCGGCTCGTCCGCGGCGAACGCGCCCTGGAGCCAGGCCCGGTATCGCTCATGATCGGGAGCGGCTTCCCGGAACGCGTGGACCAAGACGTTGACGTCCGGAAGGATCAGCGCTCGGCCCCTTCCATGAGCTCGAGCAGGGCCGCGCTATCGTCGAGATCGACGCCGGGTCGGAGCCTGCCGCCGGGGGAGGTCGGGAGCGCGAGCGGGCGGGTCGTCTCACCCCGGTCGCGTCGCGCGAGAGCGGCGCGAAGGGCGTCCTCCACCACCGCCGCGAGCGTCCGACCGGATCGCGCGGCCTGGGCCTTCGCCTCCGCGAGCAGCCGATCGTCGATGCGGATCGTCGTCCTCATGTCATCAAAGCATCAGGTTCTGACATCAAGATGTCAAGGACGACACGCTGACGCCCGCACGGCTGAGGCCTCGGGGCCGTCAGCGGTCCGGATCGTCTACCTCAACCCGAACCGCGCCGCCACCGCGGGATCCATGAACGCGGTGATGTCGCCGATCCCGGTCGCGTCGAGGGTCAGGACGTGGATCCCGACCGGCGTCTCGCGGCTATTGCGGCCGATCCCGATGACGCCGAGCGCGGGCTGGCCGTTGGCCGAGGTCAGGGGCAGCCGCCAGCGGCCCTGCGGCAGGACCCAACGGCGCAGGAACTCGACCACGGAGTCGCGCCCGGCGTACCACGATGGCGATGGCGGCATGGCGAGGCGGACCTCGGCCTTGAGGGTCGCCACGAGCGCGTCGACGTCGTCCGTCTCCCAGGCCCGGACGTAGGCCGAGAGCAGGCGGCGGATGTGCGGGTCGGCCGGCCAGGTGCTGGGCATCGCCCACGCGCCGGTGCGATGGTGGCTCGCGGCCAGCTTCTCGCGCGCCCGGTGGAGCAGGCTGGTCGCGGCACCGACGGTCATCTCGAGCGCAGCGGCGGTCTCGGCCGCGCGCCAGGCCAGCACGTCACGGAGCAGGAGCACGGCGCGCTGGCGGGCAGGGAGGGCCTGGAGGGCGGCGAGGAACGCGAGCGAGACGCTCTCACGCACGGAGTAGCGGGCGGCAGGGTCCAGCTCGGCGTCGCCCAGGAACTCCTCGGGCAGCGGTTCGAGCCAGGCGATCTCGTTGGCTCGGCGGTCGGGCGGGTCGAGCGGGTCTGCGGCCGCCCGGAGGTCGGCCGGCAGGACGCGGCGGGGTCGCCGGTCCAGCGCGTCGAGGCACACCCGCGTCGCGATCCGGTGGAGCCAGGTGCGCAGCGACGCATCACCGCGGAACGAGTCACGCGCACGCCAGGCGCGGAGGGCCGTCTCCTGGGCCGCTTCCTCGGCCTCGTGGATCGAACCGAGGAAGCGATAGCAGAGCAGCACGACGTCACGCCGGTGCGCCTCGATCGCTCGACCGAAGGGGTCGTCGCCGGCGTGAGCGGGCGCGTCGAGGCCAGTGCTCGTTCGTTGGTGTGTTCGTTCGGGTCGCGGGTCGCCAGTCACCGTCACTTCCATTGACGCCGTCGGAAGCTCGAACTGTACGGTCGCCGCGCCACCGGCGCATCCGACTCGATCGGCACCGAACGGTTTCGCGGCCGCAGCCGGTCAATGACGGTGAACCCCGAAACACGGAGGACACCGCGATGCCGTTCTACACGACCGTTCGAGCCCGCCTCAAGGACGCCGACCCGAAGGCCGCGATGGAGGCCCACAACGGGGTCGTCGCGCGCCTCCTGGGCACGACCCAGGCCAACGGCGGCACGGGCCATCGGGTCTTCGCCAACGCCCAGGACCCGCGCGAGTTCCTGGCCATGGACACCTGGGAGTCCATGGAGGGCATGCAGACGGCCTTCGGCGACCCCGACACGCAGGCCGAGATCGGCAGCCTGTTCGAGGGCCCGCCGGAGGTCACGATCTGGGCCCCGCGCGAGGGCTGGACCACGTTCTGAGGGGAGGGCCTGCGACCCGCGCGTTGGGTCGGGGTCGACGGATCGGACCTCCATGGGACATCGGCCGAGACATGAACCACGAGAGTCCGCATGTGATATCGTCGCTCTCATGAAGCAGGCGAGGATCTCTCGCGGTGGTCAGGTCTCGATCCCGGCGGAGGTACGGCGGCGGTGGCAGACGTCCAGGCTCTCGCTCGAGGACCGAGGAGACGAGCTGGTCCTGCGGCCGATCCCGGCCGATCCGATCGGGGCGACTATCGGGTCGCTTGCCGGACCGGGGCCCACCACGGACGAGTCCCGCGCGACCGTGCGCGACGAAGAAGCGCATGCGGACGAGCGTCGGTGGACGCGCACGGCCGATCGGGTTCGAGCGCGCAGCTGAGCGTTTTCGACGCCCAGGCCATCGTCGCGCTCCTCGTCGGCGAGCCTGCCGCTGCCCCGGTCGCCGCGATGCTGCGGGATCCCCAGGACCGGTCTGTGGCCAGCGCGGTGAACGTGTCCGAAGCGGTCGACGTCCTCGTCCGGCTGCGTCGTCGGACCTTCGTCGAGGTCGCGGAGAAGCTCGACTGGCTGGCCGCCGGCGGTCTCGAGGTCTCGCCCGTCGACGAGTCGGTCGGACGGATGGCCGGGCGGATCCGCGCCGATCACTACGATCGTCGCCGACGTCCGATCTCCCTGGCCGACTGCGTCGCACTGGCGACCGCTCGAACGCTCCACGAGCCATTGGCGACATCCGACCCTGTGCTCATCGAGGTCGCGCGTGCGGAGGGCACGGACGTCGCGGGGCTTCCGGACTCGGCGGGTCGCCTGCCGGACTGAGCGCCGCGTTGGCGCCCGCTGATCGCGCCCGGATCCTCGGTACCATCTCGATTCAGTGCAAGGCGAACGCGATCCGGACCCCCACGGCCTGCTCATCCATGGCGGAACCATCGTCACGGAGGCTGGTCCGCTAGTGGCCGACGTCCTGGTGATGTGCCACACCCTCGCCCTGCTTGCTGCCTATCCATTGGGCGTGACGTGAGCAATGGCCTGACCCAGTTCTCCGCCGCGCCCGGGACGATCGACCTGGCGTGGGGCCATCCCGACCCGGACCTGCTGCCCGTGCGGGAGCTCCGCGCGGCGGCCGAGCGCGCGTTCGACCGCTACGGCCCCGACATGCTCGCGTACGGCAATCCCGCCGGACCCCCGCCGCTGCGCGAGTTCATCCGCGAGCGGCTCGAGCACACGGACGCCCGGAGCCCGGCGCTCGGCGAGGTGCTGGTCACGGGCGGCACGTCGCAGGGGCTCGACATGGTCGCGACGCTGCTCATCGGGCCGGGCGACGTGGTCCTGGTCAGCGAGCCCACGTACTACCTCGCGCTGCGCATCCTTGCCGACCACGGGGTCCACATGCACGGAGTCGCATCGGATGCGCACGGCATCGTCCTCGAGGAGCTCGTTCGCGCGGTCCGGCGGCGACGTGGGCGGCGGCCCCGACGGCTCTTCCTCTACACCATCCCGACCTTCAACAACCCGACCGGCGCCAGCCTGTCCGACGATCGGCGGGCCCGGTTGGTCGAGCTCGCGGCGGACGAGGGGATCGTCATCATCGAGGACGACACGTACCGCGAGCTGGCCTACGACGCTCCGGCGCCGGCGTCGTTGTGGGCGTCGGCCGTCCCGGGCGTCGTCGTCCGACTCGGCAGCTTCGCCAAGTCCGTGGCCCCCGGACTGCGGGTCGGCTACCTCACCGCCGACACGCCGACGGTCGAGCGGATCGCGGCCAGCGGCTTCCTCGATTCGGGCGGCAGCCCGAGCCAGGCGAGCTCGCTCGTGGTGGCCGAGTACGCCAGCGCGGGCGACTACGCCCGGGTGGTCGAACGCCTCCGGGCTGCCTACCGGGAGCGGCGCGACCGACTGCTCGGGGCCCTCGAGCAGCAGCTGGCCGGGGCTGCGACCTGGGTGCGGCCCAAGGGCGGGTACTTCGCCTGGGTGTCGCTCCCGAAGGGTGTGACCGCAGCGGCCCTCGACGAGCCGGCAGCTCGCCACGGGGTCGGGTTCATGCCCGCCCGTCCTTTCTTCCTCGAGGCCCGACGAGCCCCCGAGGCCGTCCGGCTCGCCTTCAGCCGCTATCCGCCGGCGACGCTGGAAGAGGCCGCCGCCCGACTCGCCTCGGCTATCCAGGAAGCGGCGCGCCGGTCGTAGCCGGCCGGTCGGGCAGCTCGACCCGCCAGCGGTCCATGATGGACGGCCGTGAACGCCTGGCGGCTCGACTGGATCTCCCGCGACGGCCGGGTCCTGCTGCTGGCACGCGTGCTGCGGACCTTCGGGTACGGCTACCTTGCGGTCGTCCTCGGCCTCTACCTCGCGGCGCTGGGCTTGCCGGCGCTGGTCATCGGGCTGGTGATCGCGGCGGCGATCGGGGGGAGCGCGGCGATGACCATCGCCTGGTCCCTGGCCGCCGACCGCTACGGCCGCCGCCGCACGGTCATGACCATGGCGCTCCTCATGGCCCTTGGCGGTCTTCTCTTCGCCGTTACCGACAACGCCTGGCTCCTCGTCCTCGCCGCCTTCACGGGGACGATCAGCGCCACGAGCTCGGAGGTAGGAGTCTTCAACACGGTCGACCAGGCGGTCCTGCCGCAGGTGACAACGCCGGAGCGCCGCACCTGGGCGTTCGCGCTCTACGGGCTGGTCGGCAACCTGGCCCAGGCGCTGGGCGCCCTCTTCGCCGGGACGGTGGCGATCTTCGCGAGCCTCGGCCTCCACGGCGCCGATGCCTATCGACCCCTCTTCTGGCTCTACGCCGCGATCGGGCTCGCCAACTTCGGCCTGTTCGCGGTCCTCTCGCAAGCGGTCGAACTTGCGCACGTGGAGGGCGAGCGGGCCTTCCTCGGCCTCAGGCGCTCGCGTGGCGCGGTCGCCCGCCTGTCGGTCCTCTTCGGGCTCGACGCCTTCGCCGGCGGCTTCGTCGTCCTCGCCCTGGTGGCCTACTGGTTCAACCTCCGCTGGGGCCTCTCGCCGGAGACTCTCGGCGTCGTCTTCTTCTGGGTCGGGGTCGTCTCGGCGCTATCGTTCCTTGCCGCCGGCTGGCTGGCCGCGCGGATCGGCCTCCTCAACACGATGGTCTTCACCCACCTGCCCTCGAACGTGCTGCTCATGCTCGTGCCGCTGATGCCCACCGCGTGGCTCGCCGTGCTCGTCTTCCTCGTCCGGATGAGCATCTCGCAGATGGACGTGCCGACCCGCCAGTCCTACACGATGGCGATCGTCGATCCCGAGGAACGCACCGCCACGGCCGGCATCACCAACGTCGCTCGCTCGGTGGCGACCACGATCTCGCCGCCGCTCGCCGGGTACGCCTTCAGCGTCGCCGCGCTGGGCGCGCCGTTCCTGCTGGCCGGCGGGTTGAAGATCGTCTACGACCTGCTCATCTGGCGCACCTTTCGGCGCGTTCACCCGCCGGAAGAGCGCATGAGCGCCGCGTCGTCGGGTGGCCGCGTGGGTCCGCAGGCCTGAGGCGCCGCGACGGGATCCGCCGGAAAGCGAATGGCTGGGGCGGAAGGATTCGAACCTTCGGTCTCCTGATCCAGAGTCAGGCGCCTTACCGCTTGGCCACACCCCAGCGCGGATCACGATGATACCCGCCCGTCCCCGCAGGGCACAGGCCGACGCATGGAGCCGCATTGTCGCCCGCGGCTGGGAGTTGCCGGTGTTGCCGGTCGTGGTTGCACCGGTATCGGAGCTTTCAGGGCAAGGGCGGCGCTAAGGCCCCCGCCTCCCGGACGAGGAGGGGCTTATCGGCGCCGATTGCACCTGGATCCGAGTTGCGGGGGCATTGCGGGCATAAGGACCATGCCCGCTCGCTGCCCAACGTCGTTGATCAGCTCCCAGCCCCGTGGAGTCCGATACAGGTGCAATCGATCGAGTCAAGGGGAGGGGAAGCCCGGATTGCACATCCGCGGACGGACCGGCCTCCCTTCGGCCGCAGCCCCACCGCGACGGATCGATCGACCGGTCAGACTTGGGCGATGGCGGATCGAACCGGGTGGGTGGACTGGCTGGTCTTCCTCGCCCTCGGCTTCATGTGGGGCAGCAGCTATCTGTTCATCAAGATCGGGGTCGAGACGCTCACGCCGTTCACGCTGATCGCCCTTCGGCTGGGGATCGGGCTGATCGTGCTGGCGACGGTCGTCGCGCTCGCCCGCGAGCCGTTGCCGCGCAGCCCGCGGATCTACGGCCACCTGGTGGTCATGTCGGTCATCAGCATCGCGCTGCCCTTCTACCTGATCACGACCGCCGAGCAGTCGACCGACTCGGCACTGGCCGCGATCATCAACGGGTCGGTGCCGCTCTTCACGATCGTCATCGCCGCACTCGCCCTCCACGACGAGCCGATCACGGTCAACCGGCTGGTCGGCCTGATGGTCGGCTTCGTGGGCGTGGTCGTCCTGGTGAGCCGGGGCCTCGGCGGGGCGCGCGGGGGCGATGGTCTCTACGGCGAGCTGGCGCTCGTTGGTTCGTCGATCTCGTACGCCGCCGGAGCCGTGTACGCGCGCCGTAACATGCGAGGACTGCGCCCGATGATCCCGGCCCTCTTCCAGGTCGCCTTCGCGTTCCTCATCACCGCCACGCTGGCCGTCGCCCTCGAGCGACCCCTGGCCACGGTAGTCCGCCCGGACACGGTGCTCGCGGTCGTCTGGCTCGGTGTCCTCGGCTCGGGCCTCGCCTACCTCGCCTTCTTCCGGCTGCTGGCCCACTGGGGCGCCACCCGCACCACGCTCGTGGCCTACCTCCTGCCGATCGTCGGCATCGTGCTCGGGGCCCTCGTGCTCAACGAGCAGGTCGATGCCCGCATCTTCATCGGGACGGCCCTCGTCATCGGGGGGGTTGCCCTCGTCAACAGCCGCTACGGCCGGCGGGCGCTGTTCGGCTTGTCGAGGTAGGGACCAGGGCCGTGCCCCTCCCGGACCGCGTGCCCGGACCGCAGCGCGTGCGAGACCGCTTCCCGCTGGCCCACCTGCCGACCCCGCTTGAGCGGGCCGACCGACTCGGACGCGCGCTCGGCCTGGAGCCTGGACGGCTGTGGATCAAGCGCGACGACCTGACGGGGTTGGCCACCGGCGGCAACAAGGCGCGCAAGCTCGAGCTGCTCCTGGGCGAGGCGCTCGCCTCTGGCGCCGACACGCTCGTGACGGCCGGCGGGCCGCAGAGCAACCACGCGCGCACGACGGCCGCGGCGGCGGCCCGCGCCGGCCTCGGCTGCGTCCTCGTCTTCAACGCCGACCCGCCGACCCGCACCGAGGCCAACCAGGTGCTCGACGTCCTCCTCGGGGCCGAGCGGCGCTTCCTC
>Ga0209521_10004040_pt1 | contig 11762 bp, 10 predicted proteins | sample Rifsed19ft4_FD_184016 | JGI IMG/M metagenome (GOLD analysis project Ga0209521, IMG submission 184016) | Soil microbial communities from Rifle, Colorado, USA - sediment 19ft 4 (version 2) | ecosystem: Environmental > Terrestrial > Deep subsurface > Rock core/Sediment | place: Rifle, Colorado... | reverse complement strand
CGCGGCGCCGACCACGACGAGGCCGCCGAGGACCCCGCCGACGACCGGCGCGGTCTCGCGCAGTCGGGCTGTCATGGGCGCAAGTCTACGGGCGCCGCGTCAACGCGACGCATAGCGGGGCCGGGTCGTTCGCCGGGCTCGACCCCGCGCCGCTGCTAGCATTCCGCCCCGTGGATCCGATCGGTGGACTGCGCCACCTCCTCGTGCGAGTCCAGGTCGCCGTCTTCACGGCCGCCGGCATCACCCTCCTCATGAGCGGCCTGCTCACCTACGACGCGACGGCCGGCCTCCTCGCGACCCCTCACCCCACCGCGACGCCACAGGCGGCGACGCCCAGCCCGACACCCTTCCCCACGATCGTGCCCGTCGTCCCGACGGCCACCCCCGAGCGGACCGGCAAGGCCAGCCGGATCATCATCCCGGCGCTCAACATCGACATGCCGATCGTCCAGGCGCCCCAGGGCTTCCCATACTGCAACGTGGCCCAGTACGTGAAAGAGTTCTCCCAGCCGGGGCGCGAGGGCGCGACGGTCATCGGGGCCCACGCCCGGCTGGGCATGTTCCTCCCGATCCACGATGCCGCCAGGATCAACGGCGGGGCGTCGATGCTCGGGATGCTCGTGCTCGTGTACACGAGCGACGCTCGGCTCCACCTCTACGAGATCGATCTCGTCCTGCGCCGACAGACGAGCTACGACATCGTCGCCCTCCCGCCGGGCGTGACCCAGCAACTGGTCATCACGACCTCGGAGGGCGGCCGCAACGATCCCAACAAGATCATGGTCCGCGCGCGCCGTTCGTGGCGCCAACCGCGACGCCGCGCCCGACGATCGGTTCGGAGACGCCCGGACCGACCTCGCTGCCGACCGGGACGGCGAGCCGCATCGTCATCCCGGCCGCGCGCATCGATCTCCCCGTGATCAAGGCGAACACCGGGTTCCCGTACTGCAACGTGGCGATGTACACCGGGGCCCTCTCACAGCCCGGCCGGCCGGGCACGACGTACATCTCCGCGCACGCCCGGGCGGAGACCTTCCTGCGGCTCCTCACCCTCTCCCAGGTCAGGAACGGCGATCCCATGCTCGGCATGCTCGTCGAGGTCTACACGAGCGACGGCCGCCTCTACCTCTACGAGATCGACGCGGTGAAGCGGCACGTCACGACGAAGGGCTTCGTGGCCTATCCGCCGGTCGCGGGCGAGCCCATGGACCTCATCCTCCAGACCTCCGAGGGGAACCGCTTCACCGAGCCGAAGCTCCAGGTGCACGCTCGCTACCTGTACTCCCAGGACGTGGACCCGGCAGAGGCGAACCCGGCACCCCACGCCGTGATCTGCTACTGAGGCCGAGGGCGGGCACGACCCCGCTGAGCGTGACCACGAGGGCCACGCTGAAGAGCTCGACCGTGATGCGGGCCGCCTCGCCCGCCGCCCAGCGTTCGAGGGCGGCAACGACGAGGGCGTGCTGGAGGGGCAGGCCGCGCAGCTCGGCCGGCAGGATCGTGTCGCGCAGGGCCGGGTCGTCGACGATCCGGGCGAGCGCGTCGATGCGGTTGCTGCCGAGCTGGGTCAGCACGGCCAGCCCGAGGGCCATCCCGATCATCCGAGCCACCGTGACGGCGGCTGCGGCCGCCCCGAAGGCCGCCGGTCCGACCGACTCGACCGCGGCGGTGGAGCGCGGGGTCACGGTGATCCCGAAGCCGAGCCCGAAGACGGCGAGGTCGACGGCCAGCCGCCCGAGGTCGACGTCGGCGCCCCAGCCGCTCATGCGCCACAGGCCGACGGCCGACAGCGCCAGCCCGACGAAGGCCGAATCGCGGAAGGAGAGGCGCCGGCCGACGTACCCGCTGGCCAGGGCGCCCAGCGCGGTCGCCCCGGCCAGCGCGCCGAGGGCGAGCTGTTGCGTCTCCGGACCGCCGTACAGGACGCGGTCGACGAACACGGCGCCCCCGACGATCGCGGTCGCCAGCGCGTAGCCGGTCAGGAGGCTGAGGAGCACGGCCGCGGCGTACACCGGGTCGCGGAAGTGGCGCACCTCGAGGAAGGGATCGCGGCCGGCGCGACCGCGTGCCAGGGCCAGGCCGAGGGCGACGACGGAGAAGGCTACCAGCCCGGCGAGGCCGGAGACGCCCCCGGGGAGGTCCGGGGCGCCGGCCCACGTGATCGCCGCCAGCCCCGCCGCCAGCCCGAGCGCGAAGAGCCCCGCGCCGACGACGTCGACGCGTCCCCGGCCGCGTGGCGTGTCGATGCCCACCGCCCACGCGTAGAGGAGCCCGAGGATCCCCAGCGGGACGTTGAGGTAGAAGACCCAGCGCCACGCCGGGACGAACAGCCGGGCCGTATCGAGCGGCACGCCGGCGTCGCGCAGGAGCAGGTCGAAGCGGGCCACCTGGAGGACCGTGGCGCCCACGAACGGCCCGGCCGCCATGCCCAGGAACGTCAGGGCCGTGACGACGCCGAGCGCCCGCGGCCGTCCGAGACCGGCGAAGAGGTGGCTCGCCCCGGCCGTCGCGAGCGGGACGAGCGCGCCGCCCCCGAGGCCCTGGAGCACGCGCGCGGCGATCAGCTCGTCGAGCCCCTGCGCTCGCCCGGCGAGCGCCGAACCGACCGTGAAGAGGGCCAGCGCCAGCAGGAGCAGGCGGCGCGTTCCGAAGCGATCGCTCGCCCGTCCGGCCAGCGGCATCGCCGTCACGTAGGCGAGCAGGTAGCCGTTGATGATCCAGCTCGCCCGGCGGAGCTGCGTCCAGTCCGTGATCGACGCGTCACCGATGATGGCCGGCAGGGCAACGGCGGTGATCATGAGCTCGAGGCCGGCGAGGAAGACGCCGAGCCCCAGGAGCGTCAGGAAGAGGAGCCGGGGAGCGAGCTCGGGGCGGGCCGGTTCAACGCCCACCAGCCGACTGTACCGAGGCCCCCGGCCACTTGACAATCCATCAAGCATCGTTCATATAAAGGACTGCTTATGGAGGATGCCGGATGAAGGACGCGGCCCTGGAAACGCTCCGCCTGCGCGCCACCGCCACGGACCAGCTGCGCGACCTGAAGGCCTTCCACAAGGCCCTCGCGGACGTGACCCGCCTGCGCATCGTGCAGCTCCTCGCTTCCCGCCCGCGGACGGTGAACGAGCTGATCGCCGGCATCGGGATCTCGCAGCCGCTCGTCTCGTGGCACCTCCGGCGTCTCCGCAACGCCGGCATCGTGACCACACGGCGCATGGGCCGCGAGGTCCTGTGCACGTTGGAGCGCGACCTCATCGCGGGCGTGAACGCGCGCGAGCGCGCGGTCCTCGGGCTCGCCGCGCTGCCCGAGGCCGCGACCGGGACGGGCCGCTCATGACCCAGCGCCAGGGCGAGTGGTCGCTCGTCGGGGACGGGACGCGCCAGCGAGTGCGCGAGTCGATCGTGCCGCTCGCGCGCGCCATCTCCGCGGCCGGGCTGAGCGCCGATGCGCTCACCGTCGGGGGCTTTCTCGTCTCGCTCGCCGCCGCCCTCGTGGCCGCGTCCGGGGCATGGCTCGCCGCCGGCGTGGTGGTCGTGGTGGGCTCCCTCTTCGACCTGTTCGACGGGGCGGTGGCGCGGGTACGCGGCTCGGTCTCGCCCTTCGGCGGCTTCCTCGACTCCACGTTCGATCGCCTCGCCGAGGCGGCCGTCTATGTCGGCCTCGTCGTCGGCCTGCTCGGCCCCGCCGCCGGCGCGATCAGCTTCCCGACCGCATTCGGCCTGGACCCGGCGGAGACGGTGGCGGTCCTCGCCGCCATCGCCCTGGCCGGCTCGCTCATGGTCAGCTACACGCGTGCGCGCGCCCAGGGCATCGGCCTCGATGCGGCCGTCGGCGTGGCCCCGCGACCCGAGCGCATCGCCATCGTGGCGGTCGGGCTCATCCTTCAGCCCTTCGCGAGCTGGGCCCTCGGGGCGGCCCTCTCGTTCATCGTCGTCCTCACGTTCGTCACCATCGCCCAGCGGGTCCGCCACGTGCGCCGGCTGGCCGGGGGCAGCGGCTGACGGACGCTCGACCAGCACCGACCGGGGAGAAAGCGACCAGGACCACAGGACCGGGGAAATACAGGAGACCGCAGATGGACCACCAGATGACGTCCGGGAACGGACGCGAACGGGCAGGGCGCCGCCAGGACGGGAAGATCCGCGTCGCCATCGTCGGCGTGGGCAACTGCGCGAGCAGCCTCGTGCAGGGCCGCTACTACTACGAGGAGGCCAAGCCCGGGGACGCGATCCCCGGGATCATGCACGTCGAGCTGGGCGGCTACCACATCCGCGATCTGGAGTTCGTGGCGGCCTTCGACATCGACAGGAACAAGGTCGGCAAGGACCTCGGCGAGGCGATCTACAGCAAGCCGAACAACACCTACGTGTTCAAGCAGGTCGGCACCCTCGGGGTGCCGGTCGAGCGGGGCATGACCCACGACGGCCTGGGCAAGTACCTCGGCCGGATCATCGAGAAGGCGCCCGGCCCGACGGCCGACATCGCCGGCATCCTGCGCGAGCGGGAGGTCGACGTGCTCGTCTCGTACCTGCCGGTCGGCTCGGAGGAGGCGACCAAGTGGTACGTCGAGCAGGCCCTCCGCGCCGGCGTGGCGGTCATCAACTGCATCCCCGTCTTCATCGGCCGCGAGCCGTACTGGCAGCGCCGCTTCGTCGAGGCCGGGGTGCCGATCGTCGGCGACGACATCAAGAGCCAGGTCGGGGCGACGATCACGCACCGCGTGCTGACCCGTCTCTTCATGGACCGCGGCGTCCGCCTCGACCGGACCTACCAGCTCAACTTCGGGGGCAACACGGACTTCCTGAACATGCTCGAGCGTGAGCGTCTCGAGTCCAAGAAGATCTCCAAGACCAATGCGGTCACCTCGATGCTCGACTACCAGGTGTCCGAGGACGACGTGCACGTCGGCCCGAGCGACTACGTGCCGTGGCTGGAGGACCGGAAGTGGTGCTACATCCGCATGGAGGGCACGACCTTCGGGGACGTGCCCCTCAACGCCGAGCTCAAGCTCGAGGTGTGGGACAGCCCCAACAGCGCCGGCGTGGTGATCGATGCCATCCGCTGCGCCCGGCTGGGCCTCGACCGCGGCCTGGCGGGAACGCTCGTCGCCCCATCGGCCTACTTCATGAAGAGCCCGCCCGTCCAGTACCACGATGACGTGGCCCGCGAGATGGTCGAGGACTTCATCGCCGGCCGCGACAGCGCGGTGCTCACGGGAACCGAGGAGGCGCCGCCGACCGCGCGGAGCAAGAGGGCGCGACGGCGCACGAACGCGCGGGCCGGCGCCGCCTCCCGCTGACCGAGAAGGCGACGGTGCACGAAGGGGCACGAGGGGACACGGCACGGTGAGGCGATTCGAGCTTCGCGCGGATCCGCGCGAACGGGGACCGTACCGCCGCCGCCCGCGGCGCAAGACGGGCCTCCTGGTCAAGCTCCAGGAGCGTCCCCTCCTGCTGCTCTACCGGGCGGCGGAATGGCTCTTCGCCCACCTGCCCCCGGCACTCGGGATCGCGCTCCTGACGGCTGCCTACTCGGTGGCCTACCACGCCTGGCCGCCCAAGGCGCGCATCATGCGTGCCAACCTCGCCCACGTGCTCGGCCTCCCGGTCGACGACCCACGCACGGCCGCCGCGGCGCGGCGTGCCTACCGCACCTACGGGCGCTACGTCGCCGAGCTCTTGCGCATGCCGTCGCGGCCGGAGGCGGAGATCGCCGAGCTCATCGACGAGCACCAGCTCGAGTCGTTCCTGGCGACGTTCGACGCCAGCCACGGGCTCATCGTGCCGAGTGCCCACCTCGGCAACGGCGAGGCGGTCGTGGCTGGCTTCTCCCACCTCGGTCTGCCCGCCAACATCCTGGCCGACGACAGCACCCAGGGTGAGCTCTTCGACTACCTCACCGCGCAGCGCGCTCAATGGGGCGTGCGCATGATCCCGTGGCGCAACCTGCGCGAGGTCTACCGGGTCCTGGCACGCGGCGAGATCCTCGGCCTGACCGTCGACTGGGGCTATCGCCCGGGCGACGTCCCGGTGCGTCTCTTCGGGCAGTGGACGACGCTCCCCGCCGGGCCGGCCATGCTGGCTGCGCGCACCGGGGCGCTCATCGTGCCGGTCTTCTCGTACCGCCAGTCGAGCGGCCGCTACTTCGTCTTCCATACCGACCCCATCCGGGTCGCGAGCTCCGAGACGGCGGAGATCCAGCGGGTCACCCAGCGGATCGCCGATGCCCTCGAGTCGGCGCTCGGGAGGGCGCCCGAGCAGTGGTACAGCTTCCAGCAGGTCTGGCCGGCGACGGCCGCCGAGCAGGCGCAACTCGCGGAACGGGCGGCTCAGGCCGCGGGAGCCTGACCCGTGGTCACGGTCGCGCCCGCCGCGGCCGAGGATGTCACCTCGCGCGGCGCCAGCGTCACCCAGCGTCTCGGGGCCGGCACGCTCTCCGCCCTCTCCTGGCTCGTCTGCCGACTCCCCGAGGCACCGCTGCGGAGCGCAGCCGAGCTCGTCGGGCTGGCCTGGTACCTCGTCGCCCCCGGGCGCCGCGCGCAGGCGCGCCGCAACCTGCGGCGCGTCGCCACGTCGCTCGTTGCCGACGGCCGCGCGACGCCGACGGTCGAGGCGGCGGCACGATCGCGCCTCGGGCTCGAGCGGCTGGTCCTGGCCGCGTTCCGCCATCTCGGGCGCTATTACTTCGAGACTGCGCGCGGGCCGGTCTTCGCCCGTGAACGCGTCTCGGCCCGCATCGAGGATCGCGCCCCCGGGCCCTATGACGAGCTCCGAGCCGCAGGCCTCGGGCGAGGCGGACCGGGCAAAGGGGTCATCATCATCGGGCTCCACATCGGTGCCCTCGAGTTCCCGTCCTACCTCCTCGGCGAGGCGGGCATCCGCGTGACGGCGCCGATGGAGGTCATCGACAACCCTGCCCTGCAGGCGTACTTCATGCGCACGCGCAGCCACGGGAGCCTGCGCCTCATCCCACAGGAGGGGTCCCGTCCCGAGCTTCTGGCCGTGCTCGGGCGCGGCGAGGCGGTCGGCCTCGTCAGCGACCGCGTCGTGCGCGGGCGAGGGACGCCGGCGGTGCTCTTCGGCCATCCCGTGCGCTTCCCCGCGGGCGCCCCCCTGCTGGCCATGGAGACTGGCACGCCGATCTACAGCGCGGCGGTGTGGCGGATCGGCGGCAGGCGCTACGCGGGACGCATGGTCCGCCTCGAGATCGCCCCGACCGGCGAGCGTCCCGGGCGCATCCGTGCCTTCTTCGACGCCCAGGCGGCGGCCTTCGAGTCGTTCATCGCCGAGGCGCCCGAGCAGTGGTGGTCGATCTTCTTCCCGATCTGGCCCGACCTCGAGGCGGGCGAGCGGCGCACAGCCGAGCGAGCCCTGGGCGGAACGCCTCGATGACGACGCGCCTCGGGCGGGCCGACCTGCACATCCACTCGGTCGCTTCGGACGGGACGGCCACGGTCGACGAGATCCTCCGCTTCGCCGAAGAACGCGCCGACCTCGACGTCATCGCCATCACCGACCACGAGCGCGTCGACGCCGCGCTGCACGCCCAGCAGCTCGCCCGCGAGCGCGGCTACCGGGTCCAGGTCGTCGTCGGCGAGGAGATCACCACGCGGAGCGGACACCTGGTCGGGCTGTTCCTTCGGGAGCGCGTGCGGCCGTTCCGCTCCCTGCGCTCGACCATCATCGAGATCCACGAGCAGGGCGGCCTGGCCATCCCGGCCCACCCGCTGCCGCCCTACCCGTTGTGCATCCGGCGGGGCGCCATCGAGTCGATCGTGGCCGACCCGGACCCGCGCGTGTACCTCGACGGGCTCGAGACGTTCAACTCGTCGACCGCCGGCCGGACGCACCATCGCCCCGCCGTCGAGCTCGCCGGGCGCCTGGGACTGGCCGCCATCGGCGGCAGCGACGCCCACCACGTCACCCTCGTCGGGAGGTGCTGGACGACCTTCCCCGGCCGGAGCGCCGAGGACCTCCGGCGCGCGATCGCCCTCGGCCGCACGCACGCCCACGGGCAGTTCGTCGGCCTTCCGGTGGAGGCGTGGGTGTACACGCACCAGCTGCGCAAGTACGCGCGCGACATCCGCGACGACCTGCGGCGGGTCGTCCTGCGCCGCGGGCGCGGGCGCGACCTCGGCATCGGGGAGGGCCGCTCCTCGTGAAGATCGGTCTCGTCACGCCCTACATCTACCCGCTCCCGGGCGGTGTGAACGACCACGTCCACCACCTCTACCAGGAGCTGCGCGAGCGCGGCCACACGGTCCGCATCGTGACCGCGAGCCACGGGCTCCAGCCCTCGCAGGACGGTGACGTCATCCGCATCGGGAAGGGCATCTCGGTGCCTTCCAACGGGTCGATGGGCAACATCACCGTCTCGCCCCGCTTCAACAGCCAGGTGCGCACCCTCCTCGACGCCGAGCGCTTCGACCTGCTCCACTTCCACGAGCCATTCGTGCCGTTCCTGTCCCTCGTGCTCCTCGACCAGTCGCGCAGCGTGAACGTCGCGACGTTCCATGCCTACGCCGGGTGGAGCCTCGCCTACCAGTTCGGCCGGCGCGTCCTGGGACACTACGGCCGCCGGCTTCACGGGCGCATCGCGGTGAGCGCGGCGGCCCGCCACTTCGCCGACCGGTACTTCCCGGGTGACTACAAGGTCATCCCCAATGGGGTCGACATCTCGCGCTTCGAGGCGGCGGAGCCGATCGAGCGGTGGCGCGACGGCATCCGGAACATCTTCTTCGTCGGTCGGCTCGAGAACCGAAAGGGCGTGATGGACCTGCTGAAGGCCTATCGCCTCCTGCGCAAGGCGGGCTGCGAGTGTCGCCTCCTCCTGGCCGGCGCCGGTCCCCTCGAGAAGCAGGTTCGGCGCTACCTGCTCACCCGGCGCACCGGCGGGGTCGAGCTCCTCGGCCGCATCTCCGACACGGAGAAGGCGCGCCTCTTCGCCACCGCCGACGTGTTCGTGGCCCCGGCCACCGGCCGTGAGTCGTTCGGCATCGTGCTCCTCGAGGCGATGGCCGCCGGCAAGCCGATCGTGGCCTCGGACATCCACGGCTACCGGAGCGTCGTGAGGCGCGGCGAGCAGGGTCTCCTCGTGCCGCCCCAGAATCCCCGCGCCCTCGCCGGGGCGCTGGCCAGGCTGCTCTCCGACGACGCGCTGCGAGAGCGCATGGGCGCCTCGGGCCGCGAGCGCGTGCGCCAGTTCAGCTGGGAGAGCGTGACGGCCAAGGTGGAGGCCTACTACGAGTTCGTGATCCGCCGCCTCGCCACCCAGGGCGCCCTGCCGCCCGACTACCGGGCCCCCGTCCCGCCGCCGGTCCCGAGGCCGGAGCGCCACACCGTCGGCGTCCCGACGTAGGCCCGGCCGGCCTTACGTGCCGGCAGGTTGACGCCCGTCGGCGTCCTCGTGCGCCATCGCCAGGCGGTCGATGCGCCACTGGCGCACAAGGAGCATCCCCACGATGACAGCGATCGCGATCGACGCGACCAGCACCAGCCCCTGCGGATCGAAGAGCCCCGCCTTCGGGCTGGGCGCTTGGTTGACTGCGAACTGGAACGAGTAGTCGAAGGTCGGGAGCAGCCGCTGGTAGGCGTAGGGCGCGCCCGAAGGCAGGGGCAGGTCGGCGACGTATGGGTAGAAGATGACGAACCAGGCGACGGCAGCGCCCAGCACGACCGCCACGTAGCGCCGCGGATCCCGGGCGCCGAGGGCGAGCCAGGCGAACGCGGCAGCGCCGACGACGTAGACGACTCCGACCACCCATGCCTGGCTCACGCTTCCGGTGAAGGTGAAGGTCCCCGAACCGATGAGGCGAGGAACGACGGTCGCCAGGATCCCTGTCGCCACCGCGATGGCCGTGAGGCGGCCAAGCGCCCCGAGCGGGACCGTCGTGCCGGCAGCACCGGCAGCGCCACCGCCGCCGCCCCAGCCAAGCGGCCCGCCGGTACCGAGGCGCAGGACCTCGCGGGCGAGGAGGGCGAGCCCGACCATCAGGATGAGTGCAGTCACGACCAGGGCGATCGGGATCACGAGCGAGCCGCTCGCTCCGGTGCACAGGTAAGACCCGGGATTGACGGTCTGGACGCCGGCCAGGACGCACAGCGGGTCTTTCATCAGCCAGAGGAGGCCGGGCGCGATGATCGCCACCGCGGCGGCCACGCGCGCAAGGACCCACGTAAGGCGCGAGGGGCCGTGCCACAGCTCCGCCAGGAAATAGCCGAGGAACACGAACGCGAACGGCAGGGCCGTGTAGTAGTGGTACTGGAAGGTGACCCGATCGATGCGCGCCCAGGCGAGCCACTGGGCGAGGAAGGCGATCGCGACGAAGCCGAGGGCCAGACTGCGGCGGCGCCACGCCTGCCACAGCCCGAAACCGATCGCGGGGACCGATAGCCAGAAGGTCACGAGGTTGCCGGCGTCGAAGACGACGGCCGTCGTGCCCGCCCCGTGCGAGTCCTGAAAGAGCCACACGGGCTTCAGGTCGAACGGCCAGGCCCACCAGGGCGATGACGCCGGGTGCGTCGCGCGCAGGTCGTTGTGGTAGTCGTACATGCCGATGGTCAGCGCGAAGAGGGTCTGGCCTCGGTGCCCGGCGGGCCAGCCCTCGGCGAGCGTCGTGCCGTCAGGGCCCACCGTCGCCGGGATGATCTGCGGGCAGTCGTTCGCCGGCGGCACGCAGGTTTGGTCCCACGGCCGGGCCCACGGGACGTAGCTCAAGACGTAGACGACCAGTGGGACCACGGCCACGCAGAAGAGCGCGTAGGTGAACGGGATGCCGCGCGCGGCTCCCGGACGCAGCCACCCGACGGGCGGGGGCGACGGAGCGTCGTCCGGGTCACGGCTCGTGACCGGCAGCAGGCCCACCACGCCTCGCGCGGATCCATCCGTGACGGCGATCCAGCCGATGGCCGCGGCGACGCGAAGCGCGAACCAAGCCACCACGCCGGTCATCAGGAAACCTCCCGCCGCGACCATGACGAGCGGGAGCTCCGTGCCGGCCACCGTCAGCGACACTGCCGGGGCGACCCCGGCCGCGATCGTCAAGAGGAGCACCATCCCGAGCGCGCACGGGGCGAGCGCCGCATAGCGCACCTCATCCGATGAGAAGACCATCGGGCGCCAGGCGAAGGCCGCGGCCATGACCAGGGCGAGCCCAAGCAGGAGGAGCGCGAAGGTGATGTTCCCGGTGGCGAGCGCGAGGTTTCCGAGCAGGCCGGCGAGGACGACCGTCCCGGCCAGGGCCACCAAGCGGCCCAGCGCCGAGCGGAGCAGGATGAGCAGGATCGCCGCCCCGATGGCGAAGGCGGCCGCCCACTTCGACGCGAGACCCAACCCCAGGAGGACGCCGACCAGGGGCAGGCCGAGGGCGAGCGCGAGGCCGCTGCGCCGGCCGGCTCCTGGCATCCAGAGCCAGGCCAGGACGGTGAACGCGGCGACCGCGAAGAAGGCGACGTAGGCGTCGTTCATCGCGTCACGCGAATGAGCGAAGAGCATCCCGTCCGTGAGCACGGCGGCGGTCGCAAGGAACGCGACGGCCCGCCGTCGGAAGAGGAAGCGGGTGAGCAAGTACACCGAGGCGGCCATCAGCACCCCGAGGAGGATCCCCGGGAAGCGCCAGGCGAAGGCGTTCTGGCCGATCTCGACCGCGGCCGTGCTCCCGTCTGCGTCGAAGACCAGGGCCCGCTCGCGGTCGGCCGCGGGCCGGTCGGGCTGCACGTCGAGCAGCCACGCGACCGGCGAGAACGGGAGCGCGGCATCGCTGAAC
>Ga0209521_10004039_pt1 | contig 11762 bp, 6 predicted proteins | sample Rifsed19ft4_FD_184016 | JGI IMG/M metagenome (GOLD analysis project Ga0209521, IMG submission 184016) | Soil microbial communities from Rifle, Colorado, USA - sediment 19ft 4 (version 2) | ecosystem: Environmental > Terrestrial > Deep subsurface > Rock core/Sediment | place: Rifle, Colorado... | reverse complement strand
CCCCGGCCGCCGAGGCCACGTTGGAGCCCGAGACGGTCGCCGAGGCCGCGTTGGCCGCCCCGCCGCCCGCGTCGGTCCCTGTGGAGCCGGAAGCCGCCGACCGGGGGATCACCGCCGAGGCTGACGACCGTCCCGAGCCCACCACCATGGACGAGCTGCTCGGCGGACCCGACGCCGAGATCCGCAGCTTCAAGCACGGGGACGTCGTCGAGGGCACCGTCGTGCGCATCGACAAGGACGAGATCCTCGTGGACATCGGGGCCAAGAGCGAGGGTGTCGTCTCGAACCGCGAGCTGGCCGGTCGCCACGCGGAGGCGCCCCCCATGCTCAAGCTCGGGGACACCGTCCTCGTCTACGTCATGCAGCCGGAGTCGGACGAGGGCCACGCGATCCTCTCCCTCCGCCGCGCGGGGCTCGAGCGCAAGTGGCGGGCCATGCAGGAGCAGTTCGAGGCGGGCGCCATCATCGAAGCGCCCGTCATCGACCACAACAAGGGCGGCCTCATCGTCGACTGCGGCATCCGTGGCTTCATCCCGATCAGCCAGATCGTGGACTTCCCCCGCCGGCCCCAGAACGACCAGCCGCGTGACGCGGCCCAGGAGATCGCCGAGAAGCTCCAGCCGTTCGTCGGGCGGCGCCTCCGCCTCAAGATCCTCGAGGTCAACCGCAAGGCGAACCGCCTCATCCTGTCGGAGAAGGTGGCCCTCTACGAGGAGCGTCGCGAGAAGCGCGACGAGCTGTTCAGCAGCCTCCAGGTCGGTCAGCGCGTGACCGGCGTGGTGCGCTCCATCGCGCCCTTTGGCGTGTTCGTCGACCTCGGTGGTATCGACGGCCTCGTCCACAAGAGCGAGCTCTCGTGGAACAAGGTGAACAACCCGGAGGCCGGCTACAAGGTCGGGGACGAGGTCGAGGCGGAGGTCATCGACATCAACCACGAGCGCGGGCGCATCAGCCTCTCGATCCGCCGCCTGCAGCCCGACCCGTGGCATTCCACGGTGGCCGACTACAAGGTCGGCGACGTCATCGAAGGGACCGTTACCAAGCTCGTCAATTTCGGCGCGTTCGTGCGTGTCCGCGACGGCCTCGAGGGTCTGATCCACATCAGCGAGCTCTCGCAGGCGCGAGTGACCCACCCGTCCGACGTGGTGCGCGAAGGGCAGGCGCTCAAGCTCAAGATCATCTCGCTCGACTCGGAGCGCCACCGCCTCGGCCTGAGCCTCAAGCAGGCCGAAGAGGCACCGGCCCGGCCCGAACGAGAGCGCGAGCGCCGCCCACGGGCGCCGCGCGAGTACTCCACCGCCGATGCGGTCCAGGAATCAGAGGGCGGGATCGACAACACCCTGGCCGCAGCCTTCGCCCAGGTCCGCGAACAGATGGCGGCCACCGAGGAGGCGCGGCGCGAAGCCGCCCCAGAGACCGAGACCGAGACCGAGGCCGAGACCGAGGCCCCCGTCGAGAGTTCCGACTCGGAGGCCGCGGCGGCAGAGACCGAGACGCCCACGGCCGAGGGCAAGCTGGCTGTGGCGGAGACCCCTCCCGCCGAGGTGGTTGCGCCCACGGTCGAGGCGGAGGCTTCCTCGCCCGAGGCTGAGGCCGAACCGACTGCCGGGGCGGATGCGCCGAAGCCGGCCACCAGGTCGAAGGGCGTCAGGAAGCTCGGACGAGAGAAGGCCGCCGGCAGCGAAGAGACAGCGTCGCCCGACGCCGCGACGGCCACCGGCAGCGAGGAGACTGCGTCGCCCGACGCCGCGACGGCCACCGGCAGCGAGGAGACTGCGTCGCCCGATGCGGCGACGGCCGCCGGCTAGCCGGTTCGCCCACCCCTCCGCGTCCTCGGCCGAGGTCCGTTCTTCCAGCCCGCCGTAACCCGCGCGCCGCCGCCGGGCCTCGACGTCCAGGACCATGACCGCGGGCCGAAGGGCCCGTGCTAGCATTGCTGCCGTTCCGGCATCCCCGGGCGAAAGGGAACGCGCGTTCACATGGATCGCTTCGACAAGTTCACGGACCGGGCCCGCAAGGTCCTGACGCTTGCCCAGGACGAAGCGCAGCGCTTCAACCACAACTACATCGGAACGGAGCATCTCCTGCTCGGGCTGGTCCGCGAGGGCGAGGGCGTCGCCGCGCGCGTGCTCGAGAACATGAACGTCGAGCTGCCCAAGGTCCGGACGGCCGTCGAGTTCATCATCGGGCGGGGCGACCGGCCGGTCGTCGGCGAGGTCGGCCTGACGCCGCGAGCCAAGCGCGTCATCGAGCTGGCCATCGACGAAGCCCGCCGACTCGGTCACAACTACATCGGCACCGAGCACCTGCTCCTCGGCCTGGTCCGCGAGGGTGAGGGCATCGCCGCCGGCGTGCTCGAGTCGCTCGGGGTCAATCTCGACAAGGTCCGCCACGAGGTCATCCGCGTGCTCTCCCAGTCGAGTTCGGTCGGACCGGCCGCCGAGACGAAGCGCACCAGCAAGACGCCGACCGTCGACCAGCTCGGCATCAACCTCACCGAGGCGGCCCGGGCGGGCAAGCTCGACCCGGTCATCGGCCGGGAGAAGGAGATCGAGCGGGTCATCCAGATCCTCAGCCGGCGGACGAAGAACAACCCAGCCCTCATCGGGGAGCCGGGCGTCGGCAAGACGGCGATCGCCGATGGCCTGGCCCACCGCATCGTTGCCGGCGACGTGCCCGAGACGCTCGCCAACAAGCGGCTCCTCACGCTCGACATCGGCTCGCTCGTTGCGGGCACCAAGTACCGCGGCGAGTTCGAGGAGCGGCTCAAGAAGATCATCGAGGAGCTGCGCAGCTCGAACGACGCGATCCTCTTCATCGATGAGCTGCACACACTCGTCGGGGCAGGAGCCGCGGAGGGCGCCATCGACGCCGCCAACATCCTCAAGCCGCCCCTCGCACGCGGCGAGCTCCAGTGCATCGGGGCGACCACCCTCGACGAGTTCCGCAAGTACATCGAGAAGGACGCGGCCCTCGAGCGGCGCTTCCAGCCCGTGATGGTGGAAGAGCCCACCATCGAGCAGACGATCGACATCCTGCTCGGGATCCGGGAGCGCTACGAGCAGCACCACAACGTCAAGATCAGCGACGAAGCCGTGCGTGCCGCGACGGACCTCTCGGTCCGCTACATCACCGACCGACACCTCCCCGACAAGGCCATCGATCTGGTCGACGAGGCGGCCAGCCGGGTCCGCCTCCGGCTGGCCTCGCCGCCCAAGGAGATCCGCGACGCCCAGCGCGAGCTGGAGCGGGTCACCAAGGAGAAGGACGCCGCCATCAACGAGCAGGACTACGAGGCGGCCTCGCGCCTGCGCGACGAGGAGGCGGGCGCCAAGGAACGGCTCGAGGAGACGCGCAAGCAGTGGCAGGCCGAGACCTCGGCCGAGGTCGCGGTGGTCGGGGAGGAGGACATCGCCCAGGTCGTCGCGATGTGGACCGGCATCCCCGTCACGCGCATCGCCCAGGAGGAGTCCGAGCGCCTCCTGCACATGGAGGAGGCGCTCCACAAGCGGGTGATCGGCCAGGAGGAGGCGACCCAGATCATCAGCCGGGCCGTGCGCCGCGCGCGCGCCGGACTCAAGGATCCCAAGCGGCCGATCGGCTCGTTCATCTTCCTCGGCCCCACCGGCGTCGGGAAGACGGAGCTCTCCAAGGCGCTCGCCGAGTTTCTCTTCGGCTCCGAGGACGCGCTCATCAAGATCGACATGAGCGAGTTCATGGAGCGCCACAACGTCAGTCGACTGGTCGGCGCCCCGCCCGGCTACGTGGGCTTCGACGAGGGCGGCCAGCTGACCGAGGCTGTGCGGCGCCGGAGCTACTCGGTCGTCCTGCTCGACGAGATCGAGAAGGCGCACCCGGAAGTCTTCAACATCCTCCTCCAGATCCTCGAGGACGGGCACCTCACCGATGCCAAGGGCCGGCGGGTCGACTTCCGCAACGCGGTCATCATCATGACCAGCAACGTAGGCGCGAAGAGCCTCCAGAAGGACACCAGCCTCGGCTTCCGGCCGGTCGGCGACACGGCAGAGCTGCGCGCCGACCAGCAGTACGAGCAGATGAAGGAGAAGGTCCTCGCCGAGCTGAAGAACACCTTCCGCCCGGAGTTCCTGAACCGCATCGACGCGATCGTCGTGTTCAAGAGCCTGACCCTCGAACAGACCCGCGACATCGTCGACCTGATGCTCGCGCGCGTGCGCGATCAGCTGGGCTCGCAGGGCATCGGCTTCGAGGTCACCCAGGAAGCCAAGGACCACATCATCAAGCTGGGCTACGACGTCGCGTACGGCGCCCGGCCGCTTCGTCGGGTGATCCAGAACATGGTCGAGGATCCGCTCTCCGAGCAGCTGCTCACCGGTGAGTTCAAGTCCGGCGACACGGTCGTCGTCGACAAGTCCGAGGACGCCGGACTCTCCATCACGCCTGCCGCCGAGAAGACCCCGGTCGAGGCGCGCTAGGCGTGGCGCGGCCCTCGAGCCGCTACGTCTGCCAGGCCTGCGCGGCCGCTTTCCCGCGCTGGGAGGGCCAGTGCCGCAGCTGCGGGGCGTGGAACACCCTCGTCGAGACCGCGCTCCCGAGAGCGTCACGTCGCGCGCAGCGACCCGCCGCCTCTCCGCTGGCGCCGGGCGAGCCGGTCGCGCTGCGTGACATCGCTCCCGGATCCGCCCCGCGGCTGAGCATCGGCATCGGCGAGCTCGACCGTGTCCTCGGGGGCGGCATCGTGGCCGGAAGCCTCGTGCTCCTCGCCGGCGAGCCGGGGGTCGGGAAGTCGACACTGGCCCTCGAGGCCGCGGCGGCGATCGCCTCGGTCTCGGACCGTCCGGCCCTGTACGTCTCGGGCGAGGAGTCGCCCGGTCAGCTGCAGCTCCGCGCGGAGCGGCTCGGGCTCCTGGCCGGTCCACCCGGCGAGCGCTTGCAGGTCCTCGGGTCTACCGACGTCGAGGCGGTCGCCGAGGCGGCACGCAGGCTTTCGCCGGCGATCCTCATCGTCGACTCGATCCAGTCCCTGACGGCCGACGACCTCGAAGGCCCGGCCGGGAGCGTCGGGCAGGTCCGCGGATCGGCCCAGCGCCTGCTCGAGCTCGCCAAAGGCGAGGGGATCCCCATCGTCCTCGTGGGCCACGTGACCAAGGACGGCAGCGTGGCCGGTCCCAAGACGCTCGAACACGTGGTCGACGTCGTCCTCGGCCTGGAAGGGGAGCCGGGCGGCGCAGTGCGGCTGCTGCGGGCCACGAAGAACCGCTTCGGGTCGACCGAGGAGGTCGGGCTCTTCGAGATGGGCGGCGGCGGCCTGCGCCAGCTCAGCGACCCGGCCGAACTCTTCGCCCCTCCGGGATCGGTCCGGCCCCCGGGGAGCGCTACCGCGCTGCTGCTCGAGGGCAGCCGGCCCCTGGTGGTCGAGGTCCAGGCGCTCGTCGGCGGGGGCGGATACGGGCCGCCCCGGCGGGCGGCCAGCGGCATCGATCTCGACCGCCTTTCGTTGCTGACTGCCGTACTGGCCAAGCGCGCCGGCGTCGGCATCGGCAGCCACGACGTGTACGTCAGTCTCGCCGGCGGGCTGCGCACGCGCGAACCTGCCCTCGACCTGCCCCTCGCCCTCGCCCTCGCGTCGTCGATCCGCGACCGCCCGATCCCGGCTGACACGGTCGCGGGCGGCGAGGTCTCGCTCGCCGGTGAGCTGCGCCAGATCCCCGGTCTGGAGCGGCGTCTCCGCGAGGCGGCGAGGCTCGGCTACCGGCGGGCGATCGTGGCGGGCACGGGGGAGCGTATGGTCGATGGTCTCCGTGTCGTGGGCGTGCCCACCCTACGCGCGGCCCTCGAAGCCGCGCTCGAGACGGCGCCGTCCCGGGAGGCCGCCGCTCGCCGCCCCCTCACGGCCGTGGCCGTGGAACGGGGTCGCGGTCCGTAGGGCTGTGTTACGCTCGGCCTCCGGTCGACCCTTCGCACGGCCGCGGCCCACACCGACTTCGGGGACGTCCTGCACGTGGCACGGTACATACGCCTGCTTGGGGCCAGCCTCGGCGTCCTGATCGCCATCGTGCTGGCTCCCGACATCGACGCCTTCGGCGATCAGCCGAACGCGATCATCTTCATGGCGGTCTGGGTGCTGGCATGGGGAGTCGTCGGCTTCGTCACGCTCCCGTCGCTAACCGTCTATCCCGCCGCTGCGATCCTGCGCGCGGTGCATGAGCTTTCGCCCGGCGAGTTCGTCGCTGCGGTCATCGGCCTGCTCATCGGCCTCTTCATGGGTCTCTTGCTCGGTCTGCCGCTCTCGGCCCTCCAGGAGCCCTTCGGGCGCCTCCTCCCCATCGGCGTGTCGGTCGTGCTCGGGCTGGGCATGCTCGGCGCGACGGTCGCCAAGCGGCACGATCTGCTGGCCGCAGCGGAGGCGCTGGGGCTCCTCCCCCGAGCGCGCGGCGAGCGCGGCGGACGTGGGGAGCGCATCTTCGTCGACACCAGCGCCATCATCGACGGGCGGCTGGCCGACATCGTGGGCAGCGGGTTCCTCCACGGCGAGCTGGTCGTCCCTCGGTTCGTCCTCGAGGAGCTGCAACGCATCGCGGATTCGCCCGACACCCTCCGCCGCAACCGCGGCCGGCGGGGCCTCGAGATCCTGTCCTCGCTCCAGAAGGGCCCTGTGCCCGTCGAGGTGACCGACGCCGATGTTCCGGGCGTCACCGAGGTCGACGGAAAGCTCGTGGCACTTGCGAGAGCGGCGCGCGGGGCGATCCTGACGACCGACTTCAACCTCAACCGGGTCGCCGACCTGCAGGGCATCCGGGTCCTCAACGTCAACTCGCTGGCCAACGCCATGAAGCCCGCGTTCCTGCCCGGCGACGAGCTCCGGGTGAAGGTCATCCAGGAGGGCAAGGAGCCCGGTCAGGGTGTCGCCTTCCTGGACGACGGCACGATGATCGTGGTCGAGAGCGGGAGCCGCTTCCTCGATCGGGAGCTCGACGTCCTGGTGACGCGCGTCCTTCAGACGGTCGCCGGACGCATGGTCTTCGCCCAGCCGCGCCTGGAGTAGCGATGGGCCCGGTGGACGCGGTCGTGGTGGCCGCGGGGGGGAGCGAGAGGATGGGCGGGCTCGACAAGCTCACGGTCCCGCTCCTCGGCCGGCCGCTCCTCGCATGGGCCTGCGAGGCGGTCGATCTGCCGGACCTCGTCGCCAGGCTGATCGTCGTCGCGCCGGCCGGGCGCCTGGTCTGGCTCGACGACGAGCCGACCCTGCGGGCGCGCATCACGGTCGTGCCGGGCGGACCGCGACGTCAGGAGTCGGTCGCTGCGGGTGTCCGCGCCTCAGATGCGACGACCGTGCTCATCCACGACGGTGCGCGCCCGCTGGCCACACCCGATCTCGCGCGGCGCGTGGCGGAGGCCGCCCAGCGCGATGGGGCCGCCGTTCCCGTCGTACCGATCACGGAAACGATCAAGCGCGTCGCTCGAGGCCGGGTCAGAGGGACCGTCCCGCGCGACGACCTCGCTGCGGCCCAGACTCCGCAGGCTTTCAGGCGTGAGCTCCTCGAGCGCGCCTGGGAGGGACGGCCGCCCGGCGGCGCGGAGACGTGGACCGACGAGGCCGCCCTCCTCGAGGCTGCAGGCATCCCGGTCCGCGCGATCGAGGGCGATCCGGACAACCTGAAGGTGACCGTGCCCGCCGACCTGGCCCGCGCCGAAAAGGTGCTCGCGGCGCGATTGGGCGTCGGCGCGGGCGACCGGCGCGCGGTGCGCACCGGGTTCGGTCAGGATAGGCATCCCTTCGGGCCGGGTTCGGGCCTGTCGCTCGGCGCGATCCACATCGCGGAAGCGCCCGCCCTCTTCGGCCACTCGGACGGCGACGTCGTCCTCCATGCGATCGCCGACGCGCTCCTCGGCGCAGCGGCCCTCGGCGACCTCGGGCGGCTCTTCCCAGCGGAGGACCCATCGACGGGCGGGATCGCCAGCCGGTCGCTTCTCCGCGGCGTGCTTGCCCGACTCGGGGAGGCAGGGTACGAACCGCGCGATCTGGACGTCACGATCGTCGGCGCTCGTCCTCGCCTCGGGGCGGTCCGCCTGGAGGCCATGCGCGAGGCGATCGCCGCTCTCCTCGGCATCGAGGTCGGCCGCGTGAGCGTCAAGGCGTCGAGCGGCAATCTGTCGGGCGACGAGGGCGCGGGGCGGGTGGTGAGCGCCCGAGCGGTCGCCACGGTGGCCGAGCGGGGGACCGGGTGACTCCCCGCTTCCGCGATACGCGCTCGGGCGAGCTCGAGGAGCTGGAGCCCATCGAGGCGGGCCACGTCCGGATCTACAGCTGCGGACCGACCGTCTACGCGCATCCCCATGTCGGGAACTTCCGGGCCTTCCTCTTCGATGACCTCCTGGTCCGCTACCTGCGCTTCCGCGGATACCGGGTCACGTGGGTGATGAACGTGACCGACGTGGACGACAAGCTCATCAGGCGGGCGGCGGATGAAGGGACCTCCGTCGCGGAACTGGCTGATCGCATCACGCGGGTGCTCCTCGCGGACGCACGCACCCTGCGCATGACCGCTCCCGACGTGATGCCGCGCGCGACCGACCACGTCCAAGAGATGGTCGCCCTCATCCAGACGCTCCTGGACAAGGGCCACGCCTATCGGACAGACGACGGCTCCGTCTTCTTCCGGCTGTCGAGCTGGCCGCGCTACGGCGTGCTCGCCCGACTCGACCCGTCCCGCCAACGGGTCACCGAGCGCGTGCTCGACGATGAGTACGGCAAGGATGATGTCCGCGATTTCGCCCTGTGGAAGGGACCGAAGCCGGGCGAGCCGTCGTGGGAGACGGCTATCGGGCCGGGTCGTCCGGGCTGGCACGTCGAATGCTCGGCCATGAGCATGAAGTACCTCGGCCCGTCGTTCGACATCCACACCGGCGGGGTCGACCTCATCTTCCCTCACCACGAGGACGAGATCGCCCAGAGCGAGGCCGCGACGGGCCAGCCCTTCGTTCGCCTCTGGCTCCACAACGAGCACCTGCGCATGGCCGGCCGCAAGATGGCCAAGCGGGAAGGCAACATCGCCACGCCTTCGGAGGTGTACGCGATGGGCTTTCCGCCGCGCGCCCTGCGCTACGCACTGCTGGCCGGGCACTATCGCGAGCCGCTCGAGTTCAGCGAGGGATCGCTCAGGGCGGCGACGTCCGCGGTCGAACGGCTATCCGCGCTCCTGGCCGCGCTTGGCCGGTACGCGGAGGAGCGGCCGGACGACCCGGGGCTGCCGGGGCTGCTGGAGGGTGCGCGGGCCGGATTCATCACGGCGCTCGACGACGATCTCAATGCCGCCGCCGCGTTCGGTGCCGTCTTCGAGCTCGTTCGCGAGCTCAACCGGCGGGTGGCGGCGCGGACGCTGTCGACCTCCGACGCCCGCCAGGCCGCGGCGCTCATCCGTGACCTCGACCAGGTGATGGCGGTCGTCGAGGGGGACGAGACTCCGCTCGACCCGCATGCTGCCGACCTCCTCGAACGCCGGGCGGCGGCACGGCAGGCGCGTGACTGGGCCGAATCGGATCGCCTGCGCGAACAGCTGGCCGCTGCCGGCATCACCGTCGAGGACACCGCCGACGGGCAGCGCTGGCGGACCATCCCGGCCCGTGTCGATGGCTGAGCGGGGGCCGGGCGGACGAGCCGACGGGCCCGGGCGTCGTGGTCGCGACCGGCCCGCCGATGCCAGGGGCGGTGGTTCGCGGGGTGAACGTCGCGAGCGGCCATCCGGCGACGGACGCCGCAGGGACGAGGGCCCGGTCGGCCACGGACGCGGCGGCGGCGAAGTGACCGATCGTGGGCGGGCGGACCGCGACGGGTCGGGTGGTGGTGGCCGGCGCGAGCGCGGCGAGCCGACCGATCCGGCTGATCGCGGCCGGCGCGACCCCTCCCGCGAGTCAACCGATCGCGATGTCAGACCGCGCCGCGAATGGCGCGGCGGTGGGCCTCGAGCGTTCGACCGCCCGCGCGGCGGAGGAGGATCGGAGCGTCGCCGGGACGGACCGGCTGGCGGTCCCGGTCGGCAGCGGGACTGGGCGCCGCGCGAGCGGGCCACAGGCGGCCAGTGGCAGGTACGGCCGCCGCGCGAAGGATCCCAGAAGGGCGGGTGGCCGGAACGGCCGCCGCGTGACCGGACGGACCGGGAGCCATGGGAAGAACAGCGGTCGCGCGACCGGCCCGAGCGAGGCCCAGGGTCGGAACGGCCGCCCCGCCCGTGGACCGCTCGACCGCCGCGCGACGATCGTGGCCGTCCGAGCCGGCTGGAGCGGCGCGCGGCCCCCGCCGTCGAACCATCACCCGGGCTCGTCGCCGAGGGTGAGGAACTCATCGCGGGGCGACGGCCGGTCGAGGAGGCATTCGCCGCGGGGCGTCCCGCCCGCCGCCTTCTGGTCGTGCCTCACCGCCGTACCACGCTCGAGGCCCTCGTCGTCCACGCGACGCGGGCACACGTTCCGGTCATCGAGGTCGAAGGTGGGACCCTGACCGCGCTGGCCGGTTTCGACGGCCACCAGGGCGTCGCCCTCGTGGCAGCGCCGCGGCGCTGGGCGTCCATCGAGGACGCGCTCGCCCGCGCCATCGAACGGGACGAGCCAGCGTTCCTGCTGGCCCTCGATTCCATCGAGGACCCGCGGAACCTCGGGGCGTTGCTGCGTAGCGCCGAGGCAGCCGGGGTCCACGGAGTCGTGCTCCCGACGCAGCGGGCGGCACCGCTGACGGCGGTCGCGGTGAAGGCATCAGCCGGGGCGAGCGAGCACCTCTCGCTGGTCCAGACTGACGATCTGCCGGGAACACTCGCCGAGTTGCACGCCCGCGGCGTCCGGTTGATCGGCGCCGATGCGACGGCCCCGCTGACCTACCGCGAAGCGGACCTCCGCGGTCCGCTCGCCATCGTCGTCGGAAGCGAGGGCCAGGGGCTCTCGGCCGGAGTACGCCGCCGTGTCGACCTGACGGTGCGCATCCCCATGCGCGGTCGGGTGGGATCGCTGAATGCATCCGTCGCGGGCTCGATCCTCCTCTTCGAGGTGAGCGCCCAGCGCGGTGCGGCGGCGCCTCTGCCGCCTGCGAAAGGGGCCGCTGCAGGGGCCGGATCCCCGGAACACGCCGGCGAGGAGCCGGCGAACGCCGGCAGAGAGCCGGCAGCAGCCCCCTCACCGGGGAGTGCCGCAGGAACCGCCGGAGGCCGTCGGCGCGAGGGGGCATGACCCGCGCGCTTGACCCGAACTCCGTCGGCCGCCTATCATCTTTGTTCGCGGTCAGGGCCAGTCCGGGCCATCCGCTCTGGCCGACGTAGCTCAACTGGCAGAGCAGCGGTTTTGTAAACCGCAGGTCCTGGGTTCGAATCCCAGCGTCGGCTCCACAACGGAAGAAGGCGTCGGTCCCCGCCCACGCGACGGACCCGCGCTCCCTTGACGTGACGGCGTGGGTAGGTTGAGCAGGTGGTGAGCTCCGCTGACTGTAGATCAGCCGTCTTCGACTGTGGGGGTTCGATTCCCTCCCTGCCCACCAGATCCACCGGCCCTGAGTCCTGGACGCCGATCGGCTCTCGAGCCCACATAGCTCAGTCGGCAGAGCACTTCCTTGGTAAGGAAGAGGTCATCGGTTCGAGTCCGATTGTGGGCTCCACCCCCCGCGCGCGGCCGCCCCGCGTGAGCATGGAGAGAAACAGGTAAGGCAGCACGATGGCCAAGAAGAAGTTCGAGCGCACCAAGCCGCACGTCAACGTGGGCACCATCGGCCACATCGACCACGGCAAGACGACGCTCACCGC
>Ga0209521_10004032_pt1 | contig 11778 bp, 8 predicted proteins | sample Rifsed19ft4_FD_184016 | JGI IMG/M metagenome (GOLD analysis project Ga0209521, IMG submission 184016) | Soil microbial communities from Rifle, Colorado, USA - sediment 19ft 4 (version 2) | ecosystem: Environmental > Terrestrial > Deep subsurface > Rock core/Sediment | place: Rifle, Colorado... | reverse complement strand
GGTTGAATTGACCAGACAATGGATAACGAATTTGATCCAGACTCAACAGATTGATCCAAACGACTGTATTCTATATAGCTATTGGTTTGACCATGCCGCCACGGGTCTTGCGATGGTCGGACAAGAATTTCCGGCCATAAGGGTGGTATCCAGAGCGCATGGCTATGATATTTATGAGGAATATTATTATCCATATTATTGGCCCTACAGACGTGAGACATTAGAGGAGTTGGATATGCTATTTTTTGCTTCAGATGCAGGCAAAAACCATTTTCGTGACCGTTATCCAGAATTTATATCGAAGTTCGAGACAGCACATTTAGGAATAGAGGACCCGGGATTTATTTCTAGTTCATCGGATGATGGCGTTTTTAGAATCATCTCTTGTTCCTATATTGTACCGGTGAAGAGACTTGGTTTGTTGCTTGATGGAATTGCAACTGCGGCTCGCCTACGCCCGGAGCAAAAGTTTGAGTGGATCCATTTTGGGGATGGAAAAGGCCGAAGGTCTCTTGAGAGAAAAATGTCGCGGAAATTTCCGTTTAACGTCCAAGGCCGTTTTGTAGGCGATGTTCCCAATCATGAGATTATGCGGCATTACCAGAATCATCCCTGTGACCTGTTTGTGAATGTCAGCGAGACAGAGGGGGGCGCCCCCGTATCGATCCAGGAGGCAATTAGCTGTGGGATTCCAGTTGTAGCCACGTCTGTAGGCGGAAACCCTGAGATTGTTTCAGAAAAGAATGGTCTTCTCCTCAGTCCCGACCCAACACCGGAAGAGATTGCAGCAGCCTTGTTGAAGATATGTGATAATCCCTCGCTGTCTGCAGAAATGAGAAAAGAAAGTCGCCTGGTTTGGCGGGAAAGTTATAATGCTGATATTAATTTCCGTTCCTTTGCAGAGCGCTTGAAATCCATAGGAAAGAGCTAGCAACATGTGTGGTATTGCCGGGCTTTGGAATCTCGAAGGTCAACCTGTTTCGCCAGCCATGCTGGAACGGTTCACAAACAGTCTGGCGCATCGCGGTCCGGATGGGAACGGGTTCTATATCGATCCCGAGGCAAATCTTGGTTTTGGGCACCGGCGCCTAGCGATCATTGATACTTCTGAGGGTGGTCGCCAACCCATGTCTTTTGGGGATGGACGCTATTGGATTGTCTTCAACGGCGAAATCTATAATTTTCTTGAGCTCAAAGCAGAATTGGAACAGTATGGTTATCAATTTAGTACAGACTCGGATACCGAGATTATTCTGGCAGGCTATCACCACTGGGGAGAAGATTGCCAGCTTCGATTTAACGGCATGTGGGCCTTCGCAATCTGGGATCGCCATGAGCGCAGATTGTTCATCTCGCGCGATCGCTTTGGAGTAAAACCGCTTATTTATTATTTCGATCAAAAACGGTTTGCCTTTGCATCTGAGATGAAAGCCTTCCTCACACTGGATTGGTTCCGGGCTGAGTTTGACCCTGAGATGGTCGCGGCCGCATTGACCGATCGTCAATTTGTGGAAGGGATGGAACGCTCCCTCTTACGAGATTTGAAACGGCTTCCCGGTGGATATTGCCTAACGATCAAACAAAGTGGGGATATGAAGATATGTCGTTGGTGGAATACGCTCGATTATCTTGAATCTACGCCTATCACATATGACAAACAGGTTGAACGCTATCGTGAGTTGTTCCTGGATGCCTGCCGGATTCGGATGCGAAGTGATGTGCCAATTGGCACGGCATTGAGCGGCGGGCTGGACTCCAGTTCCATTGTTTGCAGCATGCGCCATATCCATGACACAGGTAATACTGGGCAAAGGCTGGCCAGCGACTGGCAGCGAGCTTTCGTAGCCACCTATCCCGGTTCCGCTATTGACGAGCGAGAATATGCGGACGAAGTCATAAAAAAAACCGGTGCGTATCCAATCTATTGCGAGATTACCCCACAGATGTATCTAGAATATTTTGAAGAGGTTCTTTTTCAATTTGAAGAAATCTCAGATATTCACCTGGGTCCTTGGGCAGTGCATAAAGCCCAGCGCGAACATGGTATAGTGGTTACGCTTGACGGGCATGGCGGGGATGAAGCCTTGGGCGGCTACCCCTGGCATGTGACTGCCTCATTAAAACATGCCATATCTAATGCATCCCCTCTGCAGACTGTGGAACTGCTTGATATCATGAAAAATCTGGAACTTTTCCCCCGGCAGCAATTTTACTGGAAGAGCATCCAGACGCTTGGTGGGAAACTTATAGAAAAGGCTCTCAAAAAAAAGCAAAACTGGCTGATCCAGTCACCCGCGAGATTCTTTTCACCTGCTTACGAGGAAGACCGCTCCAGAATCAGCAAAGAGGATGCTTTGTTCCAACGTCTGTATGTAGATTTTCACTTCACGCAGTTGCCCATGAACCTCCGCGACTTTGACCGCCTCTCTATGGCACATGGCGTTGAAGTTCGCTCTCCTTTTATGGATTGGCGGTTGGTGGCGTTTACCTTCTCGCTTCGCTCCGCAAGTAAAATTGGTGGTGGATTTACCAAGCGAATTTTGCGTGATGCACTCAAAGGTATCCTGCCTGAGCCGATCCGCCTGCGCACGCGTAAATTAGGTTTCCCAAACATGGCTGAAAGTTGGTCGTCACCCAAAGCACAAGAATTCATTCATGATGTTGTTATGAATACTAGATTTAGGGAATCGAACATTTGGGATGGCAACCGCATTGCTATAGATTTGGATAAGGCCATACATAAACAAAATCTACCCGTTATCCAGAGAGCCTGGATCTACGTGCAAGCTTTCTCGTTGATGGAGATGTTCCGACAAAGACGGAGAGTTTTACAATGATCGTAATAGTAGATTATGGTGTCGGAAACCTTGGCTCAATAATCAATATGCTCAAGAAGGTAGGAGTCAAAGCGGTTGCCTCCTCCGAGCCCGATGTGCTACAGCAAGCTGAGAAGCTCATTTTGCCAGGCATTGGTGCGTTCGATGCCGGTATGAACAAGCTCAATGAATGCGGACTTGTGCCACTGCTCAATTATCTGGCCCTTGAGAAGAAAGTGCCGTTTTTGGGATTATGTCTTGGACTTCAATTAATGACAAAAAAAAGCGAAGAGGGCCGGGCACAGGGACTTGGCTGGCTAGATGCAGAAACTGTGCGCTTTAAGTTTGGCGCGGAACAGACACATTTGAAAGTACCTCATATGGGTTGGAATACGATCGATGTTTGCCGACCACACCCGCTCTTTACGGACCTTGAATCTCATTCTCGATTTTATTTTGTCCACTCCTACTATGTTCAAAGTCATGATCCCGAAGCCGTGCTTGCAGAAACGGATTATGGTTTTCGTTTTCATTCAATTCTTGGAAAAGGCAATATCATGGGGGCGCAATTCCATCCGGAAAAGAGCCATAAGTATGGAATGCGCCTGCTTAAGAATTTCGCGGAGGCGGTCAAATGATCAGGCCGCGCGTGATTCCTGTTTTGTTGTTGCAGAATCGAGGTCTGGTAAAGACCATAAAGTTTAAGGATCCTACTTATCTGGGTGACCCTATCAATATTGTCCGCATTTTTAATGATAAGGAGGTTGATGAGTTGATCTTTTTAGATATCACCGCTACCGCTCAGAATCGTTCCCCCTCATTCGTTCTTTTGAAGGACATTACCAGTGAGTGCTTCATGCCACTTGGCTATGGTGGCGGGATCCGAAGCATGGACGATGTTCGTCGTTTGATGGGCATTGGAATTGAAAAAGTCATCTTGAATGCGTCAGCTGTGGAGAATCCGACTCTCGTTCGCTCTGCAGCCGATTATGTAGGTAGTTCTTCTGTAGTCGTTTCAATGGATGTCAAAAAAGGTTTGCAAGGCAAATATGAGATCCTGACACGAAACGGGAAGAATCGAACTGGTCTTGACCCAGTTAAACATGCTGTGGAAATGGAAAAGATGGGCGCAGGCGAGCTATTCGTCAATTCTGTTGACCGCGACGGTACGATGCAGGGTTATGATGTTGATCTGATCAAGAGCATCTCAAGCGCTGTCTCGATCCCGATCGTGGCTTGCGGAGGCGCGGGTAAATTGCAGGATTTGGAGGATGTAATAAAACTTGGCGGGGCTTCCGCTGCGGCCGCAGGCAGTCTTTTTGTGTTTCAAGGACCATTGCGTGGTATCTTGATCAGTTATCCCGCACAGGATGATCTTAAACGAATTCTGCCGTAAAAGGATAAATATGGAAAAAGGATATCGTATTTGCACGCGTTGTCTAATGGATACCACCGACCCTGAAATAAAATTCGATGATCAAGATGTCTGCAACCATTGCCATGATTATGACCGTCAGATCCGGCAGCGTGTGATGACTGGGAAGGTAGGTCTTCGCCATCTCGAGAGGCTTGCCAAGCAGATCAAGTATGAAGGAAGAGGCAAAGCTTATGATTGTTTGATAGGTGTAAGCGGTGGTGTGGACAGCACTTATGTTGCCTATGTCGCGAAGAATAAGCTCGGATTGCGCCCACTTGCAGTCCACATGGATAACGGTTGGGATTCAGAGCTGGCTGTCAAGAATATTGAAGAAACCCTTAAACGATTGGATATTGATTTATATACCCATGTGCTCAATTGGGAAGAATTTAAAGATCTGCAATTGGCTTTCCTGAAAGCTTCTACACCCGATTCGGAGATCCCGAGCGACCATGCTATTTGGGCGGTTCTCAGTGACATGGCTGAGAAGTTAAAGGTTCGTTTCATACTTTCAGGGTTTAATGTTCGCACCGAAAGTCATTTACCGCGCGCCTGGTCTCAAGGACATTTTGATTGGAAATATATCTATAGCGTGCATAGGCAATTTGGGAAAGGTAAGTTGGAATCTTTTCCTCATCAAGGTTGGTTCAAATATTACAAACGTTTGTTAACCCTCCGTCGTATCGATATTCTTAATTATCTGGATTACAACAAAAATAAAGCCATCCAGCTTTTGGGAAGCGAGTTGAACTGGAAGTATTATGGTGGCAAACATTATGAATCCATTTACACGCGTTTTTATCAGGGATATATACTACCGTCCAAATTTAGATATGATAAACGCCGGTCGCATCTCTCCAGTCAGATATGTTCTGGCGAGATCACCCGTGAGGTTGCCCTTGAGGAAATTCAGAAACCTACTTATCCGCCCTTCATGCAGGAGGAGGACCGTGAATATGTCTCCAAGAAATTGGGTGTGAGTGATTCTGAATTCGACGCGATTATGAATCTTCCCAAAAAGAGCTACTGGGATTATCCGTCTTATGGACGTGTTCTTGAAGGTCCACTTTTTAAGGGCGTATATAATGGCCTGCGCACTGTCTATCGTAGAATGGAACAGTGGCAAAACCGTCCACAGGAGTCTTGATTTTTCATGCGTATTGCATATGTCAGTTTACACTGGCCGCGTACACGCAATAGTGGCGTGGGTAAAAAGATCGAGTCTCAACTCTCGGTGTGGAATGCAGTGGGGCACGAAGCGCGTTTGTTCATGCACACCGCACCGTATGAGCCGCCATCCGATTTGATCGAAGCGGAATACTTTTTCTACGCGACTTCGGGGAAAATCAAAACAGAGTTGAATCGTATCGCGGCCATGACGCGTATGGTGGCGGCGGTACGCGAGTTTCGTCCTGATGTGATTTATTTGCGCTATGGCATCTACGTTTTTCCAGCCCATCGTTTGATGGACATTGCGCCTGTAATCGAGGAAATCAACACGAATGATCTAACGCAGCATGAGGAACTTGGCAAGATCTATAGCCTGTACAACCGCCTTACACGCGGGATAATTCTCCGCCGCGTTCATGGACTTGTAACTGTTTCGCGCGAACTGGCAGTATCCTCGGCCTTTGCGTCTTACCGTAGACATACACAGGTGATCGCAAATGGATGGGAACTGGATGATTTCCCTCAATTGCCGGCGCCATCCAACAAGATTCCACGCCTGGTTTTTATCGGCAACCCCGGTTACCCATGGCATGGCGTGGATAAACTCGTAGCCCTCGCGCGGTTTGTCCCCGATATTCGATTGGACATAATTGGCTACCACGGACTCCCGGACTTGGAACCCCTTCCCACAAATATCACGCTGCACGGTTATCTGGCCTTACAAGAGTACAAAAGTGTGCTGTCTTCTTCAGATGTGGCAATCAGCTCGCTGGCTTTGCATCGTGTCCAATTGGAGGAAGCATCACCGCTCAAGAGCCGTGAATGCCTCGCCTTTGGACTGCCAATGGTTATTTCCTACATTGATACCGATCTGGATGACCTGAATTGCGATTTTCTATTGAAGATTCCGAATAAAGAGGATAATATTCAATCTCACGCTCCTGTGATCCGTGATTTCGCATATCGAATGCGCGGTCGCCGGACTGACCGAGACATACTTATGTCACGTATTGGTTCAAGGCATAAGGAACTAGCACGTTTATCTTTTTTCGATAAAATCACCCGAAACTCCGGTTAGCCTCTCTGGAAAGCCGGATTCTAAGTAACATGCAAAGATATTTCCACTCTACGAAGCCTCTTCTAATTCTGGCACTTTCTTCCTGGTTGTTGGCATTTTCTGTTGTGGAATTCGAGACCATTGCCTGGGGGAGCGGCATCTGGCTGGGACAATTTTCTTTCAAGTGGGCACTGGCCTTTTTTGTTTTTGTCCTATTTTGTGTTTTTTGCCTAGGTACTGTTGTAATCCTACTCTGGTCTCCTCAAAGATTGACATCTTTGATTTACCGTTTCTCGAGCTTTCGCGAGCGACTTGGTTTTGTGCGCTGGGCTTTGGCTATTGTGACTTTGATCGCTCCCGTATGGCTTCTTCAATATACTTTTTATGGAGCAGTCATATATAAGCCCTATTTGCGTATTCTGCTTTGGGGTCTTTCTACTATTTTCCTCGGAAGCCTTTTAACGCGGGGAACTAAAGAGCTGTTGACCTGGCGCTGTCTTCTCACTGCTCTGGTGCTGACAAGTGGTGTATTTAATTTTGTTGTACCTCTGGCAGGTGTCACCAGCTATCCGTTTTCACTTGGGTGGTCCGAAGGAAATCGTCTATGGGATTATTCGGTGTTGTTTGGAAGTTACCTTTATGATTATCCCGCGGACAAGTCCATCCCTGTTTTGTTGGATATTGGCAGGCAGTTTATGGGTGGTATCCCATTTCTTGTTCCTGGTATTACCATTTGGCAGGCTCGTTTATGGGTGGCACTGACAAACGTCATTCCCTATTTGATTCTTGGGTGGATCGCATTCAGATTCCCTAAAAATTATTTTCTTCATTGGGTATTAGCCGGAATCTGGGCGTTTACTTTTGTTAGACAGGGCCCGATTCATCCGCCTTTGTTGCTGTCTGCCATTGTTGTTGCTTTAGCCTGGGGCCAATCCCTATGGATTACAATTCCATTAATCATTGCATCCAGTTATTTCGCGGAGGTCAGCCGTTATACATGGCTGTTTGCGCCGGGTATGTGGGCCGGAATGCTGGAGTTGAGTGGCGTTGTCTGGCAAAACGGAATCCTGGCCCGTCGGGCCTGGACAAGAGCAGTCTCAGTAGGATTGGCAGGACTCTTTGGCGGCTATTTCGTTCCCAAGTTTGTTCCCTCAGCAATAGACTGGATTACATCATTCGGAGCACAACCCGACAGTGAGGTTGTTGCTGGCCTGGGGAACGGTGTGACAGTATCTGCCGTTAGCGCAGAGGCTTCTTCTCAGCCACTTCTTTGGTACAGATTGTTTCCCAATGCTACATTGGAGTACGGCATTCTAATGAGTCTGTTACTGGCAATTGCTCCTCTGGTTGTCGTTTTGATCTACCTTTCCGCGACTCGTCGTTGGGCTCTCACTGCCTGGCAAAAGTTAGCCATTATTTTGCCCTTGCTCGCTTTTCTCGTGGTTGGTTTGATCATTAGTGTGAAGATCGGTGGAGGTGGGAACCTGCATAATTTGGATATGTTCATCATCGGACTTCTCTTTGCAACTGCGATGACGTGGCGTAATGGAGGTCGTGAATGGATCGAGCAGGCCGCCACATCGCCTGGATGGGTTCGAATGATGGTTTTGTTGATGATCATTATCCCAGGTCTTCAGCCGCTGCTGAGTCTGACACCCATTTCGATCTCTGACGATATGTCAGCGGTTATGACGTTAGCGGACATACCGCCTGCGGGCGCTTTACCCGATACCCTTCCATCCGAACAGGATACGATGAAAGCTTTGGAGAGAATCCGTTGGGAAGTGGAAATTGCTGCTTCCAGCGGAGATGTTCTTTTCATAGATCAACGCCAGCTATTGACTTTCGGATATATAACGGGGGTCCCACTCATCCCCGAATACGATAAAAAAGTACTTATCAATCAGGCAATGAGTGAGGATTCTCAATATTTTCAGAGCTTCTATCAGGATCTGGCATCTCAGCGTTTCTCATTGATCATTTCCAACCCCTTGCACATGCGTATCCAGACTGATACGGATGATTTTGGCGAGGAGAACAATGCCTGGGTAAAGTGGGTTTCAACGCCGGTCTTGTGCTATTACGAACCCATAGCCACCTTGAAGAAGGTGACAGTTCAGCTTCTGGTGCCCCGTCAGGATATATCTGCCTGTGATCAAATGCTTCCATTGGTTGAAAATGAATAACTCTCGACTTCGTTGTGCGCGATAAATTCGAGTTGGAAGCGTCTTGCAGGTTGGCCGTTGACGGTCAAGATCGGCTCGAATTCAACCTGCGGGACGTTGCCTTCAACTTGTTTGAAATGCACCCAAATCATATAGTTAATATGGAATCCCTTTATCTAAATCTGTCATATCTTTTACCTCGCCTTGCCCGCCACTTCCTTCCCGAAAAATTAGTTCGCACTTTGCTTTTGTATGGCTGGATCATTCGCCCTGGCATCGAAACCAGCAATCCTTCTGCGGCTGTAAAAAGATATGTGGATGTGCTTTCGGCTCGAGGTTCTTCATTTCGAGATAAACGTGTACTGGTCTTTGGCTATGGAGGTCGGTTTGATGTCGGTTTTAGCCTGCTAAAGGAAGGTGCTTCTCATGTAATACTTTGTGATAAGTACGCGCCACCCGATGAAGCGCATAATCTCCGGCTGTTCGGCGCGGAGCACAGGTATTTTTTTGTTGAAAGAAGCGGTCTTCGCCCGCGCAAAGAATGGATGACATTGTTGCAAACAGATATCCGTGATATCCAGGCGCGTGGAGAAATTGAGGCTGTTGATATTGTTCTTAGTAGCTCTGTTTATGAACATCTTGATGACGTGGAAGGCATCACCCGTATACTGGTGGACTTAACAAAACCGGATGGCATTCAAATCCATTACGTGGATTTACGCGATCATTTTTTCAAATATCCGTTTGAGATGCTGCGCTTTTCGCAGAGCACCTGGCGCAGCTGGTTGAATCCTTCAAGTAATCACAACCGTTATCGCCTGTGGAACTATCGCAATGCGTTCGAAGCCTGCTTTGGTAAAGTGGAGATAGAAATTCTGACCCATGAAGCGGAAACTTTTCGTAAACTCCGGCCCTACATACGCCCCGAATTCATAAGCGGAAATATGGAAGAGGATGCCGCGGCAACGGTCCGTGTAGTGGTCTCCCAACCACTGAAATCATAAACGACCCAAAGATGTTTTCAAACCCCTCTCGTCCCGTTTTGTTGAGGAGTATTCTCCTGGTCACTGCAGCGCTTTCCCTGCTCGCGGTTTGGGATTTGATTGGGCTTGCGGAACGCTTGGGAGTTGACTTGAGAGCCAGCCTCAACTGGATGGGGATGCTCACCGCGCTGAGCGCGCTGGCTGTATTGGCACTGCTCGGGGTGGCAGTCAGTTTCTCAAAGGCAGCTCAAGGGTTATGGTCCCGGTTTGCTGTAGATGTTTGGAGTCGGGGTATCCCTCAATGGGTTGGCATTCCATTACTTTCCATCGCGCTTGTTTTCTACAGTCTGTTCACTTTTTCTCCGATAGGCGCATTGATGAATAGCGCGCTGTGGGCGCGCCTGCTGGTTTTTTGGTCTCTAACCCTGCTCGGCGCCGCGGGATTGTCAATATGGCATGTTCGGGTCTCATTCGCAGGCGCGTGGATGGTTACCGCGTTGTTGCAGGCTGTCATCCATCGTCTCGCGATGGAACTGCCGGAGATCACGAATTATCCTTTTGCATTAGGCTGGTCGGAAACAACTCGCTTTTATCTGGCTTCCTTGTTCGTTTCAAAAGAAGTGTATGGCCGGCAGCTTGCATTACCCATCATCAACCCCAGCTTGCATATACTGCTCATTCCGCCTTACTGGTTTGACGCGCCGTTGTGGATTCATCGTTTCTGGCAAATCGCAGTTCGATATATCCTGCTGGGATCAACAGCCTGGGTTTTAGTGAGGCGATTTCCTCTGTCAAAACGCAGAAATCAATTTGTCTTTTGGTGCTGGGCATATCTTTATTTGTTCCAGGGTCCCTTGTATTTTCAACTGGCTCTGGCGGTTCAGATCGTTTTGTGGGGATATGGAACCCGCCAGCCTCTTCTGACATGGACCGCGATCCTGATCGCTTCCGCGTGGAGTGGGTTAAGCCGCATCAATTGGTTCCCGGTGCCTGCCAGCATTGCGGCTATGTTGTATTTGCTCGAAGCCCCCTACGAGCGCGGAAAGTTTTGGAAATATGTGCTCCAGCCCGTAATATGGATTGTTGCGGGAACGGCCACGGCTGCGCTCGTGCAGCAAATCTATATTTCGATTTCGGGTGTGCCGGATCCATCGACATTTTTCACAAGCCTGGTGTCAGATATTCTCTGGTATCGCTTGCTGCCAAATGAGACCTATGCTTATGGCGTTTTGCCGGGTATCCTGCTCGTCTCACTGCCATTGGTGCTCATTATCATCCACGTACTTCGTCAGCGCTGGGCAGATTGGCATCCCGTCAGGCTCTCATTTATTTTCCTTGGATTGCTGGCTTACTTCATCGTTGGGTTGATCGTCAGCGCCAAGATCGGTGGAGGGGGCGATTTGCATAACATGGATGCTTATATGGTTTTGCTGTTGATCGTCTCGTCGTTTTTGTTTTTCGGAAGGTATAAGCCTCAGTTGAAGCCGCAGGCTGATCCCGTTTCAATACCCTGGTCCCTGCTGATGCTTCTCGTGGTTGTTCCCGTCTGGTTTTCAGCCCAAACTTCTGCCCGTTTCAAATCCTATGACCGTGCCAGCGCGGCGAATGCACTGAGCGACCTGCAGGCACGGGTAGATTTTGCCAATCAACAAAAGCGCGATATCCTGTTCATTTCACAGCGGCACATGATCTCGATGCACATGCTTGAAGGCATCGACCTCATACCTGCTTATGAGCGCGAGGAATTGATGGAAATGGCGATGTCTGACCAGCAAAACTATCTTGATACTTTCCGCGCCGATGTCCAAAACCAGCGCTTCGCTTTAATTGTGGTGGATCCTCTCAAATTCAAATTGCTCGGTTCAAATTACTCAATGGGAGAGGAGAATAACGCCTGGGCCAGGCGGGTCATTAAACCGATCCTTTGTAACTATCAAGTTGCAGTATCCTATCCCCAATTCAATCTGGCACTTTATGTCCCGCAAGAGGGAACACGTCAATGTCCTTAGTTTGAGAAGGCCGATATATAAACCTTATTTGGCTTGGGGTAAAGGCGATCATGAAAATTTGGATTGCTCAAGCCGCGTTCCCAAAGGGCTGCGAAGCACCAGACAGCGGCTTTGGCGATTTCATTTGATATATGAACGGGTAGGGGGAGCAGGCTTGCATC
>Ga0209521_10004030_pt1 | contig 11779 bp, 19 predicted proteins | sample Rifsed19ft4_FD_184016 | JGI IMG/M metagenome (GOLD analysis project Ga0209521, IMG submission 184016) | Soil microbial communities from Rifle, Colorado, USA - sediment 19ft 4 (version 2) | ecosystem: Environmental > Terrestrial > Deep subsurface > Rock core/Sediment | place: Rifle, Colorado... | reverse complement strand
TTATGTTAATGCCGAAAAGGACAAAATTCAGGAAGCAGCAAAGGGGTAAAAGAAGGGGCAAGGCCACAAGAGGCGCTGAACTTAACTTTGGTGATTATGGTCTTCAGGCCACAGGGTGCGGTTGGCTCACAACCAGGGAGATAGAGGCTGCCCGTATTGCTATAACTCGGTTTATAAAGAGGGGTGGCAAGATATGGATAAGGGTATTTCCTGATAAACCTGTTACCAAGAAGCCTGCTGAAACAAGAATGGGGAGTGGGAAAGGTAATCCCGAGGACTGGGTTGCTGTTATAAAGCCGGGTAGGATTCTCTATGAAATGGAGGGTGTTACCGAGGATGTGGCTAAAGAGGCCTTCAGGCTAGCGAGCCATAAACTGTCCATACCTACCAGAATTGCTTACAGGGAGGGGCATATATGAAGCCTTCGGAGATAAGAGAATTGACCTTAGATGACCTTCAGCTTCAAATTAAAGACTTATCCAAAGAGCTTTTCAATATAAAATTACAGCATGCAGCAGGGCAGCTCGATAATCCTATGAAGATTCCGCAGTTAAAGAAAGATATTGCTCGCATGAAGACAATTATTAAAGAAAAGGGTATGGAAAAGAGGGCATAAGATATGGCAGATAATGCAAAAAAGGGGTTAAGAAAGACGAGATCGGGAACTGTTGTGAGCAACAAGATGAACAAGACTGTTATGGTTTTGGTTGAAAGGCTGGTTAAAGACCCGCTTTATGGAAAGTATATTAAAAGGCAGGTTAAATATATGGCTCATGATGAAAAGGGTGAGTGTAAAGAAGGTGACAAGGTAAAGATTGTAGGAACAAGGCCTTTAAGCAAGTTAAAGAAATGGCGTGTAAACCAAATAGTGGAGAAGGCATAAATGATTCAGATGAGAAGCATACTTAATGTGGCAGATAATTCAGGTGCAAAGAAGATAGCATGCATAGGTGTTATAGGTGCCTCTAATAAGAGATATGCCGTAATAGGAGATATTATCACAGCGTCGGTGAAAATGGCGATTCCCAATGCCAAGGTAAAAAAAGGTGAGAAGGTAAGGGCAGTTGTTGTCCGGACTGTTAAAGAGACAAGGCGGCCCGATGGTTCATATATAAGATTTGATGAGAATTCTGCTGTTATTATAAATAAAGACAATGAGCCGGTAGGTACCCGTATCTTTGGTCCTGTGGCACGAGAGCTTAGAGCAAAGAAGTTTATAAAGATTATATCCCTGGCGCCGGAAGTACTTTAAGCAGTGTAAGAGGAGAAGTAAATGCAGCTAGCTAAATGTAAAATAAGAAAAAATGATCAGGTCATGATAGTGAAAGGTAAGGAACAGGGAAAGACCGGAAGGGTTATCAGGGTAATTCCTGACAAGGGACATGTGTTAATTGAGAAATTGAATCTGGTAAAGAGGCATACGAAACCATCTGCCAAATACAAACAGGGTGGTATCATAGAGAAAGAAGCGCCATTGGCTATATCCAATGTAATGCTTCTCTGCGATAAATGTAAGGGGCCAGTTCGAGTGGGACGAAAAGTCCTTGAGGATGGTAAGAGGGTAAGACTCTGTAAAAAATGCGGGGAGGTTTTGGAGAAATAATGGTCCGATTAAAAGGTGTATACAATAAAAATATTGTGCCAAGCATGATGAAGGAGTTTAAGTATAAAAATGTCATGCAGGTGCCTCGGCTTGAAAAAATTGTTTTGAATATGGGGCTCGGAGAGGCTACACAAAATGTAAAGGTTGTTGATCATGCAGTGCAGGATATGGTTAGCATAACAGGACAGAAGCCAGTTGTTACAACAGCGAAGAAATCCATAGCCTCATTCAAGTTAAGACAAGGCATGCCCATAGGTTGCATGGTTACCCTCAGGGGCGCAAAAATGTATGAGTTTTTAGACAGGTTTGTTAATTTTGCACTTCCTCGGGTGAGAGACTTTAAGGGTGTATCTGACAAGTCTTTTGACGGAAGGGGGAGTTACACCGTTGGAATAAAAGAGCAGATTATCTTTCTGGAGATAGAATACGATAAGATAGATAAAATAAGGGGTATGAATATAACTTTTGTTACTACTGCAAGAACTGATGATGAGGCCAAGGCGCTATTAAAATATTTTGGGATGCCGTTCAGACAACAGAGTTAAGAGTTCGGAGTTGGGAGTTAGGAGTAAAAACAAAAGTTTACATGTTCTGTCTCAGAACTCATAACTCATGGCTCCAAACTAAAACGGGGGTTTTGTGGCAAAGAAATGTTTGGCAGTAAAGGCTGCGAGAAAAAATAAGTTTAAAGTCAGGGAATATAACCGATGTCCTTTGTGCGGAAGGTCAAGGGGTTATTATAGAAAGTTCAAGATGTGCAGATTGTGTTTGCGTAAGCTGGCATTAAAAGGCGAGATTCCAGGGCTTATTAAATCGAGTTGGTAAATGAAAGACCGTGTTTCGTGTCCGTTGTCCGTGACCGTAAAAAACTTTTCTTCACGGACACGGTTCACGGTCACGGATAACGGTATTTAAAAGGAGTTTAAAATGGCTATTACAGATCCTATTGCAGATATGCTTACCCGCATAAGAAATGCTAACCGTGCCAGACATAAAGAGGTGGAAACACCTTCCTCTAACCTTAAGCTGGAGATAATAAAAATATTGAAGCAAGAGGGGTATATTAAAGACTACGAACTGGTAAAGGATAATAAACAGGGGATAATTAAAATCCAACTTAAATATGAGCCCTCAAAGAAAGGGGTCATATCAGTTATAAAGAGAGTGAGCAAACCGGGTCTCAGGATATTTGTGAAGAAGGATAATATTACAAAGGTATTGAATGGAATGGGCATATCAATTCTTTCTACATCTGAAGGAATTCTTACTGATAAGAAAGCCGGTGAGATGGGGGTTGGAGGAGAACTTATCTGCACGGTATATTAAGAAAGTGGAAAGTCAGAAGTCATGAGTCTAAAATTTAAGTTTTTGGCTTCTGACTCCTGACTTTTGACTTTAATTTATTTATGAGGAGCTTTAAATGTCTAGGATTGGTAAAAAGATTATATCTATTCCACAAGGGGTCAAGGTTAGCCTTAATGGCGATGTTGTAAAAGTTGAAGGGCCGAAGGGTAGTCTTGTCCAGTCTTTGGGCAAAGAGCTTAAGACTACGGTTTCCGGCAACGAAATAAAGATAACAAGGAATGGAGAAGATACAGGGACTATCATGCTCCACGGTTTGACCCGCAGTCTGGTAGCAAATATGATTAGGGGGGTTACAGAGGGTTTTCAGAAAAACCTTGAAATCTTTGGAGTCGGTTATAGGGCTGAAGCCCAAGGCAGTATGCTGAATCTGAGCCTTGGTTATTCGCACCCTGTTCAATATACACTGCCTAAAGGTATAACTGTGACAGTAGACAAGCAGACCAGCATTATATTAAAAGGGATAGATAAACAGCTTTTAGGCCATACCGCCGCGGAGATAAAAGCATTCAGACCCCCGGATCCTTACAAAGGTAAAGGCATAAAATATGCAGGCGAGGTTATAAGGAGGAAGGCGGGTAAGGCTGGGAAGGCTGGAGGCGGAGGCAAGGCAGCATAAGCCTTACGGCAATTGTAAATTGCAAAATACAAATTGTAAATTTTAAAAGAAGTTTTTAACTTTGCATTTTTCAATCTTCAATTTTCATTTTACAATGGAGTGAAACGACATGGATATAGAAAAGAAGAAAGAAAGTCACTTAAAAAGGAAGCGAAGGATTAGGAGGAAAATCAGAGGTACTTCCGAAAGGCCAAGATTTAATGTCTACAGGAGTAATAATCATATCTATGCCCAGGTGATAGAAGATATTACTGGCAAGACACTTGTGGCAGCATCTACCATAAGCAAAGATATCAAGGATAAAATTAAAAAAAATAAGAAGGCAGAGGCTGCTAAAAAGATAGGGGAATTTATAGCAAAAAAGGCAATTGCTAAAGGGATAGATAAGGTAGTTTTTGATAGAGGAGGATTTCTCTATCATGGAAGAATTAAAGCTGTAGCTGATGGTGCACGAGAGGCAGGACTGAAGTTTTAATTGCAAATTGAAGATTGCAAATTAAAAATTGTAAAATGGAAAGATCAATTTGCAATTTAAAATTTACAATTTCCACGTTACAATTCTCGCAAAGCGAGTAAAGGAGGTTGTTTGGAAAGGATAGACCCAAAAGGATTGGAATTAAAGGATAAGGTTATTTATCTCAATAGGGTAGCTAAGGTTGTTAAGGGTGGCAAAAGGTTTAGCTTTAATGCCATAGTGGTGGTTGGAGATAATAATGGCCATGTTGGTATAGGACTAGGAAAGTCCAACGAGGTTCCTGACGCAATAAGAAAGGCAATAGAGCAGGCCAAGAAAAATCTCTTAAAGTTTCCTCTTGCGGCAAGTACTATCCCCCACGAGGTTATTGGTCATTTCAGCTCCGGCAAGGTAATATTAAAACCAGCATCTCCGGGGACAGGGATCATAGCAGGCGGGGCAGTAAGGATGGTTTTAGAGGTATCCGGTATCCATGATGTATTGACAAAATCTCTTGGCTCAACCAACCCGCACAATATGGTAAAGGCTACAATGGATGCCCTTATGCAGCTTAAGAGCCCTGAATCTGTATCTAAGGCGCGAGGTATAGGGTTGGCGCCACAGAACAGGGCGTCTTAACCATAAAGTGCGAATAATAATGATTGTAGTTCAAGGTCTTAACAATGAATATGATTCATCAAAAAGGGAAGAACAATGCTAAATAGACTTAAGGCTCCAAGAGGAGCAGTAAAGAAAAGGACAAGGGTTGGCAGAGGAGAGGGTTCTGGCCTAGGCAAGACATCCGGTAAGGGGCACAAGGGCCAAAAGGCGAGGACAGGCGGTAGTACCAAGCTCGGCTACGAGGGTGGTCAGACTCCGCTTCACAGAAGGCTCCCCAAAAGAGGTTTCACCAATAAATTTAAGAAAATATACAATATTGTCAATATAGAAAGATTGTCTGCTTTTAATAAGGGTGATGTGGTTGATAGGGATGCCCTTCTTAAAAAAGGTATTGTAAAGAATATAAAAAATGGCATCAAGATATTGGGGGACGGTGAAATAAAAGCTTCCTTGACAGTTAAGGCTGACAAGTTTACCGATGTTGCCAGGAAAAAAATAGAGGCTGCCGGCGGAAAGGTAGAGGTAATATAATTGGCAGGCGGGGTCCAAAGCATAGGTAAGATTCCAGAACTTAACCGCCGTATACTGTTTACCATCCTCTTATTAATTGTATATAGGATTGGTGTCTTTATACCTACGCCAGGGATAGATACTCAGGCCCTTTCTAGCTTTTTTACCCAGGCAAAAGGTACCCTTCTGGATTTTGTTGTGATGTTTACCGGTGGGGCGCTGGAGCGGTTTTCAGTCTTTGCCCTAGGCATAATGCCTTATATCAGTGCTTCCATTATTATACAGCTGCTTACGGTAGTTATACCACATCTTGAAAAACTTTCCAAAGAGGGCGAGTCGGGCAGAAAACAGATAGTTCAGTATACACGATATAGCACCGTAGTCCTTAGTATTATACAGGGGTTGGGTATAAGCATAGGTCTTGAAAGTATGAAAGGTCCTGCAGGAGAGTTGGTTGTTCAAGCACCAGGCTGGGAATTCAGGATTATGACAGTGATAACCCTGACAGCCGGCACTGCCTTTATCATGTGGCTTGGCGAGCAGATAACCGAGAGGGGTATAGGCAACGGCATATCGCTAATCATATTCGCTGGCATTGTTGCGCAATTTCCTTCGGCCGTTGGTCATACCTTCAGCCTTGTAAAGACAGGTGAAATGAATTTCCTGTTTGTACTTTTATTGGTTGCTTTGATGGTTGCTGTTATTGCCTTTATTATTTTTGTAGAGCTTGGGCAGAGAAGGATTCCGATACAATACCCAAAAAGGATGGTAGGAAGGAAGATGTATGGGGGGCAAAGCAGTCATATTCCATTGAAGGTGAATTCAGCAGGCGTAATACCGCCCATATTTGCTTCTTCGTTAATTATTTTTCCGGCGACGGCTGTTAATTTTATAGATCTTCCCTGGCTTAAAGGTATTGCAAACAGCCTTAACCCTACCGGCGTCTTTTATAATGCCATTTATGCTGGAGCGATAATATTTTTTACCTATTTTTATACTGCAATACAGTTTAATCCGAGTGATGTGGCGGATAATCTGAAAAAATATGGCGGTTTTGTTCCCGGTATACGGCCAGGGCCTAATACAACGGAGTATATAGACAGAATCCTTACAAGACTGACACTTTGGGGAGCAATTTATCTTGCAGTTGTATGTGTCCTTCCATCATTTTTAATAGGCTGGTGGAACGTTCCATTTTATTTTGGCGGCACCTCACTTTTAATAGTTATTGGAGTTGCATTGGATACGGCACAGCAGATAGAATCGCATGTCCTGGCCAGGTCTTACGATGGCCTTCTTAAAACAGGCAGGCTTAAGGGCAGGAGGGGTTAGGTGTTGAATCTTATCCTTCTCGGGTCACCCGGGGCCGGAAAGGGCAGCCAGGCTAAAAGTCTGGCAGAAAAGTATGCCATACCCCAGATATCTACAGGTGATATATTAAGGGTTGCTGTAAGAGATAAAACAAACCTTGGCGTGAAGGCTAAGTCATACATGGATAAAGGGGCGTTAGTACCGGATGAGCTTGTAGTTGATATAGTTGCAGAACGGCTTAAGAATGATGACTGTAAAACTGGTTTTATCCTTGATGGTTTCCCAAGGAATATTCCCCAGGCAGAGGCTGTTGAAAAGATGCTGGGTGAATTGGGGAAAAAATTAGATTGTGTTATAAATATTGAAGTTTCACGCAAAGAAATTATAAAACGGCTTAGCGGTAGACGCGTATGTAGGAAGTGCGGAGAGGGTTATCATATTATTTTTAATCCTCCGTTGGAAGATAAAGTATGTGATAAATGCAAAAGTGAGCTCTACCAAAGAGATGATGATAAAGAGGATACCATTGAGGCGAGGCTAAAGGTTTATGAAGAACAGGCAGCGCTACTTATAGATTTTTATAAGAAGAAGGGGTCTCTCAGGGCAATAAATGGCACAGGAGGATTTAAGGAGATAACAGAAAAGATAGTCAATGCCATTGAATCCCGTTAGAAACTGCTTTAATCTAAGTTTGTTTGAAATGTGCTTGATAATAGTTTTCTAACGGGGGTTTTCTAACGGGATGAAGGAAAGTGAGATAATAGTCCTCAAATCGCCTGCTGAAATAGAAAAAATGAGGAAGAGCAACCGTATAGTTGCTGAAGTTCTTGCTTCTATAAAAGATGTTGCGAGACCAGGAATTGCAACCATAGAACTTGAAAGGTTATGTGAAGAAGAATTAAAGAAAAGAAAAGTCAGACCAGCCTTCAAAGGCTACAGAGGTTATCCATATTGTCTCTGTACATCAGTAAATGAAGAAGTTGTTCATGGGATGCCTTCAAACAGGGTTTTAAGAGAAGGCGATATAATAAGTGTAGATGTAGGTGTTGACTGTGATGGTTATTATGGTGATGCTGCTATCACAATGCCAATAGGCAGGATCTCGGAACAAGCCAGCAGATTAATAGATGTTACTGAGGTTGCGCTGAGAAGGGCGATAGAAAAAGCTCAGGTTGGTAACAGGCTTTTTGACATCTCTTACGCTGTTCAGAGTTATGTGGAAGAGAATGGTTTTTCAGTGGTACGGGCATTTGTCGGGCATGGCATAGGCAGGGACCTGCATGAAGCTCCCCAGGTTCCAAACTTTGGAACCCCTGGAAGAGGGGTAAGGCTGAAGGCTGGAATGGTTTTTGCGATAGAGCCTATGATAAATGCTGGTGGAAGTGATATAGTTATTCTAGATGATGGTTGGACCGCAGTTACAAAGGATGGCAGCCTTTCGGCACATTTTGAACATACAATAGCAATAACTGAAAATGGTCCGTGTATTTTGAGCAAATTGTAAGGAAGATATGGCTAAAGAAGAGGCGATACAAGTAGAAGGCACTATAATTGAAACTCTGCCGAATGCTATGTTCAGGGTAGAACTTGAAAATAAGCATGTGGTGTTGGCACATGTTTCAGGCAAGATGAGGATGCATTTTATAAAGATTCTGCCGGGAGATAAGGTTACGGTTGAACTCTCGCCATACGACCTTACCAGAGGCAGGATAATATACAGGGTAAAGTAAACAACAGTGAGCAGTAAAAAATCAGAAGTTATAGAGGAATATAAAAATGAAGGTAAGAAGCTCTGTTAAAAAGATATGCGATAAGTGCAAGGTGGTAATACGCAAAAGAGTTATTCGGGTTGTATGTGACAATCCCAAGCATAAGCAAAGGCAAGGATAAGAAACGAATGGCGATTTTCGATTTCCGGTTTCCGATTTGTAAATTTCGACAATCGGAAATCGTAAATCGAAAATAATAACAAGGGAGGCAAAGTGGCCAGGATAGCAGGGGTAGATCTACCAAAGAATAAAAGGATAGAAATAGCGCTTACCTATTTATACGGAATAGGTACGACAGCTTCAAAGAAGATTCTTAAAGAGGCGGAGATAGATCCCAATACAAGGACACAGAATCTTACAGAAGGGCAGATTGCCAATATAAGAAAGATATTGGACAAGGATCATAAGGTGGAAGGTGACCTTAGAAAAGAGGTTGCCATGAACATAAAGAGGCTTATGGATGTTGGTTCTTATAGAGGGCTAAGGCACAGGAGAGGGTTGCCGGTGAGGGGGCAGAGGACGCATACTAACGCGAGGACACGTAAGGGGCCGCGCAAGGCCAGCATAGCAATAAGAAAAGCGGAGTAAAGCAATTACGAATGAAAAATTAAGAATTGAAAATGGCAATCTGTACTTTTGTAATTTTTAATTCATAATTCGTAATTCAAGGGGGCATAATGGCAAAGGTGAAGAAAGAAAAGAAGGTGGCATCAAAGGGCATTGCAAGCATACAGTCTACTTTCAATAATACCATAGTCACGATAACAGATAATAATGGTAATGTGATTGCATGGAGCAGCGCCGGAAGTCATGGCTTTAAAGGCTCCAGGAAAGGGACTCCATTTGCCGCTCAAGTTGCAGCTGAGGCTGCTGTAAAGAAGGCTATGGAGTATGGCGTTAGAAGTGTTGATGTCTATATAAACGGACCGGGAGCTGGAAGAGAGGCGGCACTTAGATCGGTTCAGGCCGCTGGGCTTAGCATAAGTCTTATAAGGGATGTAACCCCGATTCCACATAACGGGTGCACCCCGCCGAAGAGGAGAAGGGTGTGATAAAATTTCAAATTTCAAATTTCAAATTTCAAATCTTGCTTCTGGGAGGAAACTTTGGGAAGGTATATTGAGTCTGTATGTAAGATATGTAGAAGAGAAGGGATGAAGCTTTTTTTCAAGGGCGATAGATGTTATACCGATAAATGTGCCTTTGAGAGAAGGAGCTATGGTCCAGGCCAACATGGCCAGGGGCGAAGCAAAACGACTCCCTATGCCCAGCAGCTTAGAGAAAAGCAACGACTTAAAAGGGTGTATGGCTTAATGGAAGGGCAATTCCATGGTTACTTTAAGAAAGCGGAAAGGTTGCGTGGTGTTACAGGTGAAAATCTTCTTATTTTTTTAGAAAGACGGCTTGACAACGTGGCTTATCGCCTTGGATTTGCTGATTCAAGAAGTGATGCCAGGCAACTTATCATGCACAGCCATCTTTTGGTAAATGGTAAAAAGGTAAATATTCCTGCTTACCTTGTTAAAGCAGGGGAAGTTATAGAAGTTAAAGAAAAGAGCAGGAGCAAGGCAAGATTTAATGAGGCATTAGAGACGGTAGAAAGGCGCGGTGTTCCACAATGGTTAGAACTTGATAAGGCACACTACAAAGGGGTTGTTAAGTCACTGCCTAAGCGTGAAGATATAACCATACCCATTCAGGAACAATTCATCGTAGAGCTATATTCTCGATAAAAAAATTATTTAAAGTTTCAAATTTCAAATCTGAAATTTGGAAGGGGGACATATGCAAAAAAATTGGCGGGATCTGATCAAACCTAAAAAACTAGAGGTTGATAAGGATACCTTGACCAACACGTATGGCAAATTTATAGCCGAACCTTTGGAGAGAGGATTTGGTATCACTGTAGGCAATTCGATGAGAAGAATACTGCTTTCTTCTTTACAAGGTGCTGCTATTGCTTCTGCAAAATTTGCCGGTGCTCTCCATGAGTTTTCCTCTATTTCTGGGGTAAAAGAGGATGTGTCAGATATTATATTAAATCTAAAACAGGTAAGAATCAGGCTCCATGGCCAGGGCCCTAAGACTATCAGGATAAAGGCAAATGGTGAAGGAGATGTAAAAGCAGGAGATATAATCTGCGACTCAACAGTTGAGATTTTGAATCCGGATTTGCATATTGCTACACTTGCCAAAGGTGCAAAGCTGGAAGCAGAGTTGCTTGTGAAGACAGGAAAAGGTTATATCCAGGCTGTAAGAAATAAAGAAGAGAATCAGCCCATAGGTACCATTCCTGTTGATGCTATCTTTACCCCGGTTATTCGAGTAAATTACAATGTAGGTTATGCAAGGGTAGGCCAGAGGACTGATTACGATAAGCTTACTATGGAAGTTTGGACTACAGGGGCTGTAAGTCCGCAGGATGCCGTCGGCTTTGCAGCTAAAATCCTTAAAGACCAAGTGAGTATTTTCATACCATTTGCTGAGGCAGAAGAGGAGGCAGAGGCTAAAGAAGATATAGGGGGAAAGCAGGCTGCCTTGAATGAAAACCTTTTTAGATTGGTAGATGAGTTGGAGCTTTCTGTCCGTTCAGCTAACTGTCTTAAGAATGCGGATATAAAGTATATAGGTGAATTGGTTCAGAAGACGGAGCAGGAAATGTTGAGGACAAAGAATTTCGGAAGAAAATCCTTAAACGAGATAAAAGAAATGATTGTGAGTATGGGTCTTAATTTCGGTATGAAGCTGGGCAAATTTCCGTCCAGAGAAGAACTCGATGAGATGGTATTAGGAAAAAAGGAAACGGTATAAGCCTTATGGCAATTGTAAATTGAAGATTGGAAATTGGAAATTTTAAAATGAAAGAAAAACAATTTGCAATTTAAATTTTACAATTTGCATTTTACAATGGAGCGGAGCGACTTATGAGACACAATAGAGATGAAAAAAGATTTGACAGGCCGGTCGGTCATTTAAGATGCATGATGGCCAATATGACAAATTCGCTTTTTTTGCATGGGAAAATAAGAACAACATTGCCTAAGGCCAAGGAATTAAGGAGTCTTGCTGAGAATATGATTACGCTCGGCAAGAAAGGAGATATGTCTGCAAGGAGGCGGGCTATCGCTTTTATGAGAGACAAGGCCGTTGTAACAAAACTTTTCGAGGAAATATCACCTAGATATAAAGATAGAAATGGCGGTTATACAAGGATACTTCATGCAGATGTCAGGCCTGGTGATTCAAGTCCCATGGCACTGATTGAACTTACCGGTGAACCAGCTCAAGCAGTTGGCCAGGGTGGTAAAAAAGAAGGAAAAAAAACTAAAACCAGAAGGCCTGCGTCACGGAAAAAAGCAGCAAGCTCCGCTAAACAGAGCGAAAAGGCAGCATAGAGAGAACAATGAGTTCGGAGTTAGGAGTTGGATGTTCGGAGTTAAAAGAATAAATAACAATCAGAATAAAATGTTTATACTCCAGACTCCAAACTAATCACTCCAAACTGTATTTACGCGGGTGTAGCTCAGCTG
>Ga0209521_10004028_pt1 | contig 11779 bp, 10 predicted proteins | sample Rifsed19ft4_FD_184016 | JGI IMG/M metagenome (GOLD analysis project Ga0209521, IMG submission 184016) | Soil microbial communities from Rifle, Colorado, USA - sediment 19ft 4 (version 2) | ecosystem: Environmental > Terrestrial > Deep subsurface > Rock core/Sediment | place: Rifle, Colorado... | reverse complement strand
AAAGGCATCTTTATTACTTGCAGCCTCAACCTCTCCTGATACCTCTTTGCCAGTATCATTATAGGCCTTGTATTGGAAGATTGGCATAAGTCATTCCATTTTCAGCTATCAGCTGTCAGCGAAAAGCTTAAAGCTTTAGCTGAAAGCTGATAGCTGATAGCTTATTTGCTGACTGCTGAACGCTGATAGCTGTATGTATTAAAGAACCTTTTTTTCTACTCAATATTCGTAACCCTTATTACCTCTTCAACACTGGTAAGCCCTGCGGCCGCTTTTTCAAGCCCATCATCTCTGAGGGTTTTCATACCATATGCAAGGGCATATTCCCTGATGCTCGTTGAATCAGGATTTTTTAACAGCAATGCCCGCATAGACTGATCCACAGGCATAAATTCAAAAATTCCTGTCCTGCCATGATAGCCAGTCTTGAAGCATCGGTCACATCCCTTTGGCCTCCATAATTTCTTACAGCCCCTATTGCGCAAAAAAGAGAGCTCCTGATCAGTGGGTACATATTCCTCTTTGCAATGAGGACATAATACCCTTACAAGCCTCTGGGCAATGACAGCAGTGAGAGAAGACGATAATAAAAAAGTCTCTATCCCCATATCCACAAGCCTTGTTACTGCAGTCGGCGCATCGTTGGTGTGAAGCGTTGATAAAACCAAATGCCCTGTCAATGACGCCTGAATCGCAATTTTTGCAGCCTCCAGATCTCTTATCTCCCCAACCATGATGATATCCGGATCCTGTCGTAAAATAGAGCGGAGACCATTTGCAAAACTTAAGTCAATCTTTGGGTTAACCTGTATCTGACCAATGCCATTCAACTGATATTCTATGGGATCCTCAATAGTGATAATGTTCCGCTCATGGGCGTTTAACCTGTTGAGCGCGGCATAGAGTGTAGTTGTCTTTCCCGAACCTGTTGGACCAGTAACCAGTATTATCCCATTGTTCTGCGACAGAAGTGACTCGAGTGCCTTAATATGCATGGGTTTAAGCCCTACCTCTTCAAGGGCAATAACCCCTCCTTTTCTGTCCAGAAGTCTCAAAACGGCCCGTTCCCCAAATGCAGTTGGCACAATGGAAACCCTTACATCCACATCTTTTCCGGCCACCAATAATCTTATCCTGCCGTCCTGTGGCAGCCTCTTCTCAGCAATATTCATACCTGCCATAATCTTTACCCTTGATATCAATGCCTCCTGTATTATCTTGGGAGGAGAAAGGATTGGATAAAGGACTCCATCTACTCTGAAGCGAACATCCACCTTTCTCTCATATGGCTCAATATGTATATCGCTTGCCCTTTCCTTTACAGCCTGAAACAAAAGGGAGTTTAAAAGTTTTATTATTGGGGCTTCGTCGGTAAGTTCCAGAAGATCTTTTGGCCCTTCCCACTGATGGGCAATGTTTTCAAGGCTTTCCTCACTTAATTCCTCTATCACATCCATGGCAGAACCTGAAGCCCTGTCATAAAACCTGTGGATTGCATTGAGAATCTGCTGTGGTGGTGATAACACAGGAGAGGTTGGAAGAGAAAGGAACCTTCCCACATCATCCAGGGCAAAAATGGCCTTTGGGCTGGATAGGGCTACTATCAGCTTTTTCTCTTCCATTCTTAACGGAAAAATCAGATTGGCCTTTACAAAGGATAACGGCAGCTTTTCCAAAAAGACCGGGTCTACATCCCTGTCTTCAATGGATTCTTTAAACGGAAGACCAAATCTATTTGCAATGCTGACAATATCTGTTTTTTCCATATCTCTCAACCACGAGCAAAAAATTTGGAGTTAACATTACCGCCCTACTACTTGTGTAGCAAACACGTTTTTAGTTATTTGGATTTTGAGGTTCGTTAGGTATTTCTTCGGGTTTTTCCGAGGTGTTATTCTTCAATGTATCCTCTGTTGCGTCTTGCAACTCATTGGATGTTTCTTTTGGTTTTTCCGAAGTGTCAGTCTTCAATTTTTCATCTGTTTTACCTTTCGATTCATCAGGCGTTTTTTCCGATTTCTCCGAGGTATTATTCTTAAATTTTATCTCTGTCTCATCTTTCAACTTATCAAGACCGGAAAAATCCCTTACAATGGTTGGTGTAAGATAAATGAGAAGGTTTGTCTTTTCCTTATTTGTTGAAGAAAATTTGAAAAACCACCCCAGAAGCGGTATATCTCCAAGAATGGGAACCTTTGTTATACTCTTTGTCTCTTTATTCTGAATCAACCCCCCGATAACCACAGTTTGTTTATCCTTTACGACCACAGATGTCTTTGCAGAGCGCTTTGTGGTAATAGCCAGGCCTTCAGAGGTAGCAGTTGGTACAAGGGCAGATATCTCCTGATAGATATCCAGTTTTACATAATCACCCTCACTTATTTGGGGCTTTATCTTTAAGGTTATACCCACATCTTTTCTTTCTATTGATTGCAGGATAGGCTGGTTTGTCGTAGCAGACTCCCGCTCTAATTTACTTAAGAATGGCACATTTTCACCTACAATTATCTCTGCCTCTTTGTTGTCGCTTGTTAGAATGTGTGGTGTAGAAAGGACATCAACTGCACCTTTGAAATCTTCCAGACTAAAAAGGGCTGCGAAGCCAGGGGCATTCAAATTAAAACTGGTGCCGTCTGGTCTGGTTACGGGTACAGTAATAAAATTGGCAACCCCTCCTATGGTCAGACCTGCCAAGCCGCTCATAATATCCTGAACGGTTGATGTATTAATAGTGCCCACTCCGCCAATGACAACAGGTTTTCCATCTTGAGTGCCTGCAAGGCGCCATTTAGTGCCCAAATCAAGGGCCTTGTTTATGGAGACCTCAGTTATCATTGCCTCTACAAAGACCTGTTTGGGCCGTCTGTCTAATTTTTTAACTACCTGTAAAAGATTCTGGTAATCTGCGGGTGAAGCCAGAATAATCAGGGAATTGGTGGCTTTATCAGGGGTTATAAATATCCTTCCGGTGAAATCAGATGTTATGGGAGTAGAGGGTGCTGGCTGATTTCCTGAAGCAGGTGCAGAAGGGGTTTGTTTTGCAAGCCCTTCAAGAACTTTTGAGATCTCAACAGCATCCGCATTTTCTAAATAATATACATTTATCTTTGAACTGGCTTCAAGTGGTGAAACATCCAAAAGTGCAATAAATCTTTTATACTCCTCCTTGTCCTCTGGCGGGCCGAAAAGGATAATGGCATTGAGCCTTATATCCGCGATAAAATTTATACTTTCCTGTGCTGTGGGAGGGGCTCCAGCCCTGGGCTGCAAGCCTTTCTTTTTACCCAGCCCACCTTGTTTTAAGACTTGAAGTATCGTTTCTGCAGAGGCATATTTTAGATATACTATCTCCGGGGGGTAGATTATTTGCTCAGTATCCACCAGTTTTACAATATCAAGAATCTTTTCAATATTCTGGGCAGTATCAAGGATAAGAATCGCATTTCCTGACCCAAAGGCTGAGATATAGCCGTCCCTTGATATTAACGGCTGAAGAATGGGCATTACCTCTTGAACAGTGAGGAATGTAAGTGGAATAAGCCTTGCAATATAGGTCTCATTAACGACGTGCATTTCTTCGGCTTTAAAGACCCCTGTGGAGCTCTGCTTGGCCATAGAGGAGGGGATGATTTTATAGGCAGTGCCAGCTTTTATAACAGTAAAACCCTTCAACTCCAGAATAGAGGTAAAGAGATTAAACACCTCCTCTGCGCTAAACTTGGAAGGGGCAACAATAGTAATCTTTCCCCTAATCCGCTCATCATAAATAAAGTTTTTACCTGTCATCTCACTTATAAATTTGATTACTGTTGGAAGTTCTACATCAACAAAGTTTAGGGTAATCTTCTCCTCTTTTAATCTTGTTGCCTTAGACTCTTCAGCATAAGCGGCTGGCGTTTCTTCCGCCACGGAAAGAGAACCTACATCGTCCTGAACGTTTACGAAATCCATGCTTATCCAACCGAGGTCTGTTGTTTCCGGGATCTGGATTTGGAGCCATGAGCTATCAGCGTTGCGGCCTACCACGGTCAACATAGTGTCCTTGGGTAATTTCATTAATGATTTAAATGTCTTACCCGGACCCTGTCGTACATTTAATTCGTCAGCGGTTGTAACGGCTGTCAAAGTGGCTGGTGCAGCAATAGCTATTCCCGATGCAAAAACTGCTATCAAAATAAGCAAACTATAACAAAGATGAAAAAGGAATTTTTTATTATACCCAATCTTATTCACCGGTATCTCCTTGATTATGGGATGAGCCATGATTAATTTTGAAGAACCCCGCAGCAAGCTATTATATTAACCGAGTTTTTACTATATAAGCTCTCAGTCTCCCCTATCGAATCTGATAGTTCATATTTACCCTCTGCCCATTCCTTATAATATCCAACGCTATATTTGACTCTCCTTTTAGCCCGGTTAAAAGCTGCACCCCCTTTTCCGGGGAGTCTATTTCATAATTATTAACCTTCAAAAGGATATCGCCATTTTGCAGCCCGATCAGGCTGAATACACCTTCTGGTTTAATCTCGCTAACACGGAAACCTATAATCTTGTCACCCTCTTTATACGGTAAAAGCCTGCCATCGGTTAATACCTTGCTCATATCTTCCAGGGTTTTTGAAAGCATTCTCTTGTCAATAATCCATTCTCTTTCTCCGACCTTTTGAGATATAATGGGGAGGTTGGTTGGCAGGCTCTGCCTTTCCGGCACAATACTCTGTGAAATACCAGTTGAGTCATGAACCACTTCCATGGGCATGCTAAAAAGAATTGTCCTCCCACCTGCAACTATATATGCTCTATCTTTCTCCACCTTCTTTAAAATACCCATGTTAAATACCTGCTCAGATTCCTTATATACCTCTTGCTTTTTTACTCTGCTATCTTCAAATATCGCGTAACTTTTTTTGGAAGGCATAATAATTGTTCCTATAAGATTAAGCGGCATTTCAACAGGATTTTCCTGATGAAGATTTGTATCATATGCCGATGCATCCAAAAAGGTTAGTTTATCCGGCGGGGCAAAAAGACCATTTTCTGCTATAGGGGCATAATCATGGAATTCTTTTTTTGGCTTCAGTTCTGAAACATGGTGCTCATCTTTTGGTAATTCTATTTTATTGCCTTGGAGTGTATAGCGGTTCGCCAGGTAGTTACTGACAAAGGATGCGAGTGAAAAAATGATTCCGATAAATAAGAATATATTGAGGATATTTATTATCTTTACTCTCACGCTTTCTGTAAAAATCATAGGGCGATACACTTGCTGCAATACTATCCCCTTATTCCTGTCTTCTCTCGAGAGCAACTAACCAACTATCTTATAAAAAGTTTAGAAGGGAGCTTTAATTCAATCCAAGCAAGCAGTTCTCCATCTTTACGGATATACGTACTAGCTTACCAATTCACAAGAGAAGATTTATAAGGGAAAAGAGATTATTGGAATTTAACACAAATTCAAAACAAGGTAAAGTGCAATCTATCAAGGGGTGAGCAAGCGCTATTTAGTCGATACTGAAAAATGTCTTCCTCATAGTTCGTGCTCAAAAATTGCCCAGATACAAGGCGCTGAGGAGCGAGCACGTGAACTATTTATTCCATTTGAATATTCGAATGATTATGAAAGGATGATGAGAATAATTGAACGGAATGCTCGCCTGATTTTATTGCAAGATAAATGGCTGGGGGACTAGGATTCGAACCTAGATAGCAAGAGTCAGAGTCTTGCGTCCTGCCGTTAGACGATCCCCCAATATAATAAAGGCTTTTAATGTAAAGCAAATATAAAAATGAGTCAAGATTTTTTTATGATTGTGTTTTTTACAGATTATTTCGAAAAGAGATTTTATATGTTTGTTGCAGGGTAACGTTGCCAGATTGTATCTTTTGAAGGTAGGCTGGACTATTGAGTATACACTTCTTTATCCCCAGAGGATAAAAGTATAAATTTTTTCTGTATAATTTAGGCAATACCTAGGTGAAATGCTCTTTTTTGTTCCAAAGTCTAGACAAGCTATTTTTTATCAGCTCTCTCCTTACCTTCTTTTTAAATTCAACCTCATCCACCTTGAACTTGAATGCTTTCTTGCCGTTTATAAAAATAATAGGAATATCCTCTTTGTATTTTCTGAAGAGGTCTTCACTCGCACCAATATCCACTTCTTTAAAAAAGAATGGCACCTCTGAGTTGACCTTATTGATAAGCTCCTTGGCCTTTTTACAGAGGCAGCAACCCTTTTTAGAATATATTTCAACTCTAACCATAATTTTCAACCACGATACTCTTTAGCCCTTAAGAAAAGAGGCTATTGAGATACCCTGTTAATATAGCAAAATAATTAAAATAAATCAAGACCCCTGTGATAATTAAGAGACTGCCGGTTACTACGGAGACAATTCGCATATGCCTTTTAAGCCTGTTGAAGTGTTTGAGGAATGTAGTTATGCCAATAGAGGTGAGAAAGAATGGTATGGCAAGCCCGAGGGAGTAGACAATCAGGAGAAAGACACCCTGGAAAAGGGTATCGTATGAAGCAGCCATCATAAGAATGGCTGCCAGTATCGGCCCTATGCACGGAGTCCAACCTGCTGCAAAACCAACTCCAATAAGAAATGAACCCAATATACCAGCCGGTTTTTCCCTAAAAAAGTGCAGCCTTTTATCCCGCTGAAGAATTCTGAAATTTATTATACCTACAATATGGATGCCAAGTAAAACAATTACTATGCCGCCAATTTTTCTGATTATATCCTGGTATGTACGCAGTAACTCACCTGCAAAGCTTGCAGATGCGCCGAGACTTACAAAGACAGTGGAAAAACCTAATATGAACATCAGTGAATTGATGAGTATGACCTTCCTAAGCTCCCTGCTCCCGTCCTTACTCGTCAGTTCTTCAAAGGATATACCAGTAATAAATGAGATATAGGAAGGTACTAGCGGCAGAACACATGGCGACACAAAGGAAAGGAAACCGAACAAGAATGCAACAGGTATGGTAACCTCTTGCGTCATTGTTTTAACATCTCCTCTATCAATTGAACCGACTCCCGTGAATCCCACTCTCTTGCCCCTTCTGCCTTGCCAACCACGTTGCCCAGCTTGTCAATCAGATATGTGGTTGGAAAACCAATAGCCCTGTAAGAATCATTGGCCACAGCACCATCTTCATCAAGAAGGACAAGAAAAGTGTAGTTTTTCTTTTTGATAAATTTACCAACCTTCTTCATGCTCTCTTCCGAGTTCACAGCCATAACAACAAGCCCCTTATCCTTAAATTTTTTATGCAAAGCCTCCATGGAAGGCATCTCTACTACACAGGGCGGACACCATGTAGCCCAGAAATTTAAGAATACCACCTTGCCCTTAAAATCCTTTAAGGAAACCTTCCTGCCATCCAGTGTGTTAAGGGTAAAACTGGGGGCCGGCACGGGATTTTTTTCACCGATCCTTAGTACCCCTGCATCTGCCCAGTAATCCTGTCCAGCAGCACCCACTTCAGGCAAGCAGCAGAGTGAGATAATGATAAAAAATGCTGGTAGTATAGTAGCAAGTAGTAAGTAATTCCTGATGACCATGCTACTGGCTACTCTTTTACCCTTTCTTCTCAACATCAATACGCAGCCTTTTTTTGCTTATATTTATCGGGCGATGATGGTCCATTTTTTAAAAGCTCCATGATAGCGTTTACGCTATCCTGCCTGCTCCAGTTTCGAGGCCCCCATACCTTTTCTGCTATGATACCATTCTGGTCTACGATAAAAGACTCTGGCACACCTGTAGTTTTATAAATCTCTTTTATCTTGCCCTTTTTATCATGCAATATGGGAAATGTAAGGCCGTACTTCCTGGCAAAAGATTCTACTACGCTAGGTTCCTTTGAATCAATACTTACAGCCAGCAGTTCAAAATTCTGAAAATTCTTTTTTACCGCCTCATACATTATCTGCATGGATGGCATCTCTTCTTCGCATGGTTTACACCACGTTGCCCAGAAATTTATGAAAACTACCTTCCCTTTGTAATCAGATAATTTATACATCTTACCCTGTAAATCCGGCAAGGTGAAATCCGGGGCTGCCTTCCCTTCCAGCACAGGCTCAAATTTCTGCCTCTGTCCTATTATAAACAATAACACCACGCTTACAATTATTGCGATAACGATACCGATAATTACTTTATTGGACAAACCCTTATCCTCGCTTGCTGCATTTTGCATGTGCCAATCCTCCTGCAAAGTAGAAACGGGCATATATATCTGTATAGGTATATCTCAAGATTGTCATTTACCATCTCAGCGTTTACTTTTTATTGTGTGGCATAGGCATGAAGACCAGGCAACACAAAGCTTACACCCCAGTAGAGGAACACGGTTGATAAAAATCCGAAGATGGCAACATATGCCGCCTTCTTTCCCCTCCATCCCCTGGTAACCCTGGCATGCAGATAGGCCGCATAGATAAACCAGGTAATGAGGCTCCATGTCTCTTTGGGATCCCAACTCCAGTAAGTTCCCCATGCCTTATTTGCCCAGACCGCACCTAATATCAACGCACCAAGGGTAAAAAATATAAAACCCCAGGCTACTGACTTATAGCTAAGCTCATCCAGGATTGCAGATGTAGGGAATCTGTCTATCAGGAAATGAGATGTCTTTCTTTCCTCAAACCTTGACTTTATCAGATACATAATGCCCATACCAAATGCCAGACCAAAGCCGGCATATCCTATAAAGGCGGAAAAAACGTGAAGTTCAAACCAGATACTCTGAAGGGCTGGGTTGAGCGGCTCAATGTTCTGGAAACGATATGGCAGTCTCGAGGTAGCAAACATTGCTATAAAGGCAATAGCCATTACAAAGGCGCCTACCACCCTTATTTTATATTTAAATTCCATGATAAGATAGGCAATAGACATAATCCATACAAAGAAGGTCATTGATTCATAGAGATTTGAGAAGGGGGCATGGCCCGCCTCCATAGTCCTGCTTATTAACATCATCGAAATCGCAAAGGTGGAGATTATTGCCATGATGGTTGCAACCTGCCCAAGCCATTCTTTCTTTACTATCCAGTATCCTAAATACAAAAGCATGGTAGCCAGATAAAACCAGAATGCCATATCAAAAAATAGCAAGCTCATTATCACTTTCATTTGTTTACTCCTCTGGAGGCAGAAGGTTTGATTGATTCAACAACCTCTACAAGCTCCCTTTCAAAAATAAACTTATTTTTATTTATCATTCCGCCGATATGCACCTCTGTTCCATTACCGCTGTTTTTCAAATTGACCCATATCCTCTTATGAAAGATAAAAAATGCCATAAAAAACCCAACTACCATCAATGCCGATCCAACCCATACAACACCGGTGCCGGGGTCTTTATTAATGGATAGACCTGTATATACTATACTTTTATAGCTATTAAATACAATATCATACTGAGAATCAGGAATAGCTGCAAAATTGAAGTCTGCATACTTGTAGAAAAGCCACCTGTTCAGCACAAGTTTGTCCGCCTTATATATCTCTACATAGACAGCTGGATTATTATGTTCTGCTGATTTGGTAAATACTGTTTTCGTTGCTGGGTCAAATGCGAAATCAGAAACAAAACCAACAACCTTAACCTTATAATCAGTGCCTTGAATATCATACGTGGTATCCCAATCAACTTCAAAAGGAGGAGTTATTATCTTTTGGGTCTTATTGTCCCTTAATAAAAACTCGGCCTGTTGTATCCTGTCATAGGCTAATCCATAACTACTCTGATAGAAGGTTATGCCCTTGTAAGAGAGCGGTTCATTAACCCATATCTGCCTCCCCTTAATAACCTCTTTTCCATTATCACTGAGGGTTAAGATACTATTGTACTGTTTTATCTGACCTGATTCATAATAATCTATCCAGAACTTATCCAACCTTAATTGAATATCAGTCGCTTCCTTCTGCTTCTCTACCTTTGGAAGCGGAATTCCATACCATGACCGGTCTATCGTCAGTTTAAAATTTTTTACAGGTATGGTTGTAACCTCCCCTTCATAAAATGCACCAAAATCCTTGAACCCGATTATGCTTCCTATTATAGCGCCAGAGATGATGAGAAGAAGGCTGATATGAACCACATCGGAACCAAATCTCCCGACCATCCCCTTCCATGCATATATAGAAACCCCTTCTGAACCGTTTGCTTCTTTTATTTTATATCTTTTTTTTCTGAGGATAGTCAACACCTTCTCTCTCAAAACGGCAAGGTCTTCCTGAACAACAACGGTATGGTTGTTAAGCAGGTTTTTAATAAAACGATTATCAACTCCCACCTTGCTTTCCAGGGTAGCTTTCCATTTTGGAGGGAATCTATCAATTGTGCATATAATTATATTAAGGACGAGAAGGAGGAGGAATGTAGAAAACCACCAGGCGTGATACATATCTTCCAGACCGACATGTACTATGAAAGATGCCCATTTACTACCGTACTCTCTAACATAAAATTCTGACGGTTGGTTTTGCTGGATAACCGTTCCTATTACAGAAACAATTGCAAGAAAAAAAAGTATAAACAGCGTAAACTTGAGGGAGCCAAAAAGCCCCCATATCTTATTACCAATACTTTTTATTATACCTCTATCAGATACTGTCACTACGACCTCGTTTATCTTTTCCCATAACAGGGCTTTAGCCCTGCACAAATAAAATGGCAAGCCTTACAGGCTTGCCCTACCAATCTCGCCTCCAACCATTCTTTATTTGGCGGCCCCTCTATATTGTTCAAGAAAGCTTGCAGCTGACTTTCCTTCATCACTATTTGGACCCAGGCTGTATGCATTTTCCCATGCAACCCTTGCCTCAGTAACATTTCCCTTGATAGCAAGGATAAATCCCTTGGTGAGCCATATTCTCTGAAAGGCAGGGTTCTTGTTTATTCCCTCTTCTACATATTTAAGCCCCTCATCCGACATACCTATATAGTGGTAAGATAGCCCCATATCGTTATACGAATCAATATCCTGCGGGTCCAGGGCAATTGCCTGTTTATAATATCCTATGGCATCAGTAAATTGATGCTGGTCGAAATAGATGTCTCCAACATCGGCGTATGCCTTAGCATCATGAGGTCTTTCCTTTAATATCTTTTGAATCTGCATTGTATAATCATATTGTTGTACAAATGGTGGCTGGTTGGCTGGAGACTGCATTGCCACTTCACCTCCACTTTTTTCATTCACGACTAGCGATGCTGTCATATCACGTTTACCCGATGCACCTCTCATCTTTCCAATTACAATACCTACAACCAGTGACAAAATAACCAACCCTATAATAAGAAAAACCTCTTTTTTACCCAAAGCTGTCCTCCTTAACGAGCAAATTCTCTGTCTATAGTCTTTCTAATCGTCAGGATATCCTTACCTTGCTTAAAAAGTTCATAGGCGCGTATAGCCTCATCCATGCAAACATCACAATAGGCTGCATGGTCATCCACATAGCATGTAAGAAGGCTTTTATGGCCAAAGTGTTTTTTGCAGTCACAATAACAATAAAGGCTGTCCAATATCTCTGGTATCTCTCTGGCTATTTCGTAGGTGCTGGCTGTTTTGCCGGTGAACTGTGCTGGTGATAAGGTAGGTCTTGTTTCACCACCCCTGAGAACTGATACATCTTTTATAGTTTCTTCATTATGGCTACCAAGGTATGTTGATAATAGATAGCCTCCTCCAAGGCCAACAACTGAAAGCCCTATAAGGGCTAGTAAAAACCATTTCTTGCCGTTAT
>Ga0209521_10004027_pt1 | contig 11782 bp, 9 predicted proteins | sample Rifsed19ft4_FD_184016 | JGI IMG/M metagenome (GOLD analysis project Ga0209521, IMG submission 184016) | Soil microbial communities from Rifle, Colorado, USA - sediment 19ft 4 (version 2) | ecosystem: Environmental > Terrestrial > Deep subsurface > Rock core/Sediment | place: Rifle, Colorado... | reverse complement strand
TTTGCCACGGAAACTCGTCCCCTTCTCCAGGGAGCCCGGCTCACTACCTGGGAACTAATGCAAGAAGGCATCCCGGTGACTTTGATTACCGATTCCATGGCTGGCTATTTCATGCATCGGAAGAAGGTAGACTGTGTCATTGTGGGCGCCGACAGAATTGCTGCCAACGGCGATGTCGCCAATAAAATCGGCACCTATACTCTGGCAGTGCTGGCTCAAGAAAATAAAATCCCCTTTTATGTCGCTGCTCCCACCAGCACTATTGACCTTTCCTTAAGCTCGGGAGACAAAATCCCAATTGAGGAGCGAAGCCCTGATGAGGTAACTCATATCCAGGGAGTGTCCATTGCACCCCAAGGCATAAGAGCCGCCAATCCCGCCTTCGACATCACTCCTCATGGCTATATAACTGCCATAATCACCGAAAAAGGCATAATTAGGGAACCTTACACAGAAGGGTTAAAAAGGATAGGCTCCAGATTTGTGTAGTTGTTCCGATGAAATCAGAGCATAATCGCCTTTTGTCATTACGAGTGAAGCGTAGCAATGACAAAAAAGAATCACTAAGGTACTGAACGAGGATACTTGCTTTATTTTTTAGGGGTTGCAGTGATAAAATGATATAGAGGATAGCATGTCAGGACATTCTAAGTGGGCAAATATTAAGCGGCAGAAAGGGGCAGCTGATGCCAAGCGCGGGCAGATATTTACCAAGCTTGCTCGAGAAATCATAGTTGCAGTGCGCCAGGGTGGAGTTAATTCAGACAGTAATTTCCAGTTACGTTTAGCAGTACAGAAAGCCCGTGATAATAACATGCCTTCGGATAATATCGAGAGGGCTATAAAACGGGGTAGCGGTGAAGCCGGGGCAGCTGTCTTAGCTGAGGTGAAATTCGAAGGCTACGGGCCAAGCGGAATAGCAGTTATGGTGGAAACCTTGACCGATAACCGTAATCGCACTGTTCAGGATGTGCGCCGTCTCTTCACCCGCCATGGGGGGAATCTTGGTGAGACTGGTTGTGTCTCCTGGCTCTTTAAGAATAGAGGAGTGATCACTGTAGAAAGCAACGCCTCGAATGCCGAAGAAATAGCACTGCGAGCTATCGATGCCGGAGCTGAAGATTTCAAGACCGAAAAGGGTTATGTGGAAATTTACACGCAACCGCAAGATTTAGAAAAAGTAAGAAAGGTTATTGAAGAGAAAGAGCATGTGATTTCGGCGGAGCTCTCGCTAATGCCTAACACTACAATGTTGCTGGAGGAAAATAAAGCAGTTCAAGCCCTGAGTTTCCTCGACGAGCTAGAAGGTTTAGACGATGTACAGCGTGTTGTCTCCAATCTTGATTTTTCTGAGGCTACTTTAGAAAAGCTGCGTAGCCGGACCTAAATCCATTCACGAAAATCGCAAGATTTCCGTGGGCCCCCGGTTTAATTTTATGGGGATCCCCAAAAAGTCTTGTCACCTTTTGGGGTGAGCTTAACATGCGCATTCTTGGTATTGACCCTGGTACTATAAACTTAGGCTATGGTGTAGTGGATGGCGAAGAGGAAATACATATGGTAGATTGCGGAGTAATCACTCTATCAGCCCGGCTTCCTATGGAGGAAAGACTGCGCTCTCTCTACAATGAATTGAGCAAAATTATCGCCAAGCATAAACCAAACGAAGTAGCCATTGAAGAGCCCTTTATCGGACACAATGTAAGGTCAGCGTTCGCTATTGGTAGAGCACAAGCTATGGCTATCCTGGCAGCAGTCAACCAGGGATTGCCCATCTACTATTACTCACCAGCCAAGATAAAGAAGCAAATAACCGGCTATGGGCAAAGCGATAAACAGCAAGTCCAGGAAATGGTAAGAGTCCAGCTCGAACTCTCCGAGCTGCCTCAGTCTAGCGATGCTGCAGATGCCCTGGCTGTGGCCATGTGTCATATTCAACAGATGCGCCTTAGCCAATGGCTCACTGAACATACGCCGAAATGATAGCTACATTAGAAGGAATACTGGAATATCGTGGTAACGGCTCCGTTATCATTAATGTCGGCGGAATAGGTTTTCGGGTACATGTCCCCGGCTCAACTTTAAGCCAATTAGGAGCTGTTAAAGGCAAGGTCTCCCTCTATACTCATCTCCACGTGAGAGAGGATAATATTTCTCTTTACGGTTTTGCCACAAGCGAGGAATTAGCTTTGTTCAAAAACCTTATTTCCGTCTCCGGAGTTGGCCCTAAAGTGGCTTTAGCCCTGCTCTCGACTTTGAATCCTGAACAACTTGTCATGGCTATAACCAGCGGCGATATCGACCTCATCAGCCAAACGCCCGGCATTGGTAAAAAATTGGCCAGCCGCCTTGTCGTTGAACTCAAGGGCAAATTGGAAAAAGAGTGGCAAGAGATAGCCCTGCCCTTGGCCCCAGAGAATGCTGATTTCATAGCTGCTTTAACTGGCTTGGGCTACTCTTTAACGGAAGCCACCAAAGCTATCTCTAAGCTTCCAGATTCTGAGGAGCTAAACTTAGAAGACAGGATTAAAATGGCGCTGCAGCAGATGGGAAGAGGATAGGCTAGTTACCCCTGAAAAACCTCGTTTTTCAGGGGGGCCCAGATTTAGGCAGTGGCATTTGTGGGATCCCCACGAAAAAGAAGCGAAGGGGATTCTTAATGGGGTAGTAGACTGGCTGCAGTAGAGCCCAAGCAGAAGAGGCAAAAATTCCTCTTCTTCGGGGCTTGTTGAAGCATGATATAATAAGGCTTTGTTTTTAATTTAACTGTCTATAAGCAAGGAGGCAGATTTGGCTGAAATGGCATGCGCGTATATGACCATACTTTGTAAAGCGGGGGTAAAACCATGAAATTTGTGAAATGGTTTGAGGAGATTGGAGCACAAGATGTAGCTTTAGTTGGTGGTAAAAACGCATCTCTTGGGGAAATGATAAGAAATCTGGGTAAGGAAGGGGTAAACATTCCCCCGGGATTTGCCATTACTGCTGAAGCATATAAGTATGTGGTAGAGAAAGCAGGCATCAGCCCAAAAATCAAAGATACTTTAGCGAGCTTGGATACAAATAATATGAAAAATTTGGCGAAGAGGGGCGAGAAGATAAGGAATTTGATAGCAAAATCTCCCTATCCTAAAGAATTGGAAGAGGAGATAAGAATTTGCTATCGAAAGATGGAAGAGAGATTTGGAAAGAACGTCGATGTTGCTGTGAGAAGCAGTGCTACAGCCGAAGATTTACCTACAGCCTCATTTGCGGGGCAGCAAACGACTTATTTGAACGTGCGTGGAGAAGGTGACCTCTTAGAGAAGATCATGGACTGCTTTGCGTCTTTGTTCACAAACCGGGCAATCTCCTACCGGGTGGACAAAGGGTTTGGCCACCTCAACGTTTACCTCTCGGTGGGGGTGCAGAAGATGGTTCGTTCTGATCTAGCCTGCTCCGGTGTCATGTTTTCCATAGATACAGATTCGGGCTTCAAGGATGTGGTCTATATAACTGCGGCTTATGGTCTGGGAGAGAATTTGGTACAGGGAATTGTTGATCCAGACCAGTTTTACGTTTTCAAACCCGCTCTAAAAGAGGGGTTCAGACCCATTGTAGAAAAGAGGCTGGGGACGAAGGAGAAGAAATTGGTCTACCAGCGAGATGGAGCTGGAACGGAGCAAAAAGAAGTCAAGGTTGAGGAGCAAAGAAAGTTCGTGTTGAGTGATGATGAAGTTCTGGCTCTCGCCAGGTGGGCTTGCATTATAGAGGAACATTATGGCCTGCCCATGGATATTGAATGGGCAAAGGATGGGGTAACCGGGGAACTTTTCGTAGTCCAAGCCAGGCCAGAGACAGTGCATTCACAAACGGACTTAGTTTCGCTGAGGACTTATGTGCTTGAAGAAGAGGGGAAGTTGCTGCTAAAAGGGGAAGCAGTGGGCACAAAAATAGGGCAAGGCGAAGTGCATGTAATAGAAAACAGTAATGAAATCCACAAATTCAAGAGGGGTCAAGTTTTGGTCACCGATATGACAGACCCCGACTGGCAGCCAATAATGAAGATTGCTAGTGCCATAATTACAAACAAGGGTGGCAGGACCTGCCACGCAGCTATCGTGAGTCGTGAGCTTGGGGTGCCCTGTGTAATTAGCACCGGCAAGGGGACGGAGGTCTTGAAAGACATAAAAGAGGTCACGGTAGATTGTTCGCGAGGTGGAGGCAGGATATACGAAGGGAAATTGAAATACAGAATAGACGAAGTAGAAGTGAGTAAGATTCCGAGACCCGACACCAGGATAATGATGAATTTTGGCATTCCTGATGGTGCGTTCATTCAAAGTCAAATTCCTAACGATGGCGTGGGCTTGGCCCGGGAGGAGTTCATCATCAATTCCTATATCGGCATACATCCTATGGCGCTAATAGAATATGATGAGTTGAAGAAAGCAGCGGGTAATGACAAAAAATTGGCGAAGGTAATTGAAGAAATAGATAAGAAGAGTGCATCATATGATGATAAAAGGGAGTTTTTCATTGACAATTTAGCCATGGGGATAGCGAAAATAGCGGCGGGGTTTTATCCCAATGAGGTCATCGTTCGGTTTTCTGACTTTAAGACGAACGAGTATGCCAATTTGGTTGGGGGGTATCGCTACGAACCGAAAGAAAGTAATCCCATGATCGGCTGGAGGGGAGCATCCCGTTATTATGATGAAAGGTTCAAGCCTGCCTTTGGTTTAGAGTGTCAGGCGATAAAGAAAGTAAGAGACGAGATGGGGTTGACCAATGTGAAGGTGATGGTCCCTTTTTGCCGGACGCCGGAAGAAGGGAGGCAGGTAATAAAAGCCATGGAAGATTTTGGCTTAAGGCAAGGGGAAAATGGGTTGGAAGTGTATGTGATGTGCGAGATACCATCCAATGTGATTTTGGCGGAGGAATTCGCCGATGTGTTTGATGGGTTCAGCATAGGGTCGAACGATTTAACGCAATTAACTCTTGGTTTGGATAGGGATTCCGAACTCGTGGCACACATATTTGATGAAAGAAATGAAGCGGTGAAAAGACTGGTGAAGCAAGTCATAGATGCGGCACATAATCATAAGCCAAGGAGAAAGATAGGGATATGCGGTCAGGCGCCGAGTGATTTTCCTGAGTTTGCTGAGTTTCTGGTTGAGTGTGGGATAGATTCAATGTCTTTGAACCCGGATGTGGTACTGTCGACGAGGTTAAATATCGCAGAGGTAGAAAATAGGATAAAATCAAGAACCAAAGGAGAATCTGCGTGAGGACGTGTGGGTGCTGCTGCGGTAAATTAAAGATTTTGCCTTGACTTGCTATAAACCACCCCGCGAAAATCTGGCAATTTTTGTGGGGCCTCGTTAATTTAGAATCAAATGTATCCGCGGTCTCGCAGAAGTCGCAAGACTTTTTTGGATTGATTTATTACAATGATTCCATGGTTAACAAGCCTAATATCCGTGAGCAGACAGAGAAGAAGGAAGAAGCCCTTTCCCCTTATGCTGCCAAGAGTAAGTTCAGTCGTGGTCGACTGAAGTGGGAAGAACCATGCCCCATAAGAACCAGTTTCCAACGTGACCGTGACCGTATTATCCATTCCAAGGCCTTCCGTCGGCTAAAACACAAAACGCAGGTTTTTATTGCTCCCTTGGGTGACCATTATGTCACCAGGCTTACGCACACTCTGGAAGTATCCCAAATAGCCAGAACTATAGCTCGAGCTCTAAATCTCAACGAGGACCTCGCTGAGGCTATTGCTCTGGGACATGATTTAGGGCATACGCCTTTTGGTCATATAGGCGAGGAGGTCTTAAACGAGTTGTATCACGGTGGCTTCAGGCATAATGAGCAAAGCTTACGAGTAGTTGATTTATTGGAGAGGGAGGGACAGGGACTAAATCTTACCTGGGAAGTGCGAGATGGCATCCTCAATCACTCCAAGGGACAAGCTGAAATCTTAGGAGAGGGATGGGGGGATGTCAATACTTTAGAGGGACAAATATGCAAGATAGCCGATATCGTGGCCTATGTTAACCACGACGTCGAAGATGCCATAAGAGCCGGCATTATCTCCCAGAATGATTTACCCAAGCCAGTAGTAACAACTCTGGGACATGCGCATTCACAGCGAATTAATACCCTGGTTTGTGATATCATAAACTGCTCCTGGCCTGTTAGTGGCAATGACAATGTAAATAATCCAACGATAGGCATGAGCCCTGAAGTTCTCAGAGCAACTAACATACTCCGCCAGTTTCTATTTGACAAGGTATATTATCCCAGCTTAGCTGGAGAGGAGGCGGTAAAGGCGGGAAAGGTATTACGTCTGTTATATTCTCATTTCCTGAAGCACGAGGACAGATTACCCCGAGAATTGGCCTCCTTGGCGGATAGTAAGGAGCGCAAAGTCATTGATTACATTGCTGGGATGACCGACCAATATGCGCTAAGATTAGCTGAAGAGATATCTCCATGAGCGTAATCACAGAGGTAAAGCAGAGATTAGATATAGTAGAGCTTGTCTCTGAGTATGTGACTCTACAAAAAGCGGGGCGTAACTTCAAAGGTTTATGCCCCTTCCACAGTGAGAAACACCCCTCCTTTTTTGTCTTTCCTGAGCAACAAAGCTGGCATTGCTTTGGTGCCTGTGGAACTGGCGGCGATATCTTCTCTTTTATCATGAAAAAGGACGGCATTGATTTTGGCCAAGCTCTTCGTCTTTTAGCTCAAAGGGGAGGCATAACTTTAAGCCCCCTTGAGGCGCCAAGCAAGGCTGAGGATGAGAAGAAAGAGAGATTATTTCAGATCAATGAGGCAGCTGCTGAATACTATCACCATTTACTCTCGAGCACTAAGGCAGGCGCGGCAGTGAGAAGCTATCTGACAAGAAGAAAGATAGTGTCTGAGACTATCAAAGAGTTCCGTCTCGGTTTCAGCCCTGATGCCTGGGAAACCCTTAAGAATTATCTGGTGGGTAAAGGTTACGCAGAAAAGGAGCTAGTAGAAGCCGGTCTAATAATCGAGAAGGAGGAAGGAGGTAGTTACGATCGATTTCGCAACCGGCTGCTGTTTCCTATATGTGATATCCAGGGTCGAGTCACTGGTTTCGGAGCCAGAGTTCTGGATGACTCCTTGCCTAAATATATCAACTCTCCCCAAACACCGGTTTTCGATAAGAGTAGCAGCTTGTATGGCATTGATAAAGCTAAATCTGCCATTAAAAAGAAAAACTTAGTAATAATCATGGAAGGCTACATGGATGTTCTCACTGCTCACCAGCACAGCTGGCAAAATGTAGTTGGCTCAATGGGGACTTCTTTGACTGAGAAGCAAGTGGAAGGCATTAAGAGGTTAACCAATAACATAACCCTGGCACTCGATGCTGATCTTGCTGGAGAAGAAGCCACCTTGCGAGGCAAAGCGATATTAGCTTACTCCAATGCTGAAGCCAATGTCATCTTATTACCTCCAGGCAAGGACCCTGACGAAGTAATAAGCGAGGACCCTGCTCTCTGGCAAAAACTAGTAGAACAAGCTATGCCTATTCTAGACTTTGCATTTCAATCTGTAATAAGCAAAGTCGATATCAATAAGGCCAGAGACAAGTCTCTGGCTGTACAAAAACTCCTGCCCTCAATTTATGAAATAAAAGACCCTGTACAACAATCCCATTACCTGAAGAAATTGGCACGTGAATTAAAAATCGAAGAGTCCGCCATAAAAGCCGCCTTGCGGGAATCAAAAGCCGGTCGGAAAAGGCCTCAACTTGGCAAGCCCACAGAGCAATTTCGCCTGGCCCGCCAGTTTGTATCCAGCCCTATTGAAGAATACTGCCTGGCACTTCTCCTTCAGTACCCAGAGCTTCGTCCTTTGGCTCGAGAGTTATCACCAGAGCACTTCGAATCCACAGAAAATCGGGAGGTCTTTGTCAAATGGCAGCATTCTTCTGATGTCTCGAACCTTGAAAGTAAACTTGACACGAGTCTATTAGAACATTTATACTATTTGGTTAATAAAATTTTCCCGCCAGCCATACGGGAGAGCGAGCGAACACGACACTTGGCTTTAGCCGATTATATTCTACGTCTACAGGAGAGGTTATCCCGGAAATTAGAAACTGAGAAGGAGGCGATGCTTGAGGTAGAGAGGGAAAAGGGTGGTACAAGCGCAGAGTTACTTAAACTAGAAGAGCAAGGCATAAGGTCCGGGCAACAACTTCAGGACATCTTTGTTAAAAAAGGGAAAAACCGTGGATTCAATGAAAGAAGAAGAAATCAACCTGGATAGTGATGAAGTAGCGGCTGAAGGCTTACTCAGCGATGAAGCCGAAGTTGAGGATGTCAGCACCTTAACCGAGGAAGTTGAAGAAAAAGAGGAAAGCGAAGAAGTACTGGCTGAGGAAATTGAAGAGGTTAAGCCTCCGCCACCACTAGGAGACTATGAGGTAATTGATGACTCAGCTCGTATGTATCTTCAAGAAATTGGCAGAGTGCCACTTCTCAAGGTCCAGGAAGAGAAATTACTATGCCAGAAGATAGAGCTGGGCAGAAGCTTAGAAAGAATCGACGATAACCATTTCAGGAAATACAAGAAATCCCCTTCACCCATTGACGTAGTTATTCAGATAATTTCTCAATTATTCAAGGCATACCCTGTTGTTCAGATTATCGAAGAGCATATTGGTATCAATCCCTCCAGCAATGTGGTGGAGACGATCAGGAATCCTAAATTTCGCTCTGCTATTGACGCTGTTATAGACCCATTGTTAATAGCGGCAATCGCTCAGGAAATGGACAAAAAAGCCAGTACAGCCGAAGATGCTATAGTAAATCTTTCCATAAACAGTCAACTTCTACCTCCGCAACTGTTGAAGCCCCTAGCCAGAGATAAAACTTCATGGCATAAACTAAAGACTCTCTCGGCTAGTGACAAGTTCTTGTCTCAAATCGATTCTTATAGCAATGAGTTCAAAGCTTACTTCGAACATATAAAGAACGAAGCTAAAGCATCAGAAAAGCACCTCACCGAGGCGAACCTACGCTTAGTGGTCAGTATAGCTAAGAAATACATTGGGCATGGCATGCCCCTCCTCGAGCTTATCCAGGAAGGGAATATTGGCCTTATCCGGGCTGTAGATAAGTTCCAGTATAGGAAAGGTTATAAGTTCAGTACCTATGCTACCTGGTGGATCAGGCAAGGTATCACTCGATCTATAGCTGACCAATCCCGTGCCATTCGCATTCCGGTACATATGGTAGAGACAATTAACAAGCTACTGCGTACAACCCGGCAGTTGGTTCAAGAACTTGGACGCGAGCCAACTTACGAAGAAATTGGCAACCGCCTGGATATCTCCCCAGAAAAAGTAGAAGGGGTCATGGCTTTGTTTTTCCGTGAGCCAATATCGCTAGACATGCCCATTGGTGAAGATGCTGATAGCCGTCTAGGTGACCTTGTTGAAGACCACGCCAGTTTAGCACCTACTGAGGCCACTTCACAGCAACTGCTCAAAGAACAAATAGATAAAGTGCTTGATGAACTTACCGAGCGCGAAAAAAGGGTGCTGCAGCTTAGGTTTGGCCTTAAAGACGGGCATGCTCGAACTCTGGAAGAGGTGGGTAGAGAATTCGATGTAACTCGAGAAAGAATACGACAGATTGAAGGCAAGGCTCTACGCAAGTTACGTCATCCCACCCGTAGTCGAAAACTCAAAGGCTATCTAGACTGATTTCACCTCAAGGGAATGTCAAGCATAGTACCCATCTTTTTAGATAACTTGCCTCGTGTTAGTGACTTAGTCAACTTTTGTATCTCACGAAACTGATTGAGGAGTTGATTAACGTCTTTGGTTGTGGTGCCGCTTCCTCGAGCAATACGGCTTCGCCGTTTGCCATCAATAATGGCTGGATTATGCCTTTCCTCGTAAGTCATAGACAAGATAATGGCTTCTATCTTTTTTAATTGTTTATCACCTTCATCATCCGTCAAAGAGGAAGCAAATCTAGAAAAGCCCGGTATCATTTCCGCCAGCCGTCCTAAAGGCCCCATTCTGTGAATTTGACGCATTTGACTGAGGAGATCATCAAGGTCAAAACCCCCGGTGCGCATTTTCTCTTCCAACTTCTTGGTCTGCTGCTGGTCAAAGGTCGCCTCAGCTTGCTCGATGAGGGTGAGCATATCTCCCATACCCAAAATGCGAGACGCTAAACGGTCGGGATAAAATACTTCCAACGCATCTATCTTCTCACCCGTGCCCAGGTATTTTATGGGCACCCCGGTAACATATCTAATAGAAAGCGCTGCTCCACCTCGGGCATCTCCGTCCATCTTTGTGAGGATGAGTCCCGTGAGTCCGATTTGGCTGTGGAATTCTTGAGCCACTCTTACGGCATCTTGCCCGATCATAGCATCTACCGTAAGTAATACTTCTGAAGGCTTTAGCATGGACTTGGTGTCAGCCAACTCCTGCATCAGGGCTTCATCAATGTGCAGGCGCCCCTGAGTGTCTACTATAACCCACGTCGCTCCCTTTTCTTTAGCTTGATTTAGAGCATGTTGACAAATTGCTGTTGCTGCTACACTAGCATCTTCACTGTATACCGGGATGTCATGTTGCTCACCCAGTAACTTAAGTTGTTCGATAGCCGCTGGTCGGCGGGTGTCAGCAGCTACTAGTAAGGGACGCTGTCCTTGGTGTTTAAGTTGAACAGCTAGCTTCACCGCCGTGGTGGTCTTACCGGAGCCCTGCAATCCCACAAGCAAAGCAACCGCTGGCGAGTCAGCAACCGAAGCTAAACGGCCAGGCTCTCTGCCTAAAATAGCAGTTAATTCTTCGTGGACAATTTTGATAATCTGCTGGGCTGGTGTCAGGCTGTGCAATACTTCAGAGCCAACAGCGCGCTCTCGCACCTTGGACAAGAATTCCTTGACTACCTTAAAATTTACATCTGCTTCCAGGAGCGCCAGCCGTACCTGGCGTAAAGCATCGTCAACGTCCCCTTCGCTAAGCTTGCCTTTCCTGCCAAGCTTAGCAAATACAGCGGTCAGCTTTTGGGTCAAGACTTCAAGCATATTAGCCCCCAAGTATTTTATTCTTGGCTAAATCCCATAGTCAACTCGGTTTGCCATGTCCAGAATTTTCATTTCAAACTGAGAATCATATTGCACTTAACCCAGAATCAGCATACTATAATGGGTTTAATGGAAAATCTTTGGGCACCCTGGCGAATAGAATATATACAAAGAGCCCCGGAAAGCATCTGCATCTTATGCCAGAAACCCGCGGAAAATAACGATGAGGCAAATTTTATCCTTTATCGTGGCCAACACAATTTTATAATCCTGAACGCCTTCCCCTATAATCCAGGGCATTTAATGGTCGCCCCCTATCGGCACATCGCAAATTTATCGGATTTAAGGGATGAAGAGGCAAAGGAACACTTTGACATTATCAAGAAGAGCTTAGCGCTTCTAAAAGAGGCAATGAGGCCAACTGGCTTTAATATCGGCTTAAATATGGGCAAAGTTGCCGGAGCCGGGATAGCGGAGCATATTCATACTCATATAGTCCCCAGGTGGCAAGGTGACACCAACTTTATGCCAGTGTTGTCTGATACCAAAGTTATATCGGAGGCTGTGAGTAGCACATACAAAAAGCTGAGAGCGAAGCTCTAGAGTAGTTGCCAGCCTGCCAAATTTCTTGGGGTCATTTAGTAATTCAAAAATACGAAGGGATTTGTCGTGTATTTCATTATCCTTCTGGGGATTGTCAGCTTATTCG